>Ga0111538_10000281_pt1 | contig 65013 bp, 46 predicted proteins | sample SoiMethybrSBSTD1_FD_79669 | JGI IMG/M metagenome (GOLD analysis project Ga0111538, IMG submission 79669) | Bulk soil microbial communities from a Populus tree surrounding site in Tennessee, USA - Soil MetaG P. TD hybrid SBSTD1 (version 2)... | ecosystem: Environmental > Terrestrial > Soil >...
CGGCTGGCAATCTACCCGCGCCGGTGGGTTCGCAATGTGCCAACCTGGGGCGCGTCTTCCGTGGGTGGGCTCAGGTTGTGGGGATCGACGCGGTTTCGTGCCACCGCGGCGCTGCCCGAGCCACATCGCAGTCGTGGTGGCGAGGTGCGCAGAGTGGCGGCGGCGCGAGCCGGAGACGACGGTGCTCTACCGGGTCGTGCAGGCGCAGTGGCACACGTTCGTGCAGCGGGTGACCTCTGGCGAACGGGTGGTGCCACGGTTCTGCGTGCGCGAGGTGGAGAGGTTCATGCGCTGCGGCATCCGCGGTTACGGGTTGCACGCGTGCATTGCGATGCGTGTGGGGTGGACGATGTGGTGGCCTTCTCGTGCAAGGGTCGCGGTTTCTGCCGAACTCATCGGGCCGGAGCCGGAACCCATGGACTTCGTCTCCATCGGAATGCAGCTCCTCCACTTCCCACAGGACTACGTGCGACCGCAGTATGCCGGCCACATGCAGCGCGTGCTGCGGCAGCAGGCACGAACGCGGCGTCGAGCGCGGGCGCCTGTACCGCGCGTTCGTAGAGCTCGTGCCGGTCGGCGTTGCGGGCCGTGAGCCGCTTCTTGCGAACCGTGTGTCGGGGAGGGGGCTTCGGGCGGGCGGCCATCCGCAAAGTGGTTGCGAACCTGCAGCCGGGACTCCACCCTGCACTTCTCGGCCTCGAAGGAGCTGGGGTCCGTTCGCGGGTTACCGCGGGATCTGCCGCGGCTATGGATCGTGCCCTCCGAGCCTCACGCGCCGTCTCGATTCGCATGCGAGCCATGCAAGTCCGCAACCCTCGATCCCCGGGTGCCGCATGTGCGTTCGTCCACGCCTGAGGTTGTTCCCGCTGCTGTTCCCGGCGATCGTCGGTGTCTTGTCGACGCGCGTCCCGACCCAGTGCACGACGCAGTGGCTGCCGGGCATGGGCTTTCCTGGCACGGACGGCGAGGTCCACGCGACGACTCTCTGGGATCCCGATGGTCCTGGTCCGCTGCAGCCCGTGTTGGTCGTTGGCGGCGCCTTCTCGTTCGTGGGCACGTTCGCCGCGAACAACATCGCCACCTGGGATCCGGTGACCGCCGCCTGGTCGACGCTGGGTACGGGAACGAACGGCCAGGTGAGCGCCCTGACGACTCTGCCGAACGGGGATCTCGTCGCGGGTGTCAACTTGTTGTCGCCCGCGAATGGGTTCTACATCGCGCGCTGGACTGGCGCGGTCTGGTCGCCCCTGGGTTCGCAGATGTACACGCGGGTGTGGGCCCTGACGGCGCTGCCGAACGGGGACCTCGTCGCAGGTGGCTCCTTCACGATGGTTGGAGGCGTGAGTGCCAACCGCATTGCGCGCTGGGATGGCACGAGCTGGTCGGCGCTGGGCTCCGGGGTGAACGGCTGGGTGCGGGCCCTGACGACGCTGCCGAACGGGGACCTCGTGGCCGGTGGTCAGTTCACGACCGCGGGAGGCGTGGGTGCCCCCTTCATCGCGCGCTGGGATGGCGCGAGCTGGTCGGCGCTCGGCACGGGCATGGACAGCTCCGTGTTGGCACTGAAGGCGCTGCCGAACGGAGACCTCGTGGCCGGTGGCGGCTTCAGCACCGCGGGCGGAGTGAATGCCAACTGGATCGCGCGCTGGAAGGGCAGCGTCTGGTCACCGCTCGGTTCGGGCCCCAGCGATGTCGTGACGTGCCTGACGACGCTGCAGAACGGTGATCTCGTTGCGGGCGGTGGCCTCAGCGTCGCGCGTTGGAACGGCACGAGTTGGTCGTCGCTGGGTCCGGGCGCGAGTACCACCGTGAACAGCCTCGCGACGCTTGGGAACGGCGACGTCGTTGCGGGTGCTTCGTTCACTCCGATCGGAGCAGCGGGTGCAAGCTACATCGCACGCTGGGATGGGGCGAACTGGTTGGCCTTCGGCACGGGGACGAACCACTGGGTCAACGCCTTGACGACTCTGTCCAACGGGGACCTCGTGGCCGGTGGATCCTTCACGATTGCGGGGGGCGCGAGTGCCGCCAACATCGCCCGCTTGCACAACGGGAACTGGTCCGCGCTGGGTTCGGGGATGAACGGCACTGTGTCGGCCCTGACGACGCTACCGAACGGGGACCTCGTGGCGGGTGGTTCCTTCACGATTGCTGGAGGCGTGAGTGCCGGCCGCATTGCGCGCTGGGATGGCACGAGCTGGTCAGTGCTGGGTTCGGGAGTGATCGGCCTGGTGAGCGCCTTGACGAAGCTACCCAACGGGGACCTCGTGGCCGGTGGATCCTTCACGATTGCGGGGGGCCCGACCGCCAGCATCGCGCGCTGGGATGGCACGAGCTGGTCGGCGCTGGGGTCGGGGATGAACGGCTCGGTGTCCGCCCTGGCGGTGCTGCCGAATGGGGACCTCGTGGCGGGTGGTGGGTTCAGCATGGCGGGAGGCGTGAGTGCCAACTGCATCGCGCGCTGGGATGGTACGAGCTGGTTAGGGCTGGGTGCGGGAACGAACAGTTCAGTGAGCGCCCTGACGACGCTGCCGAACGGGGACCTCGTGGTGGGTGGATCCTTCTCGATGGCTGGCGGCGCGAGTGCCAACTGCATCGCGCGTTGGGATGGTGCGAATTGGTCGGCGCTGGGCTCGGGGATGCACCTGCCAGTGTTATCGCTGACGACGCTGCCGAACGGGGACCTCGTCGCTGGTGGTCAGTTCACGATGGTCAACGGTTCGGTGTCTGCCTACCTCGCGCAGCTCACGACGACTTGCCCGGCGACCGCTGTCACGTTCGGCGCTGGCTGCACGGGCTCCGGCGGGCTCAACGTGTTGACTGCGACGACACTGCCGTGGACGGGAGCTGTGTGCCGTTCCGTCGCGACCGGCATGCCGGGCAACGGGCTCGCGCTGTCGGTGCTCGGGTTCGCGACGCTCTCGATCCCGCTGGCGTCGATCCTGCCGCAGGGTGTGCCGGGCTGCACGCTGCTCGTGAGCCCCGATCTGCTCGAGCTCCACGTCCCCGCGGGCGGCGTCGTGCCGACGCAGCTCGCGATTCCGAACAGCGTGGTGCTCGCCGGCCAGATCTTCCATCAGCAGGTCGTGCCCATCGAGCTCGGTGCAGGAGGCATCACCGCGCTCACGAGCACGAACGCGCTCACACTCACGATCGGTTCGTTCTGAGTGGTGGGTCTGGTGTGGGCGATTGCCGATCGCGTGCTGCGGTTGCCTGCAGCTGCGGGCATCAAGGGTGCGACTTGACGCGATGCCGCACACGGCGGCTCGTGGTCTGGTTGGTTCCGGGTGGTCCGGGACGCGGCTCGAAGTTCCTACTCGCCGCGATGCTACCACGAAAGCCCCGCGTCACGCCGCGACGGAGCTGCCAGTCGCCAGCACGTTCCTGCTACGGAGCTTTCGCAGACTCGATCTCGACCAGCTTGTCGCCCTTGACGACGTGGGCCTCGCGGAAGGCATTGAGGTACTTGTCGCGGGCCGCGGCATCCATCTTCCGAGCCCGTTCGGTGTACGCGATGCGGTGAAGACCGTCCTTGCCGCGCAGCACGCGCGCAATTTCGCACTGGTCCTGGTAGACGGCGCCCTCCTTCGGGCAATCGAGCAACGACCACTCGTAGATCACGGAGTGGGCATCACGATCCAGGACGGCCCATTCGAGCTTCCCACCGTGCGCGCGGGCACCCTGTTCCAGTCCACCGACGAATGCGTCCGGCGTCCTGGTCTCGCCCTCGAGGAACTGAATGGTCACCAGGTGGCGCCACGACGCGATCTCCTCGTCGCGGGGAACGAACTCGCGAATCGTGCCGCGACCGCGGACATCCGCCTGGTGGCCGACCTTCAAGCCGGCGGCGGGAATCGGAATGCGAACCGATTCCAGCGGGGTCGCGCACGCGGTGAACGAGAGCAGGGTGAGGATCGGGACGTACTTCGTGATCATGGTCGGGCAGAGATTGGTTGCACGAGCCATGCAGCGTACGCGCGCAACATGCGATGGCAAACGCGACCCGCGCCGGTGGGTTCGCAATGTGCCAACCTGGGGCGCGTCTTCCGTGGGTGGGCTCGCGGGCAGCCGCGGCGGCCGCGAGCGCGACCTTGCCGCCGAGCGAGGTGCCGATCACCGCCACAGGCTGGGGCAGCGCCGCGGCGACGGCGAGCACGTCCTGAGCCGCCTCGCCGAAGTCGAACACACCTCCCGGCAACGGACTCGACGGTGAGAGCCCGACCGGGTCGACGGCCGCACACGTGAACCCGGCGCGCGTCCGCCGCGCGGACTGCGCCCCGCTACCACCCCAGGCGACGCAGCTCGGCGCGGATCTCGTCGGCCGCCATGCGGTTCGCCTTCGCCGACCAGTGGCCGTCGGGCAGGTTCAGCTCGTGCCGCTGCGCCGGCGGCATGTCGAAGCCGAGGCGCAGATCGAGGACCTGGATGCCGTCCTGCGCGAGCGCCTCGAGCACGCGCAGCCCGTTCCGCGCGATCTCCGGCGGATCGCCGTCTGCTGGCCGCTCCATCACCACGAGCAGCTCGGCGCCGTCGTGCCGCACCGCGGCGGCGAGGCGGCGGACGAGCGCCCGGAACAGCGGCAGGCTGTCCGCTTCGCGCCACTCGGGCGCGACCGCCGCACTGGGCCGGTCGCGCTCGAACAGTTGCAGCAGCGCCTCGGCGAAGTAGCTCACGGACCGCAGCTGTACGGACCAGCTCGCCGGTGGGCGATGCAGGACGAGGCCGTCGGGCTCGAGCGTGAAGTACGGCTTGGACCAGCCCGCCTTGCGCGAGGACTTGATGTCCTCGAGGTCGTTGCAGATCGTCACGAGCAACAGCACGACGTCGGCCCGGTAGGCGTGCCCCTCGGCTTCGTAGGCGAGCACCTCCTGGTCGGTGCCCCACGCGCAGACGCCAATGTTGATCACCTCGGTGGCGTCGTCCTCGAGGTACTCGGTGAAGCGCTCGCCCTGATCGACGCCGGGGCCGAACGTCCCGGAGTCCCCGAGCGCCAGCAAGCGCCGGACGCCGGGGCGCCGCGCGAAGCCATGCTCGGCATCGCGCCAGCCGTGCGAGTTCGTCGTGCCGGGCCGGTCGCGGCACCAGTCCGCATCACGCCGCACGACGTTCGCCATCATGCGCCAGCCGAGCGACTCGTCGTAGGTCATGCAGCGCTCGCGCCCCGTCGCCCAGGCGATCGCGCGCATCGCGCCTTCGGCGAGCAGCAGCGCGATCGCGAGCACGACGAACGCGAAGACCAGCTTCCGCAGACGGCGTTTGCGAGATACGGGCGTTGCGCTCATCACGGGTGCCGAGACGAGGACGACGGCGACGCGCAGAGCTCTCGAGCTGCACTCCGGACAGCGCGCAACCTTCGCCGGCACGATCTCCCCCGCCGGCACCCGCGTCAACGCCCTGGCCAGGCCCCCGAACGGCTCGTTCCGCCCGTTCTCAGTGAACGCGCTGCAGGGCTGCTGCGGCGTCACGGTGCCGTTGCGCTTCCTCGTGCTCGGCACGCAACAGGTGTTTCGTTCCGACCTCGACGAAGCCTGGGAAATCGCCGAGCGCGGTCCGATGCCGCTGTTCTTGGCCGACATCCACCTGCACCGCGCCCGCCTGTTCCACGCCGACAACCCCTAGCCCTGGTCCACCGACCTCGACGGCCGCCCGCGCGGCCCGAAGGACGACCTCGCCGCGGCGCGCCGCCTGATCGAGAAGCACGGCTACGGTCATCGCCGGCAGGAACTCGAGGACGCCGAAGATGCCGCAACGCGATGGTGAGCCCATGACCGAGAAGACCGTGTTCCTCAGCTATCGGCGCGATGCGGCGGGCAAGAGCCTGGCAGGTCGCCTTCTTCTGTTACGACCTGGAAACGGTTGCACGTGTTCCGGTCGCCGGCACGCCGGACGGGCACGGCCGCCTCTACAGCAGTGGGATGCGCAGCGCGTTCGAAGTCGCGAGTGGCCACTGTCGAGACGGCTCGAGCACCAGCCATTGGGCGAACAGCGTCTGGCCGCTGAGAGCTGGATAGTTCGGCACCGGGAATGGCGATTGAATGACCCCGGTGTCGAAATCCCACCCCCACGCCATCAGCCCGACCGGGAACATCGCGAACGTCGGCGTCATGCCGAGTTCGAGGTTGAAGGCGGCTGGGCCTGAGCCAGGCGCCACGTCCCACATGAGGAACGCGGGCGTTCCCGTCGAAGCCCCGCTGAGCGTCAAGCGGAACCACGATTCTCCGAGCCGCGGGGCGAACGGCGCGGTTGCCTTGAGCTGGCCTGACCGCGTGAACGCGCCTTGCCCGATCGAGGTGACGAGGCGGCCGTTCTGCGAGCCGAGCGTCGGCTTGTCGAACGGGAAAGCTCCGGCGGCGATGCGCGGATCCGTCAGCGTCTTGAGCAGCGCGATGATGGCTTCCTTTTCGGGGACGGTGTAGTTGCGAGGCGTCAGGTTGGCAGCCTGGTTGACGTGGAAGTCGCCACCGCGATCGTAGAAGTCGAGGACCTTGCGCAAGGTGTCGGCGCTGCCGTTGTGGAAGTAGGGCGCGGTCAGCTCGACGTTGCGCAGGCTGGCGACGCGGAACTTGGCCGCGTCTGCGGGCAGGCTGGTGACGTTCTGGCGACCTGGATCCTCGGCCACGGGACGGATGCCGACGTTGTGAAACACGAGCCGCGTCGGCTGTGGCGAGCCATAGGGCCCGCTCGTCACCATGGTCATCTGTCCGGCGATCGGGCCCTCCTGGAGCACGCGTTGTTCGAAGTCACCGTGGCATCTGTGGCACGACGTCGCGCCATTCGCCGGGCTCGTGAACAACGTGAGCCCGAGCTGCTCTTGCGGGGTCAGCTCTGCCTGGCTGTGGAGATGCAGATCCCACTTCGACTGGTCGGAGTTCAGCGTGCGCAGATAGCAGGCGATCGCATTGACGATTCCCTGTTGGGTGACGAATGACGAATCGAAGGCGAGCTGGAACAGGTCCGGGTAGCTGCGACCTGCGAGGAAGTTCTGCAGGCGCTGCGGCAGGTTGCTCGCGAACGCGAGCGGCGTTGCGCCGGTGATCTTCTGGGTCACGTCGGCCCAGGAACGACTGAAGTGACTCATCTCCACAGGGTTCAGTATCGGCCCGGCAACCAGGTCCTCGAGCGACGCCTTCCTGCCGTCGTAGAGGAGATGGGTGTGGTAGCCGCTGTTGATCACCGTAGGCGCGCGCCGATCCGTGACGCTCGGGTCGAAGTCGTGCGTCGGGTGGACCAGAATGGTGCCGGTCCACGAGACCATCGGGACCCCCGGCGAGCCGCGGTGGTCGTCCGCGGTTCCGAGCCAGCCATCAGGACCGGGATTGACGGCTTGCGCGGTTCGAGCGTCGATCCCGCCGCGGGCCAGGTCATGGCAAGTCGCGCAGGCAACCGTGCCCGTCGAGGACAGTTGCTCCTCGAAGAACAAGGTCATGCCCAGCAACTCCTTCTGCGGCGTCTGCGGATTCCCAGGCGGGGAGGGGGGCGGAGGGAAGTTGGTCTGGGCAGCAGCCGTGGCGATCAAGAGCGAAGAAAAACCGAGAGCACGTAGCATCGGAACTCCTCTTGTTGCTCCTCGGGATCCGAGGAATCGGGGAGCCGCGATCGCGGGGCATGCGGGAACGCGGTGAAGGGCAGAACCGGCCCGCTCAGCAATTCCAATGCCCCAATTCCAAGGCCACTGGCAATGGGGAGTTCGCCAGGCGCGGCGGCAGGTTGCTCGCGAACACCAGCGGTGTTGCGTCGGCGATCTTCTCTCGACCCTCACGCACATCAGCCCCTCGGTGGCGAGCCACCGCAATGCGCGCCAGTCCTCGTCGCCTCGGAGTACGTCGGCGCCCAGCCGGCCGTCTACGGACGACGGGTGGTCGCGCGGGCAACGCCCGATCGTTCAGAAAGTCCCGATCGTCAACGTCAGGCGATTCGTGCCGGTGAACGCCACGATGGCGCCGCCGGCGTCGAGTTCCAGCGCCAGCACCTGATCGTGCACGACCGCGCCCGCGAGTGCCGCGGTGCTCGGAATCGGCAGCTGCGTCGCCACTGCCCCGCCGGCCGGCAACAGCAGACCGACGGCATCCGGACTCACGTGGAGCAGGCAACTGGCGACACCCTGCGGCAGGATCTGCGACAGCGGGACGACCGCCGTCGACAAGCCCAGCACATCGAGCGCAATCGCGTTCGCGGGCAGGCCGGTCGCCTGCGCATGGAACGTCGAGCCGGTCCACGGCAGGGTCGTCGGGGTCAGTACGTTCAGGCCGGCGCTGCCGACGCAGCCGGCGGTCGTGGCGATTGCCGACGCCGGGCACGTGGTCGTCAGACGCGCGAAGCCGAGCGAGATCGCGTCGTCCATGCGCTGTACGTTGGTCACCACGAGGTCGCCGTCCGCCATCAGCGCGAGCGAGTACGCGCTTCCGGAACCGCTCGTCGCCATCGGCGACCACGTGGCGCCGTTCCAGCGCGCGACCTGCCAGGCGGGGAGTCCGCCCGCCGTCGTGAAGTCGCCGCACGCGACCAGGTCCCCGTCGGGCAGGACCGCGAGGCTCCTGACGCGCACAACGGACGAGCCGCCGACCCCCGCACCGAGCGGCTGCCACGCGACACCGTCCCAGCGGGCGACGCGATGCAACGCGACGCCGCCGGCGGACGTGAACGCGCCGCCCGCGACGATCTCGCCGTTGGGCAGCGAGGCGAGGGCATTGACGGTGTCGTTCAGCGCGCCGAGCGGCACCCACGCGGCGCCGTTCCATTGCACGACCCGCCTGAAGGTGGTTCCCATGACGATCGCACCGCCGGCGACGATGTCGCCGTTCGCCGCCGTCGTCAGTGCGAAGATGCCTCCGTTCAAGTCGCTGCCGACCGCGGTCCACGCCGAACCGTCCCAGCGCGCGACGCGAGCTACCTGCCCGCCGGCCGTCGCGACCGAGCCGGCAGCGACGAGGTCGCCGTTGGGCAGCGGCAGCAACACGCCCACTCCGTTGATGCCGATGCTGCTCACGCCGCTGCCGAGCGGCTGCCACGCCGCGCCGTCCCAGCGGACGATGCGATCTGCCGGCACGCCGCCGATGTTGGTGAACGCGCCGCAGGCGATGATGGAGCCGTCGGCCGCGTTGGCGAGGCGCGCGATCTGGTTGTCGAAGTCACCACCCAGCTGCGAGAACGACACTCCATCCCAGCTGCAGACGCGGTGCGCAAACGGGTTGCCGCCCCAGAACTGGCCGCCGGCGACCAGGTCGCCATTCGCCAAGGAGGCTGCTCCCGTGATGCTCCGCGGGTGCGCGATCGGCGGGCCGAGCTGCGACCAGGCCGTTCCGTCCCACGCGGCGACGCCGTCGAGGGCGACGCCGCCGATGGTCTCCAGCGTGCCAGCAGCGATCACGGTGCCGTTGGCGAGCCGAGCGATCGCGTAGACCACCCCATCCACGCCGCCGCTGCTGAGCCCGACCCAGTTGGCGCCGGTCCACTGTTCGATGCTCTCCCCGGCCGCGACGAGCGTGCCGTTCGGGAGCGTGCACAGGCCTTGCACCCACCACCCCGGCACGCCGCCGCCGAATGGCGACCAGCTGGTGCCGTTCCAGCGGGCGATGCGATTCACGACGGTGTTGCCGGAGTGGGTGAACGCGCCGCCGGCCACCAGCTCGCCGTTCGGCAGCGTCGTCATCGCGTACACATAGCTGGTGAACCCGGCGCCGAGTGCGGACCACGCCGTGCCGTTCCACCTGGCGATGCGGCTGGCGGGCGCACCGCCCGCCGTCGCGAATTCGCCACCCGCGACCAGTTCGCCATTCGGCAACACCAACAACGAGTGCGTGAAGCCGCCGAGACCCGTGCCCAACGGCGACCAGGTCGCACCGTCCCAGCTGGCAATGCGGTTGGCACTGACCCCGCCCGCGTTGTCGAAGTAGCCGGCGGCCACCAACTCGCCACCTGGCAGGACCGCCAAGGCGCGCACGGTGCTGTTGCTGCCCGTGAGCCCCGAAGCGAGCGGCGACCACGCGACGCCGTTCCATCGCGCAATGAGGTTGGCGGCGAGTCCGCCCGCGACCGTGAAGTCGCCCGCGGCCACCAATTCGCCGTTGGGCAGCACGGCGAGCGCGCGAACGTGGTTGTTCATGCCCGAGCCGAACGTCGACCACGTGCCGGTGGCCGGGTCGAACGCGGCGATGCGATTCGCCAGCACGTTGCCGGCGGCCGTGAAGGAGCCACCGAACACGATGACGGCGGGCAGCGGGCCGGCGCCGTCGGGATCCCACTCGGTGATCGCGAACACGCCGGGCTGGACGCCGGCGAACGGCAGGCCGGGCAGCCACTGCGTCGTGCACTGACCGCGCGCGAACCCGGCGAGGGCGAGAGTTGCGAGGCGGAGCAGCGGCCAGAGCGGTCGCGAGGAAGCACGAGGAACCATGAGACACGGAGCCTTTGCAGCCAAAGCGCGGCCGCATACCGAGGAATGGCGACTGTGCGAGTGTAATCCCTGGCAGGGCGCCCAGTGACGGGGCCAGGCAAATCGACGTGCCGCGCGCAGGGGATTCACCTGGTCGCCGCGAACACCACCAACAAGATGAGGGCTACGGCGCCGAGTCCGATCCCCGCGATCATCATCCCGAACTGGCCTTCCGTCATACCGACCCACGTGCGGTACGGGTCGGACTTCAACGACGCGTCGCCACGGCGCGCCGCGGCAGGCCGCTTGAGCCGGACCCGCGAGTTGTCGAACTTCTCTACGAGCGTCCACCCCGCCCGCCCCTCCTCCTCCAGGCACCGGCGGAGAACCTCGGGGTCCTTGAAGCGGTTTGTCACCGAACGCAGGAACTTGAACTCCCAGCCCTCAGCCAGCTCCTCGGGAGTGTAACCAGTCATCGATTCCTCCTCCTCACGCAGCATGCGAGCGCGGGCTGCGGCGGCCCCGGCGGCGGATCCAGCGGCTCCGGCACTCATGAGAGAACCTCCCACCGATCCGTGTCGGACCTGGACCGATGCGGGGTGAGCCAGCGGCGCAGGTGTTCTCCCGGACCATCCGAGAAGAGTGTGTCGATGGTCGGCATGCGTGGACGCCGAGTCAAGGCAGGCATCGCTCTCCTGTGCGCACCCTCACTTGGCCCCGGCAAGCGCGGGCCGACGCCGCGGGGGCGACCCACCAAAGCCCGCCGGAAGCGAGGCCGCAGACCAGAGGCACCTGGCCCTGCCGGCGATCCAGATCACTCGCGCCGCCCGTGGGCTCGGCCACCGATTCGCTGGCGGTGCCTGCGAGCGCTGCGCTGGCTGGATTCATGCTGCACCAGCAAGCAGTCGTGTTGGGCCGGCAATCCCTCGGGTCTCGTGATGTCGGACGCGGCGACGGCGGTCATCGGCCCGTAGCGGCTCAGGGATCGCGCGTCGCGTTCTGGTGCGCTCGTCGCGACTCACACGCCCAAGGACCGCTCCTTCCTCGGGTGAAAGCCGCGAAGCGGTCAGGCAGAACCTCGATCCACGGTTCCGCGCACCAGAGGTAGAGACGACACCCAACTCGTCGGCATACCAGGAGCATCTTCGTGAACGATCCACGCGGTGCTCCTGAGTCCCACTCAGCCATTCGCCGCGATCCAGACCGCGTCTGCCGCGAAAGGAGTTGCCATGATCGCCTCGATCCGCACGAACTCGTCGCCGCGTGCAGCAGCGTTCTCGATCCCAGCAGTCCTTCTCGCCTTGACCACCGCAGCGGACGTCGCACTCGCCCAGGACGGTCTGATCGGTTGGGGGATTACGGTGATCGACAGCCGTCTGCACGAACAGTCCTTCGTGGATGTGGTAGCCGGCTCCTACCACGCGACGGCGCGTCGCGGCGATGGCAGCGTGGTGGCCTGGGGCAACAACGTCTGGAGCCAGTGCAACGTGCCAGCACTGCCGCCGGGCCTGTCCTACGTCGAGGTGGCAGCGGGTGAACACCACACGGTAGCTCGTCGCAGCGACGGCAGTGTTGTGGCCTGGGGCGCGACCCACGGCATTGTGCCGGCGCTGCCTCCGGGCCTGTCCTACGTCGAGGTGGCGACCGGACGGCAGCACACCGTGGCTCGTCGCAGCGACGGCAGCGTGGTGGCGTGGGGCAGCAACTGGACCGGACAGTTGAACGTGCCGGCGCTGCCTCCGGGGCTCTCCTATGTCGAGCTCGCAGCGAGCTGGGACCACACCGTGGCGCGCCGCAGCGACGGCACCGCAGTGGCGTGGGGCGAGAACACCAATGGCCAGTGCAACGTCCCACCACTGCCGCCGGGTCTGTCCTACGTCGAGGTCGCGGCAGGTGCGTACCACTCCATCGCGCGCCGCAGCGACGGTAGCGTGGTGGCCTGGGGCGATAACGTGTCTGGCCAGAGCAGCGTGCCGGCGCTGCCTCCGGGGCTCTCCTTCGTGGAGTTGGCGGCGGGCTACCGCCACACGGTGGCGCGAGTCAGCGACGGCAGCGTGTGGGCCTGGGGCTCGATCCCCGGCACTGTACCGGCGCTGCCGCCGGGCCTGTCCTACGTCCAGGTGGCGGCCGGCTACTACTACTCAGTGGCGCGTCGCAGCGACGGCACCGTGGTGGAATGGGGCGCGACCCCCAACGTGCCGCCGCTGCCACCTGGTCAGTCCTACGTCGAGGTGGCGACGGGTTACGGCCAGACTTTCGCACGTCGCAGCGATGGCAGCTGGGTGGTCTGGGGCCCCTGGGGCTATGTGGGCAGCGTGCCCACGCTCCCGCCGGGTCTGTCCTACGTCGAGGTGGCGGTGGGCTACCGTCACACGGTGGCGCGAGTCAGCGACGGCAGCGTGGTGGCCTGGGGCGACAACACCTTCGGCCAGTGCAACGTGCCGGCGCTGCCTCCGGGCCTGGCCTACGTCGAGGTGGCGGTTGGTGATTGGCACACGGTGGCGCGGCGCAGCGACGGGAGCTTGGTGGCATGGGGCGACAACGCCTCCGGGGAGTGCAGCGTGCCGGTCCTGCCACCCGGTCTGGCCTATGTCGAGTTGGGGGCGGGACCGGGCTACACGATTGCGCGTCGCAGCGACGGCAGCCTGGTGGCATGGGGCCACAACGGCCTCGGCCAGTGCAACGTGCCAGCACTGCCGCCAGGTCTCACCTACGTGGAGGTAGCGACCGGTCGAACGCCCCACACGGCGGCGCGTCGCAGCGACGGCACCGTAGTCGCATGGGGCGACAACTCCTATGGCCAGTGCAATGTGCCAGCACTGCCGCCGGGTCTCACCTACGTGGAGGTAGCGATCGGTGGAAGCAACAGTGGATCCACCTACCACGCGGCCCACACGGTCGCGCGTCGCAGCGACGGCAGCGTGGTGGCCTGGGGCAGCAACTCGTATGGCCAGTGCAACGTGCCGGCGCTGCCGTCCGGTCTCTGCTTCACGCAGATCGAGGCTGGCGTGGACACTTTCGCCCTCGTTCGAGCCGGCGCCTACAGCACGTTCGGAGTCGGTTGCCCGGGCAGCGCTGGCGTGACGCACCTCGAAGCGACCACGCTGCCCCGCGTCGGAATGACGATGACCGTGCGCGTGGAGCCGCTGCCGCTGTCCATCGCGGTGATGATCGCTGGCTTCAGCAACGTGAGCTGGGCAACCGGTCCGCTGCCCGTGAACCTGACCTCGCTCGGCCTCACGAACTGCTGGCTGCGCGTGAGTCTCGACGCGAACGACGCGCTGATCGGAGCCTTGGGCTCGGCCACCTATTCGCTCGCGGTGCCCGCGAGCGCCGCGCTGGCGGGATGCATGCTGCATCAGCAGGCAGTCGTGCTCGATCCTGCGGCAAGCAATCCTCTCGGTCTCGTGATGTCGGACGCGGCAACGGCGGTCATCGGCCCTTAGCGTGTGGCAACCGGAAACTGGGTCGACTTGGTTCCAGCCCGCTACTTCGGCACGGCTGCCACTTCACGTTGCCGGTCAACGTCTCGAGGAACGCGACGAGCTGCGCCTGCTCCTCGTCGGTGATCATGCGGTTGAGCATCAGCCGGTCCTTGCTCGGTTGTCGATGCCGCCGGTCGGCTCGGCTGACTCAGCCAGCTTGGTCGATTCGAGAAGTTGGACAGGTGAAATCCTGGAACGCGCTCAGGCACTGACCTTGGTCCCAGGTCTGTGCGCTGGACGTAGACACGAAACCCGACTCATCAATCACAAAGGGAGCACCTTCGTGAACATCCACCGAGGTGCTTCTCGGGCTCGCTCCGTTTTCGACCGTGATCCCAGACCGGGTCTACTCCCGAAGGGACTCGTCATGCTCACAACGATCCGCGCGAACTCGTCACCGCGTGCAGCGGCGTCTTCGCTCCTTGCCGTCTTCCTCGCGCTGCCGGCCGCAACCAGCGCCGCGCTGACTCAGCAGGGTGTGATCGGTTGGGGGCAGATGGTGTTCGACAGCCGCTACAACGAGTCTTTCGTGCAGGTGGCGGCGGGCCATGGCCACACGCTGGCGTGTCGCGGTGACGGCAGCATCGTGGCCTGGGGCGACAACCTCCATGGCCAGTGCAACGTGCCGGTGCTGCCGCCCGGTCTGTCCTACGTCGAGGTGGCAGCGGGCTACCGCCACTCGGTGGCGCGTCGCAGCGACGGCAGCGTGGTGGCATGGGGCGACAACGCCTTTGGCCAGTGCAACGTGCCGGCGCTGCCGCCTGGCATGTCCTACGTCGAGGTGGCGGCGGGTCGGGAGCACACGGCAGCACGTCGCAGCGACGGCAGCGTGGCGGCATGGGGCAGCAACTGGGGTGGCCAGTGCAATGTGCCGGCGTTGCCGCCGGGTCTCTCCTACGTCGAGGTGGCGGCGAGCTGGGACCACACGATAGCGCGCCGCAGCGACGGCACCGCCGTGGCCTGGGGCTTCAACTCGCAAGGCCAGTGCAACGTGCCCTTGCTGCCTCCGGGTCTGTCCTACGTTCGAGTGTCGGCGGGCGCTTACCACACCGTTGCGTGCCGCAGCGACGGCAGCGTGGTGGCCTGGGGCGAGAACGTGTCTGGCCAGTGCAACGTGCCAGCGTTGGCGCCGGGTGTGTCCTACGTCGAGGTGGCGGCGGGCAACCGCCACACGGTTGCGCGTCGCAGCGACGGCCTCGTCGGGGCCTGGGGCGCCAACGACTTTGGCCAGTGCGTCGTACCGGTGCTGCCGCCAGGTACGGCCTACGTCGAGGTTGCGGCGGGTTACGCCCACACGGTCGCACGTCGGAGCAACGGCAGCGTGGTGGCCTGGGGAACCAACTTGCCTGGCCTGCAGAACGTGCCAGCACTGCCGCCAGGCTTGTCCTACGTGGAGGTCGCAGCGGGTGGGTACCACGCGGTAGCGCGTCGCAGCGACGGCAATGTGGTGGCCTGGGGCAGCAACTCGCAAGGCCAGTGCAACGTGCCGCCGCTGCCGCCAGGCCTGTCCTACGTCGAGGTGGCGGCTGGTGAGTTGCACACGGTTGCGCGTCGCAGCGACGGCAGTGTGGTGGCCTGGGGCTGGAACCCCGGCGGCCAGTGCAACGTGGCCGTGCTGCCGCCGGCTCTGTCTTACGTCGAGGTGGCGACCAGTCGGGGGCACACGGTCGCGCGTCGCAGCGACGGCAGCGTGGTGGCCTGGGGCTACAACTACCTGGGCCAGTGCAACGTGCCAGCACCGCCGCCCGGTCTGTCCTACGTGGAGGTGGCAGCGGGCTCCCAACACACCGTGGCGCGGCTCAGCGACGGCAGCGTGGTGGCCTGGGGCTGGAACCAGTACGGCCAGTGCACCGTGCCGGCGCTGCCGCCGGGTCTGTCCTACGTCGAGGTGGCGGGAGGTTACGGCCAGACGGTCGCGCGTCGCAGCGACGGCAGCGTGGTGGCCTGGGGTCGCAACTATAATGGCGAGTGCAACGTGCCGCCGCTGCCGCCAGGTCTGTGCTACGTCGAGGTGGCGGCCGGTGGAGCCCACAGCGCAGCGCGTCGCAGCGACGGCAGCGTCGTCGCCTGGGGCGCGAACCAGTACGGCCAGTGCACCGTGCCGGCGTTGCCGCCGGGTGTGACTCTCGCGCAGATATCGGCTGACGAAGACAACACGGTCGCCATCTTTCGAGCCGGCGCCTACACCACGTTCGGAGCCGGTTGCCCCGGCAGCGCTGGCGTGACACGGCTCGAAGCAACCACGCTGCCTCGCCTCGGAGCCACGATGACCGTGCGCGTGGAGCCGCTGCCGCTGTCCCTTGCGGTGATGATCTCTGGCTTCAGCAACGTGAGCTCGACCGCCGGTCCGCTGCCGCTGGACCTGTCGCCGTTCGGCCTCACGAACTGCTCGCTGCGCGTGAGTCTCGACATCAGCGACGCGCTGATCGGAGCCTTGGGCTCGGCCACCTATTCGCTCGCGGTGCCCGCGAGCGCCGCGCTGGCGGGATTCATGCTGCATCAGCAGGCAGTCGTGCTCGATCCTGCCGCGGGCAATCCTGCGGGTCTCGTGCTGTCGGACGCAGCGAGCGCGGTCGTCGGCTTGTAGCAGTTCAGCGATCGAGCGCGTCATCATGAGGTCCCTCACCCTCGCGAACGCCGCATTCGTGGCTCTCTGCGCGAGCAGCTGCGCGACGAAGCCCGGACAGCCCATGCACGATGTCCAGCACTTGAGCGTCTACATCGACCGCGACCCCAGCGACGTCTACGAGTTCGCCGCTGATCCGAGGAATCTGCCACGCTGGGCTGCAGGTCTCGCGCGCTCCGACGTGAAGAGCGAAGGCGATGTCTGGCTCATGGACTCACCGCTGGGCAAGGTGTGGGTGAGGTTCGCGCCGCGAAATGCACTGGGCGTCCTGGACCACGACGTGACTCTCGAGTCGGGCGTCACGGTTCACAACCCGATGCGGGTTGTGCCACGTGGAAGCGGGAGTGAGTTCATAAGTAAAGCGGGCGCGATGACGCGAGGGCGCGCGGTGACTGGCAGCGGTCGCGGCGGGACACCGGTGTGCTTGGCGGGCGAAGCGCCGGCAACAACGCCTGCAGCTGCGGGCATCAAGCGTGCGACTCGACGCGATGCCGCACACGGTGGCTCGTGGTCTGGTTGGTTCCGGGTGGTTCGGGACGCGGCTCGAAGTTCCTACTCGCCGCGAACAGTTCACGGAATCAGGCCGCCTGCGATTGTCGACGCGCGCAGCGGCAGCGCAAAACCGCTGATCGCTTGGCAAAAGACGAGTTGGTTCTGCAGGCTCGGCCCGGCGGGAACGGCGACCGCGAACGTGGCGCCACCGGTCGCGTCGAGCAGGCCCAGCGCCACGGGCACGTTGGCGACGATCCACACCGGTTCGACGAGGAACGGATGCAGCGTCGGCGCCGCATCGAGCGCGAGGCCGAGTACGAACAGTGCCCCCGGCTCGCCGGCGAACGCCAACGTCGACGTCGCGCCGCGCTGGAACGCGGGGGCGAGCGCGAGGCGGACCAGCGGCGCCGCCGGATTCACGCTGCCGGTGCTCGGCGGTGCGCCGGGCACACCGGGGCTCAGCGTGACGTTCGCCAGGTGCGCGGTGGTGCCGCCGTTGTTGCACAGCGCCGGACCGCCGGTTGCCAATCCCGCGGTGCTGCCGCCGGCGAGCGTGCAGTCCCCGAGCCACATGGCCGCGGCGCCGGACGTGCGCACGCCGCACCCCCCGACCAGGAACGAGATCGACGTGACACCAGAGCCGCCGACGAACGTCGAGCGCTCCGCGTGCAACGAGCCGCCGACGAGGTCGGCACCCGGCTGCGCTGACTGCGCGATGGCGTGGCCGCCAAACCAGAAGATCCCCGCGTCGAAGCCATGCACGCTGCTGTCGCGCACGGTCACGTTGCCGCCCTGCACGAACACGCCGGCTGCGGTGCCGATCACGGCAATGCCGCTCACGCGCTGGGCGTGCAGCGAGCAGGACTGGAACACGATCGCGCCGCCGGCGATGCGGGCTGCGTCGCCACCGGCGTACAACACGTTGCAGCGCTGCACCGAGGCGACGCCGCCGTTGTGCACGATGCGCATGCCGATGTTGCCCCCGCTGTGCTGCGACCACGTCAGGTCGAGGCCGTCGAGGTGGGCACGCTCCCCGAGCGGTACCTGGATCGTGAGTTCGAACGTCGACGACGCGCCGAGCGGCCAACCGACGCGGCAACCGTTGCCGCGGATCGTCACGCCCTTGGTCACCGCGAACGGCGTGTAGTCCGGGAAGCCGCCGGTGTTCGGCAACAGGATCACGTCGCCGGGCGCGGCGGCGGCGATCGCCGCCTGCACCCCGTTCTGCTGCGTGACGGTCCACGTCGTCTGCGCGCGCGTGCCGGTGATCGGGACCAACGCGGCGAGGACGATCAGCGACGAAGCTGGCGGGTGCTTTGGCATGGGAACGGCCTCGGCGGGCGGCGCCATGCTACCGGCGGAGCGCCGCCCCTGCCCGTTCGGGCAAGCTACGCGGCACGTCTCCTCCGGGCGCAGGCAGACCTTCACGACCGAGCTCGGTCAGGACCTTTGTCCGCGAACGCGAGGACCGGGCGTTCCATGCGCTCCCGCGGCAACGCATACGTTCGCATCGCCTGCCTGGACGTGCGGGCCGGCGCGCGTGGCCGGCAGCACGCTGCCGGTCGTCGAACTCGCGTTGCAGGCGCGTCGAGCAGGCCGGCATCGATCCCCTTGGCGTCGATCCTCCCGCAAGGTGTGGCGGGATGCACGCTGCGGGTGAACCTCCACGTGCTCGATCTCTACGTGCCGACCGCCGGCAGCGTGCAGACGCAGCTCTCGTCGCTGCCGAGGAGCGTGAGGCGGATCTGCGCAGAGGCGCTCATCCGCCGAGCGTGATCGCCGCCGCGTTGCTGACGGTCGCGCCGAAGGGATTCACCCCGCCATCGGGTACGAGGCTCTGGGCGTAGAGGTGGAAGCCCTGCAGCGCGAGGTTGCTCGGCACGGCCAGCGGCCAGTTCGCGGTTCCGGCCGCGGCCGGCAGCGACAGGGCGAGATCGAAGCTGACGTACTGCGTGCAGCCGTTCATGCCGATGACGTTGAGGCTCAGGGGCAGCGGCGCGCCTGCGAAACTCGTGTTCGAGAGACCCAGAATGCCGAAGACCACGACCGTCGGCGCGGGCAGGCTGGACAGCTGCATGATCAGCGTGCTGCCGAGCCTCGGCAGCGAACCGGGCGCGGCGGCCAGGAGCGGGACGCCCGCGGTGCCAGCACAGCCGGTGCCGAAGGCGGCGAAGCTCGCCGCCGGATCGAGCCGGAACGCGTGCGTGGCACCGCCCGCCACCGTGCCGTAGCCGACGATCTGGCCGCGGTCGTTGATGTCAGACGCAACGCGGAGCGACCAGCCGGTGGCGGGGTCGATGAGGGTGTTCAAGTCGACGAGGCCCATGCCATCGGCGAACATCACCGCCCGATAGTAGCCCCCGATGGGGCTGATTCCGACGACCGTGCCACTCGCGTTGATCGCCCAACAGGAAGTGAATGGCGCGTTGTTGCCGAAGATCTGATAGCCAGAGCCCGGCGTCCACCGGAAGAGTTGCGGGTATGTACTCCCGGAGAAGGCGACCGTGCCGGCCACCTGTCCGAGGTCGTTGATCGCAGCTCCATAGGAATGCGCATAGCCCGGTGGCAGTCCGAGGTCGGAGAGACCGACGCCGGGGATGTATCGGAACGCGTGCCAGTTGTTGCCAACAGTCATGGACCCCGTCGCCTGTCCATTGTGGCTGATCCCGCTCCCGTGGCTGATCGCCGCCGATGGTGCGAGGCTCACCATGCCCGTGCCGTCGGTGTAGAGGAACGCGTGCATGTGGCTGTTGTCGCCAGCGACCAGGGAGTCACCCACGACTTGGCCGGCGTTGTTGATCCTCCGCGCGTCGCTCTTGGTGCCGCCCAGCGTGCCGAGGTTCACCATGCCGGTCCCCGGGGTCTTTCGGTAGGCGTTGCCCGGGTTGTCGATGCTTGCGGCCCAGGAACTCCCCACGATCTGGCCCGCGTCGTTCACGTCCCAAGCCGTGCTGAACGCGCAGCCCGGCAGCGTGCCAACCAGTGCCATCCCCGAGGCGGTGTGAACCCAGCCGAGTGTCGGGTAGCTGGACCAACCGACCGTCATGTCGCCAGTCTCGTTGATGCCCCAGGCCTGCGGTGAGGTGGTGTTGCCCGGAACGGTCCCGAGATCGGTCAAGACGTAGGGGTAGTTCTGGGCACTTACCGTGAGGGCGGAGAGGACCAGCACGAGTGCGTTGACCGAAAGACGTAGTTTCATCGTTCATGGCTCCTTGAAGACGCCAGCACATGCGCCAGGAGCGGTGCGGCACTGCCAACCATGCAGCTTCACTCTCGGTCGCGCCCGCGCGGGGTTCGAAGCTCGTCGACACGACTGCGATGTGGCTCGGGCCAGCGCCGCGGTGGCACAACGGCACGATTGCTTCTGGCCGGCAGCGCGCGACCGAACGGGGGAACGTGCCCTCTGCCACTTCGCGAGCACCATCGATCCCCGCCGATCCGGGCTTGTTGGCCCACGCCGGCGGCCTGATCGCCGATGGCCAGTCCTCGACCGCCGGCGGTGGGCTAGGGTTTCGCGTCGTCCAGCACGCAGGTCGCCATGCCTCCGCGCTACCATTGAAGTGCTGTCTCGCTGTCTCGCTCGCTCGCGCGTGGTCTCCGTCGTTCCGATCGTCCCCAGCCAGAGGTCCTCATGCTCCGTCTCGTCTCCACCTGCTTCGCGGCTGCAGTCCTGACCGTGCCCTCCCTGGCCCAGGAGCCGGGCCCCAAAGCGAACCTCACCGCCAAGCAGGCGCTGCTGCAGAAGGTGCTGCGCAAGATGGACTCGCTGCCGAGTTGCACCTTCACGGCCAAGGTGCAGAACACGCGTCTCGTCGGCGCTGCTGACGCCGCGCGGCCTGGGGCCGCGCCCCCGGCCCAGCTCCAGGCCGCGGGTTTTGCGGTCGCGACTTCGGCGGCGAACGCGGTCATGACCGTCGAGGGGGGCTGGGGAGCCGATCTGCTGTGGGCCAGCGCGAACGAAGGCAAGGACCAGGTCCTCTGGCACGGCCGCCGCATGGTGGGGAGACAGGGAGAGGAACCGTGGCGCCTGCGCCAGGGAGTCGTCGGCAACGGCACGCGGATGCCGAAGCTGTTCGATCCCGAGACCTTCTTCCAGGCGCTGCTGCACAGCAAGCTCGACGTGATCCACGCCGACGTCGGCGCACTCGAGGACCGCCCGGTCGAGATCGTGACCGTGTCCCTCACCGGCGACGACTCCTACGACGTGCTGTGGTCGGGCCTCGTGCCCGACGCAACGACCAATTCCTACCTCGGCACGCGATCTGCCCTCGCGCCAGCGGCACGCGCCAGACCGGAGATCGAAGTCGACATCGCAGTATGGCTCGACCCGGCGACGTCGCGCGTGCTGCAGTGCAAGGTCCGTTGCTACACCAAGGGCTCGTCGAACGCGGGCGGAGCGATCACCGTCCTCGGGGGTGGTGCCCCCGCTCCGCAGGGAGTGGCAGGCGGAGTTGCGCCGCCACAGGCCAAGCCGTCCGAGGACGCCGACAAGGCCCCCGACGCGCCGGCCGGACCGCTGGCCTTCCAGGACGGACTGCCAAAGCGCGCGCCCAAGGAAGGACAGGTGCTCATGCTCGTGAGCTACGACGTGACCTTCGCCAATCACGAGGCCGCGGCGGCGCCCGAACTCGATGCCAACGCACGTGCCTTGCTCGGTCTGCCCGCGGGGAAGTGATCCGTTCCCGGTCGCGACGGTAGAAGCGCCGCGGCGCTACTTCAACGCCTGCAGCCGCGCCCCGATCTCCCTGTTGTCCTTGCTGAACAGCCGGCCGTCTTCGTAAAGCCAGAGCGTCGGCAGTCGATCGATGCGGTGCTGCCGCGCGACGGGCGACTTCCAGTCGCCGATGTCGACGATGCGCAGCTTGACCTTCGGTTTCGCCGTGGCGAGGGCCTCCAACTGGGGCCCGACGACCTTGCAGGCGGGTCAGAACTCGGCGTAGAACTCGACGATCGTCAGGCCCTTGCTCGCGACGTGGGGCTCGATCGCGACCTCTGGGCCCGTGGAGATCGTGACGATCGACTCGTCCTCGTCGACCGCGCGGCCAACCGGCGCGGCCGCCCGGTTCATTTCCTTGCGCACCACGAACCCGACCATGCCGAGCACGACCAGGACGACGAAAGCGATGGCAGCCCTCCACATGGCGGCTGGATCGTCGCCAAGCGGTGTGCGGCTTGACTCGTGCCGGGAGGACGCGCCCAGCGTCGAGCCTGCGCACGGCGTGTCCGTCCGATGCCAGCGTCCTTGCTTCCTCACACGGGCCTGCTCGCGCGGAGGCTGCTTGAACCCGAGACCATCGATCCAGAACGACAGCGGCGGCGCGCCCCACGAGTCGAAGCCGAGCGTGATCCAGTTGACCTGCTCGATCTCGGGTCTTTCCCGCTTCCAGTCCTCGCCGCCGGCGCGCGGCACAACGAAGTAGTTCAGACAGTCTCATTTGCTCGGGTGGACAGCGTGCCGCAGGACGACGTGCAGGCGACGAGCGCCGCCGCGACGAGATGAGCATGGATGGTGCGCATGGGCTGTTCCGCTCCTTCCCACCGTGATCGGCATTGAAGGCGCGTTCCCAGCCCGGCGCAACCGTCACCCGCATCGACCCGAGCGCGCGCTCACGCGCTGGAACGCGACCGAGGTCTACAAGTCGATCGACGGGCGCTGGAGAATCATCCACAGCCATTGGTCCTACGTGAAACCGCTGCTGCGACAGGAGGGTTCTTGAGGCCGACCACCCGGCGACCGTCGACACCAGTCCTCGGAGAGGGCGAGCACTGGGTGCCGCGGAACGTCACGCCGTCTTGCGCACCGAGCGCGCGAGCACGACGACCGCGATCGCGAACACCGCGAGTGCGGCCCAGCTCTCCCACGGCATTCGCGCCGGGTCCTGATAGCGGACGGCACCGGTCTGCCACGCGTAGCCCGCGATCAGTACGCCGGCGAGGCCTTCGCCGGCCACGAAGCCCGACGCACACAGCACGCCGGACTCGACGTCGATGTCGTCCTTGCCGCGGCGTTCGACGAAGCGCCGCACGCAGCCGCCGATGAACACGGCCGCGAGGGTCGACAGCGGCAGGTAGATGCCGAGCGCGAACGGCAGCGCCGGCAGCCCGACGAGGATGCCCGTGCCCGCGAGCAGCCCGCCCGTGACGAGCAGGTCCCACGGCAGGCTGTCGCCGAGCACGGCTTCGACCATCGTCTTCATCAGGATCGCCTGCGGCGCCGCGAGCTCTTTGCTGCCGACGCCATACGTCTCGCACATCGTGATGACGACCGCGGCCACGACCCAGCACGCGACCGCTGCCGCGATCAGCTGGCCGTATTGCTGTCGCCACGGCGACGCGCCGACGAGCCAGCCCGTCTTGAGGTCCTGGCTGATGTCGCCCGCTTTCGAGGCCGCGACGCAGACGACGGTGCCGACCGTCAGCACCGCGGCCTGCGCGAGCACGCCCTTCCAGCCCAGCAGCAGAAAGATGCTCGCGGTGCCGGCCAGAGTGATCAGCGCCATCGCCGACGTCGGGTTCGACGACACGCCGATCACGCCGACGAGCCGCGACGACACCGGCACGAACAGGAAGCCGAACAGCGCGACACCGAGCGCGGCGACGATGCGCGCCGTGACGCTGAGCTCGCCCGCGAAGATGCCGGGCACGAGCCCGAGCGCTGCGATCAGCGCCGCGATGCCACCGAGCAGCACGCTGCCCGGTACGTCGCGGTCGGTCTCGTCGCCGGCAGCGCCGCCCGTTCCCTGGTCTTGGCCCCTGCGGCCGACACCGCGCAGCACCGCGCGCAGCGACGCGAGCATCGTAGGCGCCGTCTTGATCACCGTGAACATGCCCGCCGCGGCGACGGCACCGGCGCCGACGAACAGCAGGAAGCGGTTTCTGAGCACCGACGCAGCCAGCGGCGCCGCGCCGTCCTTGCCCGCGTCGATGAGCCCCGCCAGGTGCAGCTTCGTCGCGAGCGGGTAGAGCACGAGCGACGCGAGCAGCGCACCCGACACCATGACCGTCGCGGCCCGGTAACCGACGATGAAGCCGACCGCGAGCAACGCGGGCGCCAAGGCGAGTGCGACGCTGCCGTTCGGCAGGAACGACGGCGCCCATGCGACGGTCTCGGGCAGCGCGTGCAGCGCCCCGAAGAACAGCTTCATGACGAACGCGACGGCGATGCCGATCACGATCCAGCGGCCGCCGCGGCCGGCCCCCTGCGTCGCGCGCAACACTTCGGCGCACGCGCGTCCTTCGGGGTAGGGCAGCTCCGCGTCGGCATGCGCGATCAAGAGGCGCCGCAGCGGCACCATCGCGAGGATGCCGAGCACGCCGCCGGCCATCGCGAGCAGCGCGACTTGCCACACGCTCGGCACGACGCCCCAGAGGAACAGCGCGGGGATCGTGAAGATCGTGCCGGACGCGAGCGAGCTCGACGCGCTGCCGACGGTCTGCGCGAGGTTCGTCTCGAGGATCGTTCCTTTCTTCGGCAGGGTCGTGAAGACGAGCGCCGACAGCACGGCGATCGGGATCGACGTCGATACCGTGAGTCCGGCGCGCAGGCCGAGGTATGCGTTCGCGGCGCCGAACAACACGCCGAACCCGAGTCCCGCGAGCACTGCCTTCAACGTGAACTCGGCGAGGCGCGGCGATGGCGTGTCCGTCATCGCGCGCGTTCTACCGGAGCGCGGGGGGCGCTGGCCACCATCGAGGATCGGTTTCCCCGAACCGCCGGAGCTCGCTCGGCCGGCGTGTGCGCCGAGACGCGCTACAGCCGTCGTGCTACAGGATGGGCATCACGATGCCGTCCGACATCGCGAAGCCCTGCACCGCGCCGGGATCGAGCACGGCACCCTGGAAGTAGAGCGTCAGGAGACCGGTGCCGGGCGGCACCGCGATCGGCAGCGAGTATGCGCCCGCAGGGCCGGTGAAGTACGCGAGCACCACCGACGCCTCGTTGAGCAGCGTGCCACCGAAGAGCGGGATCGACAGCTGCCTGAAGCCCGCGACGACCACGCCGATCCCGAACGGCAGCGCGTTGCCGACGCGCACACCCGTGGATTGCCCCGACAGCGCGCATCCGTACCACGTGATCGTCGGCACGAGGCCTCCGGTGCCTGCGAGCCCGGTGCCGTAGTGGCTGCACTGCCCGCACGGCACGCCGAAGCCGCGGATCACGTGCACCTGCGAACCGCTCCAGCCGGCGTGCACGATGTCCTGTGTGACGGGGTCGACCGTCATCACGAACGCGCTGCTGAAGCCGTTCGCGAACAACTGCCGCGTCGCAACGATCGGGTCGCCGTTCGCGTCGATCTGGTAGGTCGCGAGCGTGCTCGTGTTGAACTCGGCGACCAGCACGTCGGCGCCGTTGAACAGCGGCGCCATCGGCGGCACGTAGACGAAGCCGTCGGGACCGCCCGTCAGGACCGCCGTCTGCGTCTCGCCGACGATGTTGAAGGTGCCGTTGCCGTCCGGCGTGAGCTGGGCGTCGGTCCACTGGCCGCCGGGCCAGCGCAGCGTCTTCAACCGGCCGGCGCCGGGCAGCGCTGCGGGCACGATCGCGAGGCCGCCGATGTAGTTCGGACCGAGGATCGCGTCGACGCGGTCGGGCACCGTGCTGCCGGGCTTGAACTGGCCGATGCCGTTGCCGGTCGGGAAGGACGGGTAGCGCGTGTAGAACAGCACGCCGCTCGCGTCGTAGTCGAGGCCGCCGTCGATGTGGTCCGCCGTCGCGCGCGGCGTGAGCGTGCCCGAGAAACCCGTGATGTGCCCTTGCGCGTCGCGCACGACGCGGATCGCGAACAGGTTCTGCACGCCGACCGTGGCCCAGCGGCTGCACAACAGGACGTTCGGGTCGTCGCGGTCGAAGACGATCGCGCCCCAGTTGGGTGACAGGCCGGGAATCGCGCCGATGTTGCTGATCGTGTAGAGCGCATTGAACGGCGCCTGCACGGTTTGTGCGCACACGGATGCGAGCGGGACGAGGGCTGCGAGGACGGGGGCAAACGTCGGTCTCATGGTGGGTTACCTGCGGCTCGGAGAGGGGGAACAACCAGTCGCCTGATGACTCATCCGAGCCGCGGCATTTGGGCGTCGACCGCGCGCTTTTTTCTTCCTTGCCAGCCGCGACATCGTCGTCGTTCGGTCAGCGGCCGGCTCGCTGCAGTGCGCCGAGCGTCTCGGTGCCGTCGCCGCGCCACGTCGACACGAGCACGTCGCCCGACACGGGGTCGACCGCGAGGCCGAGCACGCCCCGGCACCCGGTGGCGGCGACGCGGCGCGTCTCGACGATCGGGTCGCCGTTGCCGTCGACGTCGTACGCGGCGATCGTGTGCGACGACCACTCCGCGACGAGAACGCCGGGCCGCAGAAAGCACGGCGTCCCCGCGGCCACGTAGACGAAGCCGTCGGGACCGCCGCCGAGCGTCGCGATCTGCTGCGGCGCGCCGAGCCCGACACCCTGCGCATCCGCCGTGAGCTCGGCGTCCGACCACTCGCCGCCGGGCCACGCGAGCAGCTTTGCGCGTCCTGCACCCGGCAACCCGGCCGGGACGATCGCGAACCCGCCGCACGACTTTCCGGGCAGCTTCACGACGCGGTCGGGGGTGCTATCGCCCGGTCGCAGCTGGCCGAGCTCCGCGTTGGGGTAGCGCGTGTAGAGCAGAGCGCCCTGCGGCCCGTGCGCGAGGCCGCCGTCCGCGAACGGCACCGCTGCGATGCGCCGCGCCGGCGCGAACCCGATCACGTGGCCACGCGCGTCGCGGGCCACCTGGACCGCGAACAAGGAAGCCGTGAGCCGCTGCGCGTGCCCGCCCACGATCAGCACCTCGGGGTCGTTGCGGTCGAACACCAGGCCCGAGAACGGGCGCGGCACGCCGGACGGGCCGCCGAGGTCGCGGTACGTGTAGTCGTCCGCGAACGGAGCGTGAACGGCGACAGCCGGTCGGCCCGCGTCGAGCTTCGCTTCGAGCTCGGCGAGCGGCGCCTGCACGTCGCCGAGCAGCGACGTGAGCCCGGGCGCGTGCCGCCAGACATCGAGGCGGCGGCGCAGGTTCGCGGGCGCTTCGCCGCGATCGAACGCCTGCCCGGCCGCCGCGATCGCCTCGCGCAACCACGCGACCGCCTGCTCGTGCCACTGCCCGCGTGCTGGCGGCGCGAGCCCCGCCGCGTCGCCGGCGCCCGCGCTCGCTGCCGCGGCGGCGAGCAAGGCCTGATCGAGGTTCCAGCCGAGCAGCTTCCCGTCGGCTGCCGCCGCGTCCGCCGCGAACGCTGCGCGGTAGCAGCGCCCCGCGAGCAGCGGTCGCCCCGCGAGCATCAAAGCACTCGCTTGCACGACCGATGGCTCGGGGCTCGCGGCGTCGCCGGCGCCGTTCGCGAGCGTGAGCGCGGCGGCAAGGCGCTCCGTCTCGTCGATCCAGACGTCGCAGTGCTTTGCCCACGTCGGATCGTCGCTGCCGCGCACGAACGCCGCGATCGCAGCGTCGAATTTGCCCTGGAGCCGCAACGCGAGGCCGAGGCTCGCCTGCGCGCTGGCTCTGCTGGGCAGCCGCTCGGCGACGCGGCCCCAGCGGTCGGCGGCCTCGCCGGCGTGCCCGAGCTCGAGCAGGCACTGCGCCAGGCGCTCCTCGTACGCGACCGCATCGTCGGCAGCGACCGCGCGGCGATAGGCGTCGGCCGCATCCGCCACGAGCCCGTGCTGGAAGCGTGCGTCGCCGAGCACGCGCCAGATCCCGGCCGCAGCCGGTGCGCGTTCCGCAGCCGCTTCGGCGCGCGCGAGTGCATCCGCGTGCCGGCCCTCGCTGTGCAGCAGGTCGACGAGGTTGCCGAGCGCGCGTTCGTCGTGCGGCGCGAGCTCGAGCGCGTGCTGCAGCGCGTCCTCGGCGCCCGCGAAGTCGCCCTGTCCCACGAGCGCGTAGCCGAGGTCGGTCCACAGGTGCGCACTGGCCGGCCGCACCGCGGTGCCGGCGCTGAACAGCCGCACGACCTCGTCCCACGGCGGGCAGTGCGCGTCGGCGAAGTACTGCACGGCGAGGCTGTGGATCACGCGCACGCTCTCCGGGTGGCGTGCGTTCGCTCGCCGCCACACGTCGATCGCCGCGTCGCGGTGGTGCGACTGCGCCAGGGCGCTCGCGAGCAGGTCCAGCGTGTCGGTCGGCGCGTCGCGGAACTCGGGCGCATCGGCGAGGCGGCGCAGCTCGTCGCGGTCGCCGGCGAGCAGCGCCCGGCGCACGGTGCTGCGTTGCGGGTCGGCGTCGACGCGCAGTGCGAGCTCGTGGAACCGCCGCCACGCCGCAGGCGGGACGCGCGGCTGCGCGCGGCGCACGGCGCCCCAGTCGTCGAGCGCGCGCGCCAACGACGCCGCGTCCGAGCCGGCGCGCAGGCGCGCTGAGACGTCGTCGACCGGGCTCCCCTCGACGTCGACGCCCCAGTCGCGGAAGCCCTGCGCGAAGTCGGCGACGAGCTGCTCCGACGTGCGGTCGAGGTGCGACGGGAAGTCGTCGAGCCAACGCAGCATGCGCTCGTCGCGCACGGCGGCATCTCTGTCTTCTGCGAGCCGCTTCGCGAGGCGCGCGGCCTCAAAGCACAGCGCCGCGTCGTCGAGCGTCGACGCGAACGTCGTCGCGTGCTGCGCCGCGACAGCCGCCTCGCCGAGCAGGCGGATGCGCTCCGAGCCCGCGATGTCGGCGCCGGCGCGCAGGTTGCGCGCGCGCTCGATCGCCTGCACGACGGCGACGCGCGCGTCGTAGTCGCGGGCCTGGCGCTCGAACCGCATCCACGCGTAGACGACCGCGAACACGGCCGCGAGCACGGCCAGTGCTATGGACCTGCGTCGCGTGCGCCGCTGCTCCACGGCGACGACCTTCGCCTGCGCCGCAGCCAGCTCGAGGCGGCGCGCGCGCTCCTCGATCGACACGAACCACGCCGACAGGCGCGCCGCGACCTGCTCGGCCGTAGGCCGTTCCTCGGGTGCGCGCGCGAGACAGTGCACGGCCAGCTGCACGAGCTCTGCATCGGCGCCGCAGACGCGCAGGCGCAGCAGCGCGTCGCCGAGGCAGCCCTGCGCCGCGCGCACGTGGATCTCCGAACGGCTGCCGCCGAGAAAGGGTGGGGCGCCCGTCAGCACGACGCACAGGATCGCGCCGAGGCCGAACACGTCCGCGCGCGCGTCGAGCGCGCCGTTGCCGGCCTGTTCGGGCGCCATGAACGCGGGCGTTCCCATGCCGCGGCCCGGCGTGCCGCCCTCGGCGCCGTCGACGACGCGCGAGAACCCCCAGTCCATGACCTGCACCTGGCCGAATGCGCCGACCATCACGTTGCCCGGCTTGAGGTCGCCGTGCACGACGCCGCGCGCGTGCGCGAACGCGATCGTCTCGACGACGCGCGCGAAGATCTCGAGGAACTGCTGGAGGCGGTCGTCGGGGTTCGCACGCGCGTCGAGCAGTGCTCCGAACGTCTGCCCCTCGACGAGCCGCATCGTGAAGTACGGGCGGCCGTCCTCGAGCTGGCCGATCGCATGGATCGGGACGATGCCCGGATGCGAGAGTTGGCTGCAGATGCGCGCCTCGTCGAGAAAGCGCTTGCCGAGCGCGCTGTCCGGCTCGTAGCGCTGGTCGATCACCTTGATCGCGAGGTCGCGGCCCAGCTCGAGGTCGCGCCCGCGGTAGACGCAGCTCGTGCCGCCGCGCCCGAGCAACCCCGACACCGGGTAGGGACCGATCGCGGCCGGCAGGTCGGGCTCGGGCGGGCGCACGTCGGCGCGCCGCTGCCGCTCCTCGGCGCGCTGCGCGAGCGCGTCGTAGGCCGACTCCATGAGCCGGTCGAGATGGCTGTCGAGGTCGCTCGGGTCCGTCATCGTTCGGCGCCGCCTCGGCGCGTGCGTCCGGATCGTGTACTCACTGCGGAGCGACGCTTTGGTCGCGCGGGCCGCAGAATCCGCGCGGCGTTCACAACAAGCCCACGAGATCGAGGCATCGCGCCTCGATCTCGTCCTTCGAGGCCCCGGGGTGGTAGCTGCCGACGACCTCGAGCAGTGCCGTACGGAAATCGCGCTTGCTGTTGCGGAGCTGCTGGTAGACGTAGTCGGTCTCGAGCCCGAGGCGCTGGGCGATCTCCGCGGGGGCCAGCCCATCCTTGAAGCGCAGGTCGAGGATCTGGAGGCGGTCGCGCCCGGTCGCGGTGCCGTCGAGGTGCTTTACCATCAGCAGCCACGCGCCGCGCGTGACCATGCCGACCCACGCGCGGTCGAACACGCGCGACAAGGTCGCTTCGCTGCGCGCGAGGTCGTCGAGGCCCGCTCCGCTCGGCTCCTGCGGCGTGCGGCGCACCGCGTTCGTGCGCTCGATGCGGTCGGCGACGTGCCGCACGACCGCGTAGAGGTAGGAACGGAAGCGTGCGGGGCCGGCGGGATCGACGCCTTGGAGCGCGCCGGCCGGCTTGAAGCACTGCACGAAGACCTCCTGCGTGCCGTCGTCGACGGCTTCGTGAGTCGTCGGCAGGTGCCACCGAGCCGAGAGGTACGCGCGGATCACGGCGCCGTAGGTGCGCGCGAAGCGCTCGCGCGCGGGTTCCTCGCCTGCGCCCGCCGCGACGATCATGGTCCAGGCTGTGGAATCGGCCGCGCTCACGTGCGGGATCATAGGGCGGCACAGGCGTTGACGAAGCCAGTGCCGTCGAAGCGGAACAGGCCGCCCGAGGAGCCGGCCGCGACGACGTCTCGGTTGGGAAGGGTGACGAAATGCGAGACGACACCATGCTGGCGATAATGCCGGGCATCGGCGACCATCGGACATCGTCCCAGCGCAAGGGATCGAAGTATCCGGCGCGGACGACGTCGCCGTTCGGCCGCGCGGTCGGACTCAGTTGCCGGCCGGCAGGGCGCGGACTTCGAGCGACCGCAAGCGGCACGAACCGGCGTGATCGAGCGGCTGGAACACCAGACCCTCGATCGCGCCGCCGCCGGCCGGGATCTCCAGATACACCGTGTTGCGCCCGGGGGCGACACCGGTCGCCACGCGGCGCTCCCGGGACCAGTCGAGGTCCGAGACGCGCTTGTAGTAGAGCGACAGTCGATCGCGCGACGGCACATCGATGTCGATGCGCGCTACGAGGTCCCGCGGCCACTCGCCGAAGTTCTTGAGGATCACGAACGAGTCTCTCCCGCCCGTCGAGCGCAACTCGACGAACGGACCCGTTTCGTCGCTCTGCACGCTGAGTCTGCCCTTGCCGAGCCCCGCCAGCATCGGCGTCTCGCGGCCATCGATGGTCGCGAGCGTCTCGGCGCGGTCGAAGGCACTGCGGACACTCTCTGCTTCGTGCTCCGTCCACTGGGCCGGGTTCATCGTGACGAGGCAACGCTGGACGATGATCTCGATGACCAGGTCGGGTCGCTCGTTCTCGACCAGGCCGATGTCGAAGTCGTAGCTGTGCTGCATGACCAGCCGCGAGCTGGTCTCGGCCCACTCTTGCTGGAAGGCGGGGCCGAACGAATCGTGGAAGATCAGCACGCGGGGCAGCGCCGGATCGCCGGTCTCGAACTCCACGTGCTGCGGGGCTTCCAGCTCGCGCAGCAGCTTGGCAGAGCGTGTCCGCAGCTCGCGAAAGTGATCGATCACGGGCACGAGGTCGCCGATGTACATGTTCTTGGTCGAGCGTTCGCAATCGGCGGAGGCACCCTCGAGGTAGTCCTCGGGACTGCGATTCCGCAGGTTCGGGAAGCGCGGCCGCAGGTGCGCCGCGATGGCGTTGTAGCCGGCGATGGCGCCGCGCCGCTGCCAGTGCGATCCGAGCTCGTAGTAGACGTAGTCGCCCGGCGCATCGTGCGCGCGTTCGGCGCGCAGTGCGGGCCGGATGTCGAAGACGTCCGCGTCCGAGTGCTCGCACATGTGGTCCATCAGCTGGTCGAGACGCGAGGGGCCGAGCTTGTTGAAGCGCTCGGGCATGTGCTCGGGATAGATCTCCGGCTTGTCGGGCACGATGCAGAACAGGTAGTGTCCGCCGAGCGCAGCGACGGCGTCGCGGCGCCGCTCGATGCGCTTCTGCCAATTGCCGAGATCCGCAGCGGTCAACGGGATCGCGCCGCGCCAGTTGTCGGCGATGCGATCGACGTCGTTGTAGATCCAGAGGTCCTTGCCGATGAAGTGATCCGGGTCCGGTGAGACACCGAGCCAGAGCACCTTGACGATGCTGTGCCAGCGCAGCAGCACGTCGCGCAAACCGAAGCTGTCTTTCCAGTAGGCCTCGTACTTCGCCGGCCATGCCATCAGATCGCCGAACGACCGCGGTGTTTCGGGCCGCGGCGCTGGCATGCGATTCTCGCGCTCGGGGCCGCGGTCCGCGTCGCTGCGCAGCAAGCAATCCACTGCCGGCGCAGCCAGCGCGGCGACGAAGAGCACGACCGCGAGTCGGTCGAACGCTGCGGCCACGCCGCGCGAAACAGGCTTCGCCGGAGCGCGGGCTGGATTCTGCATCAGAAGCGGAAATAGATGAACGGGTTGTAGGTGCCGGCGGCCATCAGCAGACAGCTTGCGAGCATGATCGCGCCGACGGCGACCAGTCCGAGACTGCGGCTGCAGAGCTCGAGAGCGGAACGTCCGCTCGTCTGCGCGAGCACCCACTCGGTCGCGCGTGGCACGATCGGTGTCGAGCCTGCGATGGCCACGGCCAGCGCTGCGACGACCATCGGGTTCAGGTAGAGCGACAGGTGGTAGAGCTGCGTGTCGGCGCCCGAGAGGCCGACCATCGCCGCCAGGTAGGAGAGCGCGTGCGGCAGCGTGTCGGCGCGGAAGAACACCCAGCCGACCATCACGGCCAGCATCACGTAGACGTGCCGGACCGCGGCGTGGCGGCGTTCGAGCCAGGCGCGCAGGCCGATGCGCTCGATGACCAGGAAGGCGCCGTGGAACAGACCCCACACGAGGAAGCTGAAGCTCGCGCCGTGCCACAAGCCGCACAGCACGAACACCAGCAACAGGTTGAACATCGTGCGCACGGGGCCGGCGCGGTTGCCGCCGAGCGGGATGTAGAGGTAGTCGCGAAACCAGGTCGACAGCGAGATGTGCCACCGCCGCCAGAACTCGGTGATCGAGCGCGAGACGTAGGGGTAGTCGAAGTTCTCGAGGAAGCGGAAGCCGAGCATGTGGCCGAGGCCGATCGCCATGTCGCTGTAGCCCGAGAAGTCGAAGTAGATCTGCGCCGTGTAGCAGACGATGCCGAGCCACGCGACCGACGCCGGCAGCGCGTCGCCGGGGATCGCGAAGATCGCGTCCGCGATCTCGGCGACCGTGTTCGCGATCAGCATCTTCTTGCCGAGCCCGAGCACGAACCGGCGCACGCCATAGGCGAAGCCCGCGACGTCCACCGTGCGATCGTGAATCTGATGCTCGATGTCGCGGTAGCGCACGATCGGGCCCGCGATCAGCTGTGGAAACAGCGACTTGTAGAGCGCGAGATCGAGTGGATTCCGCATCGCGCGGACCTCGCCGCGGCGGATGTCGATCACGTACGACATCGCCTGGAAGGTGAAGAACGAGACGCCGATCGGCAGGCGCACGTTGCCCTGCGGCGTGAACAAGATGGAGTGCAGCGCCCAGTCGGCCGGCACCAACGTCGCGATGCGCGGCAGCGGCCCACCGATCAGGCCGAGACCGAACAGCACGCTCGACGCCGCGTCCACCAACCAGTCCGCGTACTTGAAGCCGACGAGGATCCCGAGGTTGAAGACCAGGCAGGCCACGAGCGGCAGCACTGCATTCGGTTTGCGCTGGACCCAGAGCCCGAGCGGCCAGTTGGCCGCGATCGAGGCGAGCATGACGACGAGGACGAACGGCTCGCCCCAACCGTAGAAAGCGAGGCTGGCGAGACACACCCACGCGTTGCGGTAGCGCGGCTGCAGCAGCGTGTGCCCCAGCAGCACGATGGGCAGGAAGCCGAACAGGAAGAGGGTGGAGCTGAACAGCACGCGAGGTCGGGTGGGACCGGAAGATCCTAGGGTCCAGGCGATCCGAACGCGGGACCGAGGAGTCTGGCACGCCCGACAGCGGGCGCAAGGCCCTTGTGATCGTTGCAGGCACGATGATCGGGCCGCCCTAGCCCTCGCGCTTGCGGCTCGCGGCCTGCTCCGCCGAGCGCTTCGTGTGCTTCGACCTGAAGGCTTCGCGCGTGGTCGCGGAGCTCAAGCCGGCCGGAAAGGACGCGGCGAGCGGCCTCGTCCTCGACGTCGCCGGCAAGAGCGTTCCGCTGCGCCGCGCGAAGCGCTGACTTGGACATCAACATCCAGTGACGCGCGCCGCTCGATGACCGCGCGCGCCGGGTTTCACCAGCGCACCAGCGCGAGCCGGCCGCTCGACCACAGGGGCGTGCGACCCGCGACGTCGTAGGTCAGGTAGAGGCTGCCGGACGGAATGCGCGCCCGCTCGACCTGACCATCCGGCGTCTCGGCATGATCGGCGCCGACCGCGACGCAGCGGCGCGCCAGGATCGCGGCGACCTTCTGCGCATCGACGTCGCTGTAGAGCGGCGCGCCGCCGAGTGCCGACAGCACGGCGGTGCGTTCGAGGGCAACCGGCGCTTGCGGGCTCGTCAGCTTGCGCTCGCGCATGCGAGGCGCGTGCACGGGGATCGCCGAGGCGACGACGAACAGTGCACCGAGGATCGCCGCTGGCCACGGCCGCGCGAGCAGCGGCCGGCGCTGCACCAGACTCGCGACCCCGCGCACGGCGACGACCACCAGCAGCGGCACCGCCGGCCCGAGGAAGCGCGGCACGATGACGCCGACGCTGACGACGCCCGCGAAGTAGATCAGGTAGACCACGGCACACGCACCGAGTCCGCTGCGCGGTCGTTCGCGCATCAGCACGGCTCCGCCGAGCAGCGCCAACAGCATGCCGAGCGGCCCGACGTCGAGGCCGACCTTTGGCGACAGGTAGAACGCGATGCGCTCGACCACCGCGTGCTCGCGCGTTCGCTCGCTGACGAATGCGCGCCACGGATCGACGTCGGTCAGCCACAGGCCGATCGCGAAACAAGCTGCCGCCGCCGCACTGCCGACGACCATGCTCCGCCAGCCGTGCCGGCGCCAGCCGACCAGCGCGGCCGCCGGCAACAACCACAGCATCTGCCAGCGGGACATCGCGCCGGCGGTCGCCGACGCGAACAAGGCGACCGGTCCACCGCGCGCCACCGCGAACGCGAACCATGCCAGCCCCGCCGCGCCATACGGTTCCGACACGGCCTCGCAGCAGTTCGCGACCATCTCCTCGGCGGCGCTGACGTACAGCGCCGCGAACAGCGCGTAGCCGACGCCCAACGGCCGGCGGACCAACGCGTAGACGGCGAGCGTCGCGAGCTGTTTGGCCAGGATGCCGGGCAGCGCGGGATGCGGCGAGCAGGCGATCGCCAGCACCGGCAGCGGCGTGCGGATCCAGGCGACCGTCAGGTCCGCGCCGCGCACGCGGTGGGCATCGGTGACGAACTGCGCTTCGTCGTAGCCGCTGACGACGAACGGCGTGGTGGCGTAGAGCAGCAGCGCGGCATCGAACGCCAGCAGCGCCGACAGCACGAGCCGCGGATGCAGCAGGCACCAGCGGCGCAGCGGCCCGATGCCCAGCAACGATCCCGTCCCCAGCACTACCAGCACGAGGACGCGCCCGATGCAGGTCTCTAGCTCCATCGACACGGTGGTCCAGGAGGCGCTAAACGACGCCGTGAAGGCGAGTGAACGATCAGTTGCCGATGCTCGTCGCGAAGCCGTTCGACATGGAGCCGGCGAAGGTCGTGATGTCGATGCCGAGCGCCTGCGTGTAGATGGCGGTGCCGGCGCCGACGGTCGGTGGGATCGGGATCGGAGTGGTCTGCGGACCACCGAGCGCGGTGCCGTTGAACAGCACCGGTGCGTCGGCGAGGATCCAACAGCCGTTCAAGAGTGGCAGGATCGGCGTGCCGTCGAGCGGCAGCGGAATGAGTCCGCCGAACAGGCAACGATCGAAGCCGGCGAGCAGCAGGTAGATGCTCGGAGTCGTCGCGGTGACGGTCAGCGCGTAGTTCAGGTTGCCGATCGTCGGCGGCCCGCCCGAGCTGCCGACCACGATGTTGCCAGCACCACACTGCGTCGGGACGCCCGACGTGTAGTCACCGTCACCTGCACGCGGCGAGAGCGACAGGACGAGCAGCTCTGTTGGCGTGAGCGCCCTCAGGCTCATGAAGAACTCGTCGATGTCGTAGGCCGACGGCGACGAGTAGTAGCCGATCTGGAAGGGTCCGGCGAGCGTGATCGAGGCACCGGGAACGCCGTTCAGCTGCAGCACCGAGCTGCCATTCACATACCAGTTGGCGGTCTGCGCGACGCTGTCGAACACCATCGCGATGTGGACCCAGCCCGCCGCCGCGAGCGCCTGCACGTTGACCGTTGCCGCGGGCAGCGCGAAGTCGCGGCCCGGATTGCCGCCGCTCGGCACGATCTCGCGCTGGTAGAGACCGGTGCCGGCGATTCCGTTCGTGAACAGGCGGAAGCCGCCGGACGGTGCGCCCATCATGTAGCACAGCGCCGTGCCGACACTCGCCCCGGTGCGCAGTTTCATGAACCACGCCATCGTCAAGCTGCCGACGATCGGCTGCGTGCCCGGGTTCCAGCCCGTGAGCACGCGATTGTAGTAGATCGGCGCGAGATTGGCGCCACCTGCCAGGCAACCGCCGAAGATGCCCACGTCGAACGGGCTGATCGCGCTATTCGTCTGCAGCGTGCCGTTGCTGGCGAGGGCCTGTGGCCCGGTCGCGTAGTTGATGACTTCGCTCGTGCAGTTCGCATCGAACTTGTAGTGAATGAAGTCCTGGGCGGACAGAGCGGGAACGAGCGCGGCAATCGCCGCCAGCATCAGGTTGCGCATGGTGACTCTCCGGGGGCGGATAGGGGCAAGGTCAAGGCTAACGGCTGCGATGAGCAAGCGGCAACTCCCCCGGGCCAATCACACCGATCGCCGCGCGAGCTCGCGCTCGTATGGGATCTTCTGGCGGCTGAACCCGATGGCCTTCCGGGTTGCATCATCGAGCTCGAGGAAAGCTGCTGGCGTGAGCGGGGACGCAACCTCGAGCAGGCTGGTGTGAGCGGCCCGTGCGGAGGCGAGCGAGACTTGCTGTTCGAGGACGATGTGCAGCAGCGTCGAGAAACGCGGCCTCGCGCGCCCACATCGGAGGCAGACCGGCTAGGCCTTCAGCGCCTTGCCGATCCGGTCGGCATCCTTGACGTCGCCGAGCAGGAAGGCGGAGTACTTGCCACTGACCGCGATGCCGTCGACGACTTGCAGGTTGATCCCGTCCTTCGCGAGCGGCTCGAGGGTCTCGATCAGAGCACCGGTCTTGTCCTCGCCAGTGACGCGGAAGCAGGTCCCCTCGGTGAACTTCCAACCCGACGTCTGCAGCAGCTTGCGCAGAGGCGTCGGATCCTGCGGGACGACGCAGCACTGGCCAGTGCCGGGCCGCGTCTCGAACGCCCAGATAGCGAGCAGGCCGATGTTCGCCTGCTGGAACTTCTTCGCGATGGTGAGGAACTGCCCGGGCTTGCTCTCGGAATCGAGCGTGAAGTAGGTGAATCGTTTGGTCTCGGCCATGGAACCCTCCTGGGGCAGGTGTGCGAACACCGCTTCTGCCTGCCGGGGCGTCCACCGTCAAGCTCCCCACGCTTGATCAACGGCCACCGTGCCGGTGATGCGCAGAGCCCACGTCAGGTCGTGCATTCAAGCTGGCCCGCGTGCATACAGTCACGCCCCTACCGGAGCAGCCCATGCCCGATCCCGTCTCCTGCACTCGTCGTCGCTTCCTGATCGCAGCTGCCAGCACCGCCGCCGCGGCCACGCTGCATGGCTGCACAGCCCCGACCACCAGCAGCCCGACCGGCTTCCGCCTCAGGCCCGGCGGCAGTGCCGACGGTTTCGATCCCTGGCTCGAGGTCATCGCGGATGCCTTTCGCCACAACGTCCGGCAGACGGCGGCTCTCGCGGGCGGCACACCGATGCTCGCGGTGATCAAGAACAACGCCTATGGCCTCGGCGACCAGGTGGTGGGGCCGATCGTGGCGGCGTGCCCCGAAGTGGTGGGGCTCGCCACCGTCCGCGTGAGCGAGGTGCTGGCGCTGCGCGGGGCGGGCGTACAGAAGCCGATCCTGAACATGGCCGAGACGAGTGGCGGCGAGCTCGAGGAACTGGCGCGTCACGGAGCGTGGCCCACGGTGTGGCTCGACGATGCGCCGGAACGCGCGCGCCGGGCGGCGGAGCGTCTTGGCCGGCCCGTCGCCGTCCACGCCTACCTCGACGCGGGCATGGGCCGCGAGGGCATGCCGCTGTCGCGCGGGCGCGGCCCTGGCTCGAAAGGCTGTGCCGCACGGATGGAGTCAGCGTTGCCGGCACCTACATGATGACGACCGAGGACGTGGACTTCGATCGCCGACAGCTACAGCGCTTCCAGGCGTTCACGGACGAAGCGACGCGTGCGGGCCTCGCGATCGGCAGCCGGCATGCGTCGCCGTCGTTCGCGGTGGTGAACCTGCCGGAGGCGCGCCTGGACCTGGTGCGCACGGGCAACCTGCTGTTCGGCAACCTGCCGGACGGTCCGGATACGGGCACGCGACCGGACCTGCGCACCGTGTTCCGACTGTGCGCGCGCGTCGTCCGGCTGGAACGTTTCGAACCCGGCGACAGCGCCAGCTTCGGCCGCAGCTGGGTGGCGAAGCGTGCGACCTGGGTGGCGTTGCTGCCGGTCGGCCACACCGACGGCCTGCCGGCCACGGCCGCCGGCACCTGCCAGGTCCTGATCGGTGGCCGCCTGTATCCGATCGTCGCCATGATCAGCAGCACGCACACGATCGTGGAGATCGGCGACGAACGCTCGGTGTTGGTGGGGGACGTGGCCACGCTGATCGGCCCCGACCATCCGGCCATTGCGCCGCACGCGGTCGCCGAACGGTGCGGCCTGCGCTTCTACCGGATGATCACGAAGTTCAGCGCGCTGCTGCCGAAGGTCGTCGTCTGACGGGACTGGATGGGTCACGTGCTCCAGGCGCAGGCCAAGCCCGCGGCGGTCAGACGCATCGAGCACCTTGACGACCAGCACCGATGGGATCAGATGGCGATCCGCGCGTTCCCGGTGCCGGAACGTGCGCGTGGCTCCTGCAACGGGTGCAACGATGAAGAGCTTGCTCGTGTCGGTGGCGGTGATCGCGATGCTGGCGGCTGCCCTGTCGTGTTGGAGCAGGGATCGACCGGTGCGCGAGCACGCTGCTGCACCGAGTGGGAGCACCGAAGGTACGAAGATGCTCGGGCGCCTGCCGGTTGTGTTCGTGCCGAACGTCGGGCAGTGGCAGCATCCGGCGCGTTACGTCGCGCGGGTCGGCGCAATGACCGTGTTCCTCGAAGACAAGGGGTGGACGTTCACGCTCGTCGAGAGAACCCGGGGGAAGGGAAAGGAGACGAGCGAGAACGTGGCCGAGGACGCGTTTGCGCGCGGCGTCGCGGTGCGCTTGACGTTCGCAGGCGCCGGCGCAGCGGAACTCGTCGCGGAGGGCCAGTTGCCTGGACGCCACAACTACTTTCTCGGCAACCAGCCGACCCGGTGGCGCAGTGACGTTCCGCTCTACTCGGCGGTGCGCTACCGGGAGGTCCATCCCGGCATCGACGTGCGCGCGCGCGAGCAGGACGGGCACTTCGAGTACGACTTGCTGCTGAAGCCAGGTGCGGACCTCGAGTCCGCCGAGATCACCGTCGAAGGCATCGAAGGGATGCGCGTCGACGAGATCGGTGCGTTGGTGATGGAGACAGGGCTCGGACCCGTGCGAATGCCAGTGCCCTCGAGTTGGGAAGAGGGGCCCGGCGGCGAGCGGAATCGGGTTGCGTGCCACTACGTGCTGCGGGGCGCGAACCGCTTCGGCTTCGAGGCGCCAGGGCGCCAGCGTGGCTGGGCGCTGGTCGTGGATCCGGGGCTCGTGTGGTCGACGTTCTTGGGCGGAGGGGCCAGCCTCGACTGGGCCGTCGGACTTGCCCTCGACGCGCAGGGTGCGGCCACCGTCGTCGGGCTCTCCTACTCGGTCGACTTCCCGACCACGCCGGGCGCCTTTCAAACGACGCACCATGGCGGCGAAGACGCCTTCGTTGCGCGGCTCTCGTCTTCGGGCTCGAGTCTCGTCTACTCGACCTTCCTCGGAGGCGCTTCCGCAGACGACGCGACTGCCGTCGCCCTGGATGCCCAGGGCGCGGCCACCTTCGTTGGCGAGACGGATTCCGCCGACTTCCCGAGCACGCCCGGAGCATTCAGCACCAGCCACAACGGCGGCGGCCGTGATGCCTTCGTGGCCCGGCTGTCTCCGATGGGCACGACGCTCGTCTACTCGACGTTCCTCGGCGGGGCCTCCATCGACTCAGCCAATGCCATCGTGCTCGATGCGCAGGGTGCGGCCACTGTCGTTGGCGTGACACACTCCCCGACCTTCCCGACCACGCCGGGCGCCTTCGACACGACCTACAACGGGGGCCCGGTCGGCAACGACGCCTTCGTGACACGGCTCTCACCAACGGGCTCGAGTCTCGTCTACTCGACGTTCCTCGGGGGTGCGGACTTCGACACTGCCCGCGCGGTCGCCCTCGACGCGCAGGGCGCGTGCGATGTTGCAGGGTGGACCAATTCTGTCGACTTCCCGACCACACCTGGCGCCTTCGACACGACTCACAACGGCGGCTACGATGCCTTCGTCGCGCGGCTCTCGCCATCGGGCTCGAGTCTCGTCTACTCGACGTTCCTCGGCGGCTCGGGCGGTGAGGACCGGGCCTTTGCGCTCGCGCGCGACGCGCAGGATGTGGTCACCATCGCCGGACGGACCGACTCCGCCAACTTCCCGACGACGCCCGGTGCATTCGACACGACCCCCAATGGCGGCCAAGACGCTTTCGTGACGCGGCTCTCGCCGTCGGGCGCGAGCCTTCTGTACTCGACGTTCCTCGGCGGGGCTACCCACGACTGGGCATCTGCCCTTTGCCTCGACACGCAGGGTGCCTGCACTGTCGCGGGGAGGACGGACTCCTCCAACTTCCCGGCCACCCCCGGCGCCTTCGACGTGAGCTACAACATTGGCCCGGCTGGCGACGCCTTCGTCGCGCGGCTCTCGCCAACGGGTTCGAGTCTCGTCTACTCGACATTCCTCGGGGGAACCGACACGGATCAAGCGACGGCCATCGCGCTCGATGCGAGGGGTGCCTGCACCGTGCTTGGGAGAACCGCGTCCACCAACTTTCCGAGCACGCTTGGCTCCTTCAGCCCGAGCTACAACGGCTTCACCGACGGCTTCATCACCCGCCTCGACATGCTGCCCACCGGCGTCATCGCGTTCGGCAATTCGAGCCCGGGCTGCACCGGACCGCTCGCGATCTCGGTGAACTCGATGCCGCGCGTCGGGAATGCCGCGTTCGCGTTGAACTGCGGCAACGCGGCTCCGAGTTCGGTGGGACTCATCGCGTTCACGGCAGGCGCGCTGCCGGCGCCGGTCATCGTGCTCGGCGTCGAGGTGTGGATCGACCCCTCCGTGTTGTTCGTGACGACAACGGTGTCCAGCAACCCGATCGGCGCCTGCGAAGTGCCGCTGCCGATCGCCAACAACCCCGCGCTCGCCGGCATGCGTTTGTTCACGCAGTTCCTTTGGCTCGGGCCGGCGACGCCGCCGCCGTGCCCGCCGCTGGGCTTCTCGGCCTCGAACGCGCTCGACTTCACGATCCAGCCCTGATGCCTCTGCGAGGCAGCGGTCATCCGAGTCCGTCGATTCCAAGTTGCCGCACGCGGTGGTCGCTCGATCACCGGGCCCACTGCAGCGCGCCGAGCTCCTCGGCCAGCGGCGCAAGCGTGCCGCGCCACTGCTGCACGTCGAACAGCAGGAACACCTCTTCCTTGTCGGAGCCCGGCAGCTTCGCGAAGCCCGGTTGTCCGCTCGGCGCCGTCACGACGAGCACATACCGGCCGTCCTGCGACCAGACCAGGCGCGGCGACACGCCGTTCCGTGGCTTCGCGCGTTCCTCGGGCAGCGGGTGCAGGATCACCCACTGCTGGTCGCAATACGTATCACCCTCGGCGAGCAGCACGGTCGGGAAGCCGGTGTCCGCGAGCCGCGCCTCGAACTTGCCCGCGGGCGCGCGCTGGCTCGCGAACACGTCGATCGTCGGCGTCACGGCGAGCCGGCCCGGCACGAAGTTCTGCGTGTTCGCGTGCACCGTCAGGTTCTGCACGCGGTTTCGGCCCACGCCGCCTGCGACCTGGCCCGTGCGGCCCGTGTACTCGGACTCGGGCTTCGTGATGTCGAGCTCGCGCACGGGCAGGCTGACCGCGCCGGCGGACTTCCACTTCGCGATGCCCCAGGCGTCGTTCTCGAGCGCGGACGACCGTGTCGAGGAGTCGAACGAGCGGTCGTGTGCGAGCAGCACGTACTCGCCGGACGGCAGCTTCGCGAGCTTGGAAGCCGTGCGCCCGGTGGCCTCGCTGCCGAGCACGGCGAACCGGCGGCTCTGCTCGTCCCACGCGACGCGGTAGCGCGCGCTCTCGCTGCCGCCCGACGACGTCGCGAACGGACGGATCAGCACCTCGCGCGACGCGCGCACCATCGAGTACTCGATCTGCAGCGCGGGCGTGCCCACGTTGCCCTCGAGGCGCGTCAGCGAGAGCCTCACGACGCGCGAGCCGTCCGGCGACGGGAAGGCGACTCCCTGCTGCTGCGCCGCGAGCCGGTTCGATGGAGCGGCGGCAAGTGCCGTGAGAACGAGGCTCGTGGTCCAGTGGGCGGCGGGCATGCGCCGTTTCTTCGTCAGGATCCGCGCGCACACTGAACCCGCGAGCGCCGCGTCACGGCAGCTCGATGATCACGCTGCCATGGCGCCTTGCTCGACGCGCAGCCGCTGCCACTGGTCGTCGCTGGACCGGTTGTCCGCGAACACCGCGAGCTCGCGGGCCGACAACGCCAGTCAGTCGCGCACGGTGACCTCGGTTGCGCTGTCGGGCACGAGTGCGAACGGCTCGCTCGTGCGCTGGCCCGCGCGGATGCGGACGGAAATGCGGACCCCCGGGCGCACGAATGCAGGAATCTGCAGCACGCCATCGGCATCGCTGCGGGCCTGCGTCACGTAGCTCCAACACATCTCGAACGCGAGGCGGCTCCACTGCTGCGTCAAGGGATCACGACCGCCGCCTCCTCCCCCGCTGCCCTCGTCGCCGAACGACCGGGCACCGGCCACCGGTTGGCCATCGGCATCGAGTACCCGGACCCGCATCGTCGGCACCGGTTCCAGTTGCAGCGACAGTGGGGTGCTCTTGGCCTGGTCGACGAGGGCCAGTGCGTGCGCACGTCCCGTCGTCGCATAGACGAAGAAGTTGCCGGCCGGCAGACGCAGTTCCGCCCGGCCACCTACGTCGGTGGCTACGACGGCGCTCCAGTACAGGGGATGTCCAGCATCGCCGACGGTCCCGATGCCCAGCGCCGCCGGTGCCGGAGTGCCATCGCCCCCGACCACCCGCACATCGACCTTGCACGCAGCGAGGTCGATCGTGCATTCGGCTGGCGGCTTGCTGACGAAGTCTGCGACTGCAGCCGTCGGCACGGCGCCGGACAGTGAGAATCGCGGCATGAAGCCGGCGGCCGAGCCGTTCACGAGCCAAACGCCGCCCTCCCCGCGCGCAGCCTCGATCGGGTGCTGGCCAGCGATCACGCCGCCACCGTCGGTCCGCACCTGGAACGTGCCCAACGCGCAGAACTGCACGAGTTGCCCGTCGACGCCGCTCACGCTCACGGCTGTCGTGCGAGCAGCTGCCAGGCGAAACTCGACTTCCCCGCCACGGCCAACGTCCTTGAATTGCCATTCGAGCCCGGGCTTGCTGACGCGCATCGGCTGGGGTCCCGCGCGAGTCTTGCCGCCTGAGTTCGAATCGGCAGGTGTGGGGACGTGGCCGCGCACGATACCGTCGGCTCCCGTGATGCCCATGAGACGCAGGCCCCAGTACCCACTGTAGGCAGAGCCAAGGCAATCGCGCCGCATCGGGACGTGCCGGGGCACGAACGGCTCGACCCTCGCACCGGCGAGCGGCGCTCCGTTCATGTCCCAGACCTTGGCGATGATCTCGCGCGGTGGCGCGAACGCGGGCAGAGTCGCCGCCTCGGGATCGACGCCGAGAGTGACCATCAGCTCGCCCGCGCCGTCGCGCACGGCGAGGCAACCCTTCGCCCAGGGCGAAGGTGGCAGCACCACGACGTCTCCTTCGGGCAATGGCAGGTCGACGAACACGTCCCGACCTGCTTCGGGAAACCAGCGCAACCCGACACCACCCACCTTGCACCATGGCTCGAGGTCGACGAGCTGCAGGCGGCGCGGCGGTTGCCGGTCGAGGGCTCGCAGCCCGAACACCCGCCCACTGGCAGCAAACGGCACCGACTCGCTGACACACGCGACGCCGTTCGCGTCGGCAGGCCCGACGGCCCAGACGGTGTAGAGCCGCCCGACGACGAGATTGCAGCGCGCCCGACCGCGATCGTCGGTGGTCCCCCTCACGACGTCCGTCTCCCAGGGGTTGACGATGTCGGGCGTGAACACGCACGTGACCTCGGCGCCGGCGATCGGCTTGTCATCGGGCCCGATCACGGTGCTGAAGAACGGGCTTCGTTGCTGTGCCGGGCTCATCGCGGCGAGCAGGCCCAGTCCCAGGAGGCACGTGCTTCGCACCATGCAGCAGATCGTAGCGATGCTGGGACGCCCGGTGGCGACTTCGCGCCAAGGCCCGCCACCGAGAATCGTGCAACCGTTCGCAGTCTCGGAGCACATAGCCCTCACGTGCCGGTCCGGCTCCGACATCACCCCACCGACAAGGCTATGCTCCAATGCTCCCTCCTCCACGACCACTCGATGACCACGACGGCGGCCCGACGCATGCGACGCTGGACCTACGCGGATTACTGCCGCATCCCGCCCGATCGCAACCGGCACGAGATCATCGACGGGAGGCACTACGTGAATCCGGCGCCTAGCCCGTACCACCAGACGGTGGCGCTGAACCTGGCTGTGGAGTTCGTCTCCAAGATCAAGAAGCCTGGCCTTGGCGCCGTGTTCATCGCGCCGATCGACGTACACCTCGGTCGTGGCAGCGTCGTCCAGCCAGACCTCGTCGTATTGCGGCCGAAGATCACCTCCATCATCGGCCCCAAGAAGCTAACCGGCGTACCGGATCTGTTGATCGAGATCCTCTCCCCATCCACACGCCGGTACGACCGTCGCCAGAAGCGCAACCGCTACGAACGCGCCGGCGTGAGCGAGCTCTGGCTCGTGGACCCCGACACCCGCACCGTCGAGCAGTTCGTGCTGCGCGGGAAGGTCTATGCCGCCCCGTTCATCGCCACGACACGCGTGTCGCTGCGCGTCCTGCGTGGCATCACGATCGACTTTAACGAAGTCTGGTAGACGCTGCCGCCTCACCGACCCGAGGGCAAGAACAACCGCGCGACGACCCGCAGGGTGGCGATCAGCGCGAGTGGCGGCGCCATGTCGCGGGCGGCATGCCGAACTCGCGCTTGAAGGCACGGTTGAAGGCCGCCTCGGACTCGTAGCCGACGTCGCTCGCGATGCGCAGCATGGTCTCGTTGCCGTGCCTGAGCGCCCGCGCCGCGAGCGCCAGCCGCCATCGCGTCAGATACTGCATCGGCGGTTCCCCGATCAGCGCCGTGAAGCGTTCGGCGAGCGCGGATCGCGAGATGCCGGCCTCTTCGCCGAGCTCGTCGACGGTCCATGCGCGCCCCGGTTCCGCGTGCAGGAGTCGCAGCGCCGCGCTGACGTGGGGATCGCGCAGGCCAGCCAGCCAGCCGCGTTCGTCGGCAGGCATCGATTCGACATGGCAGCGGATCGCCTCCACGAACAGCAGCTCCGAGAGTTTCGCGAGCACCGCGTCGCTGCCGGCCCGCGGTGCACGCGACTCCTCGGCGGCGCGCTGGATCGTGCTGATCATCCACGCCGAGCCGCTGCGTTCGCCGAGCGGCAGCCGCAGCATGCGCGGCAACGCATCGAGCATCGGCTTGCACAGCCGGCTGTCGCACGCGAGATAGCCGCAGACGAACTGCGTACGCGCGCCGCCGCCGCCGTGCACGATGCGCGCCGGGCCGCCATGCGCGCCCATCTGTGCGAGCTGCGCTGCCGGGATCGGCGCGCGCGAGACGTCGCTGCCGATCAGATGACCATCGCCGTGCGGGAACATCAGCAGATCGCCGGCGACGAGGTCGATCGCCGCGCCGTCCTCGGACAGACGCGCGCGACAGCTGCCGGTCACGAGCAGGTGGTAGATCGCGACGTGCTCCGAGCTCGGCAGGATGTGACTCAAGTCGTCGCGGCCCGGCGCCGAGTCGATGCACCACGGGGCCGTGAACTCGGCGTCGAGGAAGATCCCACTTTCGAGGCGGAGCGCCTTCAGCACCTCGGACAGTGCGTCCATGGCGGCACGATCAAGCGCAGCGGCGTCCCGATCAAGAGGCGGCGCAGATGGCGGCGGCGCGCGCAAGAAGTGCGGCGTCGGCGGCAAGGGCGTGCGTCGCGGCCGGCCTAGCGTGTGGTCCATCGAAACGCCGGAGTGCCTTGCGATCACGTCGATCGCCGCCGCTCACCGGTGCGACCAGAACCACAAGGAAGCCAGCCATGACGACTGTTCTCGACCAGACCGCCTCCTCCCGTCGCCCGAACCCCTACGCGAAGTGCATCGATGCCAGCAAGCGCGTCCGCTGGGACATCGACCGGGACGTGCTGCGCGGACGCACGCTCGATTTCACGAAGAAGTTCCTGCCCGACAGCATGTCGAAGGTGCAGGAGCTTCGATTCCTCGCCGCGGACGAACAGCGCCTGATCAGCCAGATCCAGGGGCGCACCTACGCGAACATGTTCGGCCTCGTCGAGCGTTTCATCGGCGCCAAGATCCTCGAAGTCAGCCGCGACCACTGGCTCGGGGACCAGACCGCGCTCGAGGCGCTCGTTCGCTTCACCGACGAAGAGCTCAAACACCAGGAGCTGTTCCGCCGTCTCGAGCTCATGACCGCATCGGGCATGCCGTCCGGCTACTCGTTCGCGCCACAGCCGAACGACGTCGCCACCGCCGTGCTCGGCAAGTCGACCTGGGCCGTGCTCGGGCTCACTTGCTTCATCGAGCTGTTCACGCAGGCCCACTACCGCCAGAGCATCGAGCCCGACCCAGGCCTCTCCGAGCTGTGGAAGGACGTGTTCCTGTTCCACTGGCGCGAGGAGTCGCAGCACGCGATCCTCGACGAGCTCGAGTGGTTGCGCGAGGACAGCAAGCTCACGGTCGGGCAGCGCGACAGCGGAGTCGACGAACTCATCGCGCTCGTCGGCGCCGTCGACGGCATCGTGCAGGCGCAGGCCGCGGCCGATGCGGCTTGCTTCGTGTCGGCGTGCGGTCGCGCGCTCTCCAGAGACGAGACTACCGCGGTGCAGACGGTGTTCCTGCGCGCGTACCGCTGGCAGTTCATCGGTTCTGGAGCCACCGACAACCGCTTCCTGAAGATCCTCGGCGGCATGATCGACGAAGCGCAGATGGCGCGCATCAGCGCGGCGCTCGAGCCGATCCTGCGATGAGCGGCGGCGTCGTGCGCGCCCGGGCCTTGCGGCCCGGGCAGCACCGGCGGCGACCGCATGGCGGCTATAGCGGATGCAACTGGACGTTGCCGCCTTGCAGCCGGTCGTGGGCGACGTAGGCAATCGCAGCGATCGTGATGCCGAACTCGTCCAACGTGCTCGGCTCGCCGATGTCCCTCATCGTGGCGGTGAACGTGAAGCCGTCCACCCCGTCGACCTTGCAGATGCCCGTGACTCGCCGCGTGTTCGCGTCGACGATCGTGTACGAGGTGATCGAAGTCGACTGAACCCGCATGCCGGTGCCGTGGTCATGGTAGGTCAGGTGCCCCGAGGGCGTAGCCGTGTTGGAGAACGTGAAGCCGAAGCTGCCGCGGCCGTTGCTCGCGGTCGGGAAGATCCAGCCGCCGCCGGTGATCGAGTCCACGGCCTGCGCCTGAGCTACGCCCGTCAAAGCGGTGAAGAGGAACGCAAACGCACAGAGTCTCCTGGTGATCGAGTACATGGAGTTTCCTCACTGGGAACAGAGTGTTGCCTCCCGGACCCTCCGGGAGCGCTCGCGTGCCACGACCGAACGGTGGAACTCACCGCGTCGCGACCTGCTGGTCGTCCCGCGGATCCTTGCCTTGACTGATGCAGTCACGAGCAAGCGAGCACGCGCTTCCCTACTCGAAACCGTGCCTCGCGCGCATGCAGCGCGACACCTGCATCCACCGGCGGAATACACCCGAGTCTGTCGCCGCGGCTCTTCGCGTTCAGTGGCAGAGCTGCACGCGAAGCCCGTTCGACAGTCCGAGCGTCGCGCCGATCTCGACGCCCTGCATGAAGAGCGCGTTTCCGAACGAGCCGGGCAAGCCCGCGGCGAGCGGCAACGTGGTCTGCCAGTGACCTGACGCGTCGAACCCGATCGGAAAGAGCGCGATCAGGGCCGCAGGATCGAGCTCGATCAGGATCGTCAGCGGACCTGCCTGGACCAAGGCAGGGGCAGTGCTCATGCAGAGGAGTCCCGCGCCATTGGCGGATCCGCCGCTCAGCGACATCACGGCGGTTGTCGAGGAGATCGGGTTGCTCGCGAGCGAGAGCGGCGGCGAGCCCGACGCACTGCCGAAGCTCTGGAACGCGCAGAGCGTCGCCGCGCGGATCGAGCCCGAGGCCCAGAGGATGCCGCCGAGAACGTGGCTCGCGAAGAACGGCGCAGCATAGGTCGGCAGCGTGTGTCCGAGCGCCGTGTACCACGATCGGCCACGGCCGGCCTGTTCCTGACACCAGCTGATCGGGTGCACGGGCCCCATGCTGCCGCCCGAGTAGGTGCTCTCGGCCACCGTCACGAGCACGCGGACCGCAGGGTTCGAAGCGACGTTCGACTGGAAGTTGTACCACTCGTCGTCGTGCGTGAAGGTCGCGGGCAAGCTCGACGTCGACGGGTGATTCGGGTCGACGACGGACACGACAGCCGGTTGGACCGGAGGGTGATCGAGAAACCACGTCCCGACGAGGCTCCCGTAGAACGGCCAGCCATACTCGGTGTCGCTAGCCGAGTGGATGCCGACGTAGCCGCCGCCGTTGGTGCTGTAGCTCTCGAACGCGACTTCCTCGACCGGCGCGAGCACGTCACCCGAGGTGTCGAGGAACACGACCACCGCGTATTGCGCGAGGTTCACGGGGTTGAACTGCGACGAATCGGCCGTGTCGTCGACGGCGAAGCCATTGGCGGCTCCGAGCGACTGGATCAGCGCGAGGCCGGCAGTGATCTGCGGGCCGTGCACGAAGCCGGCCGTCTTCCAGAACACGAGAACCCGGAACGCGGGCCGGTGCGTCTGCGCGCACGCGCGCGGGCCCGCGAAGGCCGCGATCCACATCGCTGCGGCGAGTGGAAGGAGCGCTCCGATTCTGGGCCGAAGAGCCATGAGGCGATTGTACTCACGCACCGGATCTCGCGTCGGCGTCACCATCCTCGCGCCGCAATTCACCGAGGCGCAGCGCGAGCCGCGACAAGCCGCGGTGAACGAGGCTGCGCACTGCCCCCTCGCTGCGCTACGGCTTCTACCCGAGCAATCCGCTCGTGTGGACCGGTGTGCGCGGCGGCAACGCCAACGCGGGCCGGCGCCCGTCACCGGTGCGGGGCGACGAACCAGTCGACCTCGGAGCGCCACGTCCGGCCGGCGGCGCGACACTCGAGGTAGTAGTACGTCGTGGTGTCGGGAAAGCGCGCCAGCTGCCACAGTCGCAGCTGGACGTCGCGCGGCAACTCGACGCGTCCTGGCGTCGGCCGCGACACGCGAAAGCCGAAGCTGCGGTTCATCAACACGATCGCGGCGCTCCCCGGCTCCGCGTCCGCGGGCAAGCTGTTCCAGGCGAGTCCGTCACCACACTCCGAGAGCGCCATCGGCGCGCCGCGCAGCGTGCGACGCAACGGCGCGAGCTCGGGCATCGGCAGCGCGACGAGAGCCGTGGCCCGCGGCGGCGCGGGTCCGTCCAGTGCGACGGTCATGCGCACGATGCCGCCTCCGAGCGTCGCGAACATGACGAACGACGCATCGGTGCTGACGTCGATCGTCTGGCGATGTTCGGCGCCGCTCTGGCGCGATGGGCCGAGAGCGAATTCACCGATGCTCCCGTCTTTCGCCTGCCAGCCGACGCGTCCGCCGGAGAAGGCGGCGCCGGCCGCCACTTCGAGGCTGCCGATCGACCACGGCGAAGCGGGGCCGCGGTCCGGCACGAATCCGTTCGCGTCGGGCGAGAAGCGTAGAGTCGACGCGCCAGGGCCGTCGATCGTCACGAGCTCCCCGCCGCCGTGATCGCCGAGCCGCCAATATGCGAGCGTCGCCCTGTGTTGCCACATCACGCGCCACGCAGTGACGTCACCCGCCATCATCATTGGCCCGGCGGACAGGTCGAGCACCGAGCCGAGCGACACGAACGGGATTGGAGCCGGCACCAACGGCGTTGCGGCGAGTGGGTAGGCGCGTTCGACATCGAGGAACGGCAACCGGAAGTCGTGACCGAGATGAAGACTGAGCAGGACGAGCGGTGCTTCGGTGCGCACGCGCGGCGCCGTCGCGGCGACTTGTTCGCGCAGCGCGCGCATGCGTTGCCATTGGCGCGCGTAGTCGTCCTGCAACGTGCGCACGCAAGCACCCATGGCGATCGCCGCGACCACCAGTGCGATGCGGCCGACCCGGGCCCACCAACGCGGCGCCGCCGCCGCGTTGACGACGCCGGCGGCCAGCGCGAGGCCCAGCGAGGTCAGAACCAAGGACCGCCCGTTGAGCAGGTTCGGGAACACGGGCTGCCAGGACGTCGGCGCGAACGTCATCGCGACCCACACCGCCGCGAACACGATCCAGCGGCGCACGCCGCGCGTCTTGCCCGCGGTCACGGCCACGAATGCCGTGAAGAGGCCGACCGTGACGGCCGGCGCCGTTGCGCCTGGAGCGACGAGTCGCGACAGCCGCTCGAGCTGCAGCGACGGCCATCCCGACCAATCGAGGCCGGCCGTCAGGTCCGCGACGGCGGGCATCATGCCGAGATGCGTGCGCCACCAGAGGTAGAGCAGCCACACCGGCAACAACGCGAGGTGCAGCGCTGTGCGCCTGCGCCACGCGGTCCCACCGCCGAGCATCAGGTCGAACAGCACGAGCAACGGCGCGACCATCAGCCCGCTCTCCTTGCTGAGCACCGCCGCGATGCAGGCGCAATACAAAGCTGGGCCAGGCAGTAGACCGCCTGCCCTTCGCTGTCGCGCTAGCGCCGCGAGGGCCGCCACCGTCACCGCGACGAGGAGCAGGTCGGCGCGTGCGCAGGGCCAGCAGATCAGTTCGTTGCCGGCCGGGTGCGCGGCGAACAGCATCCCGGCACTGAACGCGGCCCACGGTCCGCCGAAGTGGCCCGCGAGCCGGCCAACGCCGAGCACGCACGAGGCGGCTAGCGCGATGTTCGTGACGTGGGGCATCCACTCGGCACCGCCGCTGAGCCAGTACTCGAGGACGAACGTGAAGGTCACGAGCGGGCGATAGAAGAGTGGCGCGCCGAACAGCCACGGTCCCTGCAGGTCTTCCATCACGCGCCGCCACGCGACGACGGGGCCGTGCGAACCTGGATCGACGACATAGGCTCGCAACACGAGGTCGTCGCTCAGCAGGCCACCGTCCCACATCGGGCCGTGCAACCAGATCGCGAAGCAGACGGGCAGCAGGGCTCCGATCCAGCAGGCGCGGCGGGTTGCAGGCGTCTGCTCCATTCGGCTGCGCATGATGTCGGCGCCGTTCGAGCGAAACAACCTGTCCGTCGTTGTCGTGCAAAGCGGCCCGCGATCGGCCGGCCCTGCACGTTCGCGCGCGCCGTCGCTAACATCGTTCGCCATGTCGGCACGAGTCGCCCTGGCGCTGTCGTTCGCGGCGGCGGTCGTCGCGCAGGAAACGCCGGCGCCGAAGGCCCCGACCGCGCGCGCTGCCGACCTGATGAAAGAGCTCGGTCAGCCCGACCGCTGCCTCGACGCCGCGCGCGAGCTCACAGCACTCGGACCCGCGGCGTTGCCGGCGTTGCACAAGGCGTTGGTCGACCCGCGGCCGGAGGTCGTGCGCCAGGCGTTGTTCGTCGCGTCGGGCCTCACCGGCGACGTCGAGTCGCTGCGGGAACCGATCCTGCGCTGCCTGCGGCACAAGGACCTCGGTGTTGCGCTCGCGGCGCGCGACGCCTGGCCGGCGCTGGACGGCGGCGGCGCGACGCTGGTGACCGACTATCACGCCGGCAAGGCGCTGCGTCTTCTCGGCGACGAGACGCAGGAGGTGGCCGTGGGCTTGCCGATGCTGATGGGCGTGCAGCAGCTGCCGGATGGCCATCTGCTCCTGGCCGCCTACGGGAAGAATCGCGTGATCGAGCTCGACGCCAAAGGCGAGGAGGCGTGGGCGTTCGCCGATGTGCAGACCCCGAGCGACGCCGAGCGCCTCCCCGACGGCCACACGCTGATCGCGGACAGCGGCAACAAGCGCGTCATCGAGGCGGATGCCGCCGGCAAGATCGTGTGGACCTTCGACCAGGACGTGCGGCCGATCGATGTCGATCGGCTCACCAATGGCAACACGCTGATCGCCAGCTACCACGCGAGCGGCGTGGTCGAGGTGGACCGTTCCGGAAAGGTCGTCTGGCAATGGCGGGCCGAGAATGCGCGGGACGCGGACCGGCTGCTCGATGGCACCACGCTGATCGCCGACGGCGAGGCGAAGTGCGTGCTGCGCGTCGACTCCGAGCACCGGACGCTGCGGACGTGGAAGGTCGGGTTCGCGTGCAACGACGCCGAGCTGCTGCCGAACGGCCACCTCGTCGTCGGCGGCGACGGGGCCGTGGTCGAGTTCGATCACGAGGGCGTGGAGGTGTGGCGCGCGCAGCTCGGCTACGCGGGCCACGTCGCCCGGCACGGCGTCGCGCGGCGTTAGATCCGAGCCCCGGCCAGACCGCGTTCGCGGCGGCGCTGCGAACTACGTATGGTTCGCCGCATGAACGTTGCTCGATCACGCCACCGGCTCACTGTGAGTCGCTTGCTGTGCGCGGCGACCTCGATGCTCTGCCTCGTCAGCGCCGCTGCAGCGCAGCAGAACGAACCGCGCGTGCAGTGGAAGTACGCACCGAAGACCAGCATCTCCGACTTCGCGGGTGTGCTCGTGAGCGATGGCACGGTGTTCGGGCTCGATCGCAAGGGCGCGATCTACGCGATCGACGCGGCGTCCGGCGAACGGCGATGGACGACCGAGGTCAATCTCGCGTTCGGCTTCGGCTACGGGATGGCACTCGCCAAGGCACCGGGCTTCGACGCGCTGCTGGCCGGAACCGACACCGGCTTCTTCGCATTCGACCGGGCGACTGGCAAGCAGCTGTGGTTCACGCCGATCGACAAGGGCATCGCGGGCCCCGCCTGCACCGACAGTGTGGTGATCGCCGGCAGCGCCGACGGCAACGTCTACGCGTGCGAGCTGAAGACCGGCCGCATCCTGTGGCACCACGACTACCTCGAAGACCGTCCCGACGACCCGCCCGGTTTCGTTGGCTCGCAGGCCCGCATCGGCGGCATGAAGGCGCGCCCCGGTGTGGCCGCGATCGACGGCAAGGTCGTCGCCCTGTCGATCTTCGACCAGTGTCGCGCGATCGCGCTCGACGTCGCGACTGGCAAACGGCTGTGGGACTTCCGCACCGAGGGCTGGATGTATGGCCGGCCCGAGTTCGGACCGCTGCACGTCTTCGTCGGCAGCCAGGACCAGAACTTCTACGCCGTGGATCGCGAACTCGGGAAGCTCGCGTGGAAGGTCTCGACCGCGTCGCGCGTGGAGGCTGGCGGCACGGCGGTGGATCGCTTCGTCTACTTCGGTTCGTGCGACGGCAACCTGTACGCGGTCGATCAAGGCGTCGGCCGCGTGGTCTGGGAGTTCCCGACCGCGATGAACAAGGGCGATGGCTCGCCGATCTACAGCAAACCGCTCGTGCGCGGCGACACCGTCTACCTCGCCGCGATGAAGGGCACGGTCTACGCCGTCGATCGCAAGAACGGTCACGTGCTCTGGACGATCAGACCCCTCGCGACGTCCGAGCTCGACAGCGAGCTCGTGACCGACGGCGAACGGCTCTTCGTGACGACGCGCCGCACGCACGAGGGCGGCGAGAGCGCCGTGCTCGCGATCAAGCTGCCATGACGGGGCCAATCGTGCTCCGGCCCGCGTTGCCGAGCGACCGCTGCGCGTTCGCCGCGCGTCAACGCAGCTCCACGACGACCGGCGCGGGCGCGATCGTCACGTCGGCTACGTGGATCGTCGCGGTGCCGGTGAGGCCGGTGTCCGTCTCGGCGCGCACTTGCCAGATACCGACGCCGAGACAAGTTGCTGCAGTGATCTCCTCCTTGCCGCGGCGCGAGAGGTGGTCGAGGCCCCAGATCCTCCGTCCTGCAGCGTCGGTCACTGCCAGGTCGAGGCGCTGCCACGAGCCCATCCGCGGCTCGCGGATCCCGATCGTGTGAGACACGCCCCGTTGCAGCACGACCTCGACGTCCGTCGTCTGGCCGTCGGTGACCTCGACGTCGCGCGCTGTCGCCGCGATGCCGTCGCCGCACACACACAGCTCGTAGCGGCCCGGCGCCAACAGCCGCGATTCGTGCGGCTGGGGGCCCCACTCGAACCCCGCGAGGTTCTCCCCTGCTGCCGTGCGCAGCGAGGCCCACCATCGCCGGTCGTTTACTTCGAACGTGCAGCGCAGCGCGACGCGTCCGCCGCGTGGCATCACGATCGTGCCGAGGTCGTGTTGTTCGTCGGGTGCGAGCGCGCTTTCGCCGAGCGCCACGTTGGGCAGACCCGACGCCGCGACCTCGAGCCGATAGGTGCGCGGCGGCAGTCGTTCCGCGCGGAACCGACCGCCCGTGTCCGTCGACGACGACCGGAACGTACTGACGCCGGGATCGTGTACGCTGACCTCCGCGCCGTGCACCGGATGGCCGTCGGCGTCGACGATCCTGCCGCACAACGACGCGAAGCGCAGGGCGCTCGCCGGCACCCGAACGCGCAGGTCGTTCATGCCGCGCCGCACGTGGCCGAGCGATACGAGCGCATAGGGGCCACCTGGCCCTTCGGGGTCGAAGACCTCGAGCACGCACTCGAGGTCGGGACAGCCGCGCGCGAGGAAGCGTCCCTCCGCGTTGGTCCGCTCGTACGCCCACCACTGCGCGTCCTCGACGACGGGGCGGATGTTGACGATCCACTTCGGCAGCGGTCGATTCTGCTCGTCGACGAGGACCCCGCTGATCTGGTCGTCGGCACGCGACTGCGCGAGCACGAAGTCGAACGCGCGCTGCTCGCCGTCGCCGAGCACGAACGTCTCGCGCGCCGCGAGATACCCTTGGTGCGACACGCCGACGGCGACGCTACGTCGCGGCGTCAGCCCCTGCAGCACGAACGCACCATCCGCCGCGGAGCTCGTGCTGCAATACGAGAGCCCGCCATAGTCGCTGCCGCCGCCGACGTGCGCGCCGGCGATGCCGCGGCCCTCCGCGTCGCGCACGAATCCGGTGATGCTCGCGCCGTCGGGCAGCGTCACGTCGAGCTGCCTCGCCTCCCCGGCCTGCAACGTCACGAGTTGAAAGATGCTGCCCGACGTCGCGGCGCGCGCCCGGACGACGACCTGTTCGGCCGGCAGCCCGCGCACTTCGTAGCGGCCGTTCGCGTCGGTGCGCACGTCGATCGGCGGCGGCGGCGAGTTTGCGACGAGTCCCGGCTCGGGATCCGTGACGCGCGCGAAGCCCTCGATGCGCACGCGAGCACCGGCCACGGGACGCGCTGTCGCATCGCGCACGGTGCCGTGCAGCGACGCGCAGCGGGCGCCCAGCGTCAGCAGCAGCCCGACACGATCGCCGGGTTTGCCCCCGACGCGGCACAGATCGGTCGGCGCGTAGCCATCCGCGCGCGCGCCGACCTCGCGTGCCTCGCCGACGTCGCGGATCGTCGTGCGGCCCGCGGCGTCGGTCAGGCCGACTTCGTGCCCTTCGGTGCCGTTGCCGTAGTGCGAGAGCCACACGCGCGCGCCGCGAACGGGGCGCTGCTGATCGTCCTGCACGACGACGTCGACGGTGACGCCGCGCGGGATCAGCACCGTGCCCGTGGCCTCTTCGCCGGCGACGACGCTCGGCGACGCGCCCTCGGCGCGATCGACGTAGATGCCGACGTTCCCCGGCTCGAGCCCGGTCAGCGCGATCTCGCCGCTGTCGTCGGTCTGCGCGTCGATTGTTGCGAAGTGCGGGTTGGGCCGCCCCCAGACCGCGAAATCCACGAACACGCCGACTGCCGGCGTGCGGTCCTCCTCCCACAAGAAGCGATAGCGCAGCGAACCGTGCGTCGGCGCGACCTGCAACTCACGCTGCGCGTCGGCCGACGGCTGCTGCGACACGGGTGGCTCCGCTCGAGAAGCAAGCGATGCCTGCACGAGCGCAGCCGGGTCCCGGGTGTGCGCCGCGTTCGCGGCTGCGCGGTTGTTCTCGAGCCAGACGAACGCGCCGAGGCAGAGCACGGCCGCGCACGCGATCGCGGCGATGACCTTCTTCATGAGAACGGTTCCTCCGACCAAGGATGCAGTGGCGACGGCTCCCGCCGCGCCGCCGGCGGCGCCGGCGGCGGCGACGTGAGTCGCGGCGTCAGCGAGCACGGCCTGCTTCACGGCCGCGAGTCCACGCAGCGGCGTCGACAACACGCACGCGCCGACGGCGATGCTGGGCGGCAGCGCCTTCTTGAGCAGGTCGAGCGCGCGCATGAGCTGCGTGCGCACGGTGCCCGGCGGCCGCCGCAGCGCGTGAGCGATCTCCGCGGCGATCATGCCGTGCTTCAAGTGCAGCACGAGCACCGGCTGGTAGACCTCGGGCAGCGTGCTGATCGCCGCGTCGACGGCCGCCGTGAACTCCTGCGTCTGCACCACGGCGAGCGGATCGACCGTCGCATCGACGCCCGGTGGGGGCACGCGCGCTTCGGCGCGTTGCAGCTTGCGCGCCTGGTTCGCGAGGATGCCCAGCAGCCAGCTGCGCACGCTGCGCTGCGCGTCGAACCGGCCGGCACCTTCGATCGCCGCGACGAACGTCTGCTGCACGAGGTCCTCGGCGCGCGCCGGGTCGCGCACGAGGTGGAACGCTACGCGCAGCAGCTCGGCGGCGGTCAGATCGTAGAGCTGGCCCAACGCACCGACGTCGCCTTCGTCGCGGAAGCGCGCGAACAGCAGGGTCTCCGGGTCGGCAGCCACGATGGCTACTTACCAGGAACCCGCGATCGTGCTACGTGCCCTCGTCGAACACTTCTTCGGCGTCCGCCAGGTCGCCGTCGCGACCGGGGTGGGGGTCGGGCAGGTCAGGCGCCGGCTCGTGCCCGTGGATCGCAGAGCGAACCAGGCGAACGCCCAACGCGAGGACCGCCGGCCACATGCCGAACCCGAGCAGCGCGCTCGCATACCACGGCAAGCCGGCGCCGTGCAGATACAGCATCCAGCCGATCATCGCGGTGCCGATCACGACGGCCGCGGCGCCGAGCGCCACCTGGGGCACGGACAGCACGCAGCCGAGGACCTTTGCCCAGCGCGGCGCCTCGCGATCCCGGCGCAGTGCGGCGCCGGCGTCGATCGACGTGAGCAGCAGGATCGGGATCCCGAGCATCACGAACCCGATCATCAGCGCCGTGGTGGCCAGCTCTCCCCACTCGCGCTCCTGCGGCATCGCGGCCGCGAGCGCAAGCACGGCGGCGAGGCAACCGAGCGCCCATCCGATCCGGCGGAGATGACGCCAAGGCGTTCGCATGGACGGGAGCCTATCGGACGAGGGTGGGTCGAACTGCGGCGCGGTGCCCGAAGCCGCCTTCGCAGCGGGACCACGCGCGCCGATGACCTGAGTGTGTCGGAGGATTCCGAAAGGACCACGCGCCGCGTCGCGTGGGCGCCTCCCCTCAGAGCGTGACGCGCCGCAGGCTGTAGGCGTGCGGGCTGTGCGCGACCGCTTGCACCTGCCGCGGATTGCGCCACCAGTCCTCGTCGACCGAGGCGATGCGGCCGGTCAGCGGCGCGCTCGCGTCGGCCAACAAGAACGCCGCGAGCTCGGCGGCGTGCGCGGGCGGATGGTTGTATTCGCGGCCCTCGTCGAGCGCGCCGGTGCGCAGTTCCTCGACCGCGACCTCGCGCAGGCGGTCCTCGTTCCACACCTGGCCCGGCTGCATGCAGTTCACGCGGATGCCGGTGCCGAACAGCTCCACGGCGAGCTGATCGGTGAATCGGCAGATGCCGGCCTTCGCGGTCGCGTAGGCGGTCAGATGGTGTCCGGCCATCGGGAACCAGGCGCCGCTGCCGCAGCAGGTCACGATCGTGCCGCGATGGCGCGACCGCATGCCGGGCAACACGGCGCGCACCGCGTGGAAGGTGCCGACGAGATTGAGCTGTACGACCTCGGCCCACAGCGCCGGGTCGATCCGGTCGACGGCGTGGTAGCCGCCGCTGCCGCCGGCGATCGCCGCGAGGCAGTCGACGTGGCCGAACTCGGCCTCGGCGGCGTGGACGGCGCGTTCGACGTCGGCCAGCACGGTCACGTCACCGGCGACTGCCAGGGCATGACCGCCGCGCGCGCGGATCGCCGCGACGGTCGCGTCGAGCCGGTCCGGGCTGCGACTCGTGACGACGACCGCGGCGCCCTCGGCGGACAGACGTTCGGCGGTCGCGCGGCCGATGTTCCAGCCACCGCCGGTGACCAGCGCCACGCGGCCGCGCAGACGGGGCTCGATCGCGGCAGTCACGTGTCGGCCTACGAAGGGGCCCGCTGCTCGCGCCGCACCTTCGCGCGATGACTGAACGACGCCTTCACGTCGGGGCGACCCATGTTGGCGACGGAGCAGTTCGCGCAGACATCGCGCAGCTCCATGTGGTAGAGCTGGCGGCGCAGCTCCTTGTACTTCGGGCCGGTCCAGATCTCGCGGAACGTCTGCGTCTTGAAGTCGCCGAACGTCGTGAACTCGAACCAGCAGCCGCACGGGAACACGGTGCCGTCCGGGTTCACGTGGATGTAGTACCACGGGAAGTAGCACGGACGGTTGTGGTAGCGCTTGTCGCCGGCCTTCAGCAGGAACTCGCGGTTCTTGTGGTTCAGGTAGTCGACGACCTCCTTGCTGTCGGCGAGATCGTGCACGTTCGCGGACGGCGCGATCAGAGCGAGACCGCCGCCTTCGTCGCTGCGCTTCTGATCGACGACCTGGCCTTCGTTCGCGAACGTCTCCGCGATCGGGATCGGCATCATGACCTCCATGCCGACCTCGGCGGCGACGCGTTTGGCCTCCGCCAGCGTGTCGTTGCACAGCCTCGCGTCGTTCATCAGCGACTCGTTCTCGATGCCGAGCCCGCCGATCACGGCCATGTGCACGAAGTTCATGTACTGGACGCCGCGGTCGCGCCAGAAGCGGATCATCTGCGGCACCTCGCGGATGTTGCTGCGCATCAGCACGCATGTGACGCTGATCGCCGGCTTCGTGGAGCCGCGGCGCTTCTTCGACTCGTTGATGACCTCGAACCGGCGTAGGAACGGTTCCCACTTGGCCGGCTGGCGGATCTTCTCGAACGTCTCCTTCGTGATGCCGTCGCAGCTGACCGTGATCAGCGGCATGCCCGAGTCGATGACCCTGTCCATGATGGCGTCGGTCATCGCGAGCGCGTTCGTGCTGAAGTGGAAGTTCGGGACTCCGTACTGCTTGCACAGCTCGAGCGCGCGCGGCAGGTCGGGTGCCAGCAGCGGTTCGGCGCTCGACGACAAAACGACGTCGTGTGCGCGCGGGAACAGCTCGGCCGCGACCTTCTCGAGCAGCTCGCCGCCCATCGTCACGGGGTTCTGGACGAACTCGGGGTGCGCGAAGTGGCACATGACGCAGCGCAGCTGGCAGCGCGTCACCATGTCGATCTTCACACGCAGGAAGCGGCGTTCGCGTACTACTGGCACGCCGAGAAGCCTACTGCCGGCGCTCGGCGGTGACCATGGGCGTACTGCGCGTGGCTCCCGCCGGTGCGACGGGAGTTCTCGACCCGACGACATGCCTGTTGACCGCCGATCACGGATCAGCGGATATCCTTCATGCTGCCCCGCATTGGATACCCATGGGTCTCATCAACTGGATCTTCGATTTCTATCAGCAGAGCAAGATCATGGACGCGCAGGACGAGACGTCCGCACTGCGGCGCGAGGTCGCGTCGCTGCGCGGCAGCCGCGGCGACCTCGATCGCGATGCGACGCTGCGCGCGGTCGGACAGCTCGCGCTCGCGGTGAAGACCGTGCAGCGCCTGTGCGTCGAGAAGGGCCTCTGCACGGAGGCCGAGTTCCACCAGCGGTTGCGCGAGATCGACGCCGAGGACGGCCGCAGCGACGGCATGTCGTCGCTGCCGCAATGATGCCGCAATGACGACGCGCCGGGCTCCAATGCTGCTGTTCTTGCTGCTCGCGGCGTGCACCGGCCTGCGCGAGGTCGAGCCCGGTGTCTGGCGGTCGCCGCAGCCCGGCGAGGACCAGCTCGCGCGACGCATCGAGCAGCTGCAGCTGCGCACCGTCGTCTGCCTGCGCGGCGACGGCCAGGGTGCGGCGGCGTCGCGGCGTGCGGCCGAGGCCACCGACGCGGCGTTCGTCAGCGTGCCGATGTCGGCGACGCGCGCGCCGAAGCCCGAGACGCTGCTCGCGCTGTGGCGGATCGCGGCGACCGCCAAGAGGCCACTGCTGCTGCATTGCCAGGCCGGAGTCGATCGCACGGGGCTCGCGAGCGCGATCTTCGTGCTGCACGACACTGGGAACCTCGACAAGGCGCGCGGCGAACTGACGATCCTGCACGGCCACCTCGCGTTCACGGCGACCGGCGCGATGGACGCAGTGCTCGATGCATACGAACCGTTCGACGGCAAACTCGCGTTCCCCGAATGGGTCGAGCAGGTCTACGCGCCCGCGTTCGCCGCCGACGCCGCCGGATCCCGATGATCGATCGCGGGGCTGCGGATAGCTTCGCGACGCGTGGGTTTTCCTGAACCGCCGGCTCGTCCAACGGCGCGCTCGAACCCGACGATGCCGCGGCGATCGACGACGCGCGGCGCAAAGACGCGAAGTTCGACGCCGACGTGCGTGCGTTCCAGGCGCTCGGCGAACGTGTGCGCGAACTGACCGGCGGGAGCTGACGGCGCTCCCGTCCCCGGCTCACTTGAGCACCTGCCTCAGTTGCTGCAGCGTGGCTGCACTGCCGGCGAACAGATCCTCGGGGTAGCGCCAGAACAGCTTCATGTCCGCGAAGATGAAAGTGCTCTCGTGCACGTCGAGCCGCAGCCCGGCCAGATACTGCAACCGCAGATTCACGTCGAGGTTCAGTTGCGCATTGGCGAGCCACGGCCGCAGGTCCCGGTCGCGGCCCGCGTAGGTCTGCAGCAGCAGGATCGCGCTGCCGCACTGCTCGGCCAACTGCGCGCTCTTGCGAATGCGCGCGTCGAACGCATCGACGTCGATCGGCCCCGGTCGCATGCGCGCCATCATCACGAGGTCGTAGCCCTTGCCCGTCACGTCGCTGCTCCACATCGTCGTCTCGGGGAACGCCTGTGCGAACGTGCCGATCTGGCTCTTCACCGACAGGATGTCGGTCTCGTACATCGGCACCCACTGCGTCACGACGCCGCCTTCGTTCAGATGCGCCTGCACGAGCTCGTAGTACTCGGCCGAGTAGAGGCTCGCGGCACCGCGCACCCACGGATGCACGGGATCCGACGTGATGATGTCGAACTTCTCGCGTGTCGTCGCGAGGAAGTGCCGCGCGTCGTCGATCACGAGGTGCGTGCGCGGATCGTCGAGCACCGAACGATTGGCCTTGGCGAGGTGCACGCGGACGCCGGCCGGCACCTTCGGCTCGAGCTCGCAGATCACGATGCGCTCGATCGACGGGTGGTCGACGAAGCAGCCCGCGGTCACACCGGCGCCGCAGCCGACGATCAGCACGCTGCGCGGCCCCGGGTGCACCAGCGCTGGCAGGTGCCCCAGCAGGCGCTGCAGCCGCATGTCGTTGAGCTCCGTCGACGCTTCGACGCGGCCGTTGATGTGGAAGTAGCGGTTGCCCGCGAGCTCGGTGATCGCGACCGACGAGTTCACGCCTTCGGCCGTGTAGAGATACTCGTGGTCGGAGTGCCAGCCGACGATCTGGCGGCCGAACGCGATCAACGGGTTCGGCACCGGTGCCGTGAGCAGCGCGAACAGCAGGACAGCCGCCGCGCAGCCGCAGAGCCGCGCGGTCCGCGGGCCGCGCAGCGGACCCGCCGAGGTGCTGGCGCGCCAGAGCAGCAGGCACGCGGATGCTCCCGCGAGGACCACGAGCAGCTGCTGCGTGCCCTTGCTGCCGAGGCCACCGACGCCGAACAGCCCGACGCCGATCGCGCCGGCGATCGCGCCGAGCGTGTTCGCCGCGTAGATCCCCGCGACGAGCCGCCCGGCGTCTTGCTGGCCGCTGCCGGCCGCCGCCAGCGCGAGCGGGAACGAAGCACCCCAGAGCACGGTCGCCGGCCCGATCGCGAACGCGCAGCGCAGCACGTCCCACGCGTAGTGCAGCGGCATGTTCTGGTAGACCTCGGGTGGGAACACGTGCGTCGGTTCGCCGAACGGGATCACGGTCGTGATCACGAACGCGCTCCACGCCAGTGCCGGCACGAGCAGCAACTGGCAGCATGCGAACCACACGCGCGGTTGGGCGGTCCGCGCGAGCCAGCGCGAGCCGAGCCAGCTCCCGAGGCCGAGGCCGACCAGGAACACGGCGAGGATCAGCGAGAACGTGTAGACCGTCGCGCCGAACAGCAGCGACAACAGACGCGTCCACACGACTTCCGCGCCGAGCGCAGTGGCGCCCGACAACGCGATCGCGACGTGCACAGCCGTGTGGCGCACGATCGGCGCTTGCGGCGCGACTGCCGGCGTCGCGGGCGCGGGTCCGGGATGGAGGGTGGCGATGCCGAACGCTGCGAGCGCGACGAGCACGTTGACCGCAACGGCGACGCCCGTCGTGACGACGAGGTCGTAGCTGGGCATCAACCAGAAGCCAGCGAGCACGGTGCCGCACACGGCGCCGACCAGGTTCGCGACGTAGAAGTGACCGAGCCGCTGCATGCCCGCCGTCGTCGTGTCGAGCCAGCGCGCGATCGCGGGCAGCGTCGCTCCCATCAGCATGGTCGGCACGAGCAGCACGGCGCTGCACAAGACCCCTCGCAGCACGAGGCCCGCCATACCGCTGCCGGCGTACTGCTGGTAGAGATCGCCGAGCAACGGCAGCAGCGCCGGCAACGCGAGGCCGATCACGCCGATGCCGAGCTCGAGCGCCGCGTAGACGCGCAGCGGATGCCGGTGCCGGCCGATGCAGCGCGGCAGCAGCAGCGTGCCGAGGCACATGCCTCCCATGAAGCTCGCGAGCAGGAACGCCAGCGACACCGACGAGCAGCCGACGACGAGGCGCAGCAGGTGGAACCACACGATCTCGTAGAGCAACGCCGCGCAGCCGCTGCCGGCGAACAGCAGCAGCAAGGGCAGCGTGAACGGCGTCGATCGCGTGTTGTTCGTGGTTACGGGCCTGGCTTTCGTCATTCGGCGCGGGGCGACATGGTCGATTGCGGCACGGCCGCGCGCAAGCAATCGTCATCCCGCCGGAGCGTCGCCGGCCTGGGCCCGGTGTGAGTGCGAGTGGCTCTACTGCTGCTCGAGCGTGTCTCGCGTGCGCGGCTCGAGCTAGCATTTGCGCCGGATGCAGATCCCCGAGCACTGGGCGGAGGCGCGGCTGGTCGGCAAGGTGAAGGGCCAGGACCGCGTCGTGCGCCGCTGGGGTTGGTCGGAACGAAGCGCCGACGACGCACAGCTGCAGGCGGATCGGCGCGCGGCCGCGGCGATGGCGGAGCTGCAAGCGGGGCGACAGGTGGCGACGCGCGAGAAGAAGCGCGCGTATGGCGCCGCGGGCCTGCCGATCCGCGAGCAGATCGTCGCGCGCAACGGCACCGACGTGATCACGCGCAACTCTTATGGCGCGCGCTGTCTCAACGTGCCGGACGTGCTGTTCGCCGACGTCGATTTCGCGCCGCGCCTGCCGGCCGCGGCCGAGCGCGCGTTCACGGTGCTTGCGTCGGCGCTCGGCATCGCGGCGTTCTCGATTGCGCTGGTGCTGTTCTGGAACGCGCGCAATGGTCTCGGCTGCGGCGGTCTCGTCGCGTCGATCTTCGTCCCGGTCGCGCTGCTCGTCGAGCGCGTGCGGTGGCGCAACCGCCCCGCGAACATCGCCGCGAGCCGCGAGCGCCAGCTCGCCGCGGTGCACACGTTCGCACAGCGGCACGACGGGCGGTTCGCGATCTACACGACGCCGGCCGGGCTGCGTGTGCTCGCGCTGCACGCGACCTACGAACCGGCTGGCGCAGCGGCACGCGAGCTGTTCACGGCGCTCCGCACCGACCGCGCGTATGCGCAGATGTGCGAGCTGCAGGCGTGCTTTCGCGCGCGCGTCAGCGCGAAACCGTGGCGCATCGGCGTCGAGAACATCCCTACGCGCAGTGTCTGGCCCGTCCCGGCCGAGCGGCGTGCGCAGCGCGACGAGTGGATCGGGCGCTACGAGGAGGTCGCGCAGCGTTACGCCGCGTGCCGGTTCGTCGAAGAGATCGGCGCCGGTCGCGTGCATCCGCGTTGCGCCGCAGTGCAGCGCATTCACGACGAACTGTGCCGCGCCCGTAGCGGGTTGCCGCTCGCTTGACAAGGTCTTCAGTCCGGCGCCGGCCGAGCATCGCGCCGCTATCAAAGGTTCGTGCCTGTTCCTTTGATAGCGGTCCAGCTTCTTCAGGATCCTTGAACAAGCGGCTTGGAACAGCGCCCGGACGCTCGGGTCGTTCCGTTTCGCGCCAAACCATGAGGAA
>Ga0111538_10000283_pt1 | contig 64863 bp, 54 predicted proteins | sample SoiMethybrSBSTD1_FD_79669 | JGI IMG/M metagenome (GOLD analysis project Ga0111538, IMG submission 79669) | Bulk soil microbial communities from a Populus tree surrounding site in Tennessee, USA - Soil MetaG P. TD hybrid SBSTD1 (version 2)... | ecosystem: Environmental > Terrestrial > Soil >...
TAACAATATTACAAATGCCGATGACGAAATATCCAAAAGCAGGACATTGGAATTTTCTATTTCCTGGTGGCCTGCGATTTTTCTGATTCCTTCTATCAGCTGCTCAAGATTTGCGGATGACGTGGATAAATCTACCTCGAGCCGTAACTCGCCCCTTCGCTGCGTTCTCATGGAATGGTTGTCAAGAATACTGTCGACCATTTGCTTATTTGGGACGGTAATAAATGTTTTTTGATCCGTTCGGATCCTCGTACTTCTCAAACCAATTTTTTCGACGACCCCGGTGAAACTATGCACTTTGACAGTGTCACCCATGCTAAATGGCTTATCGAAGAAAATAATAAAAGAGGCAATAAGATTTTCAAGGCTTTCGCGCAAGGCCAGGGCAATAGCTGCTCCCACGATACTGAGACCGGTCAAGAGGTTGCTGACGTTATAGCCAAATGTAAACTTCAATATCATCAACAATCCGACAATGCATAAAAGCACTTTGAAAAAATCTTTAAAGAATACAATCAACTGGTTATCGTCTAAATCGCGGGTCCTTTCTGCCCTGATGTGAAGAATAATGGCAATAAAATCAATGATCCTCAGCAGCAGCCTGATAAAAGAAACGATCAGTACTAATGATGCAATAATGTGAAAAATCTCTTTTAAAGTGATCCGGTATATATCCACATCAAGAACTGCCGGAAACCTCAATTTGTGCAATGTAATAATGGTAACAAAAATTGCCAGGAAGAAGCCAAGCGGTTTTGCCACAAGGCTTATAAATGATTTCTTATCTACATCTTTCCAGATTGATCTTATAAAACGAAAAATTATTCCTGCTATGTACTGGGCAATATATTTTTTGACAATTATTACCACCAGGATTATTATGACAGCGATGAGATAGCTCCTCAATGTATTATCCAACCAGACCTTATCGAGCAATTCATCCATACGATATCGAAAATTAGATTACGAAATTATTGAATCCGCCCAGCATTTTTTCAGCGAAAAGAGTAAATATCAATCGCGTCATTTTTTAACGCATATAACCTTGTTGCGCTGAAATTGAATGCATGGCTCTGGTACAACTCGCCCGGCATCTTCCATTCATCAACAGTCAGTGTCCGGGTATTGTATCGAAATAGCTTGTTATCCTTTGAACCAAAAATATATTTGCCTGCCACTTTAAGATTTTGCCAACCGGAGATGGGAATCTTATTTTTTAGTGCGCCGTAGTAATCAAAAACGAAAACCGCACGCGTAGAATCGCACAGGTATACATATTGGTCCTGGTCAAATATTTTTTGTGGCATGAGCGCCTCACCAAACAATTGGCGGAAGTCCGGGGTTTCCCATAATAACTTCCCATCCTCATCTATTTTTTTCAATTTATTATCGAGTTCGTCGTAAAGCCAGATCTTATTATCGTAAGACTGGCCTATTGCGCGAACCTGCAGAATGTTTTGTTTTCGCAGGTCAATTGTGTTGCGGACGTTCAACATCCGATCCAGGACAACGATGGTGGCAAAGTCACTGTAATATAACAATACCTTCAGGGGATTTGACACATCGATCAATGACGCCTGCCCGTACCTTCTGACATTATTGAACACCGCAACCGAATCACCATTTGGATTTAACTTTTTTACCTGGTTGGTACTTCCCAGTAAATAGATATAATCCAGGTTATCAACCGTAAACGTTACAATGTCTCCTTTTACCGTTTTTACAAATTGAAACGAAGAATCCGTTTGCGCCGCTGCGATGGTGCAGCTCCATATTAATATTAAGGAAAGCAGTCTATTCACCAGTTTCGGATGATTTTATGGTCATTGCCTTTAAACGATTTTAGCGTCAATTCATTGCCATCAAATTCTGCATAGGTGTAAAAACTTATCCAGTCGCCCAGGTTAATGTAACGGGCTTCCCTGCAACCATCGCCGGGAACAGGAATTGTTATCCGAAAATCAATAGGCAGGTGCCTGTGACCAAAAATTAAAAAGTCGATGCTTTTTTGCTGCAGTATTTCTTTTGAATAGATGATCAACCACTCCCTATCTTCTCCAAAGAAAACTTCCTCCGAAGCGCCTGTTTGAGCACGGCTTCGCCTGCTAAGATAATTCGCGAGTCCCATCCCGGCCACGGGGGGGAGGATCCCAAATAGCCATTTGCAAAACGGGTTTCTGAAAACTTTTTTAAGCCTTTTATAGCCGTGGTCGCCCGGACCGAGTCCGTCACCATGGCCAACCAGGAATTTCTTTCCCTCTCTTTGATATTCCTGTGGTTCATAATAGACAGGAATTTTCAGCTCCTTTTGGAAATAATCCCGCATCCACATATCGTGATTGCCTGCAAAAAAATGCATTTTGATTCCGGCATCGCTCAGTTCAGCCAGCTTGCCGAGCAATCTTACGTATCCTTTCGGCACTACGCGCCGGTACTCATACCAAAAGTCAAACATATCACCGACGAGAAAAATTTCTCGGGCACTTCTCTTTATGTCATCAAGAAATTGCACGATGACTTTTTCTCTTTCAAGGCTGGCTTCGTGGTTGGGTGCGCCGAGATGAAAATCGGAAAGAAAATAGATTTGTTTGACAGGGGGATTTTCAATTGACATTTCGACAAATATAGGCAGAACAAGGATTATTCTCCATGAATCAACCAAAGCATGAACATTATTAGAACTGTAACCAATACCTGAACTGTCGGGGTACTACTTTGGAAACTACAACGGATGACAGGCTGCTTCTACTGAATCCGGCAAAAGTGAAACTGCAGCAATTGTCATTTTATAACTTTGCCATAATAGAATCTTCATCGCTAATGAAGTTTAACTTTTCCGATAGGGTTAACAACACGCGAAAAGAAATTCTCCGGCCAAAGCTATTAATGAATATTGTTCGGTGTGATTATTTATTTCCCGCCTGCTTCCTTTCTTTTAGCTTCCTTACCACCTGGGCAAATGATACTATACCCATATCGCTTTCTGAGCGAAAACTACGGAACGGCGACACTCTGAGTTTTGACTATTCCGGATACTTCGAAAGAAACATCAACAGTCCCTTTACGATTCATTTATTGATTGAACATATACAGAGTAAAAGAAGCTGGAAAATGAGGTACCCGATCATCAAGGGCAAGGGGGGTGGAGATCTCGTATTATCCGACCGGCTGCCGCAAGGATATTATGCACTGAATTTCCTTTTTGACAACCGTTTTTTTGAATTGAATGGCAACATTAGAGATTATAATCCCCGCAAAAAAAACAAACTCGTTTTGATTGATATGGTGAGCAGTCTTGGGATGACCACAATGGAGGTCCAGCCATCGTACGACGGTATGTTTACACTTCCACCCACTTTATTCCAGGACACCTGTGTTTTGTTATTTGGCTATGATAAAAATAAATCAGCAGACATTTACGTAGATATAAAAACTCCGCTTGATTCATTCTTTATTCCCTTTCATTCATACACAACGTATATCCAGGTAGGTGAGAGTGAGGCAGCAGATACGGTTGCTTATAAATTTGACAAACACCAGCTTGATTCAATTATGGTACTTCCTGAAGTTGTGGTGACAGGGGTGTTAAAACGAAATGTAGAACTATTTGACCAAGAATTTTCATCTACCATGTTTAAAAACGGTTTTGCCACCGTGATTGACGGGCTCAGCAGTGATGAGCTATCGCGATATCCGGGTATCCTTCAGATCATCCAGTCCCGGATTCCCGGCCTGAGCATAAGAAAACAGAGCGAAAGACTGGACTCATTACCTGCCTATATGGTAAAATGGAGAGGAGTTAATGTAAGTTTTTATCTTGACGAGTTTCTTATCCCCCTTGAAAATATATTAATTAATCCCGCAGACATTGCAATGATCAAAGCAATACCCCCTCCTGCCAATATCCGACCTCTCGATGGGGGCGGGGCAGTTGCCATTTATACAAAAAGGGGCAAATATGAAACTGCAAATAGCCGGAGGAAAAGCATCTTCAAAGTTATAGGCTACACCCCAACGATTTCAATGTTGCAATAGCAAACAGTTTCATAGCATCATTTTCACTTCGCCGTCTTTACTTACAGTGATTTAAAAAGAGTGAAACAACTTGTAAAACGGGCCTGGTCGTTCGGCCTCGCGATAAGAAATGTTGAAGAATCTACAAAATTATGGAGCGTGTCAAAATCAGAAAACCTACTTCTTTTGGGCGAGGTATTTCAGCACATCTCCGGATTCTATATAGGGTTTGCTCCTGACATCACCATTATACCAATAGATCCACGCAGGAACTATGGCATCATTGACGTACACGTCAACAATTTCACGGCGATAAAGGGGTTTCTCATTGGGCTCAACCACCACTCCTTCATAATCATCCAGCTGAGCGATCGCCCATGAGAATTCACCATCGTCTTTTGCAATATATAATTCGCCTATGATAAATGAATCTTCCTGCGTCGGTACGCCACCGGGGTGCTCACCAAGGTCAAAAAGTTTTCCTTTAACTTTTGCATCACCGAAAAAATTGAAATAATGACTAATGTATTCGTGGGCCGGGCTTTGAAATCCTCTTCGCAGGGAGCCATAGACAAAAACATAGTGTGATGCGTGATTTGTCATGACCTAAAGATAGGTTAAGAGTTTAAAAGAGTGAAAGAGGAAGAAAGAGATAGCTAAGAGCATAAAACAGAGAACGAGGTAAATGAAGTTGGTTTCGCATTTTTTTATTCATTCAGCCCGTTCAGGACTCTACAAGAAACAGGTATACTTCTCTTGGTCCATGTACCCCCACAACTAATGTCTTTTCAATATCAGCAGTTCGGCTTGGACCGGTAGCAAATGTAACAAGCGAAGGAATGGATGAACCATATTTGTCTTTTACGAGCAGCAGTGCATCTTTCACATCATAGAGCAGCTGATTAGAGTGTGCAATGCAAATATGTATGGGAGCGTACACGCTGGTGGTTCTTCCACTTTTTTGGCCGGAACTCATCACTATTGTTCCCGTTCTCGCAACAAGACATTCACACCCTGTAATAGAAACGTCGCAAGAAGCTAGATCCGACTGGACAAGCCTTTCGTTAAGCTGCGTTCCTGTCCCATTCAACAAAGATTTTTCAAGGCAATACACTTTTTGCCAATCCATTTTCTTCACAAGACTGTTGAGCTGGAAAGCCAATTCCTGCTGATTGATGCAAAAGATAAAGCGGCCCTGGAGCTTTGTGAACTGTTCGGCAAATTCAATGGCCAGTTCCTGACCCGCAGGATGATAAACCGATTCATTTCCTTCGCTCTTCGGAAATGGAATGGGCGTTGGATGGGTCAACGCCTTTCGTATTTTTTTTAAAATATTCTCTTTAGACGGAGAAATGTTCATTTCGAAAATTGAAAATTATTGGCAGGATTCACAAGTTTAAAAAATTTTACAACAAAGTCTGGACACGTGAATCTAATAAAACATCTAATCTTCCTTGAAGATTACGGTAGCGCTTTATTGGTCACATCACTATCATAAGGTGGCACACCCGCGGAAATTTCTCCGCCGTGCGAAGAAACCACCTCATCGTCTTCTACATCCAGCTTTTTTCTTTCCTCGTACGGGCGTTTGCCGATCAGCGTTTCTACGTCGCTTTGGAATAACACCTCTTTCTCGAGCAGCGCTTCTGCAAGCTTTATAACCTGTTCCTTTTTATCTTCCAACAATAATTTCGTGCGTTCATAAGAAATTCCTATTAGCTTTCTAACTTCCTCGTCGATCAGTTTTGAAGTTTCTTCTGAGTAAGGTTTGGTAAAGGAATTTTCCTGCTGCGGATCGTAAAAGCTTACATTACCTACTTTAGGATTCATACCATACACGGTGACCATTGCATAGGCAGTTCTCGTGATTTGCTGCAAGTCATTTTGAGCACCAGTAGAAATTTTATTGAAGAATATTTCCTCGCTGGCCCTACCGCCAAGCGTCATGCATATCTGGTCGTTCAGCTGGTCGGTATTATACAGATATTGCTCTTTGGGAGTATACTGAGCGTAGCCAAGCGCTGCAGTTCCTCTTGGAACAATGGTCACCTTCAGCAAAGGATAAGCATGTTCCAGGTACCACCCGCAGATTGCATGACCGGCCTCATGATAGGCAATAATTCTTTTTTCATCGGGTGAAATGATCTTGTTTTTCTTTTCCAAGCCGCCGATAACCCGGTCCACGGCATCCTGGAAATCCTGCATGTCTACAGCTTCCTTTCCTTTTCTCGCAGCTATTAACGCAGCTTCATTACACACGTTAGCAATATCGGCGCCGGCAAAACCCGGAGTTTGCTCGGCAAGCTTATGAACATCTAATTTTTCAGATATTTTAATGGGTTTCAGGTGGACTTTAAAAATCGCCTCGCGACCCTTAACATCTGGCTTATCTATTGATATTTGCCTGTCGAAGCGTCCTGGCCGAAGCAATGCTGTGTCGAGCACATCGGGCCTGTTGGTTGCTGCCAATACGATGATCCCGGCGTCGGTTCCAAATCCATCCATTTCAACAAGCAACTGGTTCAACGTACTTTCCCTTTCGTCGTTACTCATCATAACGTTTTTACCGCGTGCCCGACCGATTGCATCGATCTCATCAATAAATATTATGCACGGCGCTTTTTCCCTGGCCTGTTTAAATAAATCCCTGACGCGGCTGGCGCCTACTCCCACAAACATTTCTACGAAATCAGATCCGCTGAGACTAAAAAAAGGAACCTGCGCTTCCCCGGCCATTGCTTTCGCTAACAAAGTTTTGCCGGTTCCGGGCGGTCCAACGAGGAGTGCTCCTTTCGGTATCTTACCGCCAAGCGCTGTATATTTTTTGGGACTCTTAAGAAAGTCAACTATTTCCATTACTTCCACCTTCGCTTCATCAAGTCCTGCCACATCAGCAAAAGTGATGTTCACCTTTGTTCCCCTGTCGAAAAGAGTCGCTTTGGACTTACCTATATTAAAGATTCCCCCAGGTCCGGCGCCTCCGCCACTGCCGCCACCCATCTTGCGCATCAGCAATATCCAAAGTCCTACAAAGAGCAGAATCGGCAATAAAAAAGACAACGATTTACTAAACCAATCACTTTCCGTGTCCACGGAGCCTACATCCTTTATTTCAGGATTATCGGCATAAAACTTCCGCATGTCATCTTTAAACGAATCCCCGGATACGATTTTAAAGCTCATGTGTGGGCCTTCGTCACTTGCCTTTCCGAGACCTTTTTCCAGTTTGTCCGCGTATTTGGGCAAGGCCGATCTTTTCAAATAAATCTTGACAATATTCCTGTTAGAGATGACTACATATTTATTGACATCCCCGGACTTTAGAATTTGTTGGAAATAGTCCTGGTCGATTGAAGCTGTATTGGAAGAAAATGGACTGAGGAATTGAAACCCGATCAAAACTGCAAAAATGATTGCGTAAATCCAATATATACTGAACTTAGGTCCTTTACGGGGCGGCTGGCCGGGTTCTTCTGAATTGGGACGATTTCCAAAGCGGAGATCCCTGTTTTTATCGTTTCTGTTATAGGATTCCTGGGGCATATTTTGATAGTACTTCTGCTATTTAATAATTCTAATTATAAAAAGTTTGCGACGAATAATATTTAACATTAATAATTATGTTTCCGGGACCCTGCATCACTCCACATTTCTTCAAGTTTGTAAAATTTTCGTGTTTCGGTTAACATGACGTGTACAACTACGTTTACAAAGTCCACAAGAACCCATTGCAAAGCCTGGTGCCCCTCATGATGATAAGGCCTTTCATCGCATTTTTTCCATACTTTTTCCTCGACATTTTCAGCAATAGCCTTGATCTGGAGCTGATTATTCGCCTCGCAAACAATAAAAAAATCTGCAACCGCCTCGTTAATTTTGCGAAGGTCAAGAGAAATTATGTTTTCTCCTTTTTTTTCCTGGATGGCCGCAATGATTGTTTTGATGATTTTAGAACGCTGAGTGAGCCTTTTCACACCTTTTGCTCTGCGGGTAGATAATACTTCAAGTTGTTCCAATAATTAAAGGTTTTCTGTTAACTGTTTGCCCGAAGTAACTTCTTCGGCGAAATCATAATTTGCCGGTTATAACCAGGTATAAGACACCAAACTATAACCCGGGAAACTTTTTTAATTTGCTCAAAAATAGCAATTAATTGCCACAACCCTCGTCACACATCAATTCCATCGGGCCGTTCATAGAATTGCATTCAACAGACAGCACCAACAATTATGCCCTTACGCAAATACATGAAGGATTGGCACGCCATGGAACCGTCTATTTCGCGCGGGAACAGACGGCGGGTAAGGGACAGCGCGGCAAAACCTGGTCAGCAGCAAAAGATTCAAGTTTGCTTTTGAGCATAGTAGTCAATCCAAAGCCATTAACAGTTGCCCAGCAATTCTGGCTCAGCGCCTGCACCGCATTATCCGTTTGTGTTTTTTTTAACAACTATGCTGGCGCCGCCGGCCGTATTAAATGGCCCAACGACCTGTACTGGCAAGACAGAAAGGCAGGCGGAATACTGATAGAAAATATTATAGGCCAGGCCGGCTGGCAATGGGCGGTCATAGGTATTGGAATTAATATTAACCAGGATTCCTTTCCAGAGGCTCTTTTGAATCCAGTTTCGCTTAAGCAAATAACGGGCAGGTGGTACAACCTGAAAGACCTGGTAAATGAGTTGGGTATGGTATTCAATAATAATTTTAATCGCCTAATTACTATAGGTTTCGAAGATATTTACGCCTCCTACTTGTCCCTACTATACAAAAAAAACGAGCTCGCCAGGCTGAAAATTGGCAGCCGTTCCTTCGATGCTCATATTAAATCGGTTTCTCCAGCCGGCAAATTGATTGTTGAACATGGTATTGAAGAAGAGTTTGCCTTTGGTGAAATTGAATGGTTGATAGCGAAGTAATGCATAAAAAATACCGTAAATTATGGGCAACGATTACTCATTATTTTTCGATTAACAGTTAAACCAACCGGTATTGCTGTCTGAGCAGGATTTGGAGATACATATCAGGGGATGCGCCCTGAATAAAAGAGAGAGCCAAAAAATGATATACAGCTCTTTCTACGGGTACGCTATGTCTATCTGCCACCGATATACCAACCACGAAGAAGATGCCACCGAAATTCTAAACGATGGATTTTTAAAAGTGTTTGTAGAAATATATAGGTTCAAACCCGCTTATACAGATACCATTAATTCGTTCAAAGGCTGGATCAGGAAGATCATGATCTATACGGCGATTGACCATTTCCGGAAAAATGTCAAGCACCGCATGACGACAGAACTAAACGAAACGTATATGCACCTGCCCGACGGAGATGAAGACGCACTTGCCAAAATTTCCCATGAAGAGATTATAAACGCCATTAAATTTCTTACGCCGGGTTACAGGACAGTACTAAACCTGTTTATAATCGAAGGATTCAGCCACGATGAAATAGCAAAAGAGCTTGGGATTTCGGTTGGGACATCCAAGTCAAACCTTGCAAAAGCCAGGAAACAACTGCAAAAAATATTGCTTCATCATAATGAAATAACGCATAAAAATGTGGTCTGACGAGCTTGATAACAAAATGAGGGAAACCACGGAAGCAAGCCATCCTGCTTATGAGGAAAGGGCATGGGTCAAAATGGAGGAGCTCCTGAATCAACACCTGCCTCAAAAAAGGAAGAGAAGGTTTATCCCATTGTTACTATTACCTCTGGCAATTGTCGGGACAGGAATATTTTTTGCCATACAGCAGCGTTCTGAAAGTAAAATCACTACCGAAAATATAAAAGCCAGCCAACCTATCACTTCTGGCGAAGACGTGCAAAACAGAAAAGAAAATAAAGCAGCAATTATTGCACCTTCGCCGGGAGGGCTGACGCAGCGAAATGAAAGAATCGGGACCGAAGAAAAGAATATGGAAGCAGGCAACACCCTGAGTAAACCATCGTTCAAAACACAAACCGCAAGCCTGCAAAAAACGGTGGCCGACAAAACGATTGTCACGCAACAGGTAGATCAACCTCGCGAATCCACCAATGTTGATGGAAATAAACAATCATTTAATGCCCAACAAAAGGAGATAGCAGAAGAAAGGCCTGTCACTTCTAACAACTCGACCACTGCTCCTTTAACGCCTGCGACGGATCAACCCGTGACCGATAAACCCGCCAGTAACGATACGAAGGATGGCAAGCAGGCTCAGGTTGATGATCCAACTAAAAAGTCACCCTCAAAAACAAAAGATTCACGGGGTACCAATTTTGCCTTTACTTTTTCTGCTGGTCCGGATATTAGCAGTGTAAACTTTAGTGAACCGGGTGAATGGCGAATGGCATATGGGGTTGGCGTTATTTATTCATTGTCAAAAAAAATCAGCCTGCGCACCGGCTTCTTTGCAGGTCGAAAAATATACACAGCAAATCCTGATGACTATCACAGCGATTATAATCCACCTGCGTCGCTACAAAAAATAGAAGCAAACTGCCTTGTATATGAAATTCCGCTCAATGTTCTATACAGTTTTCCAAAACTGAAAAAACACAATTGGTTTGTTGGTGGCGGACTTTCATCATACCTGATGAAAGAAGAAACTTATGATTATGTACACAAAGACCCGTGGGGCCAGGTACGGTATTATACCGCGAATTACAAAAATGAAAATGCTCATTTCTTTTCTGTAGCTAATCTTTCCGGTGGTTATCAATATCATTTTTCAGATCGATTTTCAATGATGGCTGAACCGTATGTCAAGATTCCTCTGACCGGAGTGGGCCAGGGAAAAGTGCAACTCAACAGCGGAGGTATAATGTTTACTGCGGCGTTCAGGCCATTCGTCAAGAAAAACTAACGAATCCTTCCGGTTTGTTTATTAAGGCAACTATTTCATCCTTGATTTCGATTTTCTTTGGTAGTGTTCAGATGACTACACTGACATTTACCGTTTTAAATCCGGCCATTAATGTTCCATAAATTAAAGGGTTCCTGTAAACACAGGAACCCTTTTCTTAACCAACTATTCATAACTGTGAGAGCTATTTTTTTCTATTCCTTTTCTTCCACAACAAATCGAAATCCCTTGAAATGGTAAAAGCCCAGCGGTACTCGCCTTTGCCCCACGATTTGGTATTGCGGGGAATCAACCGGTTTTCAAGGATTTCTATGGCGTTGGTAAAGTTTAGGTGAAATACATGTCCTTCTGTAAGAAATTCGGCTCCTATTCCAAACGCATCATAGAAACGTACACCATCGGGAGAACCCAAGCCTCCCTTCGCCGGGTCTTTAAAGAAATCAATAGTACTTTGACTCAGGAAGGAATGAAAATAATCCGCTATAACGCTAAACTTTCCCACTACAGGCAACCGTATTGCCCCGCCTAATGCAAAAATGGCGTTTTGGTCACCCTCCATTACGTAGTGCCTGTATACAACTGTAGGGCTCAATTGTAAACTAACTTTACCAAATTTTCTGGCTATCATTAACTGAAGAGTTTCGCTGAGCCTGTCAGAAAACGTTTCAAATGAATTATCAGTCTTTTTCCAGAGGAGAGTGGTATCAGACTGAGCCTTCATAGCACAAGCGACAATATTTCCAAACAAACTAATTGAAAAGGGATGTGCAGGGTCATTTGCCTGTTGCATCAGCCGGTATTTGATTCCTAACTCATAAAGTTGGCGCAGCTCAATGGTGTTTGGAAACTGATCTGCGCCCTTTGCTCTTGCGGCGATAAGATTCACCTTTTTACTTACTCCATATTGAAATCCTATCCGGATATCCTGCGCATTGTCCAGTCCAAAGAAGTTTTCTATTCCACCATTATCCCCTGCTATATCTCCAAAATTGTGAGCAACTTTGAACTCAAGGAAACCTGCAGGTATCATTTCAACTGTATTCGCATTGATGAGTTTAGGTGAAGAAAATATCCAGGTATACTCAGGTTTTGGTTTTTCCGCCACTAAATGGCTGCTATCTGTTTGCTGGGAAAATGCATTAAAGCCCGCCAGTAATAATAACAAACACTTGATTTTTCGCATAAAAAGCCGTTTGCCACTAAACGACAGAACAAAAAATCGGGTTGCCTTAAATGGACTGCCAAAGCGGGTTTGAACCCGCAACATTTGTGGCATTTCAGCTTTTTATGCCATTTCCCGGTGATGATTATGCAAGTGAATTCCAGGCTTCAATGATCTCTTCCGCGTGGACCTTATTCCGGGGCTTTAAGAAAATCTTTCTGATGATGCCTTTTTCATCTATGATGAACGTGGTGCGAAGCACACCCATATACTCCCTTCCAAATAACTTTTTTTGATCCCAGGCTCCATACTTTTCCAGTATTACATGCGATGAATCAGCGATCATGCGAAACGGGAGCTTGTATTTGACTTCAAATTTCTTCAGTGTCGCCATATCGTCCGGACTCACGCCCAGTATTTCAAAGCCCTCCTTTAACAGCAGTTCATGATTATCGCGCAGATTGCACGATTCAATTGTGCAGGTGGGCGAACCTGCCTCCGAAAAAAAATACATGATCAATTTTTTCCCTTTGAAATCAGCGAATGACACGTGTTTGCCATTCTGATCAACCCCTGAAAAGGCGGGGGCATGGTCACCTTGCTTCAACGTTATCATCAATCACGATTTTGCCTAATTTAAAAAAATCGTTATGCAGAACACTACTTTTTCCGGGCTGCCTTTTTCTTTTTTACACTGGTGGTTTTTCGTTTGCTCTTGCCCTTTTTCACAGGCTTTTTCTTTGGCGGTGTATATGGATATTTTTTGAACCACCAGGTCCTGGTCGTGGTATTCCCCACAATATCCTCAACGGTTACCTTCAATTCATGAACACCATACGGGCACCGATCATCAAAAACGTAAACATATGAACCACCTTTATCGTTTGTAAACCTTAACCACTTTCCGTCTAACTCAGCCCTGAAATTTTCGACGTCAAAATTGTCCGTAGCCTTCAAGACAATCCGGGACGCCGGGCTTAGATCGATCGTATCGCTATTGGCTAACCCACTTATAAAAGGCGGTTTCACATCAACAAATGCCTGGAAGTTTCCAAAATCTCCAAACTCGGCGACAAAAAAACCATTATGCCATTCTGCCTTTCGAACACTTGTTCTGCCACCATATTCCCTCCTCAGCAGTACTTTCTCCTTAACGTAGCCAATACCGGGTTGTTGTAACGGCTTTAATCTTACCGTAAATGATTTGTGCACGGGAATCGAGGGGTTATCGAATGCATGTTCCAACGATATTGATTCTTCAGTTTCTTTGGTATTGGTGTAGTATAAAACAGGGATTGTATCATAAAGACAATATTCCGGAAGAAAAATTTCAAAGTCTTTCTTTTCGAAGATATTCACTATGCCGGGCGAGAAATGAGGGTGTTCTGCATGGACCGGTGGCTTGTCGAGCATTGGGTCGTATTGTATATTAAAATTCAAGTCTGATCTGTTTGAATATGCGTCTGTGACCTCCACCCTGACGAAATGGATACTGGTATCGGCCAGGTAAATAGTCCCGTCACTATTATGTTCTTTGTATGCAGGTCCGTGATTACCCGGCAAAACAGACAAATGCTGAATAAAAGGTCCGCCGTTGTATTTATATCGATAGTCAATGTGCGCATTCATGTATTCTGTTTCTTGATAGCTGACACTGTCGACTTCAAAACCGGACATTAGACTGTCATCAAGAAACAATCGGGCTGTGTAAATGCCATCCTGGTTATTAGAACCGTTGATACGATCGTATGCCTGTATTGCAAAACTGAGTTTATTAAGTCCTGTTCTTAGTACAGGAACTTTTGGGATTATGTAACCGGTGTCAGTTTTTTTTACGGCAAAAAACTGAGGCGTTTGTTCATAAACGCTAAAGCGACGATCATACATTGCCAGCTTTACAATTGTGGGGGGCACCTGGTCGAATAAGGGAAACCCAAACAAAAGCGGGTTGAGACATTTGGCAGTTTTGGTATCGCGGATTTCGAAATGAAGATGCGGGCCCTGGGAACCGCCCGTATTGCCGCTAAATGCGATAAAAGTTCCTTTGGCTACGGGGAATTGTTTTGGAGAAAACTCAAGTTCTAATGCCCAGCTTTCCCGTTGGTATTGCTGATTAGTTACATATTGTTCCAATGCAGGAAAAAAATCATTCAGATGTGCATATACTGTGGTAAGACCATTTGGATGATTGATAAAAATTGAGCGGCCAAACCCAAATGGCTCAATCCTTATACCGGCGATATACCCTGCGGCAGCAGCGTATACCTGTTGATTTTCCTTTTGATTACTTCTTATATCCAGGCCCATGTGCCAGTGGTTGTTTCTCAACTCACCGAGGTTGGCGACAATTTCGGGTTTGAGATCCAATGGCCACCGGAAATAACCCTTTGTGTAATTTTTATTTGCTGTTTGACCCTGACCGAATAAAAAATAAAGTAGAAAAAAAACCAATAACCAAACTTTTTGCCCCATGCTGCAAAAATAACTTTACACGCCACATAAATTTGGAAATAACTTCTAAAAAAGAATGCAGCCTGGTTAATAAGATTTCAGTGTGACGTGGAAAAAGTGATCATCATTGGTGTCCAATAAATTTAATCTCCATTTTAATAGACCAACCTTCTGTTCTTCACAAAATTTGGCACGATATTTTAGCCTTCAGATACACTTGAATAAACCGATATGAAAAAGTTTTTTTCCTCGATGCTGTTAGGTATGATTCTAGTTGCCGGTTTGTTTATTGGCATGATCAAGGGATCGGAGGTTCGGAACAAATGGGTCAGCAAGATGAAATTTCGCTATGAGGAGAAGAAAGAGACGAAAAAGTTAATTCCGAAAGGCGGAATCATGCTTGATGAAATCGAAGAATCTACCTATCACAGCTGATACTTACTTCACGTACTATGTTGGCGCAGCAAAAGCTAACATTTGTTTGCATTAAGATATTGTTTTAAAAAGGCGGAGATAAACTCCGTCTTTTTTTATCTCTTGTATCCAATCAAACTTTTTGCTAACAGCATCTGCCAAAACCCGCCGATTCCCTTAGTTTTGCGTCCCGATAGATTCCTGTTTTAACCACTTCAAAATTCCTGCCTTCGGACAGGACCGGCTCTGGCCCCCGACATATCGAACAACTCGCCGTCGCTGGCCGAAGTCACTTGAACATAAAGATGCCAAAAGATTCTTCAATTCGTTCGGTCCTGATCATCGGTTCGGGGCCTATTATTATTGGACAGGCTTGCGAATTTGACTACTCAGGAACCCAGGCAGCCCGAAGCCTGAAAGAAGAGGGTATTAAAGTTTATCTCATCAACAGCAACCCGGCCACCATCATGACGGATCCAATGATGGCAGACAAGGTTTACCTTTTACCGCTGACGGTTGAGAGTATCGAACAAATCTTAGAAGAAAACCAAATCGATGCCGTGCTGCCGACGATGGGTGGACAAACGGCGTTGAATCTCTGCAAGGAGGCCGAGGATCTTGGAATCTGGGAGAGATATAAAACCAGGCTGATTGGCGTGGACATCAAAGCCATCGACAAAGCTGAGGACCGCGAAAAGTTCAGGCAATGGATGATCAGGCTAAAAGTGCCCGTGGCTACTGCTAAAACAGCAAACTCGTTTTTGGAGGGAAAGGAATATGCCCAGGAAATCGGTTTCCCATTAGTGATCCGGCCTTCCTTCACTCTTGGTGGAACGGGTGGCGGATTTGTGCATGACAAATCGGAATTAGATGAGGCGCTGAACCGCGGCTTGCAGGCATCGCCTATTCACGAGGTGCTTGTGGAAAAAGCGGTTTTGGGCTGGAAGGAATTTGAGCTGGAGCTTTTAAGAGACTCTGCCAACAACGTATGCATCATATGTACGGTGGAAAACTTTGACCCAATGGGAGTTCACACGGGCGATTCCATCACAGTTGCACCGGCAATGACTCTGAGCGATACTGCCATGCAATTAATGCGCAACACGGCAGTAAAAATGATGAGGGACCTGGGCAATTTCGCGGGAGGCTGTAATGTTCAGTTTGCACTGAACCCCGCGACTGAAGAAATCATCGCCATTGAAATAAATCCGAGAGTGAGCAGGTCTTCGGCGCTTGCATCTAAAGCAACGGGGTACCCCATTGCAAAAATCGCTGCGAAACTTGCTATCGGGTATAATCTCGACGAACTTGAGAACCAGATCACCAAGACTACCTCAGCTTATTTTGAGCCAGCACTTGATTATGTGATTGTAAAAGTACCCCGTTGGAACTTTGATAAATTCAAAGGAGCTAATGATACTCTTGGTCTGCAAATGAAAAGTGTGGGTGAAGTGATGGCGATAGGAAGAAGTTTTACCGAAGCAATACAAAAAGCCTGTCAAAGCCTTGAAAATAATGCCGTGGGTCTTGGCTATTATGGAAAAAGCCTGATGCATGCAGAAGAAATCCTCGAATATATCAAAGTGCCGAAATGGGACCGGATATTTCGAATCAAGGACGCACTGATGGCGGGCATATCAGTAGGATCTATTTCCAAAGCTACCAATGGAATTGACCGCTGGTTCATATACGAGATACAAAAAATCGTCAACCTGGAAAAAGAAATTGCCAAATATAAACTGGCTAACATCCCATTCGAATTATTGAAAGAAGCAAAGATGATGGGCTTTAGCGACGAACAGCTTTGCCGTATCATGAATGATGGGAAAGAAGACGATGTATACGAAAAAAGAAAAGCAGCCGGTCTCACGAGGGTGTTTAAGATGGTTGATACATGCTCTGCCGAGTTTGAAGCAAAGACGCCTTACTTCTATTCAACATTTGAAACGCCATCGACCTTCCCTGGTGCTAATGGTTCCGAAACAACAAATGAATCCAGGGTTACCGAAAAGAAAAAAATAATTGTATTGGGCAGCGGGCCAAACCGGATCGGGCAGGGGATTGAATTTGATTATTGCTGTGTGCATGGGCTTCTGGCGATTAAAGAATGCGGGTATGAAGCCATCATGGTGAATTGCAATCCCGAAACGGTGAGCACTGATTTTGACATGGCCGATAAACTTTATTTCGAGCCGGTTTATTGGGAACATTTGTGGGAGATTATTGAACATGAAAAACCCGATGGAGTGATCGTTCAGCTGGGAGGACAGACCGCCTTAAAATTAGCGGAGCGTTTGCATGCAAAAGGAATAAAGATCATCGGAACTTCTTTTGACAGCATGGACATTGCAGAAGACCGCGGTCGTTTTTCAGACATGCTTAAGGAACTTGAGATTCCATACCCCGATTATGGAACAGCATACGATGTAGATGAGGCTGTTTCTGTGGCCAATAAGGTAGGGTACCCTGTGCTTGTCCGGCCTTCATATGTTCTCGGCGGACAAAGAATGCGCATTGTCATCAATGATGAGGAAGTAGAAAAAGCGGTGGTAAGTCTATTGAAACATATACCCGGCAACAAAATATTGATCGATCATTTCCTTGACCGTTGCCAGGAAGCTGAAATCGACGCCATTTTCGACGGTGATCAATTCCATGTAATGGGAGTAATGGAACATATCGAACCTGCCGGAATTCATAGTGGCGACAGCAATGCCGTATTGCCTGCATTCAATCTTACTCCATTGGTTGTGACCACTATGGAGCATTATGCCGAAAAAATTGCGCGCCGGTTAGAAATCAAAGGATTGATCAATATTCAATTTGCAATTAAAGAAGGCAAGGTTTATGTAATAGAGGCCAACCCGCGTGCTTCCAGGACCACGCCTTTTATTGCCAAAGCGTACCAGATTCCCTACTTAAATATCGCGACCAAGGTAATGATCGGTATAAATAAGCTTAAGGATTTCAAATTTGAAAAGAAGCTAAAGGGGTTCGCCATTAAAGAGCCGGTGTTTAGCTTTAATAAATTCCCTGGTGTAAGCAAAGAATTGGGTCCCGAAATGAAATCGACGGGTGAAGCAATCCGGTTTATTAAAGATTTGAGAGACCCTTACTTCCGGCAGTTGTATAAAGACAGGAGTATGTATCTAAGCAAATAGATACGCCTCATTCCTCGGTGCTTTCATTATCTTTAATATAGACTCTTCACGGAATTGGTATTTACTGTTATGCTATCAGTATGAACAAAGAAATTCAATCCATTATTCGCAACCTGGAAAATACTCTGGATGGAACGCCCTGGTATGGGCGGCCGGTGTATGCAGTTTTGCGTGAAGTTGACTCATCATTAGTTTTTAAAAAACCAACTCCCGGGTCCCATTCTTTAATCGATTTATTATATCACATGATTACGTGGGCTGAGTTTACATTGAAAAGAATTGAAAAAGACCAGGAGACTGACATGGCAGCCTTCGAAAGAACAGACTGGCGAAGTATTGACCCTTCATTGCATAATTGGGATGATGCATTGGCAGCATTTATTGCAGCGCACCAGCAAATAGTCGCTCACCTCCAGACAAAAAATGATGATTTTTTAGACGAGATTGTTGATTATCGTAACTACAATTTCCGCTTTTTATTAAACGGGCTGATCCAGCATAATATTTATCATGTGGGACAAGTTGCCTACCTGGTAAAGCAGCTTTCCTAATCATATCTCAAATATTCCATTCTTTATCGCATACATGACCAGCCCCACGCGGCTATGTACTTTTAATTTATAAAAAAGAGACTGCCTGTAGTCATCAACGGTGCGGGGACTGACAAACATTTTAGCAGCAATGTCTTTATAGGATAATTCAGAACAACTCCATCGTAAAAATTCTTTTTCTTTTTCGTTCAGGACCACGCCCTGTAGTTCAACGTCCACGTCATTGTGCAACCCACTTACTAATTTTCCCGAGACGTATTCGGACAGGTAGACATTCTTATTCATCACCGAATCAAGGGCTGTTTTCAATTCTTCAGGGTCAGTATTCTTAAGCAAATATCCTTTTGCACCTACCCGAAAAATTTTAATGATAGTGCGCTCATCGCTTAGCATGGACAGAGCCAGCACTTTTATTTGCGGATATTTCTTATGCAGCCATTGAGTGGTCTTGAATCCGTCCATTTCAGGCATGCTAATGTCAAGCAGTACGATGTCGGGCAACGTGCTTTTTGCGATTTTCTCAGTAAGGTCCTTGCCGTTATCAGCTTCAATCGTCACATTATATCCTGGAAAGCCGTTTATCAATTTGGCCAGTGCGCTCCGAAGGAGGCTGTGGTCATCCGCGACCGCCACATGGATGTTTTTATCTGATCTTATCATTTTCGTCGTGGTTAATTGGAAGCGTTATCAAAATCGTGGTGCCTTTTCCGATCGCACTGTCTATTGATATGTCAGCGCCTATCAGCCTTGCCCGGTTGAACATACTTTTCAAGCCTACCCCACTGTGAGACGTGGCCACCTGCTGTTTCTGGGCGAGATCAAAGCCTTCACCATTGTCTTTAATTTCCAAGATAAAACTTTCCGGTTCGAATTTCATCGTCACGGCGATTTCGGTTGCTTTTCCGTGTTTCAATGTATTGTTGACGGCTTCCTGGAATATACGAAACAGGAAAATGCCGGTTTGCTCGTTAAACTCCTCTTCGATTCCTTCCTGTTGAAAGTGGGCCTGCACTATTCCGGATTTTTTTAACGCATATATTTCGAAACGGATCGATTCTCCGAGCCCGATCTGCGCAATTCGTTCGGTATGTAATCCTTTTGTGAGATTAGAAAGATCGCCGATGGCTTTATTAAGCATCTGCTGCGAATTCTTCAGTTGTTCGAATGCGGCATGCTCCTTTTCAATAGGTAGCACTGATAATGACAACTTAGCCACTGAAAGCATTTGCCCGATGTTATCATGCAATTCCTGGGCAATTGTCCTGAAAGTACTTTCCTGTATTTCGAGTTGCGAACGGAGTGCTTCCTTTTCATACATGTCTTTAATCCGTTCCATTTCTTGTTCCTGGCGTTGCTGCCTTCGCTGGTAAAGAAAAACAATCGTAACTATAAATCCCACCAGTATCAGGCCGAGGATAATGCCGATTATCGTGACAAAATATATTTCCTGATTTTCAACCGGCATAAGAAGGCGATGGTAAAAAGTGTGTATAGAAAAATGTTCAAAATAACGATAATGCTATAAAAATTTCGAATAATCAATTTGGAAATGCCGCTCAAAAAATTAAACATTCCATATAAAGGAAATCCACAGCAATAAAAAAATAACAGGCCGGAGCAAATCCAGAAAGCGGGATTGTTTATTAATTTAACCGCCTTAGGTAATTTAAATAATTCATAGAAATAATAGACACATGCTGCAACAATTACCAGGCAACCTAACGCATAGGACATGGTATGGAAAGCCTTTAACTTTTGAATAAATATAATATTGATAATAGCAATAGACCCATATGCAACTATTGCAACGTTAAAGACTTTCCTTATCTGCTTGTTGCTTATAATAAGTCGAATAACATATAGGTAAAAGCAAAACTCAAAAACAGTAAAAAAGTTATATAAGGTCAAATTTGATATTCTTATCGAGCCAATATATGACCCGATGATTTCAACCATAATTGTAGTCAGCAGAAATGGTGGAAAGAGCTTTAGATATCGATACGCTCCGGTTGAATAAATATAAACGGAAAGACTCGCCAGGAAACTAATAAAAATAAAATAAACATATAACGGCAGAAAAGACATTCCTTGACAATAATGTCTAAATTATACCATAAAAACTAATACCTCCCGCCGGAGGTATTAGTTTCTTTATATCGGTTTACTTAGGCTACGATAAATCCTTCATCCCCTTTATCGAGGATTGTAATTCCGAGGTCGCCAAAACCGTCTTTCGGGCCACAAAATGGTGGGCACACGGCGCCGGCATTCCACGCCATAATAGTAGTAGTACCCTTGTCGGTTTGAACATAGAGATCTTTATTCGACTCACCTGCTTCGGTGATTTTATGTTTTGTAGCTACAAGCACCACTGTTTGTCGGCCAGCAAAGAGGGGTTCATCCTTATAATTTTCATCGTAGGCACCGAAATATAATTTGATACCATCGGCCCCATGATTTTTCGCTATGCCAATAAACTCTTCCAGTTCCTCAATGCTATACCATACGCTTAGCGAGTCTTCTTTTCCCAACCGCTGGGAATTGTGGACCCAGCGCTCCTTTTTATAATTTCTTACCACCGTATTTACGTGGTTGGTACCTACAGGTTTTCCCACCTTTAGTGATTTTTTTTGAGTTTTTGTCATAGCCTTAATTTTAAAATAGCAACTAATATTGTTTACCTACTAAAGCTAGAGGAGGAATGGAGGCAGGGTATTTTGCAAAAACTGAAACACCAATTAATTATAAATTAAATATATTTATAAAATATAGATTATCAATTTTTAAGGTGAAATTTGTAAAATAAATACCGTGAGAAAGTATAAAAAATACCGTGTAAATAATAAGCAATCTCCCGTAGAAAAATCGCATCATTTCCGCCTGAAAACCGGTGGGTAAATGAACTCGCTTTCCTGGCAAAAAACACCCCGAATCGGCGTGGATAATCCCTCGCCCGGCTTTTGCGTTAGCCGTAATTTTTGGGCATGCGAAAGCCTTACTTATACATCTGGCGAAAAGCCCCTTTTATAAGAATTTTCATTGCCCTTGTTTCCGGCATTCTTATTCAATGGCATTTACAGTTAAGAGCGACAGCCTGGTTCAGCATCCTGCTTGTTTGCGCCGGGCTCTCCGTTCTCCTTTTTTATATCCCGTTGGTTACCCGTTATAGACTGGGTTATTTTAACGGTGCATTACTTCTTATTTGTTTTGCAGCTTTCGGAGCCGTATTGACATGGAAGAACGATATCCGGAACTCGGACGGTTGGTTAGGACGTCATTATGATTCGGCTGCGGCTGTGGTTGTCACCCTGGAAGAAAAACCGGTTGAAAAAACCAACTCATTTAAAGCGAATGCTAGCGTTTCGGAAATGCTTGAAAACGGCAGAACCATTACTGTCATTGGAAGAATCATTATATATTTTAAGAAGGATTCGCTTTTACCGGCTATGAACTATGGCTCGCGGCTGGTTATCCGAAAAGAATTGCAGGAAATAAGAAATTCAGGCAATCCAGGTGGATTTGATTACAAACAATACTGCCTGTTTCAAAAAATTACACATCAGGTTTTTCTGAACGTGGGGGATTATGCCCTTTTATCCTCGATACGTAAAAAATGGTTAACGTCATTTATAGTTGCCAGCCGTGAGAAAGTATTGCAGGTCCTGCGTAACTATCTCGACGAACCTAAAGAGTTGGGGCTTGCCGAGGCTCTGTTAATTGGATACAAGGATGATCTTGATAAGACCTTAATACAATCATATTCTAACACGGGTGTGGTTCATATTATAGCCATCTCCGGGTTACACCTCGGCCTTATTTACTGGTTGCTTGTTCAGTTGTTGAATCCGTTTCAAAAGCGCAGGTATATGAAGTGGTTAAGGCCAGTCATTATCATTTCCGGGTTATGGCTTTTTAGCCTGTTGGCCGGAGCGCAACCATCGATCCTCAGATCAGCTGTTATGTTTACATGTATTGTAATAGGTGCGGGAATCGGGCGAAAATCATCTATTTATAATTCACTTACTTTTTCTGCCTTTGCACTGCTTTGCTGGAATCCATATTGGCTATGGGACGTAGGCTTCCAACTCTCCTATTCCGCTGTTCTGAGCATTGTCATTTTTATGCCTCCCATTTATAATCTATTCTATGTTTCAAACAAAATACTCGACTTTTTTTGGAAAATAAACGCTGTCACAATCGCCGCTCAAATTTTGACTTTGCCCTTAAGCACTTACCATTTTCACCAGTTTCCTGTCTATTTTCTCCTCACCAATTTCATGGCAGTTCCGTTGTCCAGCGTCATCCTGTTCGGTGAAATAATTCTCTGTGCAATCTCATTCATCCCGGTGGTCGCCACGTTAACGGGCCAAATACTTTACTTGCTTATCAGGTTAATGAATACCTATGTTGAAAGAATTGAAGCGCTTCCTTTTTCAGTTTGGCCCAGCCTGCAAATAAGCATTTGGCAGGCGTTGTTATTATTTCTTTTCGTGACGGGCATAGGGTACTGGCTATTGGAAAAAAATAAGCATGGCTTGCCGTTCGCATTGCTTGCGATTTTATTTTTTCTGGCCTTAAGAGCCTACTCTTTTGGACAGGCGGCCAGGCAACAAAAAATAATCGTATATAATATCCCGCAATACAACGCAGTTGATTTTATTTATGGCCGGGCGTTTAAATATGTCGGAGATCCTGCTTTGATGAATAATGATTTTGTGCAAAATTTTCATCTAAAGCCATCTCGCATCCTGCAAAGAGTTCCAACCACAGTATTCAAGAATAGTTTTATGCGCCCGGGAACCTTCATTTCTTTTGGCAATAGGAAAATCCTGTTAGTCGATAACACCATTTCACTTGACAGGCCTTTTAAAAGGCAAGTAATAGATTTTGTGCTGGTTTCCAAAAATCCAAAACTTTCAATGAGTCGGCTTTATAATTGTTTTGATGTTAAGTTGATAGTTTTTGATGCATCTGTTCCTCCGCGTAAATTAAAATTCTGGAAAAAGGATTGTGATTCACTGCATATCCCGTTTTATGATATAAGAGAAAAAGGTGCTTTTGTGATGACCCTGAATTAAGTTAGTTTTGCGGCTCTTTGACGATGCCTGCCTTTTAATCATCTTAATTATGGTCAAAAAAATTCGTTCAGCACTTATTTCAGTATATTATAAAGAAGGACTTGAACCCATTGTTAAAAGGCTTTCCGATCTGGGTACAACCATTTATTCGACGGGTGGAACACAGGCGTTTATTGAGAAATTGGGAATCAAGGTTGTGCCGGTAGAAGAACTTACTACTTACCCGTCTATTCTTGGAGGATGGGTAAAAACTCTGCACCCTTCTGTATTTGGTGGCATATTGGGAAGGAGAGACAATGAAACGGACGCCCAGGAAATGAAAAAGTATAATATCCCGGAAATAGACCTGGTCATTGTGGATCTTTATCCATTTGAGGAAACGCTGGCGTCAACCTCTGATGAAAACTTGATCATTGAAAAGATTGACGTTGGCGGGCCATCGATGATCAGGGGCGCTGCCAAAAATTTTAAAGACCTGCTGGTTGTTGCTGCAAAGAAAGACTACCAGGCACTGCAACAAATTCTCGAAGTCCAAAATGGCGAAACAACTCTTGAACAACGAAAGGCATTCGCGGCAAAAGCATTTGAAGTTGTAGCACACTATGACGTCGCCATCGCCAAATATTTTAATCCGTCGGAAGGTTTATTTTTTCTTGAATCAGTTGCCAACCCTACACCTATGAGATATGGCGAAAATCCACATCAGTCGGGTGTATTTTATGGTGATCTGAAAAAACTTTTTGAACAGTTGAATGGAAAGGACCTATCATACAATAATCTTGTCGATGTTGATGCAGCCATCCAGTTGATTAAAGAATGGCCTGTGAAACCCAGCCCAGTAATCAAAACCCTGGCGAATTCGCAAACACAGCATTTTAACGACACTATAAAAATATCAAAGCCCGGGGTTTCTGAACCATCGAAGTCGGATCGAGGTGCGCTGGTTGCCCCAACAGAAGCGGAAAATCAGCCAGATACCGTCTTCGCAATCATCAAACACACAAATGTTTGCGGTGTTGCTCAGCGTGCGGGTGTCAAAGAGGCCTGGGAAGCAGCGCTGGCCGGTGATCCCGAAAGTGCATTTGGTGGTGTGTTGATCACAAATGGAACAATGAACAGATCAACAGCTGAAGCTGTAAATGAAATTTTTTTTGAAGTGCTTATTGCCCCGGGTTATGATGAAGACGCCCTTACAATATTGAAATCAAAGAAAAACCGAATCCTCCTCAAACTCAATGAACTTCCTGTTTGTACGGAAGAATATAAGTCTGTTCTGAATGGAGTGTTGATCCAGGGCACAGATGAAGGCAACTACATGGAATGGAAAGAGGTTGGTGGACGTGAGTCGACCGACGCAGAAAAGCAAGATCTGAAGTTTGCTAACCTGGTATGCAAACATCTGAAGTCAAACGCCATTGCATTAATAAAAAATAGGCAATTGGTGGGAAAAGGATGTGGGCAAACGAGCCGAATCGATTCCTTGCGGCAGTCTGTAGAAAAGGCAAAGCAATTTTCATTTGATTTGAATGGAGCGGTAATGGCTAGCGATGCTTTTTTCCCTTTTGATGATTGTGTGCAGTTAGGACACCGGGCCGGTATAACAGCATTCATTCAGCCTGGCGGATCAATTCGCGATAAGGATTCCATAGATTATTGCAATAAAATGGGATTAGTAATGGTGATCACAGGTATGAGACATTTCAAACATTAGTACTGAGAACCGGTTAACTCCGAACCAGCCGGTAACAAGTATACCAACATAAAAAAAGCCAGGCAACAGATAACCATTTCAGCCTGGCTAATTAAGCATCCAAATTTCCAAGAAGGCAAGCAGGCAGATGGCGCTTTTTGACTTTCATAGAGTAATTATTAAACCTACAGGACGTTCGCTGAAAACAATTTCAGTGTTAAATCCATTGGCAATCCGTAAAAAAGGCACAAGAGCGAAGGCCATCTTTGCACTGGCACTGGTGTGCTTTTTCTGGGGCACGACCTGGATAGCCTCTAAGGAAGGCGTGCGGCATATGCCTCCATTACAAATGGCAGGATTAAGACAACTTTTCGGCGGCATGTGTTATGTACTATTTTTTCTGGTCAAGGGCGAAAGATGGCCGAAAGGAAAAGAGTGGCGATCAATTTTCATATTGAGCTTCCTGAATTTTTTAATTGCAAACGGGCTAAGCAACTGGGGCGTTAAATATATTTCGGCCGGGCTCGGGTCAATTATTGGGGCGATCTTTCCATTGTGGTTAGTGGTGATTGGATTCTTTTCTGCAAAGTCAAAAATGCCAACCAAAGCCATCATTGGTTTATTGCTTGGCTTTGCGGGGGTATGTATTATTTTCTATGAGCACCTCCAGGAATTTCTCAACGATGATTTCCGGATTGGAATCATTTTGTCATTGATTGCCACCTGGGGGTGGGCATTCGGAACGATCTATACAAAAAGCCATGCGGCCCGCTTCAATCCTTACTTCAGCATCGGCCTGCAAATGGTAGTATCGGGGCTGTCTCTTACAATCGCCTCTCACACGATCACCGGCGCTATGCCGTTAACATCGATTCCATGGCAGTCATGGTTAGCTATTAGTTACCTTGTGGTGTTCGGGTCAGTAATTTCTTTTGTAGCATATTTATTTGCCTTACAAAATCTTTCAACAGAACAAGCGTCACTATATGCTTACGTAAATCCTGTGGTTGCTGTTCTGCTCGGTTGGATCATCTTTTCAGAAAGTCTCACCCCCTATATTGCGGTTGGGGGCCTCGTGGCATTGTTGGGAGTATATCTTGTGAACAAGGCCTATAAAGTTCCCGGATCAACTACACCCGAAACCGAAGGAATATAAACGCAACGACAGTCAGCTAGCTATTTCACTAACGAATTGTTCGTAAACTTCTTTCCAACCGGTAAACAATTTATCTGTTCCCAAAAAATGATTGTGCCAGATTGTAGCCAGCATACCATTTACGGATCTCACGACATGATAATAATAATTTAATTCTTCCATCGCCTGTGCAGGAGTATAATGCTGCTCATAAAAAGAATTTGCCTCCATATAACAAAACGGATATAACAATAGCGACGATTTTTCTTCCTTTTCCAAATCGTACCAATAAAAAGGGGTAGCAACTGAAGCCCTGAAGCCATTGATACTTCCATATCCCATAGAAAAGTCAAATTTAATGCCGTGGGAAATCAACCTTCTGAACGTTTCGGGAAGCGTAAACCTGATATAGTGCTGTCTCGAAGAAACGACCTTTATTCTGGTTAGTTGCTCTAATGTATTTATTTCCGATTTTAATAAACTCGTTTCATCCCCACTTCGCCAGGAAGGGTGAATACCGACCGGGTACCGTTCGCCGTGACGTTTTACCAGTTGCTGTAACGCTTTATTTTTAAGCAAAACATTTTTATCGTAACGACTGGTCTTTTCAGCAAGAAGAAAAAAGTATTTCGGTTTTAATTGATGCTTTTCATGCAACTCATCAAGCCATTGGTAAGTGTCGTACGGGTCCGCCTGCCTTCCTGTCAATGTAGCTATCCGTTTCGTGCATTCCTTCCAATCACCCTTGAAAATTGATCGAATAAAGCCTCCGGTTGTTCTCAAAATCCCTTTGCCCTTAAACGCCCACGCGATATCAATATCATATGTGGGAAGAAAACTGAACGCAGGAGAAGAAATGACCAGAGATGAAAATTTATATTGCAATTGCTCTTTAAAAAGTTGCAACCATTTGTTGATGAGAGGTTGATTTAGAAATCCTTCCTTAAAAGCCAGAGAATTTTCATGGGCGTAACGGCCATACATATCTTTTTTGTGAGGCAGGTATTCCTCGTAACGACTTAACAAATAAAAAGTGGCGGCAAAAATGTCAAATGGAAAATCTCCCTGCGTTTTAAAAAAACACTTAATCCCGTCTATTGAGAAACATTGGATGACCTGTCCAGTAATCTTTTCTTCGAATAATAATGGGCAAGGACGGATCCAAAATTCGTTTTCATCAATCTTGCCAGAACTGTAATTAATTTTAAAACCACTGTGCTGTTGATAATAACCGGGGTTATTAGTTATTTCAAATGGTTCACCAATAGTTTCCTTCCCGGTAAATTCAGCAATGTACTGTAAACGGGGAGTTATTGTTGAAGAATAAATGAGCACTTTAAAGTTTTGCTATTTGTCCTTTTTCTCTTTCCACTGCTCGTTAAATGATTTTTTGGGAAATTCAAGTTTATCCCTGTGACGCGTCCAGGCCTTTGCAACCTTATTAATGAACCAACCTTTAACGTTTCCATTGCTCATATTCATCCAGCTGCGCCGAAGCATAGCCTGTTTCCACATTTTCCATACCACCTTTTCCGAAAAGGCAGCGCTTCCCTCTACTACGGCTTCGTGCCTGTTTTCCAATAGTAATTCATGAAGATTTATTTTCACAGCACATACCTCGGTGCAGTTTCCACAAAGAGACGAAGCATAGCTTAGATGCTTCCAATCATTCATTCCTTTCAAATGCGGCGTAATGACCGAGCCAATCGGACCGCTATAGGTAGCAGCGTAAGTATGACCACCAATATTTTTATAAACAGGACAAGCATTCAAACAGGCACCGCAACGGATGCAATACAAACTCTCCCTTTGCTTTTCATTTGCAAGAATGTTTGTTCTGCCATTATCAAGCAGAATCACATACATTTCATCCGGACCATCCGTTTCGTTTGGCAGCCGCGGACCGCTGACAATCGTATTATAGGAAGTAATTTTTTGACCGGTACCGAACGTGGCCAACAGGGGCCAGAATAAGGCCAGGTCCGTTAAAGAAGGTATCACTTTTTCAATGCCGACGACCACTATATGCGTATTAGGCATGGAGCAGCTCAACCGTCCATTGCCTTCGTTTTCCGTAACTGCAATCGCTCCGACATCAGCAATTATAAAATTGGCTCCGGTAATGCCCACCTCTGCTTCTCGATATTTTTCACGGAGGATATCTCTCGCAACCAATGTCAGCTGTTCGGGCGTTAGGTTAGGATCGGTTCCTAATTTTTCGGCAAAGAGCTTTGCAATGTCTTCTTTGCTTTTGTGCATTGCGGGGGTAACAATATGATATGGAGGCTCGCCGTCCAACTGTTGAATATACTCTCCAAGATCCGTCTCGATACTTTGAATTCCTTTTTTCTCGAGAAATTCGTTTAAATGAATTTCTTCGGTGACCATGCTTTTGCTTTTCACCAAAGTTTTGCATTCTTTATCAATGCAAATTTTTCCTATGGCTTCAAGAGCTTCACTGGCGTCCTCGGCCCAAATCACCTTTGCCCCACGGCCCGATATTGCTGCTTCAAAAGTTTCCAGCTGCTGGTCAAGCGTCTCGATTGCTCTCCACTTTACATTTTTCGCCCTCTCGCGTGCCAGTTCCAGTTCAGAAAATTGTTGCTTGCCTAATGGAACTACGGCATTGTACTTGCCAATGTTGAAGTTGATTGTCTTTCGATGATTCTTGTCTGCCGCCTTGGCAGTACTTTTTGCTTTAAACTTTGCGGCGGTTTCCTTCACGAGTGATTATTTTTCATTCGTTTCATAACACTCTTTCGCCACTGCGTCAAGCGTGTCATAAAAAGTGGTTCCAAATTTTCGTACCAGTGGTTCTTTTAAAAATTTATATGCCGGCACCTTCAATTGTTTTCCCAAAGAACAGGCCGGCTTGCATAGCTTTTCACGTGGTGAATAGTTCACCCTCTGATAGTCACCATGTTTGCCCTGCTTCGTTACGATCGGATAGAGGTGACAGCTGATTGGCTTTTTCCAGTTCGTGACTCCATCGTTACAGGCCTTCTCAAAAGCGCATTTGATCGTGCCATCTTTTTCACGGAATCCATACACACATATCTCATGATCACTCGGTAGCGTGGGGGTAACCCATCCAAACTCTTTACTATACACATACTTGCCCTTGCGTTCTATGTGTGCAATGGCCTGCGGCGACAAATAGGGTTTTACCTTTTCATAAAGCTCTAAAATAATATCCAGTTCTTCATTTTCCAATGGTGCCCCCGCGTCGCCATCCTCGCAGCACCCACCCTTGCATTTTGCAAGGTCGCACACAAATTGCTTCTCCACAATATCGTCACTGACGAGAATGTTATCAATCACTATCATTTCAGACCATTTAGACAAAGATACTGCTTACTTAATAGTTGCTTTCTCCCTTACTGACCGTGATGCGTCAAGCTTAATGACGATTTTTTCGATTCTTATCGCCATCTCAATGTATTAATAAGATGGTGCAGGTCTTCTTGTAAAAAATCGTTCACAATACCAAGAGAATCCTCGTTGGGAGAAGTATTGAAATAAAGCGCGCCCCGTAAAAAATGTTTGGTTGAATCGGTAAGAAAAAACTGGTTGGCCGTTGCCGTGTTACCCCTTAGTGAAAAATAGATACCTTCCACTCCGTTGGGTGTCTTCATCAAACTGTCGTTGATTCCTGTTGATATATCTGTATGCTGCTTGTAGGCCATTTTGAACCCATCATTTACCAACGAATCAAAATTATTTTTACCTACTTCTTTGTAACTAATGTAGATCCTTCCTCCAAACCGTGGCACGTCAATATTGATCCACCAATCGTTTTCCGGCCTGGCGTCAAAAAATGTACTGTCTTTTACTACCTGTGAATAAACAGGATATTCAAATGTATACGGATACCCAGGCTGATCGAACATCTGGTATTTTTTTTCGGGGAAATCGATATGAAAATATCCCTTCTTTTTGAACGTATACGGGCTGTTGCACGCAGAAATAAGAACGGTCACAACCATAATGCAAAGCAGCAAAATACGAAGGGTACTCATTAAATTTATTTTTCTCAGGAGGACTTTTTTTGAATAGTAACCTTTACCAGTTTAATTCGATTTCTATCTGTCTCCATCACTGTAAAGTCAAAGTCGCCACTTTTGATAACATCATTCACCTTTGGGAACTCACCGGCCAGTTCCAACACCAATCCGCCCAGGGACTCACTCTCGCCCTTCACTTTGTCAAAGGTATCCATCGGCAGGTGCATCAACTTACAAGTGTCATGGATCATTGTCTTTCCCTCAAAAATGTAATTGTTATCATCCTGCCTTAGGTTTTGAGTTTCTTCTTCGTCGAATTCATCTTTTATATCTCCAATGACTTCTTCGATGATATCTTCCATAGTTACAATGCCGCTTGTGCCGCCGAATTCATCGACAACTACTGCAAAATGCACTCTCCTGGATTGAAAGTCACGTAGCAGGTCTGATATCAATTTTGATTCCGGGACAAAGTATGGCTGGCGCATCAAAGGATGCCAGTCAAAATTTTCAGCTTCCTCCAGGAATGGAATAAGATCCTTCGTATTGATGATCCCTGTTACCTCGTCCAAACTTTCTTTATATACTGGAAGCCGGGAATAGTGAAGGCGCTCCACCTTACGGATCAATTCGTCAAAGGAAGAATTATAATTGATGCCATTGACTTCAAGCCGGCTCCGCATAATCTGTTTTACGGTAATAGCTCCAAACTTCACTATTCCTTTCATGATATTCTTTTCTTCAACGGAAGCTTCCTCATCAGTTTTTATGTCAATGGCTTCATCCAATTCCTGTAAACTGATCGCCTCAGACTTATTTGCCCCCACTCTTTTCCCAATCCCGTCTGCAAGTGAAATTATCCATTTGCTGATGCGATGCAATACAAGATGCACTGCTTCAATCACACCCGACGATCCATAAGCAAAGCGAAGATTGTTTTGAGTGGCCCAAACTTTAGGGAGGATCTGCCCGAGGAAGACTAAAATAAATCCTATAATAATTACGCGTAGTAACAATTCGAAAAGAAAACTCACGAAACCGCTACCAAATATCATTATCGTTCCGTAAGGCAGGTATTGTTTAATCAAAAATCCAAGCAATACGATTAAACAGATATTGAGAAATGTACTGGCAATTAACAGGGAGGCAAAGACTTCTTTCGGCTCTTCCAGGAAATTTATGATCCTCTTTGCAGCTGAATGCTGCTTTGTTTTAAGCACATTTATATCTTTTTCGTTGAGCGAAAACAGCGCAACTTCAGCGCCTGATATTGTAAATACAAGAAACAGCAATGACGCCAAAAGGATAATCAATATTGTGATACCCTGCGTATCGGCTGCCAGGAAAATGAAGGACAATTTGTAGAACAAAAGATGGCTGATCGAATGACTCTCCAAGTGAAAGATATTTTAGTGACAAATTCAACCTTGCGCCGCAAGGCAGCTTTAAAGACAGATTTTTGGCCGCCCGATTATTTGCGGCAAAGTTATCGTTATTGAGCGACTATTAAAACGGCAGGCTCTCTGAAGGATCTCCAAGCGGGGGAGTATCGGCACTCCCAATATTATCTATAGTTCCCATATCCCCGGCATGGCTCGCACCATCGGTTCTTTTATCGAGCATGATGAGGTTATCTCCTACAACTTCAGTGGCAAACTTCCGGTTGCCCTCTTTATCTTCCCAGCTCCTGGTCCTGAGGCGTCCTTCAATATATACCAGGCTGCTTTTGTGAAGATATTTTTGCGCCAGCTCGGCAAGTCCGCGCCAGAGCACGACTGTGTGCCATTCGGTTTGTGAAACCAATTTACCCGTCCGGTCTTTAAATGTTTCTGTAGTAGCCAGCGGAAATTTTGCGACGCCAATATTGCCTTCCAAAAACTGTACGTCGGGGTCTTTCCCAAGATTGCCTATGAGCATTACTCTATTTACACCTCTCATACGATTTTCATTTTTCTTATTAATAATCCTCTTCGGGCTCCTATTAAAGTTAATTTTTTTTAGTGGAATGAAAAATTTTTAACCTCATGTAAGGAGATGAATCACATGCTATTTAGGGTGCAAGAATCCGCAGCGTCTTGCATTTTGTAAATAAAGGGTGCTTTAGTGACATCGACAGGTCTATAAAGCGGGGCGTTTTATTGGATCAATTTCGAATTGAGATCATATCCCAGGCAACAAAGATCGTAATGATAGACCTTATATTGAATTTCATGGACTAACTCTTAAGCGGGTATGGAAGCAAGTATCGATCTTTTTTGACTTTCAGTATCGCCTTTTAAATAATCCCTGATTAACCTTGGGAATGGAAACTTACCCAGTTGCGTTGTGGTTACCAGCAACTGTTGCTTTTTTATATTGGCTTTTCCCCTTAGGATAATTTGAATGAACCGGGCATTTATTAACTGGTGAGACAGTCTTTGTGTATACGCAGGCGAGATACTAATCAAATCATATTTCTTATTTTTTAACCAACCTAATTCTACGGCTTCGTGCAATATGTCTTCAATCTTTATCGTCCTTTTCCTCTCAATCATAGGAAATTCATACAACTGATTCCAGATGTCTTTGGCATTGCGTTGCTCAATGACCACCCGATTCTTCTCTGACAACACAAAGTAGTAGAACCATCTTTCTCTTACGAGAGTACGCTTGGACTTTACCGGTAATTCTTTTACATGGTCATTCCGAAAAGCAAGACATATTTTTTTTAATTCACATATTGAACATAATGGCGCCAACGGTTTACAAACTATCGCTCCAAAATCCATGATAGCCTGGTTGTAAACTCCCGGTTCATTCTTATCAAGTAGCTGTCCGGCAAGGGATGCGATAATCTTTTTTCCTTCGGTGGAATCGATAGGTTTCTTAATTCCAAAAACACGTGAAAGGACCCTGGACACATTGCCATCAATTACCGCATGCGGGAGGTTAAACGCAAATGATGAAATAGCCGCGGCGGTATATGGCCCTACACCCCGAAGTTGCCTTATGTCGTCGAATGTGGTCGGAAACCTGCCATCTAAATCTTGCGTTATTAAACGGGCGGTGCTTATTAAGTTGCGACAGCGGCTATAGTAGCCTAGCCCTTCCCATAATTTAAAAATGAGCTTATCGTTTGCCTTTGCCAATTGGCGTATGTCAGGGAATTTTTGAATAAAGCGGTAATAATAATCAATACCCTGTTCGACCCTGGTTTGTTGGAGAATAATTTCGCTTAACCATATCTTATACGGGTCCTTCTCGCCTTTCCAGGGCATTTGGCGCTGATTTTTTTGCCGGTTCCATGTCAACAAAAGCCGCGTAAATGAGCGGCTGACCCCTGTTTTAGCTCTTTTTTCGATCGGATTCTTCATATAGATGGATTAAATATCTGCCATTTTTTGTACGTGCGATTTTAAATTGTTTTAAAAAAAATGGCTATCCCCTTGACTATCACTATTTTTTATCTTAAATTGGCATTGTAAACCCCAAAATCATTGTAAAATGAGAAAAGCCGATCTCGTTAACCAGATATCTGAAAAGACAGGGATACCCAAAGTAGATGTGTTGGTTACACTCGAAACTATGTTCAAAGAAGTTAAGGATACTCTCTCGGCAGGAGAGAATATTTATATCCGTGGCTTCGGCAGTTTTATCACGAAAAAACGAGCGGCTAAAATTGGACGTAACATCAAAAAAAACATTGCGGTGCATATTCCTGAACATTATATACCTGCATTTAAACCAGCCAAGGAATTTGTTGCTGAGGTGAAAAAATTAAAGGAGCTAAAACCTGATACCGGGCCAGGTGAAGATGTTTAAACATTAGCCTGCCGACGTTAAATTACTGACTCCGAATTCCATGTAAAATATTGTCGCACGAAATAGTTTTCCCGGAGGTAACTTCGCTTTCCTAATTTGAAATTTTGTGAAGAAACCCCAGTGGATTACTGTTGTGATTGCCCTTTTACTAGTTGGTGCACTCTATTTTTTTGGACGTACAGTGCCCAGGAAAGAAAAATCAATTATTCACACGGAAGACGATGGACACGAACACACAGCAAATGAGATCTCAATAGATTCCATTATCACCGGCGCTAAAAGCCAACTTAGTACTGAGCAGGTGGCCCGCCTGAGCATGTTGGAGAATTCAATCTCCCGGGGCGATGTGAAAGAACAAAAGATTAGAGTATATCACCAACTATCGCATTTTTGGTCTGATTCCATGCGTTTCTTCCCTCCGTACGGATGGTATGAGGCGGAAGCCGCCAGATTGGAAAATTCGGAAAAAACTCTCACCTTTGCAGCCCACTTATTTTTAGAAGCTCTGCAAAGAGAACAGGATCCGCAACTCCTTAAATGGGAAGCGCGGCAAGCTAAAGATTTGTTTGAGAGGTCTTTGAAGATTAATCCCGAAAATGATTCGTCAAAAGTAGGACTTGGCGCCTGCTATTTGTTTGGCAATATTTCACCGAATCCAATGGAAGGAGTAAGCAAGATAATGGAAGTAATTGCCAAGGACAGTACTGATACTTATGCGCAGATAACATTGGCCAAGGGTTCAATGTTGTCAGGGCAGTCGAATAAGGCGATTAGCCGATTGCTTTTTGTAAACAAGCTTCATCCGGATAATATTGAAGCCATCCTGTTGCTGGCAGAAGTATATGAGCGAGAAAATGATAAAGCTACCGCGGTCGATTGGTACCGTAAAAGCCTGTCATATATCAAACGGAAAGATGCGAGGATGGAGATAGAAAACAGAATAACCGAATTGTCAAAAAAACCCTGACAAACGGCATCAGGGTTAAAACATAATTGTTGGATAAAGTAAATTATTAATAAACTAGATTTTTAAAAATTATTTGAGTATGCCTTGTGGTAAGAAAAGAAAGCGTCATAAGATCGCGACGCACAAACGTAAAAAAAGACTGAGAAAAAACCGTCATAAGAAGAGGAAATAACATTTCTACTTATTGCGAAACCTTCCTGTTTATATATAATAAGAACAGGAGTTTCAGTTTGACTGGTTGTTTGCCGCCCGTATAAGTTTGCACTCCACCAATACTGCACTTCACTCTTCCGCATACCCATGTACGGATTACTGGCAACCGGTATTTACAGCACTAAGGACATTCATTTATGTAAGCTGTAATGAACAAAGAACTCATTATTAACGCAGCTCCCCAGGGTGTAGAAATTGCACTTTTGGAGGATCGCAGGCTGGTAGAACTGCATAGCGAAAAGAGCGATGCGCGATTCGCTGTGGGAGATCTATACCTGGGAAAAGTGAAAAAACTTATTCCCGGGCTGAATGCTGCTTTTGTGGAAGTGGGGTTTGAAAAGGATGCTTTTCTTCACTACACTGACCTTAGTCCGTATGCAAGATCCTTGCTGAAGTTCACGTCTGTTACCATTAACGACAAGAGTGAAAACGGGTTGGATTTTGGCAAATTCGAAATAGAGCCGGAAATAATAAAGACCGGGAAGATAAATGAAGTATTAGGTGGGAAGCCAAATATCCTGGTGCAGATTTTAAAAGAGCCTATTGCCGCAAAAGGTCCGCGGCTGAGTTGTGAGATCTCATTACCAGGTCGTTTTGTGGTTATTACTCCATTTAACAATATCGTCGCCGTTTCCCGAAAAATACATTCTTCCGAAGAAAGGAAGAGACTGCAAAAAATAGTTGAAGCAATAAAGCCAAAAAACTTTGGCGTTATTGTGCGCACTGCTGCAGAAGGTAAGAACACTGCCGAACTGCACGAGGACCTTTCTGCCCTTGTCGATATGTGGAAGAGCATTCAGAAAAACCTGAAAGGCAGTGCTGCTCCGGCCAAAATCTTAAGCGAACAAACAAAGACCAATAGCATTCTAAGGGACCTGCTTAATGCCGACTTCAACCGGATTGTAGTCAATGACCGGACCATTTACTCCGAAACAAAAAATTATATTCAGCGTATAGCCCCTGAAAAGGCAGACATCGTTTCCTTTTATCAGAATGGATCTCCCATTTTTGACTCATTTGGAATTACCAAACAGGTAAAATCCTCTTTTGGCAAAACTGTCAACATGAACAGCGGCGCTTACCTCATTATTGAACATACAGAGGCGCTGCACGTGATAGATGTAAACAGTGGTTATAAAAGTGTGAGCAATAACCAGGAGCAAAATGCCCTGGAAACAAATCTTGAAGCGGCCGAAGAGATCGCACGTCAATTGCGCTTGCGCGATCTTGGAGGCATTATTGTGGTCGACTTTATCGATATGAAGTTGCCGGAGAATAAGCGAAAGCTGGTGGAAAAGATGGAAGAGTTTATGGAGCCTGACCGTGCTAAACATGCTGTACTGCCGATTTCCAAGTTCGGCATTATGCAAATCACACGGCAGCGCATGAAGCCGGAAATGAGCATAAACACCCAGGAGGTTTGTCCCAGCTGCAATGGAACGGGAAAAATATCTTCTTCATTATTACTGGAAGATGAAATAGAAAAGAATCTTACTTACCTGGTAACTCATCAACATAAGAATTTGAAGCTGGTTGTAAATCCAATCATGTACGCGTACCTTACCAAGGGCTGGCCGTGGAAGACAAGAATGGCTTTATGGAAGAAGAAGCTGGGACAAAAGACAAGAATCGAAGCAGACACCAATTATCACCTTACCGAGTACAAATTCTTCGATCAGCATGATGAAGAAATAAAATTATAGTACTACTGAATTTAGGGAAATTCCGCCAACGATTGCCGACATCTAATTTCCAAACTCCAGAATCAACGGGCACCTCTGAGTATTTCTAATGCAGCAGTCCTTGTCTATCAATTCCAAATTTGTTTAGCCTTAATTGCGATCTCTGCTTCCCATATATAACAGAATATATTGTACAAGTGTTACCACAGCTGCCAGAGCGGCTACCACATAAGTCAGCGCAGCCCACTTTAATGCGTCTTTGGCCTTGGGATATTCATCGGGAGCCGTAACATTGGTATGATTTAACCATGCAAGTGCCCTCTTACTCGCGTCGAATTCGACAGGTAGGGTAATTAAGGTGAAAATTACCGTAACAGCCATCAATATTATGCCTACAAGGAGTACCGTTGTATTTCCCGAAGCAGCCATAATTACCCCCACCAATAATACCCAGTTGACCAGGTTGGACGTGATCTGGACAGCTGGCACCAGTTTGCTTCTCATGGCCAGCCATTGGTAAGCTGTTGCGTGCTGAACGGCATGTCCACATTCGTGAGCCGACACTGCGGCGGCTGCAACACTACTCCCGTTATACACGTCCGGGCTCAGGTTAACTGTCTTGTTGGCCGGGTTATAGTGATCTGACAAAAAGCCATTTACGGAAATTACCTTCACATCATAAATGCCATTCTCCCTGAGCATCTTTTCGGCTATCTCCCGGCCAGTCAGGCCATTCCTCAACCCCACTTTACTGTACCTGGCAAATTTCCCCTTCAGAACCAACGACACAAGCATACTTATACCAAGAAAAATGAAGGAAACGATCATAATGGATGGTGTCATACTTACTGAATTTTTGTTTGTTTTTACCATTATAACAAACTTGCATCCACTTAGATTAGACGACTTTTTTCGGCCGTTTTGTCATTCTTTTATTTCTAAGTCGGCGTCAATTTGAGGATTTGATGAGACTCTCATACGCTGGATTCAATAAATTGAAAATCAGTCAATTGACGTTAAAAAAGATCTAGGTTTGACTTACGGCTTATTCGGTTTTTTACTAATTGGGAAGTTATTCACAGCCCAAAAATTTTATTTTGAAATGTTACGTAGAATTGTAACTTAGCTACAGAATTTAATGGGTTAGTAAGTAAAGGGGTTAATCGAAAGGTTAGCCCCTTTTACATTTTTAGCAACATCCAATTATACACTTGATTCTTCTTCATCATCGTTATTGAATTAAGCGAATACAGGCAAATGATGATGTACTTCACCGAACAATTGATCTTTTATCGTCAAACATTAACCATGGGGTTAACTTTAACAAATGAGCAAAGTTAAAACAGCCTACTTCTGTCAAAATTGCGGGTATGAAAGTGTGAAGTGGGTTGGCCAATGTCCTTCATGTAGTCAATGGAATACGTTCGTAGAGGAACTAATACAGAATGAAGATAATAAAAGCAACAATAGCTGGAAGAACTATGGTGAACCAGCAAAAAGCAATAGATCAATATTGCTGAATGAAGTAAAAGGAAGTGAAGAAAGGAGAATATTAACTACTGATGCCGAGCTTAACCGGGTGTTGGGCGGCGGTATTGTTCCCGGCAGTATAGTATTGATTGCCGGGGAACCGGGTATTGGCAAATCTACCTTGTTTTTACAAAATGGATTAAACCTAAAAGATGTTTCAGTCCTCTATATCAGTGGAGAGGAAAGCGAACTTCAGATTAAAATGAGGGCTGATCGGATGAAAGCGCAAACTGCAGGAAGCACCGGAAAAAATTTTTATTTGTTAACCGAGACATCCACCCAAATCATCTTCCAGGAAATAAAAAAATTAAAGCCGCAGTTGGTAATCGTCGATTCCGTTCAAACTTTGCGGACCCCACTTATTGATTCATCTCCGGGGAGTGTATCGCAAATCAGGGAATGCGCTTCAGAATTCCAGCGATTTGCAAAAGAAACAAATACTCCCGTATTTCTAATTGGTCATATAACAAAGGATGGCAGTATCGCCGGGCCCAAGATACTGGAACACATGGTTGATACGGTTCTTCAATTTGAGGGTGATCGCCATTACGCCTATCGCATACTCCGCACGCTTAAGAACCGATTTGGAAGCACAGATGAACTTGGCATCTATGAAATGACGGATAAAGGGATGCGCGGCGTAAATAATCCCAGCGAAGTTTTGATCACGCAAAAGGATGAACAGCTTAGCGGTATTGCGATTGCGGCGACAATTGAAGGTATTCGTCCGTTATTAATCGAAGTTCAGGCTTTAGTCACGCAATCGGTATATGGTACTCCGCAGCGTACCGTTAGCGGATTTGACCTTCGCAGGTTGCAACTGCTGTTAGCCGTTTTGGAAAAAAGAGGTGGATTCCATTTTGGATTAAAAGACGTGTTTCTCAATATTGCGGGAGGCATAAAGGTCGAAGACCCTTCAATTGATCTGGCTGTTTTATGTGCGTTACTTTCCTCCTTCGAAGACACGCCTTTACATGAGGAGATTTGTTTCGCAGGAGAGGTTGGGCTCAGTGGCGAGATAAGGGCTGTGAACAGGATAGATCAGCGCATTGGTGAAGCAGAGAAATTAGGGTTTAAGAAGATACTTGTTTCAAAATACAATCAAAAAGGGTTGTCCAAACAGAAATTTAACATCCAAGTGGTTACTGTGGCCAGGGTGGAGGAAGTCTACCGTTACCTGTTTAATTCCTCCGCCCAATAGTGAAAAACACCGGGAATTCCTCTTCATTATTTTATAATTTCATATTTGACTCCTCTAAAGAATGATTGACTTAAAGGAAATAAGGGATTCATTTATTCAAATCTTATTTCCGCACGTGTGCTGTGGTTGCGGTAGTGATATACTGGGAGGGAAGACTGTCCTTTGCATGCGATGCCTGGAACAAATGCCGGAGACGGGCTTCGAACAACACGACGACAACCCGGTCGAAAAAAAGTTTTGGGGTAGGATAAGACTTGCACAAGCCACGGCTCAATATTATTTTACCAGGGAGTCATTGATGCAGCGACTGATGCATGAGTTCAAATACAAAGGAAACAGGGACCTCGGCCTCCAGTTAGGGGTATTAATGGGAGCATCAATTAAACAATCCGGAAGATTTTGTCCTGACGCGTTGATCCCGCTGCCGCTGTTCCGGGCCAAAGAAAAAAAGAGAGGCTATAACCAGGCAGCAATATTATGTGAGGGAATGGCAGAAAGTTTACATGTGCCAGTACTAAAAAATGTCGTTATCCGTTCTCATCATACCGATACACAAACGAAAAAAGGCAGGATTGAACGCTGGCAAAATATGGAAAGTAAGTTTCTGTTGGTGCAACCCGAACCTGTGATCAACAAAAAATTATTGTTGGTAGATGATGTTATTACGACGGGAGCAACCCTCGAAGCTTGTGGAGCTGAATTGCTGAAAGCCGAAAACGTCAAATTAAGCATTGCTGCGTTGTGCTATGCCAGCCGATAGCAACAATAGTAAAATCAAATGTTCTGATTATTTTTGACCTCGCCGATCCTGTTTAAAAACAACTGATGAAGACCACCTTATTGATTACATTATACGTTTCCATCCTGTTCCTGGGCTGCAAAAAAGATTCTTTTATCACTTCGGGTGATGCCAATTTAAGTATCTCAGCCGATACACTGCATTACGATACTGTTTTTACTTCTGTTGGCTCGATCACACAGTCGTTCAAGATCTTCAATGATAACAATCAGAAACTTCGCCTGACATCCGTAAAATTAATGGGTGGATCATCATCGCCCTTTAATATCAACGTAGATGGAACTGCTACGTCCGAAGCAATCGATTTGGAAATAGACGCAAATGATAGCCTTTATGTTTTTGTCCAGGTAACCATAGACCCTGCATCGGGAAATCTTCCATTTATTGTCCGCGACAGCATTCAGATCACCTTCAATGGGAATACCCGGATGGTGCAGTTAGAAGCTTGGGGGCAAAACGCACATTTTTTCCGAAATAAAGAAATAATCTCCAGTGAAACATGGTCCAACGATCTGCCTTATGTTATCCAGGGCTATCTCTTTGTAGCAAATAACCAATCGTTGACAATTGAGAAAGGCTGTCGTATCTATGTTCACGCTGACGCTCCCATAATTATAGACGGATCCTTGCAGGTGAATGGACAAAAGGATACGACCGAGAGGGTTTATTTCAATGGAGACAGGCTGGATGAACCATATAAAGATTTTCCTGCCTCCTGGCCCGGTATATTTTTCCGCACTGACAGCAAGGACAACGTATTGAACTACGCGGTAATCAGGAATGCATACCAGTCGCTCGCTTTGGAAAATCCTTCTGCAAATCTTAAACCTAAGCTCACACTTAATGAATGTGTGATCGACAATTCGTATGATGCCGGGATTATTGCATTAAACTCAAGTATCACTGCAACAAACTGCCTGGTCAGCAATTGCGGAAAGAATGTGGCGCTGGCAAGAGGCGGTGAGTATACATTTAGTCATTGCACAGTTGCGAGTTATTCGAATAATTATATCCAGCACAAAGATCCTGTGTTACTGGTCAGTAACACTGATGGTACAAATACAGCTTCATTAACCGCCCTGTTTCGCAATTGCATTTTTTGGGGCGAGGGTGGTGACGTAGAAGATGAAGTGGTCGTCGTTAAAGGAAGTACGGACTTCGTAAGCTTTGATTATAATCTTTGGAAAGTAAAAACACCGCCTCAAAACATTATATCTGCAGGCATTATCAGCAACCAGGATCCACAATTTGACAGCATAAACGTCTCAAAGAATTACTATGATTTCCGGCTGAGGAAAAAAAATTCACCTGCTATTGATGCGGGGACAGGCAGCAGCGTTGCGATTGACCTGGATGGAGCCGTGCGACCGGCAGGACTAAATCCTGATCTCGGATGCTTTGAAAAACAATAGGTAAAACCATTCAGAAAAAAGTCAAAATAATTCGGCGAGTTTGAGCTTACCTTTACCCTATTATTTACCTAAACAATTTAAGAAAAATGAAAATATTAATAATAGGCCTGCTATTTACTGGATTCCTGGATGGCTCCATTTATGATTTTAAGGTGCCTGGCTTACTTGGGGGAGAAATTGACTTTAGCAAATTCAAAGGCAAAAAAATATTGATTGTGAATACTGCTTCAAAATGTGGTAATACACCACAATATGAAGGGTTGGAAAAATTGTACGAATCATACAAGGATAAACTTGTTATTGTGGGCTTTCCTGCCAACAATTTCGGGTCCCAGGAACCGGGCAGTAATGATGAGATCGCAGAATTCTGCAAAAAAAATTACGGTGTCACGTTCCCTATGGCTGAAAAGATTTCTGTAAAAGGGGACGACATTGCACCACTCTACAAATGGCTGGTAAGTGAAGCTGCGAAAAAAGGATTTAATGATCCCATTACCTGGAATTTTACCAAATTCCTTCTTGATGAAAAGGGACAGCTGGTGACGGTGTTTAACGCAAAAACACAGCCAATGAGTGACGAAGTCCTGAAATATTTGAATTGACCGGTTTATACCATTTATCAAAAACTTCCCGCCGTTCACGGGAAGTTTTATTTTTTATGAGGGTCTTAATATTTAAATTCATGCTCCATAAAATTTAAACAATTATGAAATTCTCAATGAAATCAGTGACAGCGATTTTGATGCTATTGTTATTCCACGTCAGTTCTTTTGCCCAATATAAATTGAGTGATCCTTTGCCCACTGATCCAGCGGTTAAAGTAGGCAGGCTACCCAACGGCCTCACGTATTATATCCGGAAAAATGCAAAACCGGAAAAGAAACTGGAACTAAGGCTCGCCGTTAATGCCGGATCGGTCCAGGAAAACGACAACCAGCTGGGACTCGCTCATTTTATGGAGCACATGGGATTTAATGGCTCCAAACATTTTCCCAAAAATGAACTGGTTGATTTCCTGCAAAAGACCGGTGTTGATTTTGGCGCTGACCTGAATGCAAATACAAGTTTTGATGAAACTGTCTACATTCTTTCATTTCCTACTGAAGATCCCACTTTAATAGACCAGGGTTTCACTGTGCTTGAAGATTGGGCCTTCAACAACCTTCTCGATAAAAATGAAATTGAAAAAGAAAGGGGAGTAGTCCTTGAAGAATCGAGGCTGCATAAAGATTCATGGGAAAGAATGAGCCGGCAATATTTTCCGAAACTACTAAATGGATCAAAGTATGCTGTGCGCATACCCATAGGAAAGGATGAGATACTGAAAACCTTCAAACCTGAGACGCTCAAAAGCTTTTATACGAGCTGGTATCGGCCAAACCTTATGGCTGTTATTGTAGTGGGAGACATTGACCCGGCGTTCGCCGAAAAAAAGATTATTGCTCATTTTGGAAAGTTTAAGAACCCGGCAAACAGTCCGCAACGCCCTGCAATCATTCCAATGAAGCAAAGAACGGCGCCTGAAGCGATGGTCGTGACGGATGATGAAGCGACAAATACTTTTGTCCAGATTTTTAATTATGTAAAGCCAGCCAAAAAAGTCAAGACCTGGGAAAACTATCGTGAAAGCATCGTTGAAGGCCTGGTAAGTTCATTGATCACGCAGCGATTATCCGAATTGACGCAAAAGGAAAATCCGCCGTTTGTTTTTGCGAACACATCATTTTCACAATTTATCAGGGGTTATAACACTTTTGCCTCTTTTGCCATGGTTGGACAGGGCACAGTCCAGGACGCCGTAGATGTGCTGATTACAGAAACTAACCGTGCCCGGCAATTCGGATTTCTTCAAACCGAGCTGGACCGCGTGAAAGCAAGCCTGTTGAATGGCGCAGAAAAAGCTTATAATGAAAAGGACAAATCTGAGTCAGGACAAATAGTTCAGCAGTATGTAACAAACTTTTTGCAAGGCTCACCCATTCCCGGGGTAGAACATCGGTATAAATTCTTAAAACAGGTTTTGCCTACCATCACCCTGAATGAGATCAATTCTGTTGCAAAGAAAATGCCCGGCACTGAAAATGCGTTTGCTTTGATCCAGGCACCCACAAACGTAAAAGACAAATTGCCGGACAACAAGGGGCTATTGGCTACATTGGTGGCAGCAAATAAGAAATCTGTTTCAGCCTATGAAGAAAAAGCGGTCGCAACCAAACTGCTCGAAAATGATCCACAGCCTGGTAAAATAGTGAATGAAACAAAGAACGACAAATTGGGAACAACAGACATTACCCTTAGCAACGGTGTGACTGTAACGCTGAAACCCACCAACTTTAAGAACGATGAAATAATAATGGACGCCTGGCGCTGGGGCGGATTTCAAAAATTTGATATTTCGGAAAAAGAAAATGCACAGTACTCCGCTAACATAATTCAGCAAATGGGTGTTGGTGATTTATCTCCTAACGACCTTCGCAAATTCCTGGCGGGTAAAAGTCTCTCTGTATTTCCATACCTTAATGATCACGAAGAAGGAATCGAGGGAAGAAGCAGCGTAAAAGATTTTGAAACGTTCCTTCAAATGACGTACCTCTATTTTACCGCCCCCCGAAAGGACCAGGGGCTTTTTAATTCGTATATCACGAAGCAAAAATCAACGTTGCAATACCTGAAACAGGACCCGCAAACATATTTTAACGACACCGTTTCTAAAGTTGCCTATAATAATAACCCGTGGGCAGGTGGTGTGCCCACCCCTGAAGACTACGATAAGATCAGCCTGGACAAAACTTTCGGGATATATAAGCAGATTTACGACAATGCTTATGGCATGCATTTTACATTCGTGGGCAAACTGGACGGAGAAAATGTTAAACCGCTACTTGAGAAATACCTGGGCTCACTACCTGCCAAAGAAAAAGAAATTAGTTACAAAGACAATGGCGTACGGTTAATACAGGGCCCAAAAACAATCAGTGTTCAAAAGGGGAAAGAAGCGCAAAGTTTTGTTTCGCTGATGTTTGAAGGTAAGGCTGAAGATACCCGTGAAGCAAAAATAAAACTTGCGGCACTCATCGATGCCATCAACATAAAGATTATTGAAAAACTAAGGGAAGAAATGAGTGGAATTTATGGAGGTGGGCTTTCCGGAGCAATTCAGAAAAGACCCTATTTACATTATACGGTTTCAGCCAACATCCCATGTGGACCGGAAAATGTTGCAAAGCTCACAGATTCGCTAATGGGAATTATCAAAACGATACAGGAAAAAGGTGTTGAGCAAAAAGACCTTGACAAAGTGAAAGAAACATGGAAGAAGCAGTATCATGTGGGTTTACAAAGCAACGATTTCTGGTTGAATAGCCTGTCACTGGGTTGGATCAACCGCGAGAATCCTGAAAATATTCTGAATTACGAAGAAAAAGTGAATGCGCTAACTGTAAAAGATTTACAGGAAGCGGCGCAACAATTCTTGCCACTTGATAAAGTTGTAAAAGCAGTGCTCTATCCCGAAAATGTTAAGATACCGGACGAGCCAAAGAAAGGATTTTAATTGAATCCATTCTATTACTAATCATAAGGCTGTCCAAAATAAGTTTGATTGTCTTATTGCCAATTGTCGAGCCTTCTACAAGCGTGGCTGCCGAAAGGCAGGCTCAGGTTGACAATAGTTTTTGGATAGCCTCTTTTTGCTTTAACAGGCAAATAAAAGATTTTCCCGGGCTTATCTTTGCTTTCATGCAATTCAAAGATATCATTGGCCAGCTGCAAGCGAAAAAGCGACTTGCAGAGTTGGTGCAACATAACCGGCTCAGTCATGCCTTGCTTTTTATCGGAAAGGAAGGTGCCGGCGCGTTATCACTTTCAATTGCATTGTCCCAATACATAGTTTGTGAAAAGGTGAGTGGTCAATCAGCAGTAGCCGGTAAACCCGGTGAGCCAGCATTGTTCGCTGAGGAGCCCCAGGCAGCAGTTAGTCCGCATCTCCCGCCGGAAGATGCCTGCGGCGTGTGCGCTGCATGTATAAAATCCCGACAGCTTATTCACCCGGATATTCATTTCGCTTACCCGGTCGTTACCAAAAAACCAGGAACACCACCGGTTAGTACCGATTACATTTCGGAATGGAGAGAATTCATTAAGAGTTATCCATATGGCAATGTATATGACTGGCTGCAGTTCATCGGAGCGGAAAACAAGCAAGGCAACATAACAGCGAATGAATGCAACGAAATTATCCGTAAGCTTAGCCTTAAAAGTTTTGAAAGTGAATATAAAATTTTGATATTATGGCTTCCGGAATACCTGGGCAACGAGGGCAACAAGCTGTTAAAACTCATTGAGGAGCCTCCGGCAAATACATTATTTGTGTTGGTATCGGAGAATGAGTCGCTGATCCTCCCGACCATTGTCAGCCGCTGCCAATTGATCAGGATACCGCCCCTTGATACAACTTCAATAGAAAAAGCGCTCGTGGAGAGAAACAATACAGAAAGCAAATTGGCAAGGCAGATAGCCACCGTATGCGAAGGCAATTACCGGGAGGCACTCCAGTTGATTCAACATGCCGATGAAGACTGGCAAAGCTTGTTGCGCGACTGGCTGAATGCAATTCTGAAAACAGGGCCCATTGCCCAAACTAAATGGGTGGAAGAGGTCAGTAAACTTGGCCGGGAAAAACAAAAGCAGTTTTTGCGATATTTCAATCATTTGCTGGAACAGTCGATCCGCCTGCGATTGGCTCCTTCTCAATTTTCGGCAAACGGCGGGACTAAGACAACACAGGGTCACGGACAATTTTCTTTCTCTATTGCGGAAAATGAAAGGGATTTTGCTCAAAGGCTGAACAAGATTGCGACTATTGAGCAGCAGAACGCAATAATTGAGGAGATTGATCGGGCGGCTTACTATATTGAAAGAAATGCTAATGCCAAAATACTATTTCATGCCCTGACCATTAAACTATACCATATCATTCAGGACAAAATTGTATTTTTGACGGATTGAGGAATGGTGTTCTGGCGAAGGTATGGTGAGGAGCGGGCGCCTCAAATGGATTACATTTAATTATGCTTCAACACTTTTTGCAAAATATACCTTTCAATTGCAAGTTGACTTCTAATCTTAACTGGTTAGTAGTATAACTAATAAAGGTGGCCGCCCAGGCGGACGAAAGCTCAAATGTAATTCTGCGCCCGGTTTATTGTACATCCTTTCTCAGTTTGACATTTAATCTCGCCTTCTTTGGTTGGCATTAAACATTGTTTTTATCATGGGTTGCAGCAATTGCGGAGTAGCTACAAATGGAAAGCCGGCAGGATGTAAAAGCAACGGCGGATGCAGTACCGGCGGATGTAACCGCATGAATACCTATGACTGGCTGCGTAACCTCCCTATCGCGGACCTCGACAGCAGTTGTAAAATAATCGAAGTAAGTTTCAATAAGGGAACGCGAAAAGATTTTTTCAGAAACCCGATTGTTCAGCCTCTTGAAAAGGGGGACATGATAGCCGTAGAAGGGATCAGTGGCTTTGACGTTGGGGAGGTTTCACTTACCGGCGAGATCGTCAGATTACAAATGAAAAAAAGAGGTGCCCGAGAGGACAACCCTGAATTGAAAAAAGTATTGCGGCCTGCAACGGACAGGGACCTCGATATTATGGCACAAAACAAATCACGTGAGCCGGAGGCCGTAATTCGAAGTCGGGCTATCGCGAAGCAACTTAAACTGGACATGAAGATTAGCCAGGTCGAAATGCAGGCAGATGGCAGAAAAGCGACGTTCTTTTACATAGCCGATGGGCGCGTAGATTTCAGAGAATTGATTAAAGTATATGCATCTGAGTTTAAGGTTAAGGTCGAGATGCGGCAGATCGGGGCACGGCAGGAAGCTGGAAAAGTCGGCGGAATTGGTAGTTGCGGAAGGGAACTTTGTTGCAGTTCATGGCTCACAGAATTTAAATCTGTAAATACCGCAGCTGCGCGATACCAAAACCTTTCAATTAATCAAACCAAATTAAGCGGACAATGTGGGCGTTTGAAATGTTGCCTTAACTATGAACTCGATACCTATCTTGATGCACTACAACATTTCCCGGAAAACTGTGATACGTTAAGAGTAGCTAGGGGCAATGCTGTCCTGATTAAAAAAGATATTTTCAAAAACGTGATGTGGTACACATTGCCTGAAAGCAATAAGCAATATCCTCTAAGCATTGAAAGGGCGGCGAAGATTAAAGGACTTAACCAGCAGGGAATTTTTCCTGATGAACTGGAACCCGTAGAAGTGGCGACATCAAAGCCAAAAGAAATAGAGCCTGAGTACGCCGACCTGGTTGGCCAAATAAGCTTGAAAGCATTAGATAAGGCCGATAAGAAAAAAAATCAACAGCAACAAAAAGGGCAGAAGCAAAAACCAAAGCAAGGCGACAATAGGCAACAGGCAACAGGCAGTCAGTCCGCAGGTCAGCCAGGCAAACAGCAGGGAAATAGGCAACAGCAGCAACAAAGGCCTCCCCAAAATCAAAACAAGCCAGGAAGCAACCCACGGCAGCAGCAACAACAGCGGCCACAAAATCCCAAGCCGCCAAGAGATCAGAGACCTCCGCAAAAAGGTAATTAAGACTATTCAAAAATGGAACCTTTCCAGGTTTTGGTTATGGGTCAGACCAACGAGTTTGGTTAGTGATCACGGTTTAAAGGTTATGATATCGTTAGATGACCAACAACCAATTCCCTAAAACCAAGACCGCGGCCACGACCTAAAACTATGACTAGGTTTGAATTAGGCTATTAGCGTAATGAACCATAAATAACTTCCTGGATCTTCGGCCTGATATTCATTTGTCCAAATCTTGGGTTGTCTCTTGTAGGATTTACACGATTTGAAAGAAATATATAAACCAGGTTATATTTTGGATCCGCCCAGACACAGGTACCCGTAAAACCTGTATGGCCGAATGTTTCTGGTGACGCACTCAGTGAAGGATATGGTTCGGGCCTCGATGCATTGTCCTTTTCGGGTTTGTCAAAACCATATCCGCGACGACTGACGGTTGAATGATACGAGGTAAATAGTTTGATTGTCTCCGGTTTCAGATATCGCTCCCCGTTAAACTCGCCGCCATTCAAAAGCATTTGATACAACATCGCAAGGTCATAGGCATCAGAAAATAGGCCAGCATGACCCGCAACGCCACCAAGCATAGATGCTCCTTCATCATGCACGTCGCCACGGATTAGTTGCCTTCTAAAATGTGATTCCTGTTCAGTCGGTACAATTTTATTCAATGCAAATTTTGACCGGGGTTTAAAGCCTGTGGTTTGCATGCCCATTTTCCTGTAAAAGGTTTTTTCAACGTATTCATTTAATGGCATTCCCGTAATTTGCTCCACGATCTTGCCGAGAAAAATAAAATCATTATCACTATACACGTACTTATTTGGTGTATTTACTGGGCTTTTGAGTATCCTGTTCATGATTGTATCCTCCCAATCATTTCGCAAGTAGAGATTCTCCGCGACCCTGATTGTAAACCCCGCCTTTGACGTTTCGCTGTAATAGGCTGGGTTGGGAATACCAGTGGTTGTGTCAATAGTCTCGCGATAAAACTGAATAAAAGGAACGAGTCCCGCCTGGTGTAACAGTATATCTTCGATTTGCAGCGAAGCCTTGTTCGTTCCCCTGACGTATGGAAGGTAATTACCCAGTCTTTTTTTCAAGTCCAGTTTCCCTTCTTCATACAGCTTCATCACCGCCATTGTAGTTGCCGAAATTTTGGTAACTGAAGCCAGGTCAAATATACTTTCTAAAGACACTGCAGGCGATGACCCAAATTCATAATTGCCAAAGGCCATATTGTAGATAATCCTTCCATTGTGCAATGCGAGAACAACGCAACCCGGAAATGCTCTTTTTGCTATTCCATCATAAACTATAGAGTCGATGGCGCTAAACCTCTCCTTTGAAGTTGCAGCCTTCAATGGCTTTACTCCGCCATGTACGACGCCATCGCCAATCTTATATTGGCACACGGACACAGGGAGTCGGCCCATCGAAACGATTTTTCCTTCCAGCAGATCAGCGGCTGATTGTTGTGTAATATCATCATCCTGGTAACTCGCTACGAGGGTAGGCGCTTCACAAAAATTTTCCGCTGCCAACACATTTCCAAATACAAAGCTTATAGTTTTTGAGCTGTTTAATTTCTTCCACAGGTTAATGGCAGCAGAACTTATTGCGTAATTGTTAGCGGGCCGGTTGCTATAGTTATGAATGCCCACAACCACTACATCATAATTTTCTTTTGCCACATCATCAACAATTTTTCCGGCAACGTCTTCGCTGTCTTTATAAGAAAACATAAAAACATCGGCTTTAAAGTCCCCTTTCATCCGACTGGCGAACCCGTTCAATTCACTTAGCCCGATCCCAACATAGGCAACTTTCTTTTTCGCAACCGGAAGAACAGGAATATTAATCGGGATTCCCGACTTATCCGCGGCTTGTGAAAGCACAGTCAACGAGAGTCTTGCCACTTCGTTACGGATACCATTCGTTTTTGCGTTCAAATCATCAAGCAGATTGTTTGTATCAACAGGTTTCCATTCATGCAAACCAAGGTTATATTTCGCGAGCAGAACTTTTCTTACCTTGATATTAATATCGTCCCAACTCAGCTTCTTTTTCTTGATTGCCTTTCTTACTGCCTTAATTGTTTCGGGAACGCTTTCAGGCAGGCAAAGCATGTCGTTACCCGCTATCAATGCCTCTACAGCAATAGTACCCCCGGGGAAATATTTTGCCACGCCTTTCATTTCGAGGGCATCGGTAAAAGTTAGTCCATTATATCCCAGGCTATCTTTCAGCAAACCTGTAACAGTATTTTTCGAAATAGAAGTTGCCTTGTTTTTTGCGTTATCGACAGATGGGACAGACAAGTGCGCCGTCATAACACTTCCAACACCTGCATTAATAAGTGCTTTAAAAGGTACTAATTCGGTTTCGTTTAACTCTGCAATGCTTTTGTTCACTACGGGCAGGTCAAAGTGTGAATCCACATCTACATCGCCATGACCGGGAAAATGCTTAGCACAGGCCATTATCCCGGCATCCTGCATACCTCTCATATAGGCTATACCTAAACGCGATACCTTGTTTTTATCTGCCCCAAATGATCTAAAGCCAATTACCGGATTCTTTGGGTTGTTATTGATATCTACGACTGGAGCATAATTGACATGGATCCCCATTCGTTTACATTGTTCCCCAACCGCGACCCCCATCCGGTAAACGACGTCATCATCACTTAAAGAGCCCAGCGTGAGCTGGAACGGAAATTTAGTGACACTGTCGAGTCGCATACCTACACCCCATTCGCCATCAATAGTGATCATAAGCGGCGTCCTGGCCATACTTTGATAAGCGTTCGTCAGATTTGCCTGCCTCACCGGTCCACCCTGGAAAAAACATAAGCCGCCAACATTATACTTCTGAATATCATGGGTCACCTTTGCCACATGCTCAGGACCAAGGTTGGAATGAGCCCGGATGATCATCAACTGCGCAATTCTTTCGTCCTTGCTTAAGCTGTTAAACACGCTGTCGACCCATTGCTGCTGACTGAGCTGGCTTTTATACTGAGCAAATGAAACAATGGGTATAAAAAAGAAAAAAAAGGAAAGTGATTTTGGATAAAACTTCATATAGATATGTCCACATAAATGATCCCCGCTAAAATTACTCCTTTTGCAATAAACACTTGCGAATGAACATTTAAAATTGGTGTTCCCTGGAATGAGGTTGCAGAGAGCTTCCAGGTCAAATCACGTAAATTTGAGGCCTAATAAGTCTTCTTTTGCCAGATCAAATTGTTTTATTGCCGGATAATATTGCCAACCAGATTGCGGCGGGTGAAGTCATTCAAAGACCGGCGAGCGCTGTAAAAGAGCTGCTTGAAAATGCAGTAGATGCCGGAGCAACACAAATTAAACTTATCATTAATGACGCAGGTAAATCCCTGGTCCAGGTGATCGATAATGGCATTGGTATGAGTGAAACAGATGCCCGAATGTGTTTCGAACGTCACGCCACTTCCAAAATATTGAGCATTGAAGATCTTTTCCGGATCCGCACTATGGGCTTCAGGGGAGAGGCGCTCGCCTCTATTGCCGCAGTTGCGCAGGTTGAATTGAAAACCAAAAGAGCGGAAGATGAAACGGGCGTGTATATCGAAATTGAAAATAGCGCGGTAAAGAGGCAGGAACCTGTCGCCGTTCCCAAAGGAACCAGCATTGCCATGAAGAACCTTTTCTTCAATGTTCCCGCACGTAGAAATTTCTTAAAGAGCAATGCGGCTGAACTCCGCCATATTGTGGATGAATTCAGCAGGGTAGCGTTAGCCTTTCCTGAGGTTTACTTTTCGCTTGTTAGCAATGGGCAGGAAGTATTTCATCTTGAATCAGGCACCCTGAAACAGCGTATCGTGCAGCTATTGGGCAATTCATATCAAACCAAATTAGTAACAGTAAAAGAGGAAACGGATTATTTGAATATTTATGGTTTTGTGGGAAAGCCTGATGCCGCAAAGAAAACGCGAGGAGACCAGTTCTTTTTTATCAATAATCGATTTATCAGGAGCGCTTACCTCAATCATGCGGTGGCTAATGCTTACCAGGAAATGATCGCGGTTGACAGTTTTCCGATGTATGCTTTATTCATTGACCTGGACCCGGCTCATGTGGATGTAAATGTTCATCCTACCAAACAGGAAATAAAGCTTGAAGACGAGAAAATTGTCTATGCCTTTGTACAATCGGCCGTCAAGCATGCATTGGCGCAATTCAGCATTACGCCCACATTGGATTTTGACCTTGACCCTTCTATCCAGCAATTGTCATCGGTCCAACAACCATTTGATGAGGTAAAAAAATCTGCTGCAATGTCAACCTCATTGTTCAATGGATTCACCCAAAGAAACCAGGCGCATTTTATCGAGCCTGCAAATAAAAGCGATCTGAAGCACTGGAGGGAATTTTTTGACGGAGGAAATCAGAAACATGATTCTGCTATTGGCCAACAAGTCTCAAACTTTGAAAAGATTTATCCCGGTAAAGATGTTTCAGCTTCTCAACAATTGCCCGAACGAAGTGAACAGGCACCTTTTAACATGCAACCGGAAGCTGAATTAACCCAGCTTCTCAATACTTACATCGTTACTCCTTCGGGCAGGGGATTTATGCTGATACATCAGCAGGCAGCGCATGAACGAATATTGTATGATAAATTCATTTCGGCCTCGAAGGGAAAGCTCATAGCCACACAACGGAGTATGTTTCCGGTAACAATTGAACTTACGCCCGCCGATTCAGCTATACTCGCCGAATTAATGGTTGACCTTCATGAACTGGGGTACATGATTGAGCCATTTGGTAAAAATACATTCGTCATCCAGGGCTCGCCCGCTGACCTTGAGGCAGGTAATGAAAAAAATGTTGTCGAACTGCTGTTGGAACAGTACAAGCATTTTAACCCGGATATGAAATTTTCTAAACGAGAAAAGCTGGTCCGCTCGCTGGCGAAACAACACGCAATTAAGGCAGGTGTGCGACTCACGGAAAGGGAAATGATGAGCCTTGTGAATGATCTTTTTTCCTCTGCGCAGCCTAATAGCACTGCAGATGGCAATCCAACCTACCTCGAGTTTAAATCAGAACAATTGGAAAAAATGTTCCGACTGGTATAATCGTTCCTTCCTTTAAAATCTTACAAATTAATCACCTTCCCTTCTTCTGCACTTTTCAAAGCAGCTTCAATTATGCGAATAGTCTTTATCCCATCTTCGGGAGGAACGGGGTTAGGTCCCTTACCGGTTAATGATTTATGGAGATCATCGAACAAGCCCATATAATTTCCGGGAGCAGAAGTTTGCTGCCGCCTGACCATATGCCCGTCAATCTCTGTGTGCAATAGCCCATCTGGTTCAGAGGGTGGAGAACTCCAGGTTGCCACGGACGGAATGTCGCCTGCCAGTAGTTGTTGCTCCTGCATGTCGGAACGTTCCTGGAAAAAGCTTCCTTTCATTCCATGCAATGTGTATGCGGGTATCGTTTCACGGGCAATGCACGTAGCTTTTAACCGAACTCTCATTTTGTCGTAGTAACAGAGTATTTCAAAATAGTCTTTAGCTTTAACATCATCGCGCATTTTCCATACGTCCGCAAACAATGATTTTGGCCAGCCAAATAATTGCAGAGTTTGATCAACAAGATGGGGGCTGAGATCAAAAATAATTCCCGCTCCGGGCAAATCTCCTTCCTTATGTTGCTTTCCGCTGTACTTGGGCCGGTAGCGATCATATCTTATCTCAACCTCACGCAAATCCCCAAGCAGTTTTTCATCAACAACTTTCTTGACAGCACGGTAGTCACCATCATAGCGGCGATTTTGATAGATTGTTAGTTGCAGTGCATGTTTTTTTGCCAGCTCGGTCAGTTCTTCAGCTTCCTTGACTTTGATGGTAAATGGCTTTTCCACCAATACATGCTTACCGGCCAACAGGGCCATTTTTACCTGTTCAAAATGCAGGTGAGTTGGCGTATTCACAATAATAAGCTGCAATGTCTTATCGGCGCACAGTTCTTCCACCGAACGATAGAGTTTGGAACCGGGGTATCGCTCTCGCGAATCATTATTATTTCTTTCAACAACGGCAGACAAGGTAAAACCCGGGTGAGCCTGTATAAATGGAGCATGAAATAATTTACCACTCATTCCATAGGAACAAATGCCTGTTTTAATTGGATTCTTATTCATTGATCATTGAAAATTTTAAGTTCAATCAAGTTCCAAAGTGCCGGGTTGATGCAAAAAAACTAACTGGAATCTATTAGCCATTAAGACTATTGGTCACTCATTATTGATTACACATTATTGATTTTTATGTCCTTTCCTGCGCCCTTAGCCAGCGCTCCGGTATCTCATTGCTGCTTGCAAGCAAATAATCCTTGTAGCTACAGGCAATGTAGTGTTTGTCGGGCAACTGCATCCACCAGCGGCCGGTCTTTTTACTTTGCAAAAAAACAGTATCGACTTCTGCAAAAGCTATATGATATTCATTGAATGAATCTTTTTCATTCAGCTGTGCCTCCCGTGTTCCGCGACTCCTTCCATCCAGCATGTACCACAACATTTGGCTTACCTGTTTGGCGGTCAGTTCATCTTTATCATAATTTGGATTATAACCGTAAATTCCCACGCTCTTTAAATTATGACTCAGGCCGGCATAACGAAGCAGAAGGCATGCCTCCTCTCCATTCAGCCCATTCGGTGAGGCAGTGTTAGCAGGTGCATAACCATTAGCAATCGCAGAAATATCGAATGATAAAAGATCGCTATTTCGTATCACGGGTTCCATTTCATCAATCGTTTCTTTTACATGCCCGACGCGGAAACAATCGAACCGTAATTTATCCATTGTTTCGAGCATCCGCGGATGCACAAAATAGCTCTGGAAAGCGATATGATTGTAATGACGTATATAATTGGGTTCAGACGTAAGCATTTCCATCAAAAAATTCTCGTGGCGAAACGGTGAATCAAGGTTGAGATCTATCAATGCATCCACGCATGAAACTTCAATTGTTTTCTTGCTGTCAGTATATGCCTGGTATTGCGGAAGTGTGAGATCATGAGAGCCTCCAAGAATCACTACCGTTTTGCCGTCAGCTATCAGTTCCTTTACAACCGTCTTTAGCGCCGCATATGAATCTGTAAAAGATGATCCTGCCTTTATGTTCCCGATGTCTGCAATTTTAATATCTGTATGCCAATAAAACAATTGGTAGAAATGTCGCCGAATGATATCTGGCGCTGAGCTTTCCGCGCCGATCATGCCAGAGCCACGCTGTTCGCCGCATCCGAGTAGCACAATTTGCACATCGTCGAGGTCCGGAAACTCACTTTCGTAGAGGGCAATGGCTTTACCCATCTGGCCATCGTTATATGTTTCATTTTGGGCTATGGTGGAAATATCGAGATGAACCAGGAAGTCGGAAATATTCAAATAGTCGGACATGGATGCAATTTGAGACAAACTTATGAAAACAATGGTTGAAAAAATTGAGCGGTTCGTCTGATTGTTTCATGCCTGCCAATTCAAGTGGCATTATGCATAAGGGCAAGTCGGAAATCAACCGCCTGGAAAAAGAATGGTAAATTTGGCAGTCAGTTAAAGCATAGATCATTGGCTTCTATTTAGTGATTTCCGCGTACCCGGAAATATGGATTTGTGACCCAACCATTTTTTAATGCCTGTATATCTATGTTTGAAAACCACAACCATTTGGCAGTCTCCGAACAAATTTTGATAAGGGGCTGTATTGCAGGCGAAAGAAGTTTCCAAACAAAACTTTATGACAAGTTTGCGCCAAAAATGCTTGGCGTCTGCATGAGATATGCAAGATCCAGGGAGGAAGCAGAGGAGATTTTGCATGAGGGTTTTTTGCGAGTATTCACCTACATCAAAAGTTTCGAAGGCTCTGGTTCATTTGAAGGTTGGATTCGGAAAATCATGGTGAACTCCGCCCTTGCGCGGTACCGGAACAAAATTCATTTAAGCCCGCTTTTCGACTTGAGCTCTAGTGATACTGAAGTATCAAGCAGTCCTGACGCTATCAGTGACCTAAGCGCAAAGGAGCTGCTGGCAATGGTGCAAAAATTGCCTGCAGCATACCGGCTCGTTTTTAATCTGCACGTTTTTGAAGGGTTTAAACATCGCGAGATTGCAGAAGCCCTTGGTATCTCGGAAGGAACTTCCAAGTCTAACCTTTCCGACGCAAGGGCAATTTTGCAAAGGCTCTTGAATCCAAAAAAAAAGTTAGCTCCATATCAATAACACGATGAATAAAAATCTACACGATATCGATGATTTGTTTCGGACCTCACTGGAATTCCAGGAAATTATCCCCTCTCCTTCAGTCAGGGACAAACTGAAAGCGTCGCTCGAAAAAGCCGACGCCGAATCATATAAAAAAAGTCTTCGGTGGAAAAGGGTGGCGGTTGTTTTGGGCGCAATCTTGTTTGCCGTGGCAATACTTGAATCGGAAATTTTCACTTCACGGTCCGGAAGATCAAATAGAATGTATGTGGTCGACAAGGCGGACCCGGTCGCAACAAATAATAAACAAATTGAAAGAAATGAGAATATGACTTTTCCCGAAAGCAATCGGTTGAGTTTAGATTTATTTAAACCATTAAACAACACCTTTATTCAGGAACCCGACGAAAAAAAATTCGATTATGTACGTGAAAGCACCAATACCTACGTTCCGGCCCATCAAACTTTCAGAACGGAAAAGGAATATGAAGCATTTTCACTTCTGAATAAAAACAATTCACCGGTGGTCATTAGCCACAAACCTTTCTTTTCAAAGGTTAGCGGGGACCTTCCTTCGCATCAACTAAAACAACTGGAAAGGCAAAACAAAAATGGAATCGGTTTCAAATCACATTGGCTGATTGAAGGCGTGTTTGCTTACGAAGCTGCTGGCTACCAACTCGACAGTGATCTGCCAAATGAAATAAGCAATATCAAACATCGGGAAGTTCATGAACCTTCTTATTCTGGCGGTGTACTTATTACCCGTCAGCTGACTGTTCGCTGGGGATTGCAAAGTGGTTTGCTATTCTCCAAAACGAGTATCGGTATAGCGGCGCAAAAAATCTATGCATTCCAAAATCCGGCCGGCGACCTGGCCTACAAATACATCACGTCCTCAGGCTATGCATTTATAAAACCGCAATCCTCGATGCCGTCGTTTGGCGATAGCGCCGTTGCAACAGAAGGAAAACATACACTTCGTTATGTAACGGTACCTATTACGATAAAATACCGCGCAGGAAAAAATAAATTTTCATTTTTTCCTGGTGTGGGTATCGAAGCAAATTTTCTAACTGATACAAGGGTAGAAACAGAAATTCAGACACCATCCGGCAACGAAATGGTATTCTTTAATGAACTACATGGTGCAAAGTCTTTTTACTGGTCTTTGACAACAGATGCTGAAATACGATACAACCTCAATAATAGGACGATGCTTTCGTTCCGGCCTTCATTCCATCACGCGATTTCTCCTAGTACTGAAAATAATATCGTTGAGACATTTCCTTACAGTTTCCGATGGGGAGTCGGCTTGACCATTAAACTTTGAGCTTTTTTTTAGCCAACCCAACTAAAGATTCAGCGCCTGTTATCTTTATTAGTAAACTTATGTTATGAAACAAATAGCATTCACGGTTTCAACATTGCTTTTGCTTTTATTTGGGTGCAAAAAAGATACAACCAGGGAAATTGATTCCAGTTATCATCCTGATATCAATCCAGTGAATTTTTCCAATAGTACTACCATCAGCAATCCTTACTTTCCTGCACTTCCCGGTAAGAAATACATCTATGAGGGACAAACAGACGAGGGACTGGAAAGAGTAGAGGAGCAGCGCCTAGTTGAAACAAAGACAATAATGGGTATTACATGCATTGTAGTCAATGATAAAGAATATGCAAACGGCAAACTGATTGAAGATACACGCGACTGGTATGCTCAGGATAATGATGGCAATCTTTGGTATTTTGGCGAAACAGTAGATAACTACAATGCAAATGGGACCCTATTAGATCATGGGGGCTCATGGGAAGCGGGGATTGACGGTGCACAACCCGGTATCATAATGCCAGCGAATCCGCAAACAGGGTTGAGATACCGGGAAGAATATTACTTTGGGCATGCTGAAGACGAGGCAGAAATAACAAACACGGGGATAACCGAAACTATTTTGCTGGGAACTTTCAACAACTGTGTCAAGACAAAGAACTGGACAGTACTCGAGCCTGATGACCTGGAAAACAAAATTTATGCCCCGGGCGTTGGGCTAATCAAAGAAATCAATATTCCGGACAAATTTGAAGTAACCCTGATTTCGATACTATAAGTATATTAAGATAGCCGGACATGAATCGAATGCCATTAAATTCGACTCTAAATTTGTTTGTCTACGTAAGCGCAACGCTACCATGCTATAACTTGCGTCCTTATGAAGCGGAAATTTGGATTGATCGGCGTTGCATTGCTTTTAGGCTATACAAGTTGCATATCGCAAAACAAAATTACTTGTCTCGTAAGAGATTCAATTACCCATGAAGGATTACCCTCTGTTTCAGTTACCGCAAAAGGAATGCAAGGGTTAGTAACGGACTCTACCGGGAAAGTTATTATTCCCGCGTTCACCGGCCTTACTAAGCTCCTTTTCTCAAGCGTCGGTTACAAGCCGAATTCGATTATCATTAGTCTTCCGCTGAACTCCGACACGCTAATCGTAGAAATGGAAAAAGCCGAAAAAGACATTGGCGAGGTAATCGTTTCGTCCAGCCGGACAGAATCAAGAATTGAAGACCTGCCTACCAAGGTGGAAGTGCTGGGCGCAGAAGAGGTGAACGAAGAAGTGGGCATCAAACCGGGAAATATTGCCAGCCTCCTCGGCGACATCGCCGGTATACAAACACAACAAACCTCCGCTGCAACGGGTAATACCGAGATGCGCGTCCAGGGGTTGCCAGGCAAATACACACAGTTGTTGAAGGATGGAGTACCGCTATTCGGAGGCTATTCAGGAAGTTTTAGCATTTTACAGATACCTCCACTGGATCTTAAGCAGATTGAAATTGTAAAGGGCGCAAGCTCCACGTTATACGGTGGTGGCGCAATCGCAGGAATGATCAACCTGGTTTCGAAAAGACCTAAAGACGGAGTATTTGAGAATACAATTTCGCTAAACCAGTCGTCTCTTAAAGAAACAAACGCCAATTTTTATTCATCGGGCAGGAAAGACAAACTGGGCTACACTTTTTTCACGGGTACGAACTACCAGCAGAAGGTTGATGTAAATAAAGACGGCTTTAGCGATGTGCCGCATGTTAAAAGCCTGTTCGTTCATCCTAACATTTTTATTTATCCTAATAAATCCAATCTGTTGTCGATAGGATACAACGGCGTATTTGAAGACAGGAAAGGCGGGGATATGTTGGTATTGGATCAAAAAGCCGATAACCAACATCAGTATTTTAACCAGGATAAGATTTTCCGGAATACGATCGATGCAGTTTGGGAAAACAAGATCAATACGAAGGACCGATTTAGCATGAAAGCAACCAGTAGCTGGCTGAACCGGCATATAGAAACCAATACGTTTGGCATGAAAGCCAACCAGCTTTCCTATTTCAGTGAAGCCACCTACCTGAAGCGGTTTCAAAAAAATGACCTGGTTACCGGCATCAATTTTACCGGTGAACATTTTACGAAAAAAATGCCCGACAGCACCCGGATTGAAGATTATGATTACTCCACAATTGGTTTGTTCGCCCAGGATGATTGGAAAATATCCGGCAAATTCATTATTCAATCCGGCTTGCGCTTTGATCATCACAATCAATACGGCGATTTTGTTTTACCAAGGATCTCTATGCTTTACCGAATGAGCCATTCTTTTACTACAAGACTCGGAGGCGGCCTTGGATATAAAATACCAACTGTATTTAGCAGCGATATCGATGAACGGGATTACCCGCTGTTACTACCATTGGGAAATGTGAACCCCGAAAAGTCAGGCGGTCTGAACTGGGATGTGAATTTCCATAAGCATATCAACTCATGGGATATAACAATCAATCAAACTTTCTATATCACCCGCATCAATCATCCACTTTTGCAGACTGCAGACAGCTCAGGCGATATTTATTTCAGCAATGCAGATAAACCAATCCGGACCGGCGGCTTTGAAACTTACGTACAGATTCAATATGATAGGTTAGAGATTTACCTCGGATACGTCTACACGATTGCAAAAAAAATGTATGATCGCGTCCAGCCCTTTCTTAGTCTTAGTGCAAGAAACAAGTTTGCTTCAGTTTTGGCATACGAATTTTCACCAAAATTCCGTGCGGGCATTGAAGCGGCTTTTACCGGTAAACAATATCTTGACGATGGAAGGCAGACGCCGGCGTATCCCTTCGTCGCTGCCATGATGCGCTACGATTTAGGAAAACTCTCATTTGTACTGAATTGTGAAAATCTGCTGGATTACAGGCAAACAAAGAAAGAAAATATCATCTCAGGACCACTTACCAATCCTGTGTTCGCGCAACTTTGGGCGCCCATCGACGGAAGAGCAATAAACCTGAGCATGCGAATTCAATTTTGAAAGAATCCCTTCCCGTTTCAAATTAAATCCCTGAGAAGGCTATTGACACCGTTGACGCTGGTGGGCTTTCAACTTCCAACCACCTTCAGTTTGCATTCCTCACTTCTACTGTCCTGGCATATCTTTGCGGCCTATGGAAAAGTTGTTACAGAAGATTGAAGATCTTAAAAAGGAAATTGCCGCGTTTACAGCAGCAGATGATAAGCAGGTCGATGAATTCCGAATTAAATTCCTAGGTACAAAGGGTATTGTTAAAGCCATTATGGCGGAAATGAAAACCGTGCCTGCAGAAAAGAAAAAAGAGTTTGGCCAAATACTCAATGAATTCAAACAATTCGCAGAGGGAAAGCTTGAGGAATTGAAAACATCAACCTCGAACGTCGAACATCAAACTTCAAACATTGACTTATCACTGCCGGGAGACCCCATCCCGCTGGGCAGCCGGCACCCGATCACCCTGATGAAAAACAGGGTCAACTCGATCTTCCGTCGGCTGGGATTTGCTGTAGCAGAAGGTCCAGAGATAGAGGATGACTGGCACAACTTCACGGCTTTGAATTTACCCCAGCATCATCCTGCGCGCGACATGCAGGATACATTTTATATTCAACAAAACCCCGATTGGCTCTTAAGGACACATACCAGTAACACCCAGATCCGGGAAATGGAAAAAGGGAAATTACCTATTCGCGTAATTTGTCCGGGCCGCGTATACCGGAATGAAACAGTAAGTGCGCGCAGCCACTGTTTTTTTCACCAGGTCGAAGGACTGTACATTGATGAAAATGTCTCTTTCGCGGATTTAAAGCAAACCCTGTATTTTTTTGTAAAAGAGATGTATGGCAAAGATGTCAAGGTTCGTTTTCGGCCTTCATATTTTCCATTTACTGAACCGAGCGCCGAAATGGATGTAAGTTGTTTTATTTGTGGAGGCAGTGGATGCAATATTTGCAAAAAGACGGGATGGGTGGAGATCCTCGGTTGCGGAATGGTACACCCGAATGTACTGTCTAACTGCAAAATTGATCCCGATAAATACACGGGCTTTGCATTTGGAATGGGTATCGAGAGACCGGCAATTTTAAAATACGGCATCAATGATATCCGCCTGTTTAGTGAAAATGACGTAAGATTTTTGAAACAGTTTACTTCGGCGATTTAAAGATTTGCAACCCACAATTTCGCCGGGTTCATTTCGTCGCCTGCATTCTCCTGTAGCAAAACCAGGTTGCCACGATAAATGCTAATGTGGCAATATAAATCCAGGCTGTAAAATCAACAGAAATATACATATCATTTTTTGCCTTTGACCAGTTTGCTGAACTGTTGATTATTTCGGGGATCTCTACCTGCACCTTCCTCTTTATATCTATCATCGCGCCGACCAGTGCTGCAACGCTTAATGCGCCTGCTATCACGCCAGCTGTACGGATCCTCTTACCCTCGAAGAACGTCAAAACAAATGCAACAACCCCCAATGCAAGGGCAACAAGCATGAATATGTTTGGGTCGTTTTTCTCTTCCCCGATATGAGCTTCTACCTTTTTATCATCCATCCTTTCGAAGTCGCCTATCACAGTTTTATCAGAACCGGGACCCTCTATTGCAAAGCCTTTCGCTAATTCAAGACCGGTAACCTTTTGCAATGTTATGCTGTTGCATTTAATATCTACAAATGGCATAAAAAACAGGAGAATGCCAACTCCAAAAGTGACAGCAGAAGGAATTTTTGTGACGAATATTCCTGGTTGTTGCGATTCGCCAGGTGACCGCCCTCCCGTATTTTCTAACTCGCTCATCACGTATTGGTTTAGTAATGCAAAGATAAAAACAGAACGCCCACCTAAATTACACTGATCTAACTTTACATTTGTCAATCGGCATAATCGGTTTACCATGCACCAGACTATTTGTATTTGCGGCGCCGGCACGATGGGCAGTGGCATAGCACAGGTTGCAGCCCAATCCGGATTTCAAACTATTTTATATGATCTCAGCTCCTCCATACTGGAAAAAGCCACCAGCAGTATCGAAAAAAACCTGCAATTACTGGTCGAAAAGGAAAAACTACTGACTTCTGCACGTGATGCAGCCCGCCATCGAATCCAATTCACATCCGCGTTGCAGGATTGCATAGCCGATATTTTTATTGAAGCAATAGCAGAAAAGCCAGAATTAAAAATTGAACTATTCAACCAATTGTCTGTATTGAATAAAGCTGACTGTATATATGCGACTAATACTTCCTCATTATCCATAAATAATATTGCATCGCAAACAAAAAATCCTGACCGGGTTATCGGGATGCATTTTTTTAATCCGCCCACTATTTTGAAGCTTGTTGAAGTGGTGAACTCGGATTTTACAAGCAAGCATACTACAGAAACCATTATTGATCTTGCACACAAAATGGAAAAAATACCAGTAGTTTGCAAAGATTCGCCGGGGTTTATTGTCAACCGGGTGGCACGACCCTATTACATTGAAGCGCTACGACTGATGGAAGAGAACCTGAGCGATTTTACAACCACAGATTCATTGCTGGAAGCCACTGGCTTCAAAATGGGGCCTTTCAAATTAATGGATTTGATAGGCAATGATATCAATTATGCTGTGAGTTGCTCGGTATATGAGCAGTTGCAAAAACCCGAAAGATTAAAACCCTCTTCTATACAAAAAGAAAGAGTCGATCAGGGAAAATTGGGAAGAAAATCGGGAGCAGGCTACTATTCCTATCAGAAGGGTAATTAAAAGGCAACCCCTAAGTTTGTAGTGAATTTTAATACAAATGAGTAATCAAGGTGCTTCGACAGGCGGCGGAATTAGAAGGATTCTTGTAACAGGTGGCACCGGCTTTCTCGGATCATATATCATAAAGGAACTGATTGAAAAGGGCTTTTCTGTCCGCGCGATTCGTCGTGGCAGTAAATTACCGTTTTATATTCCTGAAGAAATCCTCAATAAGGTGCAATGGATTGAAGGGGATATTCTTGATGTTGTTTCCCTGGAAGAAGCCATGGACAATATAGATACCGTCATCCATTCAGCCGCTGTTGTATCGTTTGTAAAAAAGGACAGGGAGCAAATGTACCGGGTCAATGTAGAGGGCACCGCTAACGTAGTGAATATTGCACTGGAGAAGAATGTAAGGCGATTCATTTACGTCAGCTCAGTTGCTGCATTGGGAAGGACTGCGACCGGTGGAACAGTCAATGAAGAAAAAAAATGGGAAGCCAGTAAAGCAAATACTCATTACGGCAAAAGCAAGCATAATGGTGAGCTTGAAGTATGGCGGGGCATTAGCGAAGGTCTTAACGGCGTGATTTTAAACCCGAGCACCATTCTCGGTTTTGGGGATTGGAACAGCAGCAGCTGCGCCATTTTTAAAAAAATTTATGAAGAATTTGAATGGTATACACCCGGAATAAACGGCTTTGTCGGCGTTGAAGATGTAGCAAGGGTAGCTTCGATGCTGGTTGAAAGTGATATCA
>Ga0111538_10000286_pt1 | contig 64782 bp, 67 predicted proteins | sample SoiMethybrSBSTD1_FD_79669 | JGI IMG/M metagenome (GOLD analysis project Ga0111538, IMG submission 79669) | Bulk soil microbial communities from a Populus tree surrounding site in Tennessee, USA - Soil MetaG P. TD hybrid SBSTD1 (version 2)... | ecosystem: Environmental > Terrestrial > Soil >...
ATTGAACAGCGTCACCTTCTGCCAGAACGGCGGCAGCATGCCGATCGAATAGAAGCTGCCGCCGAGGAACGCCAGCGGCGTGATGATCAGGATCGGCACGATCTGCAGCTTCTCCCAGCCGCTGGCCCACAGGCCGATGATGAAGCCGAACAGGCTGAAGGTCACCGAGGTGAGCACGAGGAAGGCCACCATCCACACCGGATGCTCGATGTGAAACGGCACGAACAGCCGCGCCGTTGCCAGGATGATCAGGCCGAGCAGGATCGACTTGGTCGCTGCGGCGCCGACGTAGCCGATCACGATCTCGATGTACGAGATCGGCGCCGACAATACTTCGTAGATCGTGCCGGCCCAGCGCGGCATGTAGATGCCGAACGACGAGTTGGAGATGCTCTCGGTCAGCACCGACAGCATGCACAGGCCGGGCACGATGAAAGCGCCGTAGCTGACGCCGTCGATCTGTGCCATGCGCGAGCCGATCGCCGCGCCGAACACCACGAAGTACAGCGAGGTTGAGATCACCGGCGAGGCGACGCTCTGCACCAGCGTGCGGAACCAGCGGGCCAGCTCGAAAGTGTAGATCGCGCGGACCGCGTAAGTGTTCATCATCATCGGCGCGTGCTCACCAGGCTCACGAAAATCTCCTCGAGCGAGCTTTCCTCGGTCCTGAGGTCCTTGAAGTCGATGCCGAGCTCGTTGAGCTGACGCAGCAGCCCGGCGATGCCTGTGCTCTCCGCGTGCGTGTCGAAGGTGTAGACGAGATCGTTGCCGTCCGCGGAGAGCTCGAGCTGCCGGCCCGCGAGCTGCGGCGGCACACGCTGCAGCGGATGCTGCAAATGCAGGGTCAGTTGCTTGCGGCCGAGCTTGCGCATCAGCACCTTCTTGTCTTCGACCAGCACGATCTCGCCCTTGTTGATCACGCCGATGCGGTCGGCCATCTCCTCGGCTTCCTCGATGTAGTGCGTCGTCAGGATGATCGTGACGCCGCTGGCGCGCAGTTGCCGCACCATCTCCCACATGTCCCGCCGCAGCTCGACGTCGACGCCGGCGGTGGGCTCGTCGAGGAACAGGATTTGCGGCTCGTGCGACAGCGCCTTGGCGATCATCACGCGGCGCTTCATGCCGCCGGACAGCGTCATGATCTTGTCGTCCTTCTTGTTCCACAGCGACAGGTCGCGCAGCACCTTCTCGATGTGCGCCGGATTCGCCGGCTTGCCGAACAGGCCGCGGCTGAACTGCATCGTCGCGATGACGCTCTCGAAGGCGTCGGTCGTCAGCTCCTGCGGCACCAGTCCGATCTTGGAGCGCGCCGCGCGGTACTCGCGCACGATGTCGTGGCCGTCGGCGGTGACCTTGCCGGAGGTTGCGTTGACGATGCCGCAGATGACGTTGATCAGCGTGGTCTTGCCGGCACCGTTCGGCCCGAGCAGCGCGAAGATCTCGCCGCGATAGATCTCGAGGTCGATGTGCTTGAGAGCCTGGAATCCCGACGCATAGGTCTTGACCAGATCGGTGACGGAGATGATCGGTTGCACGTAGCGCGGTCCCGGGCCGACGAGGGCGGCTATTATAGGAGAATGACTGTACAGCGGTTATTCCCAACGCTCGTGTATACGGCGCGGCTCAACGGCGCGGGCGCGCTGAATCGCCGGCTGCTGCGCGAGTGCCGGCAGCTGGAACAGGATGACGAGTCCGGCCGGCGCTGGTCCGCGAAGAATTACCCGGGCGGGTATACGTCATACAACTCGGCGAGCCGCATGTACGAGCTGTCGCCGACGTTTGCACAGCTGCGCCGCGGGCTCGATCGCCATGTCGCATCCTTCGCGAAATCGCTGCAGTTCGACCTTGCAGGCCGCGAGCTGCAGATGACCGATTGCTGGGTGAACATCATGCCGCGGCAGGTGGTGCACAGCCTGCACCTGCATCCGCTCGCGACGATCAGCGGGACGTACTACGTCGCGACGCCGCGTGATTCCGCGGGATTGAAGCTGGAAGATCCGCGGCTCGATCGCTACATGGCGGCGCCGCCGTTAAGGACGAGGGTGAGCACGGATCGCCAGCGTTGGGTCGTCATTCCCGCACAAGCGGGCAAGCTGGTGCTGTTCGAGAGCTGGCTGCGCCACGAAGTGCCGCCGAATCCGTCGGCAGCGCCTCGCACCAGCATCAGCTTCAACTACAACTGGTTCTGAGTACGACAGCAAGAAACGGGTGGGACGAATCGCGTCGGCGAGGTCAAATCTCATGGCGGCACAACGCAAGGAGGTGCAACCATGCAGAGAGCTTATTACAGCAGCGTCTACGACCAGCCGGCGGCCGAAGCGTGGCGACTCGTGCGGGATTTCAACAACTATCCCAGCTATATCGAGGGCGTCACCGAGAGCGTCATCGAAGACGGCAAGCGCGGCGATGAAGTCGGCGCGGTGCGACGCTTCCGCTATGGCGACGCGTGGATACGCCAACGGCTGACGGCGCACTCGGACGAAGAGCGCAGCTTCACCTACGCCGGACTCGAGCCGTTTGCGTTTCCAACCGACGGCCCAACGTCTGACGACGCAGCGTCGCGGCCGGCGCCCATCGAGTATCAGGGCACGCTGCGACTGACGCCGATCGTCGACGGCAACCGTACCTTCGTCGAATGGTTCGTGGACTTTCGCGGGAGCGACAGCGCGCAGTGGACGGAATTGCTCGTGCAGCTCATTGCTCAATGGGTAGGCTCACTGGGGCGGACGCTCGCAAGCGGCAATCCGTTCGGCGTCATGGACGTTCCCGATCCCGATGGCTCTGACGTCGCGGCGTTTGCAGCGGCGACCACGCCAAGCGGATCCGATAGCGATGCGAATGCGAAGAGCTGGGTTCGCTCAGGCGAGCCGCCGCATCGAACCATCGAAGGAGCGTGGTCCAGCCGCTGGAATGGCGAGGGCTTCGAGTGGCAGCCGGGACGCGGCGAGCTGAAGGTCAAAGGAGATCGCGTCTACATCCTGTTCGACTGGAACCAGGGCGCCGGCAAGGGGCTCATCGACGCGCGCTACCAGGGCCGCGACAAGCTCGTGGGCAAGTATCTCAACCTCGGCGACCCGTCGATCACGCGCCCCTGGGTGGGATTGATCGTGAACAACGAGCGAATCGATGGGCTGCACTCCGGAGGCCGGATCGATTTCCAGCGATAACTGTCGGATTCGCGGCGGCGCGTTCGTCCTTGGGGCAGGACCGGAAAAATCTGCATGCTGTATTCTGCGGCTGCCCCACGACCGGACATTCGCCAGTGACCGACTTCCGTTGGATCGATGCAGCTCTGACCTCCGCGCGCCCGCAGGCCGTCGCGGCGCTGCTGCGCTATTTCCGTGATCTCGATACGGCCGAGGAGGCGTTCCAGGAGGCGTCGCTGCGGGCCTTGAAAGTCTGGCCGGTCAAGGGTCCGCCCCGCGATCCGGCGGCCTGGCTGATCTTCGTCGGCCGCAATACCGCGCTGGACGACAAGCGTCGGCGCAGCAAGGAGCAGGCGCTGCCCTCCGAGGAAGCACTTTCGGATGACGACGATGCGCAGGCATCGCTCGCGGATCAGCTGGACGCCGAGCACTACCGCGATGACATCCTGCGACTGCTGTTCATCTGCTGCCATCCCGGGTTGCCGGCGACTCAGCAGATCGCGCTGGCGCTGCGCATCGTCTCGGGTCTCACCGTGAAAGAGATCGCGAGCGCATTTCTGGTGAGCGAGGCGGCGATGGAGCAGCGGATCACGCGTGCGAAGCGGGCGGTCGGTTCGGCCGACGTGCCGTTCGAGACACCCGGCGCTGAGGCGCGCGGCGACCGTCTCGCTGCGGTCGCGGCGATGATTTACCTGGTGTTCAACGAAGGGTATTCGGCGAGCGCCGGCACCGCGCACGTGCGCATGCCGCTCTGTGAAGAAGCGATCCGCCTCGCGCGATTGTTGCTGCGACTCTTTCCGAGTCAGCCGGAAGTGATGGGCCTCACGGCATTGCTCCTTCTGCAGCACGCGCGCGCGTCCGCGCGGCTCGATCGTGACAACGAGATCGTGCTGCTCGAAGATCAGGATCGCAGTCTGTGGAATCGCGAGATGATCGACGAAGCGCTGGTGCTCGTCGAAAAAGCTTTGCGGCATCGTGCGCCGGGTCCGTACCAGGTACAGGCTGCCATCGCGGCCGTTCATTCGCGCGCGCCGAGCGCGGCGGAGACCGACTGGCAAGAGATCGACACGCTGTATGGCATCCTCGAACAACTGCAGCCGTCGCCCGTCATCACGCTCAATCGCGCCGTGGCGGTCTCGAAGCTGCGCGGTCCGGCGGCCGCGCTGGAAATGATCGAGCCGCTCGGCGAGAAGCTGCAGGGCTACTTCCATTTCTTCGGTGCGAAGGGCGCGTGGCTGCACGAGCTCGGGCGCGCCGATGAAGCGCGCGTCGCCTTCGACAAGGCCATCGCGCTCGCGCGCACGCCGGCCCAGGCGGCGCACATGCGCGAGCAGCTCGACCGTCTGCTGAAGTAGTTGCACCTGTATATAACGACAGGTAAGCTCGATGCCCCCAGGATGGATCAGGAGCAGCCCCATGAAGCTCTATTGGTGCGAGCGGAGCCGCGCGGTGCGCGGAGCTTGGATGATGGAGGAGCTCGGGGTGCCGTACGAGCTCGTGCGAATCGACATCCGCAATGAGCAGTCGCGCGCGGATCCGGCGTTTCGCGCGGCGTCACCGATGGGGAAGGTGCCCGCGCTCGAGGACGGCGCGGTGCGCATCTGGGACTCGGGCGCGATCTGCGCCTACCTGGCCGATCAATATCCGGCGGCGAAGCTGGCACCGCCGATCGGCAGCCCGGACCGCGGCCCGTATCTCATGTGGCTGATGTACACGAACTCCGTGCTGGAGCCGGCGATGGGCGAGAAAGCGGCCGGCATGCCGAAGAATCCCGTGACGTATGGCTGGGGCGGCTGGGACCAGATGCTGGAGACGCTGCGCAACGGCCTGGCGCGCGGCCCGTGGATTCTCGGCGAGCGCTTCTCTGCAGCGGACGTGCTGCTCGGCATGAGCTGCTATTTCATGCGCCAGTTCAAGATGATCGAGAACGAGCCGGTGCTGTTCGCGTACGCGGACCGCTGCGCTGCGCGGCCCGCGTTCCAGCGCGCGTACGCGCTGGAACAGGAGTCGGGCTGAAGCCCGACCTACAAGGAGCCCGATGAGCCCGTAGGTCGGACTTTAGTCCGACTCTTCGTCATCGCCGATCTGCCGCCGCGGACTCGTCGGCCTTCGGCACCGCCACCAGCGCCGACACCGTCAGCTGCGGTGTCTGGATGCTGTTGTTGTGCGGCGTGCACGTGACGCGGTCGGTGACGACTTTCACCGAGAGCTTCGGCAGCACGTCCTTGGTGAGACCTTCCATCAGCTCGCAGTCGCCGGGCTGCAGGTCGAGGCGGCGCTCGCGGGACAGATCAACGGTGCGCCACTGCGCCGGGAACGGCTCGGTCTTGAGCGGATCCTTCTTGCCCGTCAGCCGCTCGACCAGCTCCTGCTCGGATTTGTTCTCGGGCTCCTTCGCTTCGCTCGCCGGGATCGGCGTGGCGGTCGTGATCGTCACGAAGAAGTTGCGCGACGGATGGTTGATGTCGATGCAGCCGTTCGCCTGCACCTTGGTCAGCGGGTTGGCGCCGAGCGCGAGCAGGATGTTCCTGACCTTCGCCTCGAACGCGTCGCAGTTGTATGCGGTCGTGAAGCCGACGTACGAGTACTTGATCTCGACCGGCTTCCACACGGCCTGCACGGGGCCCGCTGCATCGGGGGATGCCGCGTAGGCGCCCTGCGACAGCGCAGCGGCGACGATGCACGCTCCCACCAGGCTGGCTCGTACACGGGAGGGCAGGTTCATTTCCATGACGGGGACTCCGAAAAGGTTATGCGGATTTAGACGCAAAGCCGGGCGGCGCGTTCCCCAGATCGCACCGCTCCCTGCCTTTACGTGCCCGCAATTTTGCAGGCGGTTCTCGGGGACACAAGATATCCTTTGTGCATGAGCACCGACGTGGACGTGCAGAACCGCGAAATGACCGCTGCCATTGCGGTGCTTGGCGCGCTCAGCTTCTGCCATCTGCTGAACGACATGATGCAGTCGCTCCTGCCGGCGATGTATCCCATCCTCAAGGCAGGGCTGAAGCTCGACTTCGGTCAGATCGGTCTGGTGACTCTCGTCTATCAGGTGACCGCGTCGCTGTTTCAACCGCTGGTCGGGCTGTACGCGGACCGGCGGCCGATGCCGTATGCGCTGGCGTTCGGCATGGGTTTCACGCTCACCGGTCTGCTGCTGCTGTCGATGGCGAGCACGTTTCCTGTGCTGCTGGCTGGCGCCGCCGTCATCGGCCTGGGCTCTTCGGTGTTTCATCCCGAATCGTCGCGCGTCGCACGTCTCGCCTCGGGCGGTCGTCACGGCTTTGCACAATCGCTGTTTCAGGTCGGCGGTAACGCGGGCTCGGCGATCGGTCCGCTCGCCGCAGCTTTCATCGTGCTGCCCAACGGCCAGGGCAGCGTCGCGTGGTTTGCGCTCGCAGCGCTGCTCGGCATCGCGCTGCTGACCAAGATCGGCGGCTGGTACGCGCGGCAGACGGTGCGGCTCGCGGCCGTTCGCAAGAGCGCGCATCACGCACTCGTGGAGCTGCCGCGCAGCAAAGTCGTCGGCGCGCTCACAGTGTTGGTCGTGCTGATCTTCTCCAAGTACTTCTACCTGGCGAGTCTGACGAGCTACTACACGTTCTATCTGATCGAGCGTTTCCACGTCTCGGTGTGGAGCGCGCAGGTGCACCTGTTCGTGTTCCTCGCCGCGGTCGCGGTGGGCACGTTCGCCGGCGGGCCGATCGGCGATCGCATCGGGCGCAAGTACGTCATCTGGTTCTCGATCCTCGGCATCCTGCCGTTCACGCTGGTGCTGCCGCACGCGAACCTGTTCTGGACCGGCGTGCTGAGTGTGCCGATCGGCGTCATCATCGCCTCGGCGTTCTCGGCGATCCTCGTGTACGCGCAGGAGCTCGTGCCCGGCAAGGTCGGCATGATCTCGGGCCTGTTCTTCGGCCTGGCGTTCGGCATGGGCGGCCTGGGCGCGGCAGTGCTCGGCCACGTCGCCGACGCCCGCGGCATCGAATTCGTCTACAGCATCTGTGCGTGGCTGCCGCTGCTGGGCGTGCTGGCCGGGTTTCTGCCCAAAGTCGAGACGAGGTGAGGTCATGAGCGCCGAGCTGAAGCATCACTCGCTCATCGTCAATGGCATCCGCATGCACGTCGCGGAGCAGGGCAGCGGGCCGCTCGTGCTGATGTGTCATGGCTGGCCGGAGCTCTGGTACTCATGGCGTCATCAGTTGCCGGCAGTTGCGGCGGCGGGCTTCCGCGCAGTCGCTCCCGACATGCGCGGCTTTGGCGAGACCGAAGCACCCGCGGACGTGAGCGACTACACGATCATGCACACCGTCGGCGACGTGGTCGGGCTGGTGGCTGCGCTCGGCGAGCAGAAGGCGATCATCGTCGGTCACGACTGGGGCGCGCCCGTAGCCTGGACGGCGGCGATGATGCGTCCGGATCTGTTTCCCGCCGTGGTCGCGATGAGCGTCCCGCATCGTCCGCGCTCGGCGGCTGCGCCGCTCAAGACACTCAGGGAAGCCGGGCTCGGCAATTACTATTGGATCTATTTCCAGAAGCCCGGCGTCGCGGAAGCGGAGTTCGAGCGCGATCCCGCGGTCACGCTGCGCAAGCTCCTGTACGGCGTCTCGGGCGACATCCCGATCGATCGCGAGAACCCGATGCTCGTGCACGAAGGCCGCGGCTTTCTCGATCCGCTCGCCGTGGCGCAGAAGCTGCCCGCGTGGCTGGCCGAGGAAGACGTGCAGAAGTTCGCAGCCGAATATCGGCGCACCGGCTTCCGCGGCGGCCTCAACTGGTATCGCAACATCGATCGCAACTGGGAGCTGACGGCGCCGTGGCAGGACGCGACGATTCGTCAGCCGGCGCTGTTCATCGCCGGCACGCGCGATCCGGTGATCGCCGGCAAGCGCGGCGCGGCGGCAGTGGAGCACATGAGCCGCGCGGTGCCCGGCGTGCAGAAGGTGCTGGTCGAAGGCGCCGGTCACTGGATTCAGCAAGAGCGGCCCGAGCGCGTGAATGCCGCGTTGCTGGAGTTTCTGGCTAAAGTCCGCACTCTTTGAAGGAACCCGTCATGCTTACGTCCCGCCTGCCGGCGCTCGCACTCGCGAGCGCGCTCGTTTTTCTGTCCGGTGCATCTGCAGTCGCTGCCGAGCGCGCCAAGCCCGAGTTCCTGAATTCGCCGGATGTGGCGCGGATGAATCTGCCGTTCTCTGAAGCGGTGCGCGCCGGCGATCTGCTGTTTCTCTCGGGCCAGATCGGCTACGACCCCGCGACCGGCCAGCCCGTGCCCGGCGGCATCAAGGCCGAAGCAACACAGGCGCTCACCTTGATCAAAGGCATTCTCACTCGCAACGGCGCAACGTTGGCGGACGTCGTGAAGTGCACGGTGTTCCTTGCGGACATCGCCGAGTGGCCGGCCTTCAACGCGGTCTACGGCGAGTTCTTCAAGAAGCCTTACCCGGCGCGCAGCGCGCTCGCGGCCAGCGGCCTCGCGCGCAACGCGCGCGTTGAAGTGGAGTGCATCGCTTACGCGCCCCGGTAGGTTGGGCTTTAGCCCAACTGCTTGTCGGGCTGAAGCCCGACCTGCATCAGACCTACGCCCGCCGTCGCGCCTGCTCCTCCTTGTACAGCGCGAACTCCTCGCCGGCCGCGCGCGCGATGCTCGGCCGCTTCAGCATGCGCTGCTGATAGGCGTATACCTCGGGCCACTGCTGCAGATCGACCTTCGAAGCGCCCGCCCAGTTCAGGATCGTGGTGAGGTACGCGTCCGCGATGCTGAACGCGTCGAGCAGGTACTCGCGACCGCGCAGATGCTTCTGCAGGATCGTCATCCGCAGCCCGATTTTGTCGCGCGCGTAAGCCTTGACTGCCTCCGGCGCCTTCTCGTCCAGCAGTGGAATGAATATCGCCTTGTGCAGCTCGGTGCCGATGAAGCCGAGCCACTGCTGCAGTCGCGCGCGCTCGCGGCCGCCAGTCGGCGCCAGCGCGGCCTGCGGGAACTGCTCCGCGACGTACTGCAGGATGGCGGTGTTCTCGGTGAGCATGCTGCCGTCGTCGAGGCGCAGCGCCGGCACCTGTCCCATCGGATTGACTGCGAAGAAATCGCTGCCGTCGAGCAGCTTCTTGCTGTGGGTGTCGGCCTGCGTGTAGCGCGCCTGCGCCCCGGCTTCGTACAGCGCGATGCGGGTGGCGAGCGAGCAGGCGAGGGGTGCGAAATACAGTTCCATGACGGCTCCTGATGACTCCAGTGTATTTCTGTACTGTGCGGTATAATATTGATGGTCGTCAAGGTATTTTTTTACAACATGGTACATAAAAAGCTAACCGCGCACGCAGTGCCGCGCCCTCGCGGCAGACCCCGCGCCTACGACGCCGACGCCGCGCTGGCGCAGGCGATGGCCGCTTTCTGGCGGCTCGGGTATTCCGCCACGTCGCTCGACCAGCTCAGCGACGCCACGGACATGAATCGTCCGAGCCTGTACGCAGCGTTTGGCGACAAGCGCGCGCTGTATCTGCAGACGCTCGACAGCTACACGGAGCGATCGAAGGAGAGCATCGCGAAAGCGCTCGATCCGCAGCTGTCACTTGCGGACGGGCTGCAGCGCTTCTACGACACGGCGCTCGCTTCGTATCTGCCGTCCGGCGATCCGGCAAGGGGCTGCTATCTGATCGGCACCGCGGTCACCGAAGCGCTTGGTGATGCAGAGATACGAGCGCGGCTCGGGGCCGCGCTGCGCGAGTTCGAGCGCATGCTGGAAGCGCGCATCCGCCAGGCGCGCGATGACGGTGAGATCGATACCGCATCGGATCCGGCGGCGCTCGCGCTGATCGCATCCGCTGTGCTGTACACCATGGCGATCCGCTCCCGCGCGGGAGAATCGCGGGCCGCGCTGCGAGCCGCGGCAACGACGGCTATCGATCTGATCTGCGGACGTGCACCTGCGCGAAGGCGAGGGCGCGGGCAATGATCTCGCGCGAGCGCTCGTCGTCGTCGAGGATGTCGAAGCCGTGCCGGCCGGCGGGATGATTCATGAGATCGAGCGGCGCATTGCCGGCCAGCGCCTCCTGCACGAACACGTCGATCGCGTGGTTGATCATCGGCTGGTCGAGGCCCGCGCGCGCAACGAACATCGGCAGGCCCGCGCCTTTCGCTTGCACATGCGCCGCAGCTGAGAACTCGTTCGCTCGCGCCACCTGCGTCGCGTCAGCGTCGACGGGAGTCATGTGGCGCAAGTCGAGGAAGGCGTAGAACGCGAGGACAGAGCGTACGTACGACGGCCGATCGCGCAACACCGCACTCAGCAACGGGCCGCCGCCGGAGAAGTACCACAGCGCGATTCGCTCCGCGTCGACATTTAGTTCCGCCGCGTGCTCGCGCACGTAGCCGATCGCCGCAGCAACATCCGATTGCGATCTCTCGTAGTCGCTCGGAGCGTGCAAGCGATGATTGAAGGTCACGCCGACGAGCGCCGACGCGGCGACGAGCTCGCCGTACGAGACGAACACGCCCCATTGCGTCGGCCGCATCTGCGCCGGAATCGGCCCACCGTGCACGAAGATCACCGCCGGGACGCGGGCACCGCCGGACAGGCGTGCCGGCGAGTAGATGTTCATCGAGAGCTCGACGCCGGCATCCCGCTTGTACGCGATGTCGTTGCGGACGCGAACATCGCGCATGCCGTCGACGTGGTAGACGATGCGTTTACTCAGATCAAGCTCGGCCATGGAGCGCTCCTGCGGGCCGCACGACGTTGCGGGCGCGTTGCACGAACTCCAGCAGCGAAGCGTCGAGCGCCCAGCGCCGCTGCAGGGCCACGTCCGCGAGCAGCGCCTGATGCATCCGATCCTTCACGCCGGCGTCGCCGCCAGAGAATTCGTCGAGCAATGATTCCCACTCACCGACCAGCGTCTGAACGGAGAGCGCATCGACGCCGTCGCCCGCTGCCATCGCACTGCGCATCTCAGCAGCAACGCGCAGCCATTCGCGCATGCGGTCGTCCGGCATGTTCAGGCGCTCGAGCGCCGCGGGCTCGAGATGACGCGCCCACGCGGCGAGATTGCCGTGTCGCAGCGCCCGCGTCAGATAGTCCATCGTCGCGGCGTCGAGGCCGCTCTGCGCCTGCATGCGTGCCTGCAGCTCGGGCTGCGCGTGATAGGCCAGCTTCATCTTGATTGCGAGCCCGATGTCGCCGCCGACCCGCGAGAGCATCAAGCGCATCCAGCCGTCCGCGAGCGCCTGCACGTGCTCGCTGTGCACCGGGACATCACGCTCCATCGCTGTTCGCAGCTCCGAAAGCAGCGAGCGCCATTGCTCTTTGTCGGCATTGCTGTTCGCGAGCAATCGCTGCAGCTCGTCGGACGAGCAGTACTTGTCGTATTGCGTGATGAGCTCGACGGCTGCGAGCCAGTCGCCCGCAACCGGCTCGTCACCGCGAGTGAGCACGCCGTGAATCTGCTGCAACCGGGTGCGCAGCGCCGTCGCCTTGTCGATGCGGTCGTCGATCTCGTCGAGCTGCTGCACGATCATCTCCGGCAGCGGCGCGCCGTCGTTCGCGAGGACCGCAGCAACCTCGTTCAGCGAGAGGTTGAGTCGCTGCAGGGCCTGGATGCGATACAGGCGCACGATGTCCGCCTGCGTGTACAGGCGGTAGCCGGACTCGGAACGCTGCGACGGCACGAGCAGACCGATCGCATGATAGTGATGCAGCGCGCGGACCGTGAGCCCGGTAAGCCTGGCGAGTTGCCCGACGGTGAACGACATGGAACCTCCGATCTGCCCGCAGACTAGAGCCTCACGTACCGTCAGGGTCAAGGGCTCAGCCGGCCGCGAAGCGCTGGCGGTATTCCCGCGGCGTCATGCCGACCTGGCGCGCGAACAGCTTGCGGAACGACGATACGTCTTCGTAGCCGCATTGCTCGACGATGCGATCGAGCGGCAGCTTCGAGCCCTCGAGCAGCTGTCGCGCGCGGGCGATGCGCTGCGATTGCAGATAACTCAGCGGCGACATCCCGAGGCTCGCCTTGAACCTGCGCGCGAGCGTGCGCTCGCTGACGGCAAGTGCCCGACACGCGCCCGCGATGGCAAGCCGCTTGTTCGAATGCTGTTGCAGGTAACGAGTCGCGCGCTCCATTGCCGACCCCTGCTCGGGCACCGGGTGCGGCACGAGGAAGGGGGATTGCGAGCCGCGGCGCCGCTCGACGAGCATCAGCCGTCCCGTCGCCGCCGCGAGCGGCTCCCCGGCAAGCTCCCGGACCAGCTCCAGCGCGAGATGCATGTAGGCGGTCCCGGCCGCCGCGGTCCAGCGGTCGCCGTCGCGCATCACGAGCCGGTCCGGAATGATCTCGACGTCCGGGAATGTCTGCCGGAACCAGTTCACCAGCCACCAGCAAGTGGTGGCGCGTCGGCCGCTCAGCAACCCAGCCTGCGCGAGCAGCACTGCTCCGCTGCATGAGCTCGCGAAGATTTTCGAGCGACGCGCCAGCTGCACGATGAAGGCGTTCTCGCTCCGCAGACGCTGCACCCGCTGCTCGAGATCCGCGAGCGACTCGCACCAGACTGGTGGAACGATCGATACGTCGTAGCGGCGGCGCTTTGCATGCGTCGCGAACCTGACTCCGTGAGAGCCGTGTACAGCGCGCCCGGATCTGCCGACGATGTGACAGTCGAAGCGAGCAGTCGCGGCGCTGCGCTCGTGCAATGTCGCGCGGGCGTTGTTCGCGATTGCGAAGAGCTCGAGCAGGCCAGCGGTGATCCAGGCGGAGCAGCCGGGATAGCCGACGATCGCGATGGTGACGGTTTTCGCCATGACGGTGGCAATTATGCCACTGGTGGCGAGTATCGGCTGTAGGTCAGGCTTTAGCCTGACAAAGAGTCGGGCTGAAGCCCGACCTACGGAGTCGCAATCATGAATGACGATCGCCGGCAGTTCGTGCAGATCGGATTGGCGGGCCTCGGTGTTGCATTGACGAGCGGCGGCGCGGCGGCCGAAGAGGCCAAGCCGGCGCAGCCGAGCTATCTCTGCGTCTATCGGCCCGGCCCGAAGTGGCTGCCTGGCAAACCGCTTGCGGAGCAGCCGCTACGCGAGCATGGTCGCTACATGCTCGATCTCTATCGCCGCGGGATCATGCGCATGGCCGGGCGATTCGCCGACGGCAGTGGCGGCGCAATGCTGTTCGGCGCGGACGACGACCCGGCTGCGCAGGAGATCGTTGCGGCAGATCCGGCGGTCGTGGCGCAGACGTTCACGTACGAACTGCACCAATGGGCCTTCGTCGACTGGCAAGCGCTTGCGAAACGCAATCCACGCTAGCGATACTACTAAAACCATAGTTGACAGGGCGCGGCAGCGCCGGTAGCGTCTACTACAACTCTAGTTGTGGAGGCGCGATGGAGATCACGTTCACCGACCGCGAGGCGGACATCATGGGTGTGCTGTGGCGGCATGGCCCGTCCACCGTCGCGGAAGTTCGCGAGGCGCTGCACGACGAGCTGGCCTATACGACAGTTCTGACGATGCTGCGTACCCTGCAAGGCAAGGGCTACGTCGGTTATGAAGAGGAAGGGCGCACGCACCGCTACTTCGCCGCGGTGGAACAGCAGGACGCGCGCAAGAGCGCGCTGCGCCACCTTGCCGAGAAGCTGTTCGACGGTTCGCCCGAGCTGCTGCTCACGCATCTGGTGTCCGCGCAGAAGCTCGATCGCAAACAGCTCGAGCGGATCCGCAAGCTCCTCGACGACAAGCCAGGGAAGGGCCGGTCATGATCGTGCACTGGCTGGCCTACAGCATCGCGGTCTCGTGCCTCCTCGGCGCGGCCGGGTTCGCCCTCGAGCGGGTGTGCCGACTGCAGCACTGGCCGTCGCGCTGGATCTGGGCGCTGCTGCTGGTGACGCCGTTCCTGCTGCCATTCGCGGCCTCGACGAACGATTCATCTGCAAAGCGCGATCGGGAAGCGGCTGTGATCGCCGAGCGGCAAAACCCGCCGGCTGTGAGCTCTTCTGCTGAGGCAGCGGGCAGCGCGAACACGACGCGGCAAGCTGCGTACCGCTTGCAGCGGCTCACAACGTCTCCAGGCGTCGCCTCGCTGCTCATCATCCTGTGGCTGGGCGGCTCGACGCTGCTGACGCTGGGTCTCGTCAACTCCTGGCTGCGCCTGCGGCAGCAGTCTGCGTCGTGGGCACGACGCGATATCGACGGCACTGAAGTCCTCGTATCCGAGGATATCGGCCCGGCCGTGATCGGCTTCCTGCGGCCGAGAATCGTCATACCCTCCTGGCTCTTCTCGGCAGACGCCGAAGTGCGTCGCCTCACCCTCGCGCACGAGCGCGAGCACGTGCGGGCACGCGATCCCTTGCTCCTGCTGCTAGGGACCGTGGCAGTCGTGTTGATGCCGTGGAATCTGCCGCTGTGGTGGCAGTGGCGCCGCCTGCGATTCGCGATCGAGGTCGACTGCGATGCGCGAGTGCTCGCTTCGGGCCGCGTCGCCAATCTTGACTACGCGGAGGCGCTGCTCAACGTTGCGGAGCGCAGCTCCCGCGTGCCGCTCGCTGCGGCGGCGATGTGCGAGTCGCCTTCGACGCTCGAAAAGCGCATCCGCCTGTTTCTGCTCGAGCGGGGCGCCCGGCAGCACGTCATGGCGGTAGCGCTTCTGATTACCGGCATTACAGCGACCGCGGCGGCCACGCAGATCGACGCGCCCGCGGCCTTCAGTCCAAGGTCGCAGCAAAAGCTCGTTCAGAGCGAGCTCGGCAGACAACTGGTCGAGACCATCAACGAGGGCGTTCATGACAGTGCTGTCGCTTTGCTCGACGCAGGCGCGGACGTGGATCGCGTCGTGCTCGGCGATGGGACGCCCCTGATCTCGGCGATCCGGCATGGAGACCTGTCGCTCGCGAAGCTGCTCCTGGAGCGGGGTGCGCGCGTCGACCTCGACGTCCAAGGCGACGGCAGTCCGCTCATTGTCGCAGCGACGCTGGGCAATCTCGATCTCGTCACGACTCTCATCCAGCACGGCGCGGATGTGAACGGCTTCGTGCCGGGCGATGAGACGCCGCTGATCAATGCAGCGCGCGCGGGTCAACTCGAAGTCGCGCGCTATCTCGTCGCAAACGGTGCTGACGTCAATCTCGCAGTGCCCGCGGACGACGGCCCGGCGGCGGAGATTCGCTCCCCGCTCGGGGAAGCGCTGAAGCACGGCCACACCTCGGTCGTGGACTATCTGCGCGCCCAGGGCGCAACGCGCTAGCCCGATGTTCATCGACGCAGGCACATTGACGGAGAATTCGCGCCTCGCAGCCGACGTCGTCATCGCCGGTGGTGGCGTCGCGGGCATCAGTCTCGCGCGCCAGCTCGCAGACACCGGTCTGGACGTCCTCGTGCTGGAATCCGGCGGCGAGGCGCCCGAGCCGCGCACGCAGTCGCTCTACGAAGGCACGATGACGCTCGGTGGTCCGGGAAACGATTCGCGCCCGCTGAACGACTACCTCGTCGAGTCCAGAGTCCGCTGCTTCGGCGGCTCCGGCAACGTCTGGGGCGGCAAATGCGCGCCGCTCGATCCGGTCGACTTCGAGAAGCGCGAGTGGATCCGGCACTCGGGCTGGCCGATCGATCGCGCCGGACTGCAGCCGTTTTACGATCGCGCCTGCGCACTGCTCGAGCTGCCGCGCTTCGGTGAGCAAGCCGCGAGCGTCGTAGGCATGGACGAGCCGCTGCTTGCGGGTCGCGTCAGCTCGCTCGCGATCCGGCCGCGCTGCTACACGCGTTATTCGGGCGCGGTTGCCGGCGACGCGTACGCCGCATTCAAGCGTGCCGCTGCCGAGCACGCTCGAGTCAAGGTTTGTCTGCATGCGAACGTCACCGCGATCCGGCTCGACCGGCAAGGCCAACGCGTCGACTCGCTCGAAATCGGCGAGTTGAACGGACGCGGGCACAGCGCCGTCGGTCGCGCGTATGTGCTCGCTACCGGCGGAATCGAGAATGTCCGTCTGTTGCTGGCGTCGAAGGACGTGCATCGCGACGGAATCGGGAACCACTCCGACTGGCTCGGCCGCGGCTTTCAGGGCCACACGACGATCTCACAGGGCGAGAGCACGTGCGTGTCGCTGCTGCGCGAGAATTCGCGGTTGGGGTTGTTCGACAACCAGCAGCGCACGCAGCCGCATGCCGTCATCGGCCTGTCGGACGCCGCTCAGCATCGCTATCGCACCGTGAACTTCACCGCGACGTTGATGGAGGAGCGCTCTGCCGCGCCCGAGGCCGAAGCGTGCATCGCCAAGCTTGCGCAGCGCATCGCAGCGGCTCCCGCAACTGCACGGCGCTCGGTTTACTTCATGATCGAGCACACACCAAATCGCGACAGCCGCATCACGCTGTCTCGCGACCAGCGCGACGAGCTCGGCCTGCCGCGCGTGCATCTGGACATGCGGTACGGCGAGCCGGAGTTCGACTCGATTGCCGCGGCGATCGGTTGTCTTGCGAACGAGCTCGGCCGGCTCGACATCGGGCGCGTGCGCTGGGCCGGCAAGCGCGATGAGCTGGTGCGCTGCATGGACGGGCCTTCGCGGCACCATATGGGAGCGACGCGGATGGCGAAGTCGCCGCACGACGGCGTCGTCGACGAGCAGTGCCGCGTTCACGGCGTCGACAATCTCTACATCGCCGGCAGCTCGGTGTTTCCGACCAGCGGCATCGCCAATCCGACGCTCACGCTGCTGGCACTGACGTTCCGGCTCGGCGACCACCTCACCGAGGTTGCGAAGGCACAGTCATGGGCCTGAGCATAGACCTGAGCAGACGGCGGACACTGCAATTGCTAGCGGCCGCGTTGGCAACCGGCGTGATGCCCGGCGCGCAGAGTGCGTCACAGTGCCTGAAGCTGGCGGACGGGCTCGATCTGAATGCGGCCGGCGCGATCGGTCGCGAGTATCTCGGGCACTACCCGCGGGATCCCGCGCTGAAAGAAGTGCTCGAACTGCTGCGCACACCGGCGGACACGGTACAGGATGCCGTGCGCCGGCTGCGCCAGATGATCCGCGAGGATTACGTCGCCGGCCGGACAATCAACTTGTCCGGCTGGCTCCTGTCGCGCACGGAGGGCTGCATCTTCGCCCGCGTTGCGATGTGCTCCAGGTAATTCATTGCTGCCAATAGAACGGCTGCGGTTGGCGATCGCCTGACAGCTTCTCCGTCATCGTGCCGCCCTCGTAGATGCGGCCGTTCTGCACCACGTATGCGATGTGATCGGTGACGCGGATGTTCTCCAGCGGATTACCGTCGACGATCAGCATGTCCGCGAGCTTGCCGCTCTCGATCGAGCCGAGATCCTTCGCCAGGCCGAGATGACGTGCCGGGTCGCTCGTCGCAGCCTGGATTGCCTGCAGCGGCGACATGCCGCCCTCGACGAAGCCCCACATCTCCCAGTGCGAGCCGAGACCTTCGCGCTGGCCATGCGCGCCGGTATTCACCAGCACGCCGAGCTCCAGCAGCCGCTTGGCATTCGCCGCGGAGTCGCGGATCGCCTGGTAGTCGCTCGACGGTGCCATCTGCCGGCGCACCGAGCGCGGCTGCAGGATGTGCGGCGGCACGTAGCGCGACAGGATCGGATGCTTCCACACCTCCGACTCCTGGTAGAAGAAGAACTCGGCGCCCGGGCCGCCGTAGGTCACGACCAGCGTCGGCGTGTACGCCACGCCGGTCGACTTCCAGAACTGCAGCACGTCGTCGTAGAAGCGCTCCGGCGGCACGTTGTGCTCGATGCTGGTGTTGCCGTCGGCGATCATGCTCATGTCCATGTGATAGAGCGATCCGCCTTCGGGCACGACCAGCATCCCGGCTTCGCGCGCCGCGGTCACGACCATCTGCCGTTGCTCGCGTCGCGGCTGGTTGTAGTTCTTGATCGAGATCGCGCCCTGCGCCTTGAGGCGCCGGATGTGATTGCGCGCGTCGTCCAGCTTGTCGATGCTGGCGAAGTTCTCGGAGTGCGCGCCGTAGACGATGTCGCCGGTCGAGAAGATGCGCGGCGCCATGATCAGACCGGCCCGCTGATACTCACCGGCGGCGAAGATCTCCGTCGCGTTGTTCGACGGATCGTGGATCGTCGTCACGCCGAGCGCGAGATGCGCGAGCGCCGAGTAGTTCTGCTGCGGGACGATATCGTTGACGCCCTGCGCGCCGTGCGCATGCGCATCGATGATGCCCGGCATGATCGTGCGGCCCGCGAGGTCCAGCCGCTTCGCATCCGCCGGAATGTCCACTGCGTCGCTCGCACCAACCGCCACGATGCGGTTGTCGCGCAGCACGACCGTGCCGTTCTCGATCACCTGCTGCGAATCGTTCATCGTGATGATCCGCGCACCGGTGAGCGCCACGACGTCATGCGGCTTGTCGGCCGCGCGCGTCATGCTGAGGTTCGCGACCACCTTGCCGTGAGTGTCGTCGGTACTGCCGGTCGCGAACAGCTCGGCCATCTCCGCGCGATAGAGCGAGGAACCGAGAGTCCACGACAGCGTGTCGCCGTCGATCCAGTTGATGTAGTTGCCGCCGATGTCGGTGGCGCGCCGCTGCGGAACTGCCTTCGTTTGCAGCGACAGGTCGATCTGGCCGCCCGGCGGCATCGGCACGACGTAGATGTGGAAGTTCTCGAGGAACGCCAGCCATTCGCCCGTGGGCGACACTTCCATGTTCGCTGCGTAGTTGGAGCGCGCGTGCAGGCGGCGATCCTGGCCGTTCGCGTCCACGCTGGCGAGCTCATGTGCCGGCTCGCTTTCCTTCGGCGCCTTATCCGAGGTGAAGTAGATGCGGCCGTCGTTGCCGACGAAGTGCGGATCGCGCCCCTCGTCGGTGAGACGCACTGCTGCGCCCGTGTCGACAGCGAGGCGATACAGGCCGGGATCCGCCGACCACATCGGTGAAGTCAGCGTGCCGCCGGTCGAGCGTTCGACCACGATCGACTTCCCGTCCGGACTGAAGCGCGGGTGCAGGTAGTGACCCGGTTGCTTCGAGATCGCGCGAGAGCTGCCGCCGCTCGCGCTTACTACGTGAACCTGGCCCAGCCCGGCGTCGGTCCAGCGCACGAACACGATGCGCTTGCCGTCACGCGACCACGACGGAGACAGCTCGAACGCCGGGGCTTCCTCGCGCGTGAGACGACGTGCCGTGCCGTCCGCAACATTCCTGACCCACAGGCGTCCGAACGATTCGAACACGACCTGCCTGCCATCCGGCGAGACGCTCGAGAAACGCACCATGTGCGTCTGGATCTCGTCCGGCGCGACTGGAGTGTCGACGCGCGGCGGCACCATCGCCGTGCGAGTGTCTTTGACGTGGAAGGGGACGTCGCTGACCGCGGCCGAAGCGACGTCGATGCGCTTGATGCCGCCGCCTGCCCAGAACACGACGCTCTTGCTATCGGGCGTCCAGTCCATGTTCGGATACACGCCCTGGACGGCCCAGGTTTCCTGCATGTCGCGATCGAGATCCAGGTAGAGCGAGCGCTCCTGGCCAGACACCAGGTCCTTCACGAACAGTGCCGTCTCGAATGCATTCTGCGTGCGCACGCGATGCACGAAGGCTAGCCAGCGGCCGTCGGGCGAGGGCGTCGGACGGACACCGCCGCCCGGCTCGCTCACGGCGTCGTCGGTCTCGCCGCTGGCCAATTCGTAGCGGCGGATGTTGAACACGGCCTTGTTTACGTCCTGCGCGTACTCGAACGTGTTGCCCGGCGTCATGTTCTGGCTGTAGTACAGGTACTTCCCGTCGGGCGAGAACGCCGGCTCGCCGAGCTCTTTCTGGAACTCGTCGCTCGGACGCTTGACCAGCGGCACGCCGTCGCCGCCGTCGAGGCTGTACAGCCAGATCTCGCCGGTGCCGAGCGAGCGCCGCGTCGTGAAGTGCTTGCGGCCCGCGATGTAGTGGCCGCTCGGATGCCACACGGGATTGTTCAGCAGCCGGAAGCTCTCCTTGGAGATCTGCCGCGCGTTGCCGCCGTTGGCGTCCATGATCCAGAGATTGTCGCCGCCGCCGCGGTCCGAGGTGAACGCGATCCACTTGCCGTCGGGCGAGTAGCGCGGCTGCATGTCCCACGCCATGCCCGATGCCAGTGCGCGCGCTTCACCGCCCTCGATCGGCAGGTCATAGATGTCGCCGAGCAGGTCGAACGCGATGCGCTTGCCGTCGGGGCTCACGTCGACGCTCATCCAGGTGCCGGTGTGCGTATCGAGCGGAATCTCGCGCCGTTCGCCGGGTGGCGCCGTGACGTCCCAGGTCTCTTGCTTTTCGTCCTGGGCTGCGAAGGCAGCAGGGCCGAGCAGCAGCAGCGCGGCGAACGTTCGAAGCTTCATGTGGATCCTTTCTGGTCGAGCATGTGACGAATTGCAACTTCACCGAGCGGCTCGCGACCGCGGACACGCAGGCTGTCGGCCCACTCGCGTGCAAAGTCGCGTTGCAGGGCGACGTTGACGGCAGCCGTAATGCACATCGTGATCGGCGCGCCGAGCGAAGCGAGCGCCATGTCTTTGTGCGCGTCCCACACGTCGCCTTGCGTGCCCAGGTACGCCTGGCCGAGATCGCCGCCGACGGCGAGCGCCGCTGCCCATTCGATCAGCTCGTACAGCATCGACGTCGACATGGTCAGGTCGAGCGGCAGGAAGTAGCCCCAGAAGCCACGGACATTCGCGATGCGCAGGAACACTTCGCGGATCGGATAGGCGAGCAGCAGCCCGTAACAGAAGTGCACGACGCGGTCGAAGTTGTTGCGCTCCCAGCCGAGCGCCGCGTTCAGCGAATGGCTGGTCAGCGAGCGCCACGCGGCGTCGTACGGGACCTCGGCATAGGTGTAGTGCGCGCCGATGGTGTGCAGGCACAGGAACACGAATATCGTCGTGTAGGAGATGCGGGAGAGGGGGAAGACGCGGTAGGTGACGATCAGCAGCGCGATGGCGGCGAACAGCAACGCATTTTCCAGCCACCAGTCCGAGCGATCGAACGGATGGAACGCGAGCGCCGCCCACAGCACAGCAAGGATTCCCGCCAGCGTCCCCAGATACAGCGTGCGCGACAAAACCGATGGCTCCGCCCCGACCCGGCCGGGGAGTCTATGTCATCAGCGGTCCGCGAAGCACCAGTGTCCGCCAGATGTATACTGCGGCCAGCCGGGGGGCCGCATGAACTACGTCGAAGTCGCGATTCCATTCTTCATCCTGGCGATGCTCGTCGAGTACCTGTACGGCAAGCTCGTCAAGCGGCAGACCTACCGACTCGCGGACACGGTCAACAGCTTGCAGCTCGGTACGCTCAGCCGCCTGGTCGACGTGCTGCGGCTGGGCTTTTCCGGAGTTGTCTTCGGCGCGCTGGTTGCGTGGCTCGGCCTGCGTCAGTGGTCGATGGATTCGCCGTGGCAGTGGGTCGCGGCGTTCGTCGCCTACGACTTCTGCTACTACTGGAAGCATCGCTGCGGACACGAGTGGCGCATCATGTGGGCCTCGCACATCGCCCACCACCAGAGCGAGGAATTCAATCTCAGCACGGCGCTGCGCCAGACCGGCACCGACTACATCGGCTTCGTTTTCTACATTCCGCTGTATCTCGCGGGCGTGCCGGCCGCGGCGGTAGTGACCGTCGGCAGCCTGAATCTCATCTACCAGTTCTGGGTGCACACCGAGCACATCCGGCGCCTCGGGCCGCTCGAGTGGATTCTCGTGACACCGTCGAACCATCGCGTGCATCACGCGCGCAATCCCGAGTACATCGACCGGAACTACGGCGGCGTCTTCATCCTGTGGGATCGCCTGTTCGGCACGTTCCGGGACGAGCGCGCGGACCTGCCCTGCGTGTACGGCATCACCACCGGACTCAAGAGCTGGAATCCGTTGTGGGCGAACCTGCACTTCTGGTCCGACACGGCGAAGCTCGCGTGGCGCACGCGTAACTGGGGCGACAAGCTGCGCATCTGGTTCAAGCCGCCCGCGTGGATTCCGACGGATCTGGATCTGCAGCAGAAGGTCGATTCCAGCTATCCCAAGTTCGATCCGCCGGCGACCCGCTACACGCGCGGCTACACCTTCGTGCAGTACTGGATTCTGACATTTGCGTCGTTGTGGCTCTTGCAGGTGGAGAAGACTCTGCCGCGCGAATTCGTCCTGCTCGTGTTCGTCTGGGTGTGCTACTCGCTGTTCGTGCAAGGCGCGGCACTCGAAGGCCGCCTGTACGCGCGCAAGCTGGAATGGCTGCGCGTCGGAGCCGCGTTCGCCCTGGCATTCGTCACATATCTGATGTGGCCGCAAGCTCTCGCGGGCGTCGCGCTCGCGCTTGCCGGCTATGCTGCCGTCAGTGCTGTCGCATTCGTGCTCGGGACATACAGTCATGACAACGATCGGAACCCCGCTGGCGCCCTCGGGTAGTCGCGTGATGCTGCTGGGCTCGGGTGAGCTCGGCAAGGAAGTGGCGATCGAGCTGCAGCGTTTCGGTTGCGAAGTGATCGCAGTCGACCGCTATCCGAATGCGCCCGCGATGCAGGTCGCGCATCGCTCGCATGTGATCAACATGCTCGACGGCGCAGCACTGGCGGCAGTCATCGAGCAGGAGCGGCCGCAGCTCGTCGTGCCGGAGATCGAAGCGATCGCCACGCCGACGCTGCTCGAGCTCGAGAAGAAAGGCTGCACCGTGATCCCGACTGCGCGTGCCGCGCGGCTGACGATGGATCGAGAAGGCATTCGCCGGCTTGCAGCCGAGCAGCTCGGCCTGAAGACGTCGCCGTACCGCTTCGCGGACTCGCTGGCCGAGTATCGCGACGCTATCGGCGAGCTGGGGATGCCGTGCGTGATCAAGCCCGTGATGAGCTCGTCGGGCAAGGGCCAGAGCGTCGTGCGTACGCAGGCCGACGTCGAGCATGCGTGGGAATATGCGCAGCAGGGCGGCCGCGCGGGGAAGGGTCGCGTGATCGTCGAAGGTTTCATCCGTTTCGACTACGAAATCACGCTGCTCACTGTTCGGCACGGCGGACACACGACGTACTGCGATCCGATCGGCCATCTGCAGATCGACGGCGACTATCGCGAGTCGTGGCAGCCGCAGCCGATGAGTGCCGCGGCAGTCGCCGAATCCCAGCGCATCGCGCACGCGGTCACCGCCGAGCTCGGCGGCAATGGCATCTTCGGTGTCGAGCTGTTCATCGCCGGCGATGACGTGTACTTCAGCGAAGTCTCGCCGCGGCCGCACGACACGGGACTGGTGACGCTGATCTCGCAGGATCTTTCCGAGTTCGCGCTGCACGCGCGCGCGATCCTCGGCCTGCCGATTCCGGTCATCCGCCAGCGCGGGCCGGCTGCTTCATGTGCGCTGCTGGTCGATGGCAATTCGAACGACGTTCGTTTCGAGAACGTCGAGCGGGCGCTCACTGAACCCGATACCGCGATCCGTCTGTTCGGCAAGCCGGAAGTGCGCGGTCATCGTCGCATGGGTGTATCGCTGGCGCTTGCCGGCACGATTGAAGAGGCGAGGGCGAAAGCGCGCAAGATGACCGAGACGTTGAGCGAGGGAGTCCGGTGCGAGTGAAGCGTCGCTTCAGCGCCGGCCCGTCACCCGACGCCACAAGTCATCCAGCTTGTCGTCGATCTCGCGCATCGTGCGAATGCCGGGCGCCAGAAACGTGATTTCGGCTCCCAGAGCGGACGGCGTGTTCAGGAGCAACGTAACGTAGCTGCCGTTGAGGCCCGGCCGTCGTTTGATCTCCCGCACGTTCGCGATCGGGATTTCGACCCGGGTTTTCCAGCGCGTGATCACCAGCCGGTCGCCGTGGTCCTCGACCGTATCCGCGATGCGCCAGAATCCTCTGCTGAGGGCGACCCACATGAGGATCAGGCCGACGCCGACGACGATCAACGTGATCGCGAGCGCATTCGGCGTGTCACGGCTGGATTGGTAGCTCCAGGCGGAAACGGCCAGCACCGCGACGAACGGCAGCACGCGCTTGACGAACGTCGAGTGCGGAGCGGAAAGCTTCTGCACGTCAGGCTTCGCGGATCCAGACATCGTGGGCATGCTGAGTGTCGAGATACTCGCGCACCGCGCTGATCCTGCCGTCCCGGAACTCCATGATGAAGTGATACTCCTGCCGGTACAGGCGGCCGTTTTTCAGGTCGCCCGAAGAAGTGGCTTCCACTGCGACCCGATCGCCTTCCGCTATTGCGGACACGAGGCTCATGCGCAGCCCGCCCGTCAGGTTGTCGATCATGCGGCGGAACAGGCGGCCAATGCGTTCCTTGCTGTAGACGCCGGCCGTCGGCGTCAGCTCCTTCTTGCCCGGGATGCGCCACGTTGCGTCGTCCGTCATCAGCGCCAGAACGCCGTCGATGTCGCTCGCCGAGAAGCGCTCGAAGAAGCGCTGTGCGGTGGCTTTGTTTCGCTCCGTGCTCATGGCGCCCAGCATACGCCACTCCAGACGCGAGAATGCATGCGCACCGTCCTTGGCACGCATGCACCGGGAGCCTGTCAGAGGCTGGCTATTGGAACGCGACCGAGATGACGCCGAACAGGCCGTCCTCCTCGTCGTTGGGTCCCGCGGCATAGAACAGCGCGTTGGTCTTCTGCGCCAGGATGCCGTTGCCGAACTGAATCGCCCACAATCCGTCGATGTGCAGCTTCTTGCCGTCGGCACCGCGCAACGTGCCGAGTAAGGTGCCGGTGCGGGGCCCGAATGCGTTGATGGTGCCGTCGCCAAGGTTCCCGACGAGCAATGCGCCGCCGAACTTGCCGAAGCTCTCGGGAGCGAGCGCGAGTCCCCACGGCGCATTCAACACGCCGCGCGTAGCTACTCGACGCAACAGTCGACCGTCCGGATCGAAGACATCGACGAAGCCGAGGCCGGCGCCTTGAACTTCCTCGTCGCCGCCCGCTGCCTGCTTGGCGTAGGTGACATAGATGTCGCCGTTGATGGCCTGCACTCCGAACGGTGCAAAGGTCGCCGGCAGGAACGGATCGACGAATCGCCCCGCGGGCAGCGCGACCTTCGTGAACGTGCCGTCGAACACGTCGATGCGCCGCTGCAGGAAGTTCGCTGCGTACAGCAGATGCGTCGTGCCGTTGCCGCTCAGGGCGAGCCCCGTGTAAACGGCCTCGTCAGTGTCCTGCGCACCCTTCGGCACGAATACCGCATTGGTCGCGTCGACATTCGGCGCCCAGCCGGCGAGGTTGCCCTGCTCGGTCGCGAAGATGAAGCGCGCCGGGCCGGACGCGCCGCTCTTGGTGACCACGAAGTCCATGCCGCCGGAGAAGACGATGCCGGTGGGATTGCCCTTCGAGCCGTCGGGCCCCGGGATGGCTACGATCAGCCGTTGCGGTGTCGGCGAGAGCGTGCCGTTGCCGTCGTACAGAACCGCGACGTTGCCGTCCGCGGAGTTGACCCAGGCGAAGCCGGTGGGATTGAAGGCCATGCCCCAGCCATTGATCAGCTTCCGGTCGAGGACCCGTGCGTGCAGATCGCCATTCGAGACCAACGGCTTGTTGCGATAGAACTGCTCGGCGTGTGCGGCGCCGGCCGCGACGAACGTCAGTGTCGCGGACGCCAGCAACGCCCGCAGCGAAGCGGATGCGGTGTTCATGTCCATGCTCCTGGATAACGAGTCTTGCAGAAAGTGCCAGGCGAGCTCGCGTTTACTGTGCGCGAGTGAGTGACAGCGAGTGCTGTCGCGGTTCTGCGTCGTGATTACGTTTTCGTTATTGTCGTCGTCGTTGTCGTGTCATCGGCGAACCAGCGCAGCCGATAAGCGTTGATCGCCGTGCGCCCGAGCCGCCGCACCAGCCGGTTGTTGACGATGACGCCGACCGGCGCGCCGACGATCGGCAACAGCTGCGCAAGTTTTGCAAGATCGATGTAGTCGCGATATTCCTGCTGGAAGCTGCGCCAGTCGAAAGCATCGAGCGAATCGGGCAGCTGCTCGCTGTAGCCGCGCCAGTCGCTCATCCGCCGATACACCTCGAGGCGATGCGCGTCGCTCGAGAACGCGAGCTGAAACACGTGCAGCAGGTAGATGCGCTCTTTGTAGTCCTGCCCGGAATAGCCGTACAGCGCGCCGATGTCGAACAGCAGCTTCAGCTTGATGCTGAGCAACAGCGGGAAGTCGGCGAGTCCGAGGAAGAACCCGCCAGCTCCCGTCACGCCGCCTTCGATCGCGGCCGTGCGGCTGTAGTTCTCGATCTTCTCGGCAATCAGCACTTCACGTTGCGAGAGGGTGCGGCCCTGCAAGGGCGTGGGCGCGGTGAAGCTCGATCCGGCGATCACCGCGCGCGTCATCTGTTTGATGACGGTCGTGACGGTCTCGTGTACGCGCTCGGGGATGAGTCCATTGATGCGACGTTGCAGGCCGCGCGTCGCCTGGCTCCACGGGCCGGGGCGGGCGCTCATTTCTTCTTGCCAGCGGCGCAGCTCGGCGCGTGCCTGCCGCTCATAGTCGTCGTGATGCAGGATGGGGAGGGCCATGGCGCTATGAAAGACGCCACGGCCCTCCTTGGCAAGCACAGCCGGGCAAGCTCAGAGCGAATCCAGGAATGTCAGGACGAGGCTCTTCTGCTGGTCGGTCAGTCCGTCGTACCGGGCGCGCACGCTTGCCGCCTGGTTGCCGTGCCGTGCGATCGCCTCCTGCTTCGTGAACGACAAGCCGTCGTGCATGAGCCGGTTACGTGTCCGCATTCCCCACAGCGGCGCAGTGCGCATCAGTGCGTAGGTCTCCGCGTACTCGGGTCCCGGCAGCACCGGAATGCCGTCGCCGGTGCCGATGTCATGCGACAGGTAATCGCTGTAGGGATGAATGATCTTGTTGCCCAGCGCGAACGGGATGCGGAAGGCGCCGCCGTTGATGATCGTGCCGGCACGCGCGGTGCGCAGCTCCGACACGTGGCAGCCGTTGCAGCCGACCTGGTTGAACAAGGCCTCGCCCGCCTGCACGTCGCTTGTGATCCTGCCGCGCGAGGGCGCCTTGGTCGAGCGCATGAAGTTTGCGAACGCCTTGACGTCCTCGCCTTCGTCCTCCGGTTCGGGCACCGGATCGAAGCGCGTGCCGAAGCCGACGAAGCGGCCGCTCGAGGTGTTCTCGTCCGGGAATAGCGGGCTGGTGATGCCCATCTCGTTGAGATACGCATCGGCGGAGAACGACTCGAGGCTGCGATGCTGGTTCTTCCAGCCGAAGCGGCCGACGCCCATGGCATTGCTGCCCTCGAGCACCGGCACCATCACCGCCGTGCCGCGGATCTCCGCGGGCTGGGCATCGCGGATCGCGAGCAACGTTTCATTCGCGACACATTCGACGAAGCCGTTGCCCAGCGTGTTGGTCGAGATGCGGAACGTGCGGACGTCGTCCTCGAAGGCGACGCGCTCCACGACCGCCGAGTTCGTGGCGCGCGAGTGGATCAGCGAGCCGCCGAGCGATTCGAAGAAGCCGCCCGAGGCGTCGAGACGCCCGGTGCGATGCTCGGCGATCTGGCTCGCGCCGCCGGTCACGACGTTCTGGTGACACTCGGCGCAGCTCTGCGCGTTGTACGTCGGGCCGAGGCCGTCCGCGATCGATTCGACTTCCTCGAAGATGAAGCGGTTGTCGTTGAACGAGCGGTCCGGCACGACGTTGTCTTCGTTGAGCAGGTTGTAGGTCGGCCCCTGGCGCAGGAAGCCGTTGGTGCGATTGTCGAATCCGGTCGGCGCCTCGCTGAAGAAATCAGCCTGCGTGACCGCGTTGGTCGCCTGCTCGCCCGGCATGACTCCCGAATGCTGAAAGCGATCCGTCGCGCGATTGTCGGCCGTCGAGTCCAGGCCCAGTAGCAGCAGCGGTGCTGAGGTCACCGCGGCCAGTGCAAACCTCTGTAGTGCTTGCATCACGATTCTCCCGGTTGATCGTTTGGGCAAAAGAATCCCGCCTCGCGCGCTGCGCGAGTTTTTCCTGCGTTTGATTGCTCCCTGGTGGCGCCGTCGGTGCGCGGCGCTCGGTTGTGTGTCAGAAACGCGCAGGAGCCTGCGCGCATTCACCTAAAGGTGCAACGTGCGAATCTGGCGACGATAGAGTTCGCCGACGTGAGAATGTTTGGCTATGTCAGCGAAGCGCCGAACAAGCGGCCGTGCAATGCGAACACTGCGGCGAAGATCAAAATCGCGATGAGCGGGCGCACGATGCCGATCTCGCGCAGCGCAGGGCCGAGTCGATTGCGTCCCGCGGCGATTGCTGCGAAAGGAACGTTGGAGGTCTGGCGCGCGAACTCCGCCCAGCCCTCACCGTAGTTGCGACGGCGCTTCGCATCGATCGACGCCGTGCCGCCGAGCGCGAGCACGAGCAGCGAGCCGAACAGCACCGAGGAAGCGGCGTCGCCGTTGATGACGAAGTGGACCAGCGCCCACAGCGCCGTGCCCCACAGGAACGGATGACGCGTGATGCGCGTCATGCCGCGCACCTGCACCTCACGCGTGAGCTGCGACTCCCGGCCGACCGATGTCGGATTCGGCGTGCCGATGCCGATGACGATGAAGGCAAACGCGATCAGAACCAGCGGGATTGCGATCGGCTTCAGCGCCAGCAGCTGGCCCCACAACACCACGTGCGGCGCATGTGAATAAGCCCGCGCCATCCAGATCAGGCCGATCGCAGACGCGAGCGCGAACAGTCCGCGGAAGACCCGGTCGCCAATCCTGCCCACCAGCCGATCGCGCAGCCGCGTACCGGAGACCCCGAAGTGAATCCCGAGGAAGAACACGGCGGCGGCAACCAGGCTGGCCATGGCCGCATCTTACCTCCATCACAACCCCTTAATGCGCTCGCTCACGTTTGAGTTGAGTGGCGGCTTGGTACCGTACGGCTACCTGCGCCGCTCCAGCCGGAATTTCTGTCGCCAACAAGGGAGAATAGTCAATGAAAAGCCGCGTACGGACCGCTGTCATGAGCGCTATCGCTCTGCTCGTGCTGGCCACCTCGCCGTCGGCCGGTGCTCAAGGCGAAGCGTCAGCGGCAACACCGCCCGGCGCGGTGCCGATCGAAAAGCTCGTCGCCGCCGTCGCGAAGCGCACCGGCAAGAAGTTCATCGTCGATCCGCGCGTGCGCGCCGATATCGTCATGGTGGGACAGGAACCCACGAGCGTGGACTACGCGGCTCTGTTGCTGATCCTGCGCGTTCATGGCTTCGCGGCGGTGGAGGAGGGCGGCTACGTGCACCTGATTCCCGACGCGAACGTCCGGCAGTATCCGGTGCCGCTCGCGACCGGCAAGGATTCCTACCCGGATGCCGAGTACGTGAACAGACTGATCCCGCTGAAGAGCATTTCGGCGGCGCAGATGGTGCCGGTGCTACGCCCGCTCCTGCCCCAGGTCGCGCATCTGGTCGCGTACCCCTGCACGAACACTTTGATCATCGTGGACACGTACGCCAACGTGAAGCGTATCGAGCAGATCGCCCGCGCGCTCGACGGCGGCGGCGAGCCGTACACGCCGCCGCAGTCGCTCTGCGCGGATTCGTCGGCGAAACAGTAATCAGGACCCAGGTTTCATGATTTTGGCGGGCCGGCGTACCCGAACAGGTACGCCGCGACCTTGCGCATCTGGATCTCTTCCGAGCCTTCGGTGATGCGATAGCGCCGATGATGCCGGTAGATGTGCTCGAACGGCTTGTGGCGCGAGTAGCCGATGCCGCCGTGTACCTGCATCGCGCGGTCGGCGGCTTCGCAGCACATGCGGTTCGACCAGTAGTTGCACATCGACACCTTGTCCGACAGTCGTTGCTCGACTTCCGGGTGCGGCATCTGGTCCATCTCCCACGCGGTCTTGCGGATCAGCTGCCGCAGCATCTCGGCCTGGGTCGCAAGCTCGACCAGCGGCCACTGGATCGCCTGGTTCTCCGCGAGGGCCTTGCCGAACGGCTTGCGCTCGCGTGCGTAGCGGACGCTCTCCTGGATGCAATAGACCGCGGCGCCCAGCGATGAAGCGGCCTGGCGGATGCGATTCTCGTGCACGAACGCCTGCGCGATCGGCAGGCCGTGGTCGATCGCGCCGAATACAGCGGAGTCCGGCACCCAGACGTTCGTGAGGCTCACTCGCGGATGATCGGTCGGCATGTTGAAGGTCCACAGGTATTCCTCGACCTTCACGCCGGGCGTCGTCGCCGGCACGAGGAACGCGCTGATGCCTTTGGCGCGGCCCGCTTCGCCGCTGGTACGCGCGAACACCACGCAATGAGTGGCGACGTGCATGCCGGTCGTCCACATCTTTTCGCCGTCGATGCGCCAGCCGTCGATGCCGTTGCGGGTTTCGCGCACCGCGCGCGTTTCCATGTGAGTCGCGTCCGAGCCGTGATGCGGTTCGGTGAGCCCGAAAGCGACGATGACTTTGCCGTCGAGGCTGCCGCGGATGAACTGCTCCTTCTGCGCCGGGCTGCCGAAATCGCGCACCATGACGATGAATGGAAAGTTGCCGACGACCGAGTGCTCGTTCTGCAGATCGTTGTGCAGCCCGAGGCCTTGCGCCGCCAGGTGCTCGCGAATCACGGCCATCCATAGGTTCGAGCCGCCCTCGCCGCCGTACTCGCGCGGCAACGAGAAGCGATAGAAGCCGGCGCGATCGGCGCGGCGTCGCGCTTCCGCGAGCAGCTCTTCCCATTCGCGGCGCGGCAGGCCGCCGCCTTCGAAATCCGTCCGTGCCCATTCGCGCCGGTGATCGAAGAAGCGCTGGTTGTCGTCCTGTGCCTGGAGCGGTGCGATCTCTGCGGCAATGAACGCGTCGAGGCGCTCGAGATACTTCACCAGATCGGGCGGGAGCGAGAAGTCCATGGCGTTACGTCCCGGTTTCGCGCCGGTACGACGCGTACGTGGGTTGATCGATCGCGAGCTTCGCCAGCGTCGTCGCCCACAGGTGCGCGGCGAGGCCGGGCGTTTGCAGGCTCAGCTCGCCGGCGGCGATGCGGCGGCTCAGGAGTGCATTCAGTTCTTCGAGGGAGCCGTCGGTATGCAGCAGCGCGGTGAGTCTCGCGTGCTCGTCGCGTTCGGACGCGGGACGCAGCTCGAGCTCGCGCTTCACGAGATCGAGTGCGTTGGCCGCAACGCGCGCATGAAACGCTGCATGCCCGGACAACTGCGGAACCGCGACGTCGCGCAAGAATGCCGCGGTCGCTGCGAGCACCTCGGAGATTGTCGGCGGGTCTTGCATGATTCAGCTCCTTATCCTCGCGGAGCCAGCAGTCGCAACAAATCCAGCTCACTCTCCGACGCCCTGCGCGAGATCATCGCTCGCTCGACGCTCGTATCGCGACCGCTGCGCAGCCACTTCGGCATGTCCGCGCACATCACGCCCCAGCGCAGGCTGCCGAGCACCGCCCACCATTCGAGTCGCGCCGGATCGATCGAGCGCCCGCTCGCGTCTTCGTAAGCGTCGAGCAGCTCGTGCCACTGGCCGAAGCCGCCGACGGGTTGGTCGAGCTCGCCGAACCGCCACGGCGGGATGCACAGCCACGCCAGATCCTCGACCGGATCGCCGACGTGCGCGAGCTCCCAGTCGAGCACTGCGTGCACGCCTTGCGCGCCGACGATCAGATTGCCGTGTCGATAGTCGCCGTGCACGAGCACTGCCGGGACCGCTGGCGGCAAATGCTCGCGCAGCCAGCGGCACGCGAGCTCGAAGACGGGACGCGGCGTTTCCTGCCCTTGGTATTGCGAGTAGAGATGCTGAAGCTGTCGCTGTGCATCGAGCAGCGGCAATTGCGGCAGGCGCGCGAGATCGACTGCATGAATCGCCGCCGCAACGCGACCCAGCTGCCCCGCGAGTCGCGGACGTACCGACGCGAGCGCCGGGTCACGCAGGATCTTGCCTGGCAGGGTCGCACCTGCGATCCGCTGCATCAGAAAACCTTCGCCGAGCGCGTCCTCGGGAGCGAGAACGTAGCGGACTTCCGGCACCGGCACGCCGCAGCCGTGAACCGCCGAGAGCACCTGCGCTTCCGCCTGCAGCGTGAGCACGCCGGCTCCGCGACCGACAGCCGATCGTCGCAGGATCAGCGGCTCGACGCCCGCATCGCGGACCGCATCGAGCGACCACGTCTCGTTGGTCGCTCCTGCCGACAAGCGTGTGAGGTTCGTGACGTCGCGGACCTGCGGATCGAGCCGCGCGAGCAGGCGACGCACGGCTTCGCTCATTGCGGGATCGCGGCTGCTCATGTGATCGTATATACCTCAATGGGGGTGGACTGTGGCGCAGAAGCTTTTCGACCTGTCCGGCAAGGTCGCCCTGGTCACGGGCGGCAACGGCGGCATCGGCCTCGGCATGGCGGAAGGCCTGGCGCAGGCCGGCGCCCGGATTGCGATCTGGGGCCTGAACGCCGAGAAAAACCGTATCGCCGAGGAGAAGCTGCGTGCGCACACGCGCGACGTGCTGGTCCAGCGCGTCGACGTGGCTGACGAGGAGGCGGTCGGCAGCGGCATCGCGGACGTCGTCCGCACGCTGGGACGGCTCGATTTCGTGGCGGCTAATGCGGGTGTCGGCGGCGGCGGTCGCTCGTCGTTCGCCGAGACTTCGACCGAGCAATGGCGTCGGATCACGATGACCAATCTCGACGGGGTGTTCTGGACGCTGCGCGAGGCCTGCAAGCACATGATGACGCGCGCGGAGAGCGGCGACCCCGGCGGCTCGGTCGTGGTGACTTCGTCAACGTCCGCGATCCACGGCGCGCCGCGCAACCAGGCTTATGCCTCGACCAAGGGCGCCGTCATCGCGATGATCCGCGGCATCGCCGTCGAATACGCACGTTACGGCGTGCGCGCCAACGCGATCCTGCCGGGCTGGATCCGCACAGACATGACCGCGAGCCTGCAGTCGTGGGATAAGTTCAATGAGAAGGCGATCGGCCGCGTGCCGATGCGCCGCTGGGGCGAGCCGGAGGACTTCGCCGGCATCGCCGTCTACCTGGCGTCCGACGCGTCGCGATTCCACACCGGCGACAGCTTCGTCATCGACGGCGGCTACACGATTTTCTGAAGTTTTCTCAGACCTAAGTTTTCTTAAGAGAGTGGGCGGCAGGCCGCGGGATCGCGGATACTGGCCGCTATTCTTGGCTCGCGGGGAGAAGAATCATGAGCAGGCTTTTGACCTTCGTGGCAGCCGCGGTGACGATTCTGGGGTTCACCCGCGTGGCCTGGGCCGACGGGCTCAGCACGCAGGACTACATAGACATCGAGCAGCTCTACGCGACGTATAACCACGCGATCGATTCGGGCGACGGCGAAGCCTGGGCCGCGACCTTCACGCCGGACGGCACCTTCAACAAGTTCACCGGGCACGACCAGCTGGTCGGCTTCATCCAGACGTGGAAGGAGAAGATGAGCGGCGGCACCCGCCGGCACTGGAACACGAACCTGCGCATCGTGCCGAGCCAGGACGGGGCCAGCGCTTCGGTATTCCTGATGCTGGTGGACGTGAGCACCAAGAACATCGTCGCGACCGGCATGTACAACGACACGCTCGTGAAGACGGCCACCGGTTGGCGCTTCAAGACGCGCCAGACGAAGATGGACGCAGCGCCGCCCGCCGCGAAATAAACCGTGAACGAGTTGCTGCTGAAATTCGCCGAGGCGATCGGCGCGACCTCCTTCAGCGTCGCTCTCCACGAGTCGTACTACATGTACGCGTGGGTCGAATCGACGCACGTCATCACCCTGATGGTGGGCCTCGGCATGCTGATCGTCATCGACCTGCGCATGCTCGGCTTATGGCTGACGAACGTGCCGGCCTCGAAGATCGCGGAGCGGCTCGACCGGCCGATGCTCATCGGCTTCTCGATCATGGTCGTCACCGGCGTGCTGCTGTACGTCGGCATTCCGATCCGCACCACGCAGAGCCTGTGGTTCAGGATCAAGCTGATCCTGCTGGTGGCTGCATTCATCAACGCCTGGCTGTTCCGTCGCCACATGCAGGCCTCTGCCGGTTCCTGGGACGTCGCGGCGGTGCCGCCGCGCCGCACGCGAGTCGCGGCTGCGTTGTCGCTGACGCTGTGGGCCGCAGTCATCACCTGCGGCCGCTTCATCGCGTATGACTGGTTCGATTGCGGCCAGGACAATCCGCCGTTCATCGACTGGGCGGCCGGCTGCGTCGCCGGCGAGGAAGGAGGACAGCACGGATGAACCTGCTGCCGTATTTCGAAGCGCTGGAAGCCTCGCCGATCGGCGTATTCGTCAAGGACAAGGCCGCGACCTTCGCCTGCATCGAGGCGGTGCACCTGATGGCGCTCGCGCTGCTGGGCGCGTCAGTGCTGAGCGCTGATCTGCGACTACTGAACGTGATGCTGCGTGACGTGCCTTCGAACACGGTCACCGAGCAGGCTCACCGCTGGTTCAAGCTGGCCCTCGGCGTGCAGCTGGTCACGGGCTTTTTCATGCTCGCGGGCGTGGCAACCAAGTGCTATCACAACCCGTTCTACTGGACGAAGATGGCGACGCTCGCGATCGGCATCGTGTTCGTGTTCGCGATCCGGCAACCGCTGCTGCGCAAGGATCACGCGCAGCTCAATCCCTGGACGCTCAGGCTGATGGCGCTGGCGTCGCTGACGATCTGGTTCGTGGTGGCCGCGTCCGGCCGCTGGATCGGATTCTCGGGGTGATTACAGGGAACCCGCGAGCTTGACGGTGGCGATGACGTCGCGGATCTGCACGATCCAGTAGACCGCCGCCGCGATCAGGATCGCGGCGGACACGCCCACCGCGATTCTTTCCTGTTTGCTGAGCTTCGCCAACGTTACTTCTCGGTCGGGTCTGCGCTGTCTTTCGGCGCGCCGGTGCCCGACGAGCCCATGAACAGCTTGCGGCCGTCCGGGAACGTCACGTCGCGACCGTTCGCGCGGCACTCCGGCTTGCACAGCGCGTCCTTCGACTGGTAGCCGCGCACCACGATCTCGGTGCCGATCGCCAGCGAGTCCTTGGTGATGCCCCGGCGCAGCAGCGTATTCGGCGTGCCGCCCTCGACCATCCACTTCGTGATCGTGCCGTCCGCGTTCTTGTTCTCGATGTGGATCCACGCGTGCGGATTGATCCATTCCACCTTGGTCACCGGACCGCGCAGATTCACCGGCTTGTTGGCGTCGAACTCCGCGGCGAACGCGTGGTGCGCGAGCGCCGTGGCGCCTCCCAACAGTGCGGTCGCCACCGCGGCGCCGGCCATGACGAACAACTTCATGCGCATTTGCAGGTACCTCTATCGGAATGTCGGACTGAAGCCCGACCTACTCTTTTTGATCCTTCGGCGGGGCGGGCTGGGCCGGCTTCTTGCGGAGCTCGCCGTACATCAGCTCCTCGACGAACTCGACGCACTTGAACTGCATCAGCTGCGCGTTCGGCTCGACGCGCCGATACAGCGGCATGCTGATCTTCCACGGGCGCGAGAAGGTCTTGGGATCCTCGATCGTCGCCTCGTACAGCAGATGATCCGGGCCTTTCGGCGTCCAGCGCTCGGTGACCTTCAGCGCGTCGCTGTGATGGTTGCCGGCGCGGTCGAACCACGTCTGGTCGTTGAAGCCGGTGACGGTCACGACCAGCGTGTCGCCTTCCCACTTCCCGACGGACTGGCCCATCCACGAGTCGGCGGGCGGCGGGCCCGGATCCTTCATGTAGATGTTGCGGACGGCGCCAGCGTACTCGTAGGCGAAGAACATATAGTCCTTGCTCTGGAAGATCTGGAACGGGTACGGCATGTAGTTGGCGCGCGGCACGCCGGGCAGGTAGCACTTGATCTCGGGATCGGAAGTCAGCCAGTTCTTCTGGTTCTCCTTCTTCTTCTCGAGCGCGGCCGGCAGGTACGGGATCGTGTCGCCTTCGACGATGCCGAGGCCGGCCGGCACCGAGCCGACGGCGCCCATCTTCACGACCTCAGGCGCCGGCACCGGCACGAACTGGCCGGGCACCATCGCCAGCGCAGCCTTCGCGGCATGCGGCTCGAGATCGAAGTTCGCTGTGTTGAGCGCCTGCCAGATGCCGTTCAGGTCGGGCTTGCCGTCCTTCGTGCGCGGGCCCTTGGCGGGCGCGCTGGCAGCCAGGGCTCCGGTGGCTGCGAAAATTCCGGCCGCAGCGATCACGAGAACGCGTGAGAAAGCTCGCATCGTTGGTATCTCCCCCCAAGTCCGGCGATAAAACAATGAGCCCCGATAGGCTGTCAATACGGCGCACAGTGTGAGGGGCGAAAGCGTTGAATTGTGTGGAGAATCGTCAGACTCTCAGCGCTTCGCCGCGGATCTGGAAGACTACCCTCATGCGAACGAAAGCCTGGATTCCACCCTGCGCAATGCTGGTGAGCGCCGCGGTGCTGGCGGGATGCGGCGCGTCGAAGGAGCCGGCAGCACCTGCCACTGCGGCCGCTGCGCCGCCGTTTCACACGGCGATGACCATGCAGCAGCTGATGAGCTGGATCATCGATCCGAACGCCACGGCGATCTGGAATTCCGTGGGTACGGTCACCACGGACCAGGGCACCGAAGAGAAACATCCAAAAACCGACGAGGAATGGGCGAGCTTCCGCAACGCGGCGGCAACACTGGTGGAGTCGGGGAATCTGTTGATGCTCGACGGGCGCGCGCAGGACCAGGATCTATGGATGGCAACGTCGCGCGGGATGGCGGACGCTGCCGCCGCGGTGCTGGCAGCGACCGAGGCGAAGGACGTGGAAGCCTACTTCGACGCCGGCGGTGCGCTGTACGAAGCGTGCACCGCCTGTCACTCCAGATACCTGATCGGCAAAGAGCCCGTTCGCTAGGTCACGCCGGCGGCTTGTCGCGCTGGTAGACGGCGAATTCCTCGCGGCTGAGCATGCCGTCCTTGTTGGTGTCGAGGCTCTTGAAGGCCACGAACAGCGCGTCGTTGTCGGCGGCCTCGTTGAGGCTGATCTTGCCGTCGGAGTTCTTGTCGAGCGTCTCGAAGGTCGGCTTCGCACCGGCGGACTCGGCGGCCAGCACAACGCTGCCCGCGAAGACTGTGAGCATGCCGAGAGCCAGGAATACCGGGGTGCGGATCATGGACGGATCTCCTGCGGAGCACTGTTTCGAAAAATGGCGCCGCGCGCGGGAATGTTCCCGTGCGGGTATGCTCGCCGCATGGCCAAAGACATCAGCCAGGCGGTGCGCGAAGTATGCCTGTGGTTTCCGGAAACGAGCGAGGTGATCTCGCACGGCTCACCGGATTTCCGCGTGCGCGGCAAGACTTTCGCGAGCTACGTCATCAACCATCACGGCGACGGGCGCGTCGCGTTGTGGCTCAACGCGCCCGCCGGCGCACAGGAGCTGTACACGAAGGAAGAGCCGAAGCACTTCTTCGTGCCGCCGTACGTCGGGCCGCGCGGCTGGCTCGGCGTGCAGCTCGACAAGGGTATCTCGTGGAAGCGCGTCGCGAAGCTGGTGCGCGAAGCGTATGAGAAGGTTGCGCCGCCGGCGCTGACGGCCAGGCTCGGCAAGACGATCGAGATCTCACCGCCGACGAAAACTCTGAGCGCGGCGCAGATCGACCCGATGCAATCGAAGCGCGCGCAGTCCGTGCTGAAGACCCTGCGTCGAATCTGTCTCGCGTTGCCGGAGGCCTCCGAGGACAAGCAGTTCGGTTTTCCGGTGTGGCGCGCCGGCAAGAAGACGTTCGCGCAGGCGTACCAGTATCGCGACGCGGATCGGCTGCGGATTGCGTTCTGGGTCGGCGTCGAGCGCCAGGCGATGCTCACCAACGACGCGCGCTACGAGATTCCGAAGTACATGGGCCACAACGGCTGGATCGCGCTCGACGTCAGCAAGCATCTCGATACAGACGAGGTCAGCGAGCTGGCGCTGTTCAGCTACCGGCATTTCGCACTGAGGCGCATGTTGCAGCAGCTGGGCGAACCGTGACATCGGCGCGCTCCGCTACACTGATCGACGTCGCTGCCGGGCCGGAGCGCGAGCGATTCCTGCCGCTGCTGTTACTCGCGGATGAATCGCTGGAACAGGTGCGCTCTTACATGCAGTGCGGCGATCTGTTTGCGTTCGTCGAGCCCGACGGTGCGGCTGTCGGCGTTGTGCTGACAGTTCCGCATGAGCACGGCGGCGTCGAGTTGAAGGCCGTCGCTGTGGACGCGACACGCCAGAATCTCGGCATCGGCCGGCAGATGCTCGCCGCGGTACTGGAAGAGTTGCGCCGCCGTGGGGCGCGGCGCGCGGTTGTCGGCACGGCGAACGCCGGTATCGGTCAGCTCGCCTACTATCAGAAGGCGGGGTTCCGCCTGCTGCGCATCGAGCGCGATTTCTTCTCGCCGGCGCGCGGCTATCCCGCCGTCATGGAAGACAACGGGATCCGCCTGCGCGACATGGTGTGGATGGATCTGGAGCTGTGAGCCGTTAGATGTCTTTGTACGACTCGATGATGCGCGACACGATGCCGTACTCGATCGCTTCCTTCGGGCTCAACCAGAAATCGCGCTCCATGTCGACTATCACCTTTTCGTAAGGCTTGCCGGTCTGCTTCGCGATCGTGCGCGCGATGCGCTCGCGCGTGCGCAGGATTTCCTTCGCCTGGATCGCGATGTCCGTCGCCGGCCCGCCGGCGCCGCCGAGCGGCTGGTGAATCATGAAGCGCGTGTTCGGCAGGCAGACGCGCCGCTCCTTGTCCGCGGCCAGGAAGATGTGCGTGCCCGCGCTCGCCACCCAGCCGGTGCCGATCGTGGTGACCGGCGCGCTGATGAAGCGGATGACGTCGTGGATCGCATCCCCGGATTCGACGTGCCCGCCGGGCGACGAGATCAACACGCGGATCGGCGCGTCGGACTGCGCTGCCATCGCCACGAGGCGCTCGCACGTGGTGCGCGCGACCTGGTGGTTGATGTCGCCGAACAGGAAGACGAAGCGCGACTTGAATGACAGCTGGTCGGTGATGCTTTCCTGGCGCTGCTCGTTGCGCTCGGGCTTCTCGTCGTTTCCGTCGTCGTACATGGACATGGCAGCTCCTCATCAGGGGCGCACAGTCTAGAACAGTGCGAGGACGTTGCGCACGGTGATCACCAGCAGCACCAGCGTCCCCGCGGAGAAGACCATGAAGCGCACCGGCACGAAATTCGAGGTGCACTGAATCAGGGAATGGACGACGCGCAGGCCGACATAGCCCCAGGCCAGGCCGATGTTCAGCGGGTCCGCCACACCCACGAGATGCGCGTAGACGGCCAGCGCGTAGAAGACCGTCGGCTGCTCGTGCAGGTGGTTGTAGTTGTCCGCGACCTGCTGCACCGAAACGGGCAGGGGATCCAGATCGCCCTTGCGTTTGACGCGCGCCGGGTCGATGCCGGCGGCCCGCATCGCGGGGAGCCGCGTCGCATACAGCCAGAACCAGATTACGAAGGTCCACACGATGAGCGCGAGCACGGGAGTCAGCATCGAGGTCTGCATGTCCGGTCTCCTTCTGGTTTATTCTTGAGTTTCGACCGGCCGCCATTCTCGCAATCCACGCCATGACCACACAAATGCTGTTCAGGGACGATGCCTACCTGAAGACCGCAACCGCGCAGGTCGTGGTCGTCGGCGAGCGCGGCATCGAGCTCGATCGGACGATTTTCTATCCGCTGGGCGGCGGTCAGCCGGGCGACACCGGTGCGCTGATTCGCGCCAACGGCGAGCGCATCGTCATTGCCGACACTCGCAAGGGCGAGGGGCTCGACAGCGTCCTGCACGTTCCCGCGCCGGGCAGTGTGCTGCCCGAGCCCGGCGAACCGCTGACGCTCGAGATCGATTGGGATCGTCGCTACGCGCTCATGCGCCTGCACACCGCGCTGCACGTCATGTCTTGCGTCGTCATCGCGCCCGTGACCGGAGGTAACATCGCGGCAGACAAGGCGCGCCTCGATTTCGACATCGACATGAATCTGCTGAACGCCGAGCGGATCGAGCAGGGAACGAACGAGCTGCTGGCGCGGGCCACGGCGACCGAAACGGTCTGGATCACGGACGAAGAGCTGGACGCGCGTCCGGAGCTGGTCAAGACCATGAGCGTGCAACCCCCGCGCGGCGCGGGCCGCGTGCGCCTGCTGCGCATTCCCGGGATCGACCTGCAGCCGTGCGGCGGCACGCACGTCGCGAACATCGGCGAGATCGGCGCGATCAAAGTCGTGCGCATCCGCAACGAGGGCAAGCGCAACAAGCGCGTCGAGATCGCGCTGGCTCAACAAGAGTCAGGCTAAAGCCTGACCTAGACCAGCAGGATGACCTCGGCTCGTTGGAGTGGGTCAGGCTTCAGCCTGACACCCTCTGCAGCCGATCGATTTTCGCGCCGACAGCGGCGAGCGCTTCCGGGCGATAGCGCGCATCCTCGTGCCAGCGTCGCAACACACTGTCGTGAATCGTGTCCGTGCTCGCCACCTGGCGCGGCGAGCGCGGCAGGATGGCGAACGGCGCCTTGGTCCACGGCTTGTGGATCTCCGGATCGATCTTTGGCTCCGGTGTGTACGTCAGCGGCGTCGCGAGCCGCACGCCGGCTTCCGACAGCTCCTTCATCATCCACACGAGTGCGATGTCCGACAGCCGCGACTCCGCCATCGCATAGCCGCCGCCGACGTCGGCGTGCGCGCCGACGAACCACACCTGCTTGATGCCGGCGCGGCTGTCCCACGCCGTCACTGGAAAATCGCCGCGCAGCTCGTCCACCGCCATCGCATGGAAGCCGTTCTGCACCGTGTCGCTGAGGCGCGTGTCGACGAAGCGGAACAGATCGAAGCGCTTGTCGCCGGCGTACGCGGGAATGCCCATCGAGCCGACCGTATCCCACACTGCGACCGACTTGATCGGTACGTCCGGGATCAGCTCGTCCGCGTCGAGCTGCCGCGCAAAGAAACCGCTGACGAAGTTGAGCAGGTGATTCGCGAGGTCGCTGAGGCGGCCAGCACCGTGCAGTGACATGTTCTTGCATTTGCACCACGCTGCGACGCCGAGCCGGTAGGCCTCGTTCTTGTCGCCCGGATCATATTTCGCGCGGTTCAGCAGCCCGACGCACGAGATCATCCCGGCGAGCGCGCGCGCCGTATATGCGCCGCGGCTGAAGCCGGCGATGTGAATCTCGTCGCCGGGCTCGTAGTGACGCGAGATGAATGTGTAGCCGCGCACGATGCGGGCGATGACGCCCATGCCGAACATCCCGCCCATCGCTTTCTTGAGGAAGCTGTCGGAATCGCCGACGCCATGAATGTACTTGGCGATCTGCGCGCTGCCGCCGGCGGCGTCGGGCAGCACTTTCTCCTGCTCGTCGCGCATCGTCATGGTCTGCGGCGTGACGCGCCCCGCCAGGTTGGCGAACAGCTTGACGACGTTCGTGACCTTCGCGCCGGACAGCTCGCCGTGCTCGTCGCCCGAATCGATCGGCGCGACGCCGGTCTGCGACTCCGGTCCGTTCCACGTGCCGTCGGCACAGAACACGATTCTCTTCGGCATGACTGCGCTCCCTGGCGGACGACTACACGACGCACGAGTACGTCTTACGCCGCGCGGCATCCAAAGGCGATGGTCCAAAGGACTAAGGATCGTTCGCGGATCGTTCGCCGCCGTCGGGCGTTCGGAATCGTAACCGGGCAACGGAGTCGATCGATGCCGAAAGTACTCGTTCTCTACCAGTCGTCTCACGGTCACATGGAGCAGATGGCGCACGCGGCCGCCGAAGGTGCGCGCGCGGGCGGCGCACAAGTCGTGGTCAAGCGCGTGCCCGAGTTGATGTCGGAGGCCGACGCGCGCAAGCAGGGCATGAAGTGGGATCAACCGGCGCCGTGGGCCCAGCCGTCCGAGTTGACGGACTACGATGCTGTGATTCTCGGCATTCCGACGCGCTACGGGCGGATGGTCGGTCCGATGGCGCATTTCTGGGACCAGACGGTGGAGATCTGGTCGAGCGGCAAGATGGTCGGCAAGGTCGGCGCGGTGATGTCGTCGACGGCGACGCAGCACGGCGGCCAGGAAATGACGCAGTTCTCCGGTATCGCCAACCTGCTGCACTTCGGCATGATCATCGTTGGTCTGCCGTATGCCTTCACGGAGCAGATGACGCTGGACGAAATCGTCGGCGGCTCGCCGTACGGCGCCTCCACGATCAGCGGCAGCAAGGGCCAGCGCCAGCCGAGCGAAAAGGACCTGGCGGGTGCGCGTTACAGGGCAAGCGCGTGGCAGAGATCGCCGCTAGACTCAGTGGATGAGCACTGATACATCGATTGATCTCGTCATCGAAGGCCGGCGCCGCGATCTCGGCGGCTTCGAAGTCGGACGCGTGCTGCCGTGGGCGAAGCGCCGCATGGTCGGCCCATTCGTTTTCTTCGATCACATGGGCCCGAAACAGATGGCCGCGAATCTACCGCGGAGCGTCGACGTGCGACCGCATCCGCACATTGGCCTGTCGACGATCACGTATCTGTTCGCCGGCGAGATCGTGCATCGCGACAGCCTCGGCTTTCACCAGGTGATTCGTGCCGGCGAAGTGAACTGGATGACCGCGGGCCGCGGCATCAGTCACTCCGAGCGCTTCGAGACGATGCGCGAGCACGGCGGGCTGCTGCACGGCATTCAGGCGTGGATCGCGTTGCCGACTGCCGACGAGGAAACCTCTCCCGCATTCGTGCATCACGCTGCAGAGGAATTGCCGATCGAGCGCGAGGGCGGCGCGACGCGGCGTGTCATCGCGGGCAAGGCATTCGGCAAATCGAGCCCGGTGCAGACGCATTCGCCGCTCGTCTATGTTCACGTCGAGCTGCAGGCAGGAGCGAGCACGGCAATTCCGGATGGGTACAGCGAGCGCGCTGCGTTCGTCGCAGCCGGAACCGTGCGCGTCGAAGATCAGAGCTTCGACGCGGGAAAGATGATCGTCTTCAAGCGCGGCAGCGAGACGCGCATCGTGGCGGTCACTCCGGCCACCGTCATGCTGCTCGGCGGCGAGCCGCTCGGCGAGCGTCACATCTGGTGGAACTTCGTGTCGTCGCGCTCCGAGCGCATCGAGCAGGCGAAAGCGGATTGGCGCGCCGGGCGCATCCCGCTGCCGGTCGGCGACAACGCCGAGTTCATTGCGTTGCCGGAAGAGCCGCCGCCTCCGCCGGAACCGATGAGCTGAGCTTCAGCGCGCGTGCTTGCGCCAGAAGACCCCGTGCTCCTTGCGAGCCGCGAGCGGTTGCGTCGTCGGCGGGCAACCGCCGCAAGCATCGCAGGCGCCACTCGATGAGCTGTTACTGAGATTGCCGAACACGCGTGGCAGCACTTTCTGCAGCCGCATGCGCACGCTGTCGCGCATGCGGCGCGGTCCGAGCCGCCACACGCTGTAGCACAGGCTCACCGCGATCGCGATGATGACGATGGCATTGGAGAGCACGGTGCTCATGCTTTCCCCAGGAGCCATACCGCGACGTTGTACGTCACGAACGACGCTACATAAGCGAGCGCGAACAGGTAGCCCGCCATGATCAGCGGATAGCGCCACGAGTTCGTTTCACGTTTCACGGTCGCAAGCGTCGAGAGGCACTGCGGCGCGAACACGTACCACGCAAGCAGCGACAGCGCCGTCGGCAGCGTCCACGACGCGCGAATCAGCGGATCGAGCGCGCTCGCAACATCATCGCCGGTCGCGGACAACGAATACACCGTACCCAGCGCGCCGACTGCGACCTCGCGCGCCGCAAGACCCGGCACCAGCGCGATCGAGATCTGCCAGTTGAAGCCGAGCGGCGCGAAGATCACCGCCAGCGCCTCGCCGATCTTACCGGCGATGCTGTATTGAATCGCCGGACCGGTCGCATCCGGCGGCGGCGCAGGGAATGAGCTCAACGCCCACAGCAGCACCATCAGCGCCAGGATGATCGTGCCGACGCGCGTCAGGAAGATCTGCACTCGCTGCCACAAGCCGATCGCCAGATTGCGCAGGTGCGGCCAGTGATAGGCGGGCAGCTCGAGCATCAGCGGCTGGAAACGCGAGCGCATCGAGGTCGTGTGCTTGAGCACCCACGCCACTGCCATCGCGCCGGCCACGCCGGCGACGTACAGCGCGAACAGCACGAGGCCCTGCAGCTGCACCGGACCCCAGACGGTTCGCTGCGGAATGAAAGCAGCGATGATCAGCGCATAAACCGGCAACCGGGCCGAGCACGTCATCAGCGGCGCAATCATGATCGTCGCGAGACGATCACGCGGGTTCGCGATCGTACGGGTCGCCATGATTCCCGGAATCGCGCACGCGAAGCTCGACAGCAGCGGAATGAACGAGCGACCGGAGAGGCCGACACCGCCCATCAGCCGATCGAGCAGGAACGCCGCGCGCGGCAGATAACCGGAATCCTCGAGCACCAGGATGAAGAAGAACAGGATCAGGATCTGCGGCAGGAAGACGATCACGCTGCCCGCGCCCGCGAGGACACCATCGAGCAGCAGGCTGCGCAGCGCATTGTCCGGCAGTACCGTGCGCAGATAACTCGCGAGCGCGTCCACTGCGGCCGTGATTGCATCCTGCGGGACAGTGGCCCACGCAAACACCGCCTGGAATACGAGAAACAACGTCGCCGCGAGCAGCAGCAGGCCGAGGACCGGATGCAACACGATGCGATCGACGCGATCGCTCATCGTTTCGCCCGCCCGCACTTCTGCGCCGACAGCGGCGAGAATGCGCCGCACCTCCGCGTGATCGCGCACGACGTCGGCGCTGCCGGCCGGCGACGCAAGCGGAGCTCCGATCGGCCAATGCACATCGAGACTGCCGAGCAGCTCTGTTACGCCCGATGGTTTGACCCCGACGGTCTCGACCACGGGAACGCCGATCTCGCGAGCGAGTGCGTCCTTGTCGACGACGATGCCGCGCTTGCGCGCGAGGTCGCTCATGTTGAGCGCGAGCAGCAGCGGCACACCGAGCCGCTTGAGCGCGAGCACGAGCCGCAGGTTCTGGCGCAGATTCGTCGCGTCGGTAACGCAGACGACGGCATCGGGTCTGGATTCGCCGTCGCGGCGTCCGAGCAATACGTCGGCAGTGACTTGCTCGTCAGGCGTGGCGGCTTCGAGACTGTAGAGACCCGGCAGATCGAGAACGCGAACGCGCTTGCCGGACGGCGTGATCGCGACGCCTTCCTTGCGCTCGACCGTCACGCCTGCGTAGTTCGCGACTTTCTGCCGACTGCCGGTGAGCAGGTTGAAGAGCGCGGTCTTGCCGCAGTTCGGATTGCCGACCAGCGCGATCAGCTGCGGGGTGCCAGCTGCGACGGCACTCACGATCTACTCCAGCGGCGCGATTCGGATGCAGTCCGCTTCCAGCCGGCGCAGTGCGAACGTGGCGGTGCCGACACGAACGGCGACGGGCTCGCCACCGAGAGGGCCGCGCGCGAGCACGTGCACGCGCTCGCCGGGGAGAAAGCCTAGGTCTGCAAGCCGACGCGTGAGATCGGCGGGAACGTCCGGCGCGCTCGGCACGACGCCGACGACGCGTGCGGATTGGCCCTTCGCCAGATCGCTCAGCGCCTGGCACGTGCGGGCAACGGCGTAGTCGTCGAGAGGCAGGACGGCAGACATGATGATGCAAGACTACATGAGAATCGTTCTCATTGCCAACGAGTGCCGCGCGAATGCGCTAACCCGCTAATTTACGGACTAAAAATACCGTCCCGATGCCGGCGAAAGTCATTGCAACCGAGCCGACCAGGTGCACGCCCGCCGCGGCCATCGCCCACGCTGCGCGGCCTTGCTGCAGCAGGGTCACCAGCTCAGCGGAGAACGTGGAGAAAGTCGTGAGACCGCCGCAGAACCCGGTGATGACGAGCAGCCGCCACTCGATCGGCAGGTTGGAGGTGGCGAAGAACGCGATCGCGACGCCGACGATGTAGCCGCCGATCAGATTCGACAGCAGCGTCCCGGGCGGAATCGCCGGAAACGTCGCGTTGAGCGACTCGCTCAATGCCAGGCGCAACAGCGCGCCGAGACTTGCGCCGAGCGAAACTGCGACGACCGTTTTCAGAACCACACGCGCACTCCAGCCACGAAGCGAGTGTCGCTGTCGTCACCCGCGAGGTCGGCAGTTTCGCCGAAGCGCCGCACCCAGTGCACGCCAACGTACGGTGCGAGCTCGCGGCGAATTTCGTAACGCAGCCGCAGACCGGCCTCGATATCGGACAAGCCCGAGCCGATGCCGCGCTCGGGATCGTCCTTGCCGTAGACGTCTGCTTCGATCTGCGGTTGCAACACCAGGCGTTGAGTCAGCAGCAGGTCGTAACTCACTTCGGCGCGCAACGCTGTGCGTCCTTCCCCGCCCAGGTAGATGGCGGCTTCGACGTCGAACCACTGCGGCGCGAGCCCTTCGATGCCGAGCGCCAGCCAGGTGCGTGACGGTGCATCACCGAAGTCTTGACGCAAACCCGCCTGCGCGCTCCACCACGGCGACACGATCCGGTTCCACAGCGCTTCGACCCGCACTTCGTCCGCGTCCTGTTCGTGCGCGCCTTCGGTCTTCAGCCACAACTTGTGATAGTCGCCGCCGTAGTAAGCCTGCATGTCCCACGCGATGTCCGCGTGATCCGCGTTCTGCCACTCGAGCTGGTCGACAGTGACGCGGCCGTAGCGCGTGGTGTCGTCCATGCGCATCATCTCGACCATCTGCTCGTACGTTTGATGCGGCAGCTGGTTCTGCGGTGGATCGGGCGGCACGTGCTGCGCCAGCGCGCTGCCGGCGAGTGCAAACATTGCGACGGCGGCAAGCAATCTCATGCGACGTGCACTTCGCGGAACATGCCAGCTTCCATGTGATAGAGCAGGTGGCAATGAAATGCCCAGCGCCCGAGCGCGTCGGCAGTTACTGCGTACTTGATCTGCTGGCCGGGCTGCAGCGCCACGGTGTGCTTGCGCACGTGGAACGCGCCTGACTCGTCCTCGACCTCACTCCACATGCCGTGCAGGTGGATCGGGTGCGTCATCATGGTGTCGTTGACGAGCATGATGCGCAGGCGTTCGCCATAGGTGAACTGCAGCGGCGGGGCCTCCGAGAATTTGCGGCCGTCGAACGACCAGATGAACCGCTGCATGTGCCCGGTGACGTGCATGGCCAGCTCGCGGCCCGCCTCACGCCGGTCGATGGGCCCGCCGAGCGTATGCAGATCCGCGTAGGTCAGTACGCGCCGCCCGTTGTCGCGTAGCCCTGGACCCGGGTCGTCGAGATTCGTGCGCGGCTGCGCGACGCGCATATCAACGGTTGGACCCGTTGGTCGCGCGTCAGCCCGACTCCCCTCTGCATGATGCATGTGCGCATGCTCGCCACTGGCGCCACGCGCCATCCCCATGTCGCTCATCGCGAGTATCGGCCGCGGCTCGAGCGGTGGGATCGGCGCCTCCATGCCGGCGCGTGGTGCGAGCGTGCCGCGTGCATATCCTGAGCGATCGATCGACTGCGCAAAAATCGTGTACGCACGATCGTCCTTCGGCTCGACCAGCACGTCGTACACCTCGGCCGCAGCGATGCGCAGCTCATCGACCGTGACGGGCTCGATGTCCTGGCCGTCCGCAGCGACGACCGTCAGTTTCAGATCGGGGATGCGCAGGTCGAAGGTGCTCATCGACGAGCCGTTGATCAGCCGCAGGCGCACGCGCTCGCCTTGCGCGAACGTTCCGGTCCAGTTGCCAGCCGGCGTCATGCCGTTCGTGAGATAGGTGTAGGCGTAGCCGGAGACGTCGGCGAGGTCCGTCGGCTGCATGCGCATCGCACCCCACATCTGACGTTCGGTGAGCGTCGCGCTCAGACCCTGCGAGCGCGCGTCGCGCATGAAGTCGCCCGCCGTGCGCTTGCCGAGGTTGAAGTAGTCGCTCTGCAGCTTCAGCGTGCGATAAATGTCCTCCGGATCCAGGTCGCTCCAGTCCGAGAACAATATGACGTGCTCGCGCTGCGCGAGGTGGCGCTCGCCGTTGCGCGGCTCGATGACGATCGAGCCGTACAGACCGATCTGCTCCTGGAAACGCGCATGCGCGTGATACCAGTAGGTGCCCGACTGATTCACCTTGAAGCGGTACGTGAACGTCGCGCCCGGTGCGATGCCGGCGAAGCTGACGCCGGGCACGCCGTCCATGTCCGCCGGAACGATGAGGCCGTGCCAATGCAGGGCCGTCGTTTCGCGCAGCCGGTTGGTGACCCGGATCGTTACGGTGTCGCCTTCGCGGAACCGCAGCGTTGGTCCAGGCACCTGCCCGTTGATCGCCACAGCCGTGCGGCGGGCGCCGGTGAAATTGACGTGCAGCTCGTCGATCGTCAGATCGAACTGCGTGCCGCTCAGTACTGCAGCAGGCGACGAACTCCAGCGAGCAGCCCCGAGCACGAACGCAGCGCCGCCGCAACCGTGCATGAAGTGACGACGCGAGATCAACGGAAGCTCCGCGTCAGCAGCACGATGCCCGAAATCGACAGCCACAGCGCCGCCATGCCGATCGTCACGATCAGTGGATTGTTGAAGTTGTCGCGGCCGACGTAGTCCATCGTGTGCAGCATCCAGAAAAAATCGTACAGCCGCCAGGAAGCAGTGCGGGCCGCAATGAAGTGGCCATCGTCAGCCGCGAAGTACAACGCGGTGTGTTGCGGATCGTCGAACTGCGCCCGCCACACCGGACTTTTCGCGCGCGACTCGATGTCCGGCTGCATCTGCAGCGTCGTTGCAACGAGCGGACCGTCGCCGGCGTAGTGCCCGAGTGCGAGCTCGTGCACCCAGGCTTCGTCGAGCTTCAGCAGTGCGCCGTCTTCGAAGGCGCGCAGCTCGATCCTGTCGCCCGCCTCGACGCGCCAGACCCAGCGACCCGCCAGTGAGACCGCGCGAACATCATAAAGATCCTGCTGCGGATACTCGCCGAGCCAGGCGGTCGGCTCGATCTTCACGGTCGCAGGCAAGAGCACCGTGGGCTCGACACCGTGCGTGCTGTGGATAGCGCCGACTTTCGAGCGATCGAGCCACGCGAACATCACGCCGCTCGCCGCCCACAAAACCACCTGTACGGCGATCAGCAGGCCGAGCCACTTGTGGAGCTTGCGCAGGAATTGCATCGCCCGCCCGTTCTACCGCCGCGCCCGGCGCGGCCGCCAGAAGCTGAAATACAGCAGCCACACTCCGCTCACGACAGTGATCGCGCCGAGCACCGTCGCGATTCGCGGCACGACGCCGGTCGGAGCTTCGCGCTCGCTGTAATCCATGATGTGCAACATCCACAGGAAATCGTACCAGCGCCACAAGCGGTGGCGTCGCGCCACGAGCGCGCCGGTATCCGGCTGGAGGTAGAGCGTCGTTTGCAGCCAGTCGTCGAACTCGGCACGCCACAGCGGCGGCGTGCGGCCGCGTATTTCCATCGGCACATCGTGCTCGAGCAGCTGCACCGCGCTCAACTGCCCGCTGCCTGCGTAGTAGCTGCGAGCAAGCTGCCGAATCAGTCCAGGGGACAGCGGCGACAGCTGCTGACCATTCGCGGCGTCGACGAGCACCCTGCGTCCTGCTGCTGTCAGCTCATAGACCGGCGTGTCCAGCACCGGCAGCGAATGCAGCGCGACCAGGGTGACTTCCGGATAACGGCTCGCGAGCTGCGAGACGGGCACGACCGCAGTGGAGCGAGTGAGCGGCGTGCGCAGGTTGCGCACCAGCGGATCGCCATGAATCAGGTCCAGATCGATCGCAACCATGTAGAAGCCGGTGACTGCCCACACCAGCAATTGCAAGCCGACGAACAGCGCGAGCCACTTGTGCACGCTTCGGGAGAGCAGAGGCAGCTTCATTCACATCGCGGACGCGTAACCGGAGCTCCGGCGCGCGCAGTGTAGCCGGGGGCGCGCCTCAACGCGGATCTTCGCGATTGGGGGCGTTGAGCTGCCGGGCGCGCTCGGCTTTTTCTTCCAGCGTCAGGCTCTGGTCCTTCTCGAGCCGCATCGCCTCGATCAGCTGCCGCGTCCGCGCCTCTTCCTCGCCATACAAAGCCCGCGCGATCAGCGGACCAAAATATGCCGCGCGCAACGCGTGCAGGCCGTCCAGCTCGGCCAGCGCGGCTTCCTCGGTGGCAGGCGCGACGCCGGGCGGATAGGCCTGGCGCTGTGCCTGCTGATAGTTGTCGTAGTGATCGAGCAGGTCGACGGCCTGCGCGGCTGCTGCGGCCGGCAGGGGCTCGACTGCTTGCTGTTTCGCCTCGGCAAGCTGCTCGCGCTCGGTGCGCGCGAACAGCGCCTCCATGTTCAGGCGCGTTTGCTCGTCGAGCACGAGCCGGCTGGCCTCGTTCACGCGAAACGTCTTGTCGTTGGTTTGGGCCGTGATGGGTTCCTCCGGCGCTGCGGTGTCGGTCGGGGCGGAAGAGGGCGCCTGCTCATGCTGCTCGCTGCCGGAGCTCGAATCTGCGGCCACCACCGCGGGTTCAGTCCGCGCGACTGGCGACGGCGCGGTTCGCGGCGCTTCTTTGTGCCGCAAGGAACCGAACACAGCGACGCCGGCGATGACGGCTGCAATTCCCAGCCCGATGTTTCTGCCTTGGCTCATGCTGCGAAAAGCGGGACGGCGGCTGCTTGCACAGCCGCCGTCGCGCCGACCCCCCGCGGGCTTCCCCCACGAAAGCGTGTTTCTACTGGTACGGGCACGTCGAGCGATAGTCGGAGAATACCGTCGGTGTGGCGAATGCCGTATGCGGCGCGCCGCACAGGAACGGCTCGTAGCGCGTGTCGTTGTCCATGAAGCGCTTCACCCAGGCCACCGAATAGCGGCCGATCGGCGTGTTGGTGCTGTTCGGTGCAAAGTGACTGGCGTTGTTGAGCTCTGCATACGCCTTGTCCAGCGAACCGGACAAGCTCGTGTAGAACGGAATCGAATGCGACGCGACGGGTGCCACCGAATCGTTCTCGGCGCCGACGATCAGCGTCGGCACGCGCACAGTCGAAAAGCTCTTGGTCTGGCTCCAGGGCGTCATCGGGACTGCGGCCTTCAGCGTCGGGTTATCGCGCGCAGCCATCAGCGTGCCACCGCCGCCCATCGAATGCCCCGCCACGCCGAGCCGGTTCGCGTCGACGCGGGCCCGCACGGTGCTGTTGCTCGAATTGGTGAGATAGCGCAGCGCGGCCATGAGCTGGGTCGCACGGCTCGGCGGCTGATCGAGCGTCGAGTTCGTGTTGATGGTCATGACGACGAAGCCGTGCGAGGCCATGCGCCGCCCGATCCACGCGATCGACGATTGGGTCGCAGTGAAGCCCGGGCAGACCGCAACTGTCGCGTAGGAGCCCGAGGCCGTCGGGTAGTACACGGTGCCGCCGCCGAAGCCCGAGACCGAGCTCGACACCGACGTGGTGGCAACCGCGAACGGACCGGCGGTGGCGTTGAGCAGATCGGACGTCGGGTCCGGTCCCTTCGCCAGCGGATTCGTCTGAGCTTGTGCGACTGCCGCCAGCAGCAGCAGGCCGAGGCCGACGGCGCAGTGCCGCAGCCGGCGATCGATGTTTTTCATGATCATCCCCCTGTTCAAGTTCCATTCGTTTCCAGCGGGACTGATATATCACAGGTTTTTCTTGATTTGCTATATCGGTGTAGATATACACCTGAATGTAAAATCGCTGCTACAGTGATTTCCATCGAGCAGAAGCGTTACCCTCCCGGCTCGCCCATGCCTGCCAAGCCTGCCGACCAAGCTGCGAGTCTCTCCTCGGATCCAGAGGACGTGGTCGCGCCGGCGAGCAAGCACGAGCGCGTGCTCGATGAAGCCGCGCGCCAGTTGAACGAAAAGGGCGTGCTGTTGACCTCTCTCGCAGAGATCGCGGCCAAGCTCGGCGTGACGCGCGGAGCGATGTACTACTACGTCGCCGATCGCGAAGACCTCGTGTTCCAGTGCTACCGGCGCGCGGCCGAAATCACTGCGAGGCACTTGCTGGAAGCCGGCCGCGCCGGTGGTACCTCTGCCGACGTCCTGCGCAGCTTCGTCACGCGCATGCTCGACCCGAACGAGCCCGAGATCGCCGCGCGCGCTGAGATCGCGATGCTGAATGCGACCCAGCGCGACACCATCCAGGGGCTGTACGACGCGCTCGCGACGCGGTTGGCGCACGTGCTGGAAAATGGCGAGCGCGAAGGCGTGCTGCGCTCGTGCGACGTCGAGGTCACGGCGCGGATCATCCTCAGTCTCGTCACCTGGGCGCCGCTCGCGCGACCGTGGGCGCATCAGGTCGGTCCGATGGGTCACGCGCGGCTGCTTGCAGCCGCGACGGCGACGGTATTCGAGGGATTCTCGCGGGCCGACCGCCTGCCGGATTTCCAGGCGCTGGATCTCGCGGCCCTGGCGCCGCCGGTCGTCAGTGCGTTCGACCGCGACGCCGCGGTCCAGGCGAAGCGCGAAGCGCTGCTGCGGGTCGCCTCGAAGCTGTTCAACCGCAAGGGCATCGACGCGACTTCGCTCGACGAGATCGCGGCGCAGGTCGGCACGACCAAGCGCACGCTGCACCATCACATTGGCAGCAAGCAGGATCTGGTCGCGGCGTGCTACGACCGCGCGTTCCGCATCTTTTTCTTCATCAAGGATCGGATGCTCGAGCAGCGCGGCCCGCGGCTCGAAGCGCTGGCTGCGGCGATGCACGCGCTCGCGCTCGCGTATCCGAGCGATGAGCTGGCGCCGCTATCGCCGCTCGTCGGTCACGGCGCGCTGTCGCTGGAAGGGCAGGCGGCCTTCGATCGCAATTCGGGAATGCTCGGCGATGCGTACCACGGGCTGATCCGCCAGGGCATGGAGGAGGGCAGCATCGCACCGCTCGACGACGTCGAGGCGCGCGCACTGATGTTGCCGGGCTTGATCAGCTGGCTCGTCAAGGACGATGTGCCGCGCGACCCGGCGCAACAGCGGCACATCGCGCGCGAAGTCGCGAACCTCGTCGCCGTCGGCCTGCGCCCCGTTCAGGCGTAGGTCGGGCTTTAGCCCGACATCCCAGCAGTCGGGCTAAAGCCCGACCTACATCAATACCGCCACAGCACTCCGGCCGACGGTACGAGCGGCAGCCACGTATCCAGATCGCTCGAATAGCTCAGCGAACCGTCCGGGTTCTGCGTGACGTCATAGTGCACGCAGCACGGATTCTCGCGATCCAGCGCATTGTTCACTTCGACGAACACGTCGAGCGCCCCGCGCGGCAGCGCGAACGTGCGCGTGACGCGGAAGTCGAGCGAGTTGTAGGCGCCGAGGCGCGCGTGATTCCGCCGTGACAGCTCGAGCTGCGGATCGCCCGCGTCCGCGCCGGTCACCTCTAGCACGGTGGTCGGCCAGCCGCTGTGGTAGCTGTCGGTGAGCGTCGCGCTCCACGGGCCCTTCGACCAGACGATGCCGAGATTCACGGCGTGCCGCTGATCCCAGCTGCGCGGCACGTCCTCGCCGTCCACCTCATCCTCCGCGCGCGACCAGCTGTAACTCAGCCAACCGCTCCAGGAGCCGCGCGGCCGGAGCTGCAGCATCAGCTCGATTCCCGAGGCGCGGGCGCTCTCCGGCGCGATTCGCACACGATCGAACTCGGCTTCCGGCAGCAGCACCAGCGGATCGAAGATGTTCTCGAAGCGCGGGTTGATGCGCCGGTAGTCCTTGCGAAACGCTTCCACGCGCAGGTCGAGCCCGTGCTCGAAGGAGTGGTCGAAGCCGAGGATCGCGTGATTCGCGTGCTGCGCTCCGTAGAATGTGTCGACACCGTCTTCAACCTGCAGCTCGTTGATGCCCTGGAACTGCACGAAGCGGCCGAGGCTCGCGCGCAGATGCGTCCGCGGCGACAGCGTGTAGAGCACACTCAGGCGCGGGCTCCATTGCTCGCCATCATCGGAGCCGTCGTAGGTCTGCGTGTCGATGCGCAGTCCGCCTTGAACCTCCCAGCGCTCGCTCATCGCTGCGCGCACATCCCAGTAGCCGGAGCTTTCGTACCCGTCGGGCGAAGGCGCAGTCGAGCGCGCGGTGTCGAAGCCCGGCGCTCCCGGGAACGGAAAGCCCGGCTGCGCGTGCACTTCGCTCGAGTAGTCGTAGTCGCCCCAGAGCCGCCGCACTTCTGCACCGAAACGATGGTGCAGCACGCCGGCGTCGAGAGCGTTCTCGAGCCGCAGCCCGAAGACCTGGAACAAGCGCTCGTCGCGAACGTGAGCGGTGCGCACGCCGGGCTCGCTCAGATCCCCCTGGCGGCGATTCTCCAGGTCCGTGTACGAAGCGATCACGCGGCTCGTGAGCCCGTTCTGCCAGTCGTGGTCGAGCGTCGCCCAGGCATAGATGTTGCGATACTTGGCCCGCGCGTGCTGCTGGCCCTGCTCCTCCTGCGCGACGATGGTGTCGCTCGAAACGAGAGCTTCCAGCGCGGCCTGGGTGGTGTCGCTGAGCTCGTAGTCCACGCGGCCGAAGCCATCGGAATATTGCGGCTCGCCGAAGTCGTTCTCGCTCAGGTGCGCGAGATCGCCGACGTTGCTGCGACGTCCGGATAGCAATGCGTGGCCGCGGCCGTCGTCGAACTGCGTCGCAGCCAGCGCGCTCGCATGGAACAGGTTGAGGCCGACCTCGAAGTAGTGCCGGTCCGCCGGATGCACGGTCGACGCGTCGATGATCGCGCTCATGCGATCGCCGTAATCCACCGGGAAGCCGCCCGAGTAGAACTCGAGCGTGTCGATCAGCCGCGAGTCGAGCAGGCTCACCGGGCTCAGGAAATTCTTCAGGTGAAACGGCTCGTACAAGCGCAGGCCGTCGAGCACGATCGCGGTCTCGTTCGGCTCGCCGCCGCGTACCGAGCCGATGCTGGAGAAACCGTTGGTGGTCGTGCCGGGCAGTCGCTGAACTGCGCGCAGCGTCTCGTCGGCGAGCCGCGGCATGTTCTTCACCTGCTCCTGCGTCAGGAACGTGCGCTCGGCGACTTCGTCGGTCGCGAGCCGATAGCGGCTGGTCTGCACGACGACTTCCTCGACCGGCGACTCAGACCCGGCGGGGCTGTCGGGCTCCCGTTGCGGCGCGCCCGCGACGACGGCGAAGACGCCCGGCGCAACTTGCGACAACGACAGCCCGCGCTCGGCGAGGATCTCGCGCGCCAGCTCCACTCCCTCGCGGGCGCGCGGCTCAGTCTCGATGCGCAGATCGCTCGGCAGGATCCGCGTGTTGTAGATGAAGGTCAGTCCCGCCGAGCGCAGCTCGTCGAGCACGTCGCTCACCCGGCGTCCGCGCAGCTCCTGCGCCGAGGCCGGAGCGGCCAGCAAAGTGCACACCAACAGCCAGCTGGCGAGCTGCAACCGACGCTTCATGCGATACATCGTAACCAGTGGATCCCCACAACCGGGCCCGGAACGCGAACGTGTACACCGACAGCGTGACCGTCCAGACGACGAACGCGCTCCACAGGTCGTGCGAGACGAAGTGCGCGCCACGCGCCTGCTGCGCGAGGCCGAAGATCAGTCCCGCCAGCCCGCCGACGGCGAGTCCGAGCTTCGCCAGTCCCGCGTGCCGCTCGCGAAACGTGAAGTATAGGGCGAGCAGCGCGTAACCGGAGCTGGCGTGCGCCGCCGGGAAGCAACGTCCGATACGCAGTGCATCGGGCCGGTCGGCGAACAACTCGACATACGGGAACCGGCCGCCGAAGGCGGCGAGGTCCCAGGGGCAGTCGACGTTGGTCAGCGTCTTGAGCAGGCCGACGATGCCGATCGACAGCAGCGCGGCGATCGTGAAGAACGCGACCGGCCGACGCAGCGGGCGCCAGTCGGCCTCGACGTAGGTCGCGATCCAGAACGCGAACGAGAGCGCCAGCAGCCCGCGGATCGTCCAGCGTCCGCCGGTATGCAGGAGCTCGTTGACCGTCCAGCTGTGGGCGCCGATCCATTGCGCGTGCGCCGTATCGAAGAAGAAAGTGCGCGCAATCGTTACATCCAGCGGCGTGGTTGCAAAGACAGCGGCGAGCACGGCGAAGAGGGCGAGAGGCACCCGCAGGTGCGACCACCAGAAGCGAAGGGATTGCATGTTCTTCAGAAGGACCGCCGCGTTTCGATGAGGAGCTGGACGCTGTCGATGTCGCTGTTGCTGCGGTTCAGGGGAAACGCGAGATCGATGTGCAGGACGTTGCCGAGCCCGGAGCGCGCGCTGCCGAGCCGCAGCCCGAGTCCGACGTCGGTCAGCCAGCCCGCGGGCGGCGCGGCGAACTCGTCGCGGCCCCAGGTGCGGCCGGAGTCGACGAATACCGCCGCGCCGACGTTGAACAGCTTGAGCGGCTGCCAGTCCGTATAGAACCGCTGCTCGAGCGTGACCAGCGCGCTGTGATCGCCGGCCTGGTAGCGCAGGGGGTAACCACGCAGGCCGTTGTCGCCGCCGAGCAGCAGTTGTTCCTCCGGATCCCGATGCGAAGTGGTCGTGCCGCTCAGCGAGGCGAAGAAGACGCGATGCACGCTCTCGCGCAGATAGTAGCGAGTCGACCAGTCGATCGACGCATTCGCGAGCTGATCGCCTTCGACGCGTGTGTGGAACCCGAGCGAGTGGATCAGGTACTGCTCGTGGCCGAGATCCGCGCCAGCCTGCAGCGTGCCGTTGAGGATTGCCGCATCGTGCGTCGAGCCGAACGCCGTCGATGCGAAACCCGCTTCGAGCCGCGCGCTCAGGCCCAGATACAGATCCTCGGTGCGTCCGATCTGGTCGAGGTTGCGCGTCGAAACGAAAGCGTCCTGCAGGACTTCGATGCCGATCCACGGATAGGCGACCACGCGGTCGGCCGGGATCGATGCGTCGGGTTCGGCGGCGAGCGCCTGGAAGTCGCGCGCGTCATAGCGGAAGCCGCTCAGGTAGCGCGTGGTCCAGCCGTCGTGCAGCCCTTCGGAGAAGCCGCCGCCGATGTCGAACTTGCGCTCCTGCATCTGCATGCGCTCCACGATGTGGCCGAGCGAGTAGCGCGAGACGTCGGTAGTCGCATCGCCGGCGCCGAAGCCCGCGCTCCAGCGCGTGTCCATGGCGTAGAACGGACGCTCCAGCGACAGGGATTTCTCGCTGCCGTCGCTCAGCACCGAATAGCCCGCTGCCAGCTTCCACCAGCTGCCGAGCACGTTGGGGTCGACGTAGCCGAGCTCCCATGCCGTGCGATCGACGTCGTTGGAACGCGCCAGCGACAGCTGTTTGCCGAGCCCGAGGAAATTCGTGTCCTCGAACTTCACGCGCGCACTGTTCTCGCCGCCTTTGCGGCCGAACGACAAGCCCGGGCTCAGCGTCCAGACATCGTGCACGCGCACCAGCACGTCCACGGTGTTGTCGGCTTCGTTGTAGCGAACCGGCTCGACCGACGCTTCGTTGAGGTAGCGCAATGCGCGCAGCATGCGCGCGGTTTCTTCGAGCACGCGCCGGTCGTACACGTCACCCGTGTGGAACAACAGTTGCTGCTCCACCGTCGTGTCGTGCGTCGAGATGTGGAGATCGTTCGCGATGCGATAGGGCGCGGCCAGATGCGTGCCATTCTCGAACACATCGTCGACTTCGATCTGAATGCTGCCGATGCGTGCGCCACGCTGTTGAAGCTCGGCATCGGGCGCGACCGGACCTGCATGCACGCACAACGGTGTCAGCAGCAGCAGGCTCATCGCTCTTCGCAGTACTCCGGCCATCTCACCCCCGCGAATCTGTCGCCGGGTTGGACGGAGCGCCGCGCTGGAATCATTCGCTCGCCAGCGTGATCCCGATCAATTCATCCTTCGTCTCATAGCGCCGCAGCTGCGTCGTGGAAAGCACGGCGCTCAGCGCTGTGTCCGGGTCGAGGCCAGCAATGGAGCCGCGCAACGTGACCTCGCTCGCGGCGCTCTGCGCCTCGTTCGAGGCGTATACGACCTTGCGCCCGGTCTCGCGCCCGACCCATTCGGCGAACGCCGCAAAAGTGCGCTCGTTGATGTCGAAGAGCGGCGCGGTGTGTGCGGCCCAGCGCCACGAAGGATCGTGCGCGGGCACCTTGCTGCGCACGATTTCGCCACGCGGCGTCACGCGGATTCTCTCGCCCGCGACGCCGCTGCTCGTGCCGGCAGCGTTGGCGATCATTACGCGACCTTCGCGCACGCTGACTTCCATCTCCTCGGCGTGCGTGCGTACCTGGTACTGCGTCCCGACGTGGCGTACCGAACCGGCATCGGTGCGGATCATCAGCTCCTGCGGGTGCTGCGCCTGCGAGTCGACATACAACGCACCGGCAGTGAGTACGAGCTCGTCGGCCGACGCGATCTTGACGATCGTGTCGTGATCCAGGCGCACCGAAACAGCGTCGCCGAATTTCAGGGCGGCGCGCGAGCGGTCGTCCGTCTGGATCGTCTCGCCGCTGAACACATGCTGTGAGACCGCGATTTCGCGCGCGGTGTGCGATTCGGGGCGCACGAGCAGGTGCCCGTCGATACGCGTGATCTGCGCGACCTGGATCGGCGCCGTCGGCGCGAGATACCGCACACCGAGCACGGCGACGCCGACCGCGAGCACCGCAGTCGCCGCAATGCCGAACGTCACGAACCGGCGTTTGCGCTGGCGTTCCTGCAGCATGCTGCGCCACTCGGCGTGCACGGCCGCTTCGACTTCCTGCATCATGTCGGCGGCAGGCTCGTCGCGCGCGCCGACCTGGCGCAGCAATTCCTCGATGCCCGCTTCATCGTTTTGTGTCACGTCCGGTCCGGCGTTCTGCGGACCCGTATTCTCGATTCCGCTCATAGATTCATTTCCCACGCATGCCTGCCAGGACATCCTGCGCAGTCGAACCGAATACCGTCTCCAGTGCCTCGCGAAACGCTACGCGGGCGCGTGCCAGCACGGATTGCGCCGCGATCTGGCCGATGCCGAGCAGCTCGCCGATTTCCTCGACGCTGCGCCCTTCGATGTACTTCCACTCGAGCACGTCGCCGTAGCGTGCGGGCAGCCGGTCGAGCACCGACTGCACGAGCCGGCGCGTCTCGGCGTTGCCGTAGCCCTGCAGCGGATCATCGACGGCGGGCGCTTCCACTGCTTCGAGCGCAGCGCGCAGCTCCGGACTGTCGTCGATCAAGACTACATTCTCCGCATGACGCCTGTTCGCGCGCAGGTAGTCGACGATCTGCCGCCGGCAGATCTGGCACAGCCAGCTGAACAGCGCCGCTTCGCCGCGATAGCCCGCGAGATTGCGCATGGCCTTGGTCAGCGTCGACTGCACGACTTCCTTCGCCGCTTCGACCTCGCCGTTGAGGCGCGGCAGTGCGAAGCGGTACACGCGCGGAAAATACGCCGTGAAGAAGCTGCGGAATGCAGCCTCGTCGCCCGCCAGCATGGCGGCGATCAGCTCACGGTCGGTCGTGTACATACCTGCTACTTAAGACGCTGATGGGCGACAAAAGCAATCGGATCGGGCAACGCACGACCCCGGTCGGTGACCCGGGGCGTCGCCATGCGGCAGCGTGCGAGCAGGTCCAGCGACGGATCGTAGACCGCATCGCGCACGGCCATCGCGCCGAGCACGCTGTGATAGACGTTGTCGTGGCTGACTGCTTCGTGTGCGTGCTCGCGCAGGCAGCTCGTGCTCAGCCCGGTGCGGTTGAGGTAGCCCTGCGAAGCCCAGAACAGCATCGGCACTTCCTTCTGCGTCCGCGGCGCGAAGCTGTAGGGCATGCCGTGCAGATAGATTCCCTGCTCACCGAGCGACTCGCCGTGATCCGACGCGTAGAGCAGCACGCTGTCGAGGCGGTCGGCGTGCGCCTGCAGCAGCTCGATCTGTCGCGACAGCAGGTAATCCGTGTAGGCGATCGAGTTGTCGTAGGCGTTGACGATCTCTTCCTTGCTGCAGCGCTGCAGCTCGTTCGAGCGGCACGCGGGCTTGAAGATTTCGAACTGTGGCGGATAGCGCTCGGCGTAAGCGGGGCCGTGGCTGCCGATCGCGTGGAAGATCACCACGGTGTCTTGCTGCAGCGTGTCCAGCCGGCTGGCGAGATCCTTCAGCATGACTTCGTCGTAGCAATACGAGTTCGGGCATTTCACCGGGTCGGAGCCGCCGCGATAAGTGACCTGCATGACGCGCGCGCAGACACCTTTGCAGCCCGCATTGTTGTCTCGCCATTCGACCGTCAGACCCGCCTTGACTAGTGCATCGAGCAGATTCGTGTAGCGGTCTGCCTGCGCGACGTTGAACCGGGTGCGCGGCAGGTGCGAGAACATGCAGGGCACGGAGATCGCTGTCGATGTGCCGCACGAGGTCGCGTGATCGAAGTACACGAGGCCGGGAATGCCTTGCAGCCGCGGGTTCGTCGCGCGCGCGTAGCCGCCGAGCTGGAAATCCGCCGCTCGCGCGGTTTCACCGACGACCAGGAACAACACCAGCGGCTTGCGGCCGGCCGCCGCGGTGCGTTCGACGTTGCCGGACACATCGATCAGCGGCGCATGCGGATCGCGACGTTCCTGCGCGGACACGAGGCCCACCAGGCTGATCACGGGCGCGGCCGGGCTCAACGAATAGCGGATCGGCTTGTGCTCGCGAAACAGCACTGCGTAGTTCGCCGAACACGCGAACAACGCTACCGCGCACAGCGCGAGCGCGGAGCCGATGAAAACGAGCCGCTGTCGCAACTGTGCGCGCCACGTGGAGGAGGGCAGTGCAATGCGCCATACCAGCACTGCCGGAAGCACGCCGAGCAGCAGGACGTGTGCGAGCAGATCGAAGTTGATCAGGCCGCCCACCTCCGCAGGGTCGGTCTCGAGCACGTTGCGCATCATGTCCTGGTTCATGACCGCGCCGTAGGCGCTCGCAAAGTACGAGCCGGCCGCGGCGATCACGAACAGCGCGCTGGTAGCGATCCGCAGTCCGAAGCGTGTCGGAACGAGCGCCAGCAGCAGCGCCTGCGCGCACACGACGACTATAAAGAGCGACAAGAGGAACAGCACCGCGCGCGGCGTCGGATGCCACATCGCGCCGATTGCCTGGTGCCAGAACTGCAGGTTGTAGAGAACGGCCCACGCCAGCGAGGCGGCCAGGGCGAGCGCGATATCGGAGGGAAGGGCCAGGCGCGCTGTCCAACGGGCGCGCAACCACGCGTAGAATGCTGCGCCGAATCGTGTCGACGCCCATGAACGACTGGAATCCATCAGATGTTTGACGGAGCCACCTCCCGCCATCAATCGCGATTGGTTTTCCCGGGCCTTACGTCCAACACGGTTTTGAGCGACGTCCTGTGGCTGCTGGCCCTGGCGCTGCTGCTCATCGCCACGGGCATCGGCCTGCGCGACCCCTGGCCGGCGGACGAGCCCCGCTTCGCGCTCGTAGCCCGCGATATGGTCGCGACCGGCCAGTGGCTGCTGCCGCGCGTGGGCGGACAGCCTTACGCGGACAAACCGCCGTTGTTCTTCTGGCTGATCGCGATGTGCCTCGAGGTCACGCGCTCGCTGCGCGTCGCGTTCCTGCTGCCGTCATTCTTCGCCGGCTTCGGCTGCGTCGCGCTGGTCTACGATCTCGCGCGCCGCCTGTGGAATCGCGAGACTGGGCTCGCAGCCGGGCTCGCGCTGCTCTTCACCGTGCAATTCGTGTGGCAGGCGCGGCAGGCACAGATCGATGCGACGCTGTGTTTCTGGACGACGCTGAGCCTGTACGGGCTGCTGCGTCATCTGCTGCTCGGGCCTGCGTGGCGCTGGTACACGATCGGCTGGGCCGCGGCCGGGCTCGGAGTGATCACCAAGGGCGTCGGCTTCCTGCCGTTACTGGTGCTGGTGCCGTTTGCGATTTTGCGCAAGCCGCAGTGGCAACCGCGCATGCCAGCCGGCGGCGGCGTGCGTTGGCTGCTCGGGCCGCTTGCATTCATTGCCGCCGTCAGCATCTGGCTCGCGCCGATGCTGATCGCGGCGAGCCGCGATCCGGCACTCGCTGCGTATCGCGACGAGATCCTGTTCAACCAGACGATCCATCGCTACGGCAACGCCTGGCATCATCGCGAGCCGTTCTGGTACTTCCTGGTCGACGTCATTCCGGGCTTGTGGCTGCCGCTCACGCTGCTCGTGCCGTGGCTGTTCAGTCATTGGCGCAACGCGCTGCGATCGTTCGACTTGCGCATCGCGCTGCTGGCGTCATGGATCGTGCTGGTCGTGCTCTTCTTCACCCTGAGCAGTGGCAAGCGCGGCGTGTACGTGCTGCCGGCGGTGCCGGCTTTCGCGCTGCTGTGTTCTCCATATCTCGCCGAGGTGGCGGCGCGACGTGGCGCGCAGCGTGCGATGTTCGTACTCGCATCGGTCATCGGCGCTTTGTGCGTGGTCGCATGGATCTATCTTGCCGTGCGGCCCGACAAGCGCATCGATGTCGTCGCCTCCTATGACATCGATCCGCTCGGGCCGCTCGCACTGATCGCAGTCGCGGCCATGATCGTGTGCGCGGTCACGCGTCCGTGGCGCGGATTCATCGCGTACGCCGGCGTGCTCGCGGCCTCGCTGTTCGTCGTCAGCTTCTGGGTGAATCCGCAGTTGAACGACGTGCGCTCGGGCGCCGACTTCGTCGCGCGCATCGAGCAGACCGCCGATCCGCGGCAGGAGCTCGGGCTGGTTGCGTTCAAGGAGCAATATGTCCTGAACGCGCATCGCGAGATCGTGCACTTCGGCCACGCGCGCTGGCGCGAAGCGAATCAGGAGATGGCCGACGCGGCGCTATGGCTCTCGGGCAAGCCGGGGCGTCAGCTCGTCATCAACGACGAAGCACGTGCAGCGTGCTTTCGCGATGCGCCGGCGGAGTCGCTCGGCGCCGCGAATCGCAGCGAGTGGTTCCTGGTGAAAGGAGGGGCGGATCTGGGTTGCGTTGCGCGCGGCAAGCCCGGCGCCGCGCACTACTACTTGCCGCCGGTCGTCACGGACACGCGGCTGAGCAGCTGAGCGAGCGCGTCGAAGCTCGCGGGCTTCACGAGATGCGAATCGAAGCCCGACTCGCGCGAACGCTGCACGTCGGAGCTCTGGCCCCAGCCGCTCAGCGCGACCAGCATCATGCCTTTGCCCCACGTCTCGGAGCGGATGCGGCGCGCGGCTTCATAGCCGTCGAGGACCGGCATGCCGATGTCGAGCAGCGCGAGGTGCGGCTGGCATTTTTCCGCCAGCGCGAATGCTTCCGCGCCGTTCGCAGCCTTCCACACTTCGTGACCGTCGCACTCCAATAGCAGCGCCAGGCTTTCGAGCGCGTCCGGATTGTCGTCGGCCACCAGGATGCGATGGCGGGTCTGCGTCGCCCCGTCGCCGCGGGCAGCGAGCACGGCAGCGGCCGGCATGCTCTCCAGCAGCGGAATCCGCACGACGAATTCGCTGCCGAGGCCGACGCCGGCGCTGCGCACCGCGACCTCACCGGCATGCATCTCAACCAGCTTGCGAACCAGTGCCAAGCCGATGCCCAGCCCGCCCGGCGTGCGGTCGTCGGTCGTCTCCAGGCGCGAGAACAGGTTGAACAGCTTCGCCTGCGAGCCGGGCGCGATGCCGATGCCGTTGTCCCGGACCAGGAACTCGACGAAGTCGCCGTCGCGGCGCACGCTCAGGTGAATGCGGCCGCCGTCGTTGGTGTACTTCGCGGCGTTGTTGAGCAGGTTGCCGAGGATCTGCACGAGACGTGTAAGGTCGCCGCGCACCATGAGCGAGCCGTCGGGGCAATCGATCGACAGCTCGTGCCGATGCTCGGCGATCATCGGCTGCAACGCTTCGACCGCGCGCGCGATGATCGTCTCGGTGCGCACCGGCTCCTGCGCGAGCCGGATCGTGCCGCGCGTGATGCGCGAGATGTCGAGCAGGTCGTCGACCAACCGGGTCAGGTGCATCGCCTGGCGGTCGATGACGTCGCGCGACCAGCGCAGCTTCGGGTTGTCGATCGGAAAGCGCGACATGATCTCGACAGCATTGCGGATCGGCGCCAGCGGGTTGCGCAGCTCGTGCGCCAGGATCGCGAGGAACTCGTCCTTGTGGCGGTCGGCTTCCAGCAGCAGCGCCTCGGCGCGGGCGCGCTCGGCGATCTCGGCCTGCAGCGCCTGGTTCGAAGCGGCGAGCTCGGTGTTGGCCTTCTGCAGGTGCAGATTCAGCGCTTCGAGCTCGCGGGTCTTTTCCGCCTGCAGGGTCGTGTTCGCCTGCTCGAGCTGCTCGTTGGCGTCGGCGAGGCTGCGGTTGAGTTTCTGCAGCTCCAGCCGCTGGCAATACAGCTCGACCAGCACCGACACCTTGCTGCGCAGGATCTCGGGCACGACCGGGATCGAGACGTAATCGACGGCGCCCAGCTTGTAGCCCTTGAGGCGGTCGAACTCCGAGTCGTGCACGCCGGTAATGAAAATGATCGGCGTGCGCTCGAAGCGCGGATGATCGTGGATCATCGCGGCGGTCTCGAAGCCGTCCATGCCCGGCATGCTGACGTCGAGCAGCACCAGCGCGAACTCGTCTTTCATCAGGCGTGCCAGCGCTTCAACGCCGGAGCGTGCGCTGATCAGGTTCTGGCCGAGCTCGCCGAGGATCGTTTCGTACGACAGCAGACGCGCCGGCTGGTCGTCGACCAGCAGAATGTTCACCTTGTCGGTGCGGGCGCGCGGCAGGCGCGCGCTCGGGCCGATTTTGTCGTGCGATACAGTCATAGGCTCAGCGGTGCAGCCACATCCTCACCAGCGACAGCAGCTGCTCCGTGTTCACCGGCTTGGCGACATAGTCCGAAGCGCCTGCTTCCAGGCACTTCTCGCGGTCGCCCTTCATCGCCTTCGCGGTCAGCGCGATGATCGGCAGCAGGCGGA
>Ga0111538_10000287_pt1 | contig 64503 bp, 65 predicted proteins | sample SoiMethybrSBSTD1_FD_79669 | JGI IMG/M metagenome (GOLD analysis project Ga0111538, IMG submission 79669) | Bulk soil microbial communities from a Populus tree surrounding site in Tennessee, USA - Soil MetaG P. TD hybrid SBSTD1 (version 2)... | ecosystem: Environmental > Terrestrial > Soil >...
AGGAAAGAAATGCCAAGGTCGCTCGGTCGGGTAATAAAGAGGCCGTGAAGCTGGGGGAGCTCTTGATACAAGTGGCGGAGTGCTTGAATCAGGGCAAACCGGCACGCACGATGAAACTGGATGCAACGCAACTCGCCCTGCTGAAACCCCTGTGCCTGCTTACGATTAAACCGGTGATGTATGTGGCCAATGTGGGAGAGAAGGGATTTAAGAATAATCCCCTGCTGACGCGCATGGAGGAATTTGCCGCAGGCGAAGGAGCGCCGGTCGTGGCGATCTGCGCCGCGCTCGAGTCGGAAATCTCCGAACTGTCGGACGACGAGAAACGAGAGTTCTTGGCCGATGTCGGTTTAACGGAGCCGGGTCTCAACCGCCTCATTCGCGTGGCCTACCAGCTGCTGGGGCTGCAAACCTATTTTACAGCCGGACCGAAAGAAGTGCGCGCCTGGACCATTCATATCGGTGACACCGCCCCACAAGCAGCCGGCGTGATTCATGGTGACTTTGAAAAGGGTTTCATTCGGGCGGAAGTCATCGGCTATGACGATTACATCGCCTGCAAGGGCGAAACAGGCGCCAAGGAAAAGGGAAAGATGCGGCTGGAAGGGAAGGAGTACGTGGTCCAGGACGGCGATGTGATGCACTTCCGCTTCAATGTCTAGGCGCCTAACTTGAGAGCAAGAGAGCCGCAATTGAGGCTGATCCACTGGATTGCCAAGGTAAAGAGTAGGAATGATAGGCAGGATTTCGATTGGATCAGATACTCTGGGATCTGAACTGCTTCATTTCCTCCATTGTCAATTCTCTCCACTGCCCTGGCCGCAATTCTCCCAGCACAATCGGACCGATCGCGACCCGAACAAGTCGTAACGTCGGATGGCCTACAGCGGCGGTCATGCGCCGGACCTGGCGGTTCAATCCTTCTCGCAACGTGATTTGCATCCACGAGGTGGATACTGACTTGCGGAAACGGATGGCCACAGGACGGTCGGGAAGATTCGGAGGATCCGGCAGTAGGTGAACCTCGGCAGGTCGCGTGCGCTTGCCATTGAGCAGTACGCCTTGCCTCAACTCTACTAACGCCTCCTCGTTCGGCACACATTCTACCTGCGCCAGATAGACCTTTGGCAACTTATGCTGTGGATCAGTAATGTAATGCGCTAATGCGCCATCCGATGTCAGCACCATGAGACCCTCGCTGTCCAAATCCAGTCGACCGGCCGCATAGACCTTCGGGACCGCGATAAACTCCGCCAAAGTCCGCCGGCCTTGCTCGTCCGTAAAACAGGGCAGTACCCCATAGGGTTTATTGAATGCGAGCGCGCGTGGCCTTGCTGCTGCCTTCATCTTTACATGGGATCGCGTTTCGATACGCCGGAGCGGACCGCCGATTATCCCCACGCTTTTTGCCCTCGCTTCTTCAGCTTTTTCCATTGCGACTTAAATGCCGATCGTGCCGAATCGCGGCGCTGACGTTGGCGCTCGACCATCCGCCCGGCGACAAAGGCCGTTCGTACGCTTGTCGACTGCTCTGTAAATTGCCGGATATGTTTTTCGGCAAGGACCGCATCCTGATGTACGCCGAGCAGATCCTGAAAAGCCTTGACCTGAGGAATAAACCTCGTCGCCGGCTTTCCTTTGCTGGTTTCCGCGAGCTCGGCTGCATATCGCGCGCGCTTCGCCTTAATGCGCAAGCGGTGGAGTTCGGAATCGGAAGGAATATCTCCGAGACTTCGCATGGCTTTCCGTAGCTTCTTGAACTCCGTCGCGGCAATATCGCACACCTTCACGGTGGAAACCACCACGGCCGGATCTTGTGCCGCCTGCATCAATTTACGAACCAGTTCGAGGTATCGTGGCGACTGTAGTTCACCCACGAGCGTCTGCTGAACTTTGTCTCGCTCCATGCAAAGACGCGCGACAAATCTTTCCAATCCCCGGCGATCTCGCACGTCCAATGCTGTTAATTCTTCCTTGAAATATTTTATTTGGACATCAAGATCTCGGGCGCCCCCCAGCATCTCACCCAACCAACCCAACTCGGTGCGCAGAGGCTCTCCCCATCCCTGCACAAGGAGTGGTTGGGCCGCCCGAAGAATCGTCCGCAGCTGCCGTGTTGAAACGCGCATCTTGTGGAGATCTTCCATCACGCCCCCAAGACGAGTTCCCGGGTCATGCGCCCGAAGCACCTCTACATGCTGCAGCAGGACAAATCTCAAATGGTCGACAGTCGGCGCTTCAACGGATGGCGGTTGGATTGGACGAGGGGGAGGAATGTCCAACGCGCGAAATAATTTGGGACGACCATCATGCTCTTCCGCGCCCGCCTTGCGAAGCGTCTTCTCCAGCCGCGTGAGGAGCCGGTCGTCGCCGCTCACGCGCTCAATTTCCACTTCGCGAAAACTATGAACCACGTGACGATCCTTCAAGACCGACACGGTGTCGAGCACCACCTCGGCAGCCGCGCCTTTTTCGCCCTTCACCTGGATCCCTGTACGCCACGTGCGCAGCGTGGCAGCGGGAATCAGTGCTTCGCCTTGCAGATGGACGATGAGAAGGTCGGTGAGAGAGACCGGCGGGATGCCTGCCGGAGCGCTCATTTCGATCTCGCGACGGGCGCCGTCTAACGGAAGCTTCAACTGCCAGACGCCTTTGCGTTTTTCAGTGCGATGGCGGAGTGTGATCCCACTACGAGCAAGATGATAATTGGACGTATCATAATAGGTCGACGTCAGGACACGTCGGGGAAGTCTTTCCCCACTCAGGGCGGGCAAGCGAAATCTTCGATCCGCGCTGAGCTTTATCTCACGCTCGATCGCCGATTTAATCGTCGATTGCCCTGTGGTAGCGCAAGACTCGATAGGCGTCATCGTGAATAATTTCCTCAACTGCCTCTCTAGCATTGTCCACGGCTGTCGAAATATCAAGACTGAATGGTCTGAATCACTGAACCATTCATCCTACAGCAACCTCGCTACAATTCGACTTGATCGCGTGTCAGTATGTGTGATTACGTGGAATGCTAGAGAGATTAGGAGGAGCGTGCTATGCGATGGGGTGGCCAACGCGAGAGCGGAAATATTGAGGATCGGCGTGGCATGGGTCCGGTCGGTGCGGGCGGGCTTGGAATTGGCGGGATTTTATTCGTGCTCGTCGTGAGTTATCTGACCGGAACAAATCCGCTGACCCTGCTCAACCTCGTGGAAAATGTTCAAACCGTTTCCACACCGGAGACCGATTCACCTGCACCGACCGGTCCGCCGGCAGATAAGCTAGGAAAGTTTGCAGCAGTGGTGCTGGCGGATACCGAGGACACGTGGCAAGACCTGATGCCGAAACTCGGGCGGTCCTATGAAGAACCCCGGCTGGTTCTTTTTACCGATTCAGTCCGCTCGGCGTGCGGTCTGGGGTCGGTGGCCACGGGCCCCTTTTATTGTCCACCGGATCGAAGAGTGTATCTCGATCTGTCTTTTTTTAAAGAACTGGCCCAGCGGTTCGGCGCACCGGGTGACTTCGCTCAAGCCTATGTCATCGCGCACGAGGTGGGCCATCATGTGCAAAATTTGCTCGGCATCGCCGAAAAAATTACCCGCCTGCAGCGTCAGGCGTCTCAGGCGGAAGGGAATGCGTTATCGGTCCGAGTGGAACTGCAAGCAGACTGCTTTGCCGGTGTGTGGGGGTATCATGCGAAGCTGGATCGAAATCTGATCGAACCGGGCGACTTTGAATCCGGCCTCCGTGCAGCGGCCGCGATCGGCGACGATCGACTTCAGCATAGGTCGAGAGGGGCGGTGCAACCCGAAACATGGACGCACGGCTCTTCAGAACAGCGCACCGCATGGCTGCGCCGCGGTCTCGAGAGCGGCGATCCAAATGCCTGCGATACTTTCAAGGAAAACCGCCTCTAACGCGGGAGATGTTTCGCAGATCACACTACGCTGTGGTCTGCAAACCATTTTAGCAAACGATTCCATCCGTTCTCTGCCTGCTCCTTGCGATAGCTCGGGCGGTAATCCGCGTGGAACCCATGAGGCGTGTCGGGATACACCACGATCTGAGAACCGCTGGATCCCTGTTTGAGCGCACTTTCCATCTGTTCGACGGTCGTGATCGGAATCCCCTTGTCATCCGCTCCGTACAAGCCTAAGACCGGTACAGTCAACGATGTTGCCACATCGATCGGATGTTGCGGCTGTAATGCACTCGGCTTTCCACTCAAGCGCCCATACCATGCCACTCCAGCTTTGACCTGTGGATTGTGCGCTGCATACAGCCACACGATACGCCCGCCCCAGCAAAAACCCGTGATGCCCAGCTTGCCGGTATCGCCCTCTCCTGACTCTTTGACCCAGGCCACTGTTGCGTCGAGGTCTGAGAGAACTTGGGCATCGGGAACCTTGGAAACCACCTTCGACACGATGTCGTCAATCTCAGTCATCTTCGCGACATCACCTTGCCGCGCGTACAATTCCGGAGCAATGGCCAGGTACCCGCGGCTCGCCAATCGCCGGCAGACGTCCTTGATGTGCTCATGCACGCCGAAAATCTCCTGCACCACGAGCACGACAGGATAAGACCGACCCTGGGCCGGCATCGCCCGATAGGCCGGCATTCGACCATCGCTCGTAGGAATCGTCACTTCGCCGACGGTCAATCCAGTTGTTGCCGTCATGATGGTCTCGGCGGAAAGTGGACGTACAGCCAACGCAAAACCCACGGCAAGTGTCGTGACTACGAATCCACGCCGAGTGAGACCAACGTCAGAAAGAGAATCGTCGGGTTGAATAGTTTCACGTGGTGATCTGTCATCTATCATTTCTCCCTCTTGATGCAGTCTGTCATTCGTAGGCTCACCAGACATACCCCACGAGGAATACACCTGCAAGGCTTTTTTTAAAGCAAGGATATTGGGCGGAGAACCGCAGAACTTTAAGAGGTAGAAATCAAGCAGGCATAATCGGTGCGATCATCCCACCGGTGTCGATTGAGCAGCGACTGAAGTCGAGGATCGAAATGATGGATCAGGTACCGGATGGCCGCCGATCACACGCTCGCGTTTACGATGGTCTTCACTTCATTGCATACGCGAAAGGTTAGATAGAGCACCGGTCCACCCGCAGCAACGGTGAGGGGACGTTTCACAAGCCAAGTCCCGGCTGGTAGTTGGCCCCACACGGTCATTCGATGGATCTCCATACTCGCTTCGTTAATGATGGCCGCGCCCTGTATGCGTTTCCATTTCACATGAACCCAGGCTCGCCATATCCATCCCATCGTGTACCTCCTGCATTGGAATCTCCCGACACCTATTCGAAAATCGTGCCGATCGAAAGGCGTCCTGATTCCAATCATTTCGATTTCATAAATGGGGTGGAAGGGGCGACATTGGCCGAGCCTAGGCAAAAAGGATCTAGCCGGACGTTCCTCTACATCATCACAAATGCCCGCACGGTAACGTGCCGCTAACTGCGCCGTAACCCCGCCGCAATGCTAACACGATACGATGCAGTCGACTCAACACGCAAACATGGAGGTTGCGCATGCATTGTGGACGCTGCAATGGACTTATGCTGCACGATCGCTACCTTGGACTGGACGGACAACTACCTATGCTGCGATGCGCCAATTGCGGCGCGATCGTGGATGCCAAGATTCGACAACATCAATTGCGCCGTCCCGCCGACAAGGCGCGCCGACCAAGGCACCACTTTCAACGGCCCTCTCCGATGACATCGTTGTTGCTCTGTCACGACTGACGATCTGGCCACTCAAAAGGCGACTCGGCCTCTGGCCAATGTCCTCGAAGAGTGGCACGATGTCAGTTGCGCGCAAACCGTGATTGGCACACAATGGCGTATGGAATCGAGCGCCCATCGATTGCCCGACGAATCTGTGAGCATGGGTCCGCCTCCCGAGATGCCCCGAGGGCCACGCCGATTGAAAATAGCGGCCCTGCTCGTCGCCACGCTCACGGCATTCTATGCCGTGCTGGGCTTCCTGATTCTGCCTTTGTATCTGCGATCTAAGATTCCCCATGCGCTCTCGGCCCGACTCGACCGTCCCGTGACAGTGGATGATGTCCGGTTCAATCCCTTTACACTGGCACTCTCTATCAGGCATCTGGCCATCAGCGAGCGCGACAATACGCCGTTGCTGGGATTCGAGGAACTGTATGTCGACGTCGGCATTTCCTCGCTCTTGAATCGTTCGCTGACGTTCGATCAAATCCGCCTGCGCGTCCCCTACGGTTTCGTCGACATTCGTCCTGACGGCGGCGTCAATCTGCTCGACCTTCGCCTCGTTTCATCGCAGCCTCAGGGTTCCCCAGCCGATCGAGACGTTCCAGAAACTCCAGCCTCTCTTCCATCGTTGATTATTCATACGTTGGATATCGAACAAGGTGCCATAGAATTTCACGATCGCGCACGGCCCACGCCGTTCAGCGCCGATATCGTGCCGATCTCTTTGTCGCTCAAAAATTTCCGTACGTTACAGGCCGGTGACAATGCATTTGCCTTCAAAGCAGAATTCGCAGCGGGTGAGACGTTGGAATGGCATGGAACGCTTCTGATGAATCCACTGCGATCGGAGGGGCGGGTCTCTCTCGCCAATTTCAAAGTGCGGCACGCGTGGGAATACATTCAGGATCGTGTCGGTTTTGAGTTGACGGACGGCGTCCTGCACATAGAGGCGGCCTACCATGCAGAAGCTGGAACCGACGGCTTTCAGACCGCCATCTCCGACGGCACGCTCGGTCTTGAACGGATTTCCCTGTCGGAGAAAAAAACTACATCGCCTTTGATCGACCTCCCTACCTTTTGGATCAAAGGCGTTCAGGCCGATCTATTGAAGCGTCACGTGGAGGTCGGCTTGGTGCAATCCACCGGCGCTCATATTCACGCCTCGATGGGAAAAGACGGCCTGCTTAACTTTCAGCGGGTCTTCGCATCGGCACCGGCAGCCGGATCAACTTCCGCATCCGCGCCGCCGGCCGGGGATTCTTCGTCCTCTAAGCCTTGGTCGATTGCGCTCAACGAGATCAACTTAGAAAACTACGGCGTCAGCCTGGAAGATCAGAAACCCGACTCGCCGGTACAACTCGATCTAGCGGCCCTTCATCTCCATGTGAAGAACGTGATCTACCCCCCGACCGCGCTGCTCAATCTTGAGGCATCGGGTCACATCAACACGACAGGGCAGTTTTCCATAGGAGGAACTATAGGCCTTCATCCGACTACGGCCGACCTTCACGTCGAGATAGACCAATTTCCCTTGACCCCATTTCAACCCTACATCGGTCAAACGGCCTCCTTGGAAGTCCGCGATGGTTCGGCAAGTCTGAAGGGGCATCTGTTGTATGAGGCCGGCGACCAACCGACGACTCGCTTTGCAGGCGATGCCAACGTGGCGCGTTTATCGATCGTTGACTCTCAGCTTGATAAACCGCTCGTCAGGTGGGAAGACCTGCACGCCACCCGCATCGATCTGGCGCTTCCGGATCAACATGCCATCATCGGAGAAGTGCGTGCGGCCAAACTTTTCGCCGACATCGTGATCAGTGCCGATCGACAGGTAAACATCAGCACGGTTTTCGCGAAACCCAAGAAGGGCCGGACGAGCGCGGAGGAGGCCATTCCCCATGCGGAGAAAGCAGCGCCTTCACATCCACTTCCTATCAAGATCGGAACGGTGACAATCGTAGATGGGTCGGCCCATTTCGCCGATTTTTCCGTCAAACCTATTGTCGATACCGGCATCTTTGGATTAAAGGGTTCAATCAAAGGCCTGTCGTCACAAGAACAGGCCAGAGCACAGGTCTCGTTATATGGTCAAGTGGACAAGTATGCTCCGGTGACCATCGCGGGGCAGATCAATCCCCTCAGTCACCACACGTTCACCGACCTCAAGGTCTCCTTCAAAAATGTCGAACTCACGACGCTCTCGCCCTATTCCACGAAGTTTGCCGGCTATCCGATCGTCAAAGGGAAGCTTTCGATGGACCTGCGATATCTCCTCGATCGGCAACAGTTGGATGCAGACAACAATGTGGTCATCGATCAACTGACATTGGGCGACAAAATAGAAGGTCCTGACGCGACATCCCTGCCGGTCAAGTTTGCGATTGCGCTTCTGAAAGACCGTCATGGTCGCATCAATATCGACCTGCCGGTGAAGGGCGACTTGAGTAACCCCGAATTTCACTATGGCAACCTCATTTGGAATGTCCTCACGAATCTCCTGACCAAAGCCGTTGCGTCGCCGTTTACCTTGATGGCGAACCTAATCGGCGGGAGCAGCGATGAATTAAGCGACGTGCCGTTTCCGGTTGGAAGCGCCGAGATGCCGACGGATAAAATCGGAAAACTCAAGGCGCTGGCAAAATCTCTAGAGGAGCGTCCGGCCCTTCAGTTGGAAGTTTCCGGCATCGCCGACCCGGCGGCAGACGGCGCCGCGCTCAGCGAGGCTAAATTGCAAAAGGAACTGGACTTGTTAAAAGACACCGCCAAAACGGGACGATCGCCGAGAGCCCAAGCCGACGAACCGGATGGTGCCGGGTTATTGCAAGCGCTCTACGTCAAAAAATTTGGCTCTCTTCCTCGACAGTCGGACGGCAAAGCGCCCGTCTCGTCGGATCACTTAAAAGCGCAATTGCTTGAGGCATTTCCGGTCGAAGAAAAGGAACTGCGACTGCTCGCCGAAGAACGCGCCAAGCAGATCCAACAGACACTCATCGATGAAGGCGGCATTCCGGCCGATCGAATTTTTCTTCTAGGCGGCAAGCTCACCGGCCGCGCTCACGACGGTACCGTGATCAGCCAACTTGGTCTCACGGCAAGCTAGATCTCTTGTGGCTTCCCGTCCGTCACCGAGTGAACATCAGTTGGAATGAGACGCCTGTCACATTGTCGCGCGCATTCCCGGATAGATTTCTGCCGTCGGGCGAAATCATAAGCGATGCTTGCCCGTTCGTTTGCATGGCCGACTGATAGGTCAACTGGAGTTCATGACCGGAGATCGAGCCCTGCCCGACCGCCGTCACACCGAGGAGTGGATTAAATTCTCGAACGGCCACGGCATTGCCGGTTTGCTGAATGACCCATGACACCCCTGTTCGGTCATGCCACGTTCCGGCAATGTTCATGTGGCGTGGAATGGCTGCGCTGCTCTCGTTCGCCTCGTCCTCAGGCGCTCTTCGAACCGGACGCGCCTCCGACCGCTTGAGTGCCTCCTCCATGTGACGCAATTTCGCTTCGAGCTCGGCTTGCCGCCGCGCCATCTCCTCCTGATCGACCTGTTTGGCGGCATCCGGATGAACAATCGGCGTCGTGCCGTGCCCTTCCCCGACAGCGGGAGGCGGCGTGTTCCCAGGTTTTGCAAATTTCACTGAACCCAGGCTACCCAAGCCTATCTCCTCAATCGTTTGACCCGTGTAAAGTGTGTACCCGACTAAGAGTGCCAGTAAGCTGCCGGGAATAATCCACAACATTTGCTTGGCCTTCCCGTCGCCCGATGTTCCACCGTCAGACCCCATTCATCATCTCCTTGTCCATAGGCTAGGCGGCGCCTCGCAGCCTGTCAAGCCTCTCGTTGCCGAACAATTTCATTGCTCGCGGGAAAGACTTGATAGAATCCATTCGTCTGCACGACCTCGATCGGCGTCTCGAAGAGCCGAGTCAGGCGCTGCGAGGTGAGGATGTCTCGCTTCTCGCCGTCGGCTACGATTGACCCCGCTTTCATGAGGACAACGCGTCCGACCTCTGGCGGAATTTCATGCACGTGGTGTGTCACAAGAATAATCGTTTTTCCTTGCCGCATCTGACGGCGAACAAGGTCGAGATACTGAAAGCACGCCCGTACATCGAGTCCGCTGGTCGGCTCGTCCAACACCAAGGCGAGCGGCTGATGAATGAGCGCGCGGCCGAGTAAAAATCGACGCTGCTCGCCGGTGGACATTTCGCAAAAGTTTCGATCGCGAAGATGACCGACGCCCAGTTCATCGATTATCTGCGCGGCGCGTGTTCGATCCCCCTCACTGAACTGCTGATGAGCATAGGTGCCGATACTCGAATAGTGGCCGGACAGCACGACGTCGATGCCGCGCACGTGATCCAGATACTGATGTTGCAGCTCGTGCGAGACAAAGCCGAGTTTCGCGCGCAGCGTCCAGACATTCCATCGGTCCTGCCCAAAAAGGCGAATATCGCTCCCTTCCCTGCGAACGGGATGGATGTCACGCGACAGCAATTTGAGCAACGTGGATTTCCCCGCGCCGTTCGGCCCGAGAATGGCCGTATGGCATCCGAGACCGATTTCGAGAGAGAGATCGCTGAAGACCTTGGTGTCGCCACGATAGACGGTGGCGTGTTGGATCTCGACAATCTTAGGGGTGTGCGCTGCCATAGAACCGAGCCGACTCGACTGCGGCGGCAAAGTGTATCCTCGTGGTCAGTCAGTGTCCAGCGTTGCCGTCGCACTGAGGGGACATTCATCCGCGATCGCACGTTGAAAATATAAACCGCGCGGCTTACTCTGTGTCCCGACATCTGCTCGCAACCTAGAGAGGCATAAGCATGTTGGCACTCCTCGTCATTTCAGCAGTCAGCGTCCTCGGCGTATTCGGATGTATGGACTCAGGACATACCGGTCGAGAGCAGGGCGCTCAGCCTCTCAAACCATCCGAATCTCCAACCGCTCACCCGTTCGAACGACGATTGGTAGATCTCAATGGAAAGCATCTGAGCATTGTGGAGGCGGGAATTGGCTACCCCATCATCTTTGTACATGGCGTGGTCACCACCAGCAATATTTTCACCAAGTATGTCGGCGCCTATTCCCCCGACTTTCGGGGAATCGCCGTAGACCTCCGCGGGTATGGAGATTCGGACAAGCCGTCGACCGGCTTCACGATCGAGCAATTCTCGAAAGACCTGATCACACTAGCCGATGCACTGCATATCGAGAAACCGGTCTGGGTCGGCGTGTCCATGGGCGGGATGATCCTCCAACGCCTTGCGCTCGATCATTCCGACCGCGTGCGAGCGCTGGTCCTGGTTTCGACGACCGATGGGGCGATGATTCTCGACAAGGATATTCCGAGCATCGGCAGGCCGCGGGATTATCGGCAGGTCTCGAAAAACATGATCGTCGAGAGCTTTCCGCCCAACACTCCCGCCACAGTCTATCAGCCCCTGCTCGACCGCATTCCTACCTGGAACGACACCGTCATCCGCGAGGCGCTGACGTCCATGTCGCAATTCAATGTCCATGGGCAACTCACGCGTATCCAGTCTCCCACCCTGATCATGGTCGGCGCAAAAGACGACGTCGCGACCCCCGCTATCGCCAAAGGCATTCAAGCGCAGATACCCGACGCTCAACTCGTCGAGTTCAATACCGGGCATTTCATGATGGCGGAAGACCCGGATCGTTTTAGAACGGTGCTCGGGGAGTTTCTTCGGAACCTCAAATAATCACGCACCATCTATCTCCTATCGATGCGTTTGAAAGGGCATCATGACACGTCGAACGGACATTCGGTTTCGTGGTCTCCTTCTAATTGCGCTTCTTCCGATTGCCTGCCAGCAGGTCATCTACCGGCACATGAACGATCCCGAGCGGGATGTCTGGCAGCGACCTGCGGCTGTGATTCAGGCACTGCAAATCCCGGCCGGCGCGCACGTCGCAGATCTGGGCGCGGGTCGAGGTTATTTTACATTTCGTTTAGCAGAAGCCGTAGGACTCAACGGTCAGGTGTACGCCGTGGATACGGAGGAGGCGAGTCTCCCGTTTATCGAGCAGGAGGCGATACAGCGAGGCGGAATGTCGCATCAGGTGCAATTGATCTTAGCGGCCCCGAATGATCGTCGACTGCCCCTCCATGGCATGGATCTAATTTTCACATGCGATACGTACCATCATCTTCCGGACCGACAAGCGTATATGGCATCGCTTGCACAATATCTTCGTCAAGACGGACGGATCGCGATTATCGATTTCGAGAAAGGCAGTTGGCTCGGCTCGCTCTTCGGTCATGCCACTTCACAAACAGCCATTCAGAAGGAAATGGAAGCGGCGGGGTATCGCCTCCTGAACAACTTTGACTTCCTCCCCAAGCAACATTTTCAGGTGTTCGCTCTGAACACACATGGGTGAGGCGCCGGTTGCACGTGATGCCTCCGACGCCTCGCGGGGTAAGGTGGGCTCATTCACTGCCGCCTGCGTCTTGATCAGTAATATCGTCGGCGGCGGAATCTTCACGGTCACCGGACTGATGGCTCGAGATCTCGGGGATCCGATTCTTATTTTAGCCATGTGGGTGGTCGGCGGGTGCCTGGCGATGGCAGCCGCCATCTCGTACAGCGAATTGCCTGCGGCGCTCCCACACGCCGGAGGCGACTACGTCTATCTCCGTCAGGCCTATGGACCGCTCATCGGATTTCTCAGCGGGTGGGTTTCTTTTACCGTCGGGTTCGGCGCGGGCATTGCGGCCGCAGCCGTGAGTTTTGCCTCTTATATGCTTCGACTCATGCCCGTCGCGGAGGAGAACAGCCCGATATTCAAGTGCATCGCACTCATCCTTATCTGGGCAATCACAGCCGTCCATGCATGGGGAACGGAAGCCGGAGGCAGATTGCAGCGCGTGCTGACGATCACGAAGGTTCTGGCCATTTTGATTTTTCTTGTCGCAGGGTTCGCGCTCGGCGACGGCCAATGGTCGCACCTCGCCGAATCCCATGCTCAGCCGGCTTCCGGTGGCGGCGCACTCATCTCGGCGCTGATCTTTGTGATGTACACCTATTTAGGATGGAACGTTGTCGGCTATATCGCCGGAGAGATCGCCGATCCGCAGCGCACCATTCCCACGATTGTGATCGGAGGCACGGCATTGGTGACGGGACTCTATCTCTTGCTCAATCTCCTCTACCTTTACGCGCTTCCGGTGAAAGCGCTCGCCGACGCACCGATCCTACCGGTTGCGGAGAAAGCGGCGGCGGCTCTATTTGGTCCGTCTGGGGCGCGGTTTGTAGCGGCCTTGCTCTGCGTCGCCATCGCCGGCGGTGTCAGCGCCATGATATGGGCGGGCCCTCATGTTTATAGAGCGATGGCGCTCGACGGCGTCTTTCCGGCATTTTTCTCCGTACTCTCGACACACACCGGTGTTCCGCTGCGCGCGTCGCTGCTGCAAGGTCTGTGGGTCTCGCTGCTCATTCTCACCGGGACGTTTGAGCAGGTGGTTCTCTTCAGTGGATTCATCCTCTCGGCTTTCACCGCATTGGCGATCGGCGCGGTTATCGTACTGCGGCGACGCCATCCTGAACTTGCCAGACCGTTTCGCGTACCACTCTATCCTACCTTGCCGTTGCTTGCGATCAGCATTTTCCTGATAATCGTCGCAACCAGCATGGTTAAGCGACCCTTCGAATCGGCGGTCGGAATTCTCATTGTACTCACCGGTCTACCGCTATATGCGTTCTGGAAAACAGGACGAGACAGCGATCGTGAGAAGGGAACCAACACTCCGGCTTGACTTTTATCATCAGGCGGTGCACATGAATTGTACGTATGACCAAGGTCACCGAGATCCTTCACCCAAGAGGCAACCATGGCCAGTGACTCGCCCTACAACATGACCCCTGACACGTACATTAAGGAACGACTGGAGCAGTACCAAGCATGGTATGACCGTAAAGCCGTCGCTGCCAAGGCGCTCTACCTTCGTATGCGCGCCTTCTCGGTCATCGGCGGCGGTATCGTTCCGGTCTTAATCAATGTCCAACCGAACTGGAAAGTCGTCGGCATCGACGTCATTCAGCTCACGGTGACCGTGATCAGTCTCTTGGTGGTCGTCTTCGTCTCGCTCGAAAGCGTCTTTCATTATCGGGAACAGTGGAAAAATTATCGCTCAACCGAACAATCATTGGGTCATGAGCGGTTTCTCTTTCTATCCGGGGTGGGTCGTTATGCCGGTCTGGATACCGGCAAGGCCTTTAGTCTCTTTGTAGAGCGGGTTGAAGATGCCATCGCCAAAGAAAATTCTGCGACATTAAGTGTGATGACAATGGCCGCGGAAGCATCCGATCCTTCCAATAAACCGAAGGCCAACGAAACCGCATGATTTTCAGTTGCTGAAACTGAGTGAGGGGCTTCCGTCAGGCTTCGCTGGGATCGGAGTTGATTTTAGGTGAAGCCGAAGTACCGCGAGAAGCCTCGTCTCCCGTCGTCTGCGCCGGGATCGCGGGTGTGGTCGATTTGACGTCGGCATTCTGTGCGCGGTGAAGCAGGGCGTGATCCATTAACACCAGGGCGAGCATGGCTTCGGCAATGGGAGTGGCGCGAAGGCCGACGCATGGATCGTGGCGACCCTCCGTTTCGACCACGACGGGACGCCCATGCTTGTCGATCGATCGACGCGGAATCCGAATGCTCGAAGTCGGTTTAATCGCGATAGTCACCACGATGTCCTGACCGGTCGAAATACCGCCGAGAATTCCGCCGGCATGGTTGGTGACGAATCCTTCCGGGGTCAGTTCATCGCCATGCTCCGATCCGAGTTGAGCGACCGAGGCGAATCCGGCTCCAATCTCCACGCCTTTGACCGCATTGATGCTCATCAGGGCCGACGCCAAGTCGGCATCCAGCTTGTTATACACGGGACTGCCCCAACCTACCGGCACATGCTCCGCGACGGCGGTAATCTTCGCGCCGACGGAATCTCCCGACTTCCGCAAGTCATCCATAAAGGTTTCAAGTTTCGGCACCGACGCCGGATCGGCCGCGAAAAATGGATTCGTCAAAACCGCATCCCAACTCTGAAAGGGGACATGCATGTGTCCGATTTGGGAGAGATAGCCGCGAATCACGACGCCATACTTGGCGTGCAGCCATTTCTTCGCGATGGCAGCGGCCGCGACTCGTACGGCCGTTTCACGCGCGGACGAGCGTCCACCCCCACGGTAATCACGAATCCCATACTTCTGCCAATAGGTATAGTCGGCGTGGCCCGGCCGGAAGGTGTCGGCGAGATTGCCATAATCGCGGCTGCGTTGATCTTCGTTGCGAATCAGTAACGCGATCGGCGTGCCGGTCGTGGTGCCCTCAAAGAGACCGGAGAGAATTTCGACGCGATCCGATTCTTGCCGCTGCGAGACATGGCGCGAGGTGCCCGGTTTGCGGCGATCGAGCTCTTTTTGAATATCATCGATTGTCAACCTGAGTCCCGGCGGGCAACCATCGACGACACAGCCGATGGCCGGTCCGTGGCTTTCGCCGAACGACGTGACTGAAAAGAGTGTGCCGAACGTATTCCCAGCCATCAGCTAGGGATGAAGAGAATCAGAATGAATTGCGTGGGCGCACCTATTCAATGATATCCACCTTGATGTGAAGTTCCTTCAACTGCGCCGCATCGACTTGCGACGGGGCCTCGGTCATCAAGCACTGCGCCTTTTGCGTCTTGGGAAACGCAATCACATCCCGAATGGAGTCGGCCCCCCCCAGCAGCATGATCAGGCGATCCAGCCCGAAGGCGATGCCGCCGTGCGGAGGAGCGCCGTAATCAAGGGCTTCCAGAAGAAATCCGAATTTGGCGTGGGCTTGGTCCTTGGTCATGCCCAGCAAATCCAAAATACGCAACTGGACCTCACTCCGATGGTTTCGAATACTTCCGCCCCCGATCTCGCTCCCGTTCATTACCATGTCATAGGCCTTGGCCCTGGCCTTCAATGGTTCACTGTCGAGCAGGGCAAGATCTTCGTCCATCGGCGCGGCAAAGGGATTATGCATGAAGATATAGCGTTGTTGTTCAGGAGAATAATCCAGAAGAGGAAACTCCGTCACCCATAACGGACGCCATGCCGTCTTGTCGATCAGATTGAGTTCCTCGCCCAGCAATAATCTAATCCGGCCCATGACATCATGTACGATGGCAGCTTTATCCGCGCCGAACAGGACCAAATCGCCGGGCTTTGCCTCGGGCAGAGCCGCAAAGAACGCCCGGGCATCAAGAAATTTCGCGATGACGGAATCGAGCTGACCGTCAGCCGTAATCTTCAGCCATGCAAGGCCCTTGGCCCCAAAACTCCTGGCGGTTTCTCCGAGCGCATCGATTCGACTCCTCGCGATGGTCCCGCCGGATTTGACGATCAACGCCTTTACGATTTTGCCCTTTGTTGCGGCTTCCCTAAAAACCTTGAACTCGCTCTGGGCTGCAAACGCGGTGACGTCATAGAGCGGCATATCGAACCGAAGGTCCGGCTTATCGGACCCATAGCGACCCATCGCCTCGGTATAGGTCATCCGTGGGAACGGTGTCGGCAGGTCCACCTTGCCGGCCTCTTTAAAGACGGAGACAATCATACGCTCCATCAGCGCCATAACCTGTTCACGATCCACAAATGACATTTCGAGATCGATCTGGGTGAATTCCGGTTGGCGGTCATTCCGCAAGTCCTCATCGCGGAAGCAGCGAGCGATCTGATAGTAACGATCCATCCCTCCGATCATCAGGACTTGTTTGAACAGTTGCGGAGATTGCGGCAATGCGAAAAAGGTCCCGGCATTCACTCGACTGGGCACAAGATAATCGCGGGCCCCTTCCGGCGTACTTTTGGTCAGAACCGGGGTTTCAATTTCCAGAAACCCTTCCCGGTTTAGAAAACTCCTGGTGGCTTGCATCACGGCATGGCGGAGCGCGAGCAAATGCTGCATCCGTGGACGGCGCAAATCCAGATAACGGTACTTCAAGCGCAAGATGTCCGTGACATCGGCGTCGTCTTCAATCACGAAGGGCGGCGTTTTGGCTTCATTCAACATTTCGATCTGCTGCACCAGCACTTCGACATCTCCGGTAGCGAGGTTCTGATTGTCCGCACCATCCGGACGGAGATTGACCAGCCCGGTCACGGCCACGACGTCCTCGCTGCCGAGTTTTTCGCCCTGCTTGTGTACGTCGGGCGCTTGTTCCGAGTTAAATACGATCTGAGTCATGCCCTGTCGATCGCGTAGATCGATAAATAGGACGCTGCCATGATCCCGGCGGCGTTGTACCCAGCCGCTGAGCGTGACGGTCTGACCAACGTGACTTCGACGCAGTTCACCGCACGTGTGCGTGCGTGCCATCACCTCGTCCTCCGTGTCGGACGTGCGGGCCGTCCTTTATTACCGGATGACGGTCGCGAGAAACGAGCATCCGGTCGTGCAGCACGCACAGACTTTCCGGTGGAGCGGATGGACTGCCCTCCGGGACGGGCTGACTGTCCTGCACTACGTACCGGGGGTTGCCCTGAACGTATCGACTGCCCTCGTGAAGACACCGGCTGCACTCCGGAACGAGTCGGCTTTCCTCTTGAAAACGTCCGTTGCGCTCCTGAGGGTGCCGATTGCCCTCTTGAACGTGCGGTGGGTCGTGCAGGATGTGCGGGTGTTCTCCGAATCGGCTTCGGCGGGCGGATTTGTGGCGGTGGTATCCCTGCCGCTTCCTGTTCCTGCCTATATTTGACGAGGGCGCGCAAAGCGTTGGCTTCGCGGTCCGTCAGATAGCGAAATTCACCGGGCTGCAGATCGCCCAGCGCCAGAGGACCGAACTTAATGCGTTTCAGCTTTAATACCGGATGGCCGACGGCCTCGAACATGCGCTTGATCTGATGCTTTCGACCTTCGTAGATCGTCACTTCGAGCCATGAGTTTTCCTCGGCCTTGCGCACCTTTTTGACCATGGCGGGAGCCGTCATCCCATCCTCTAATTCGACGCCATGCGCGAGGCGGCTGATTTCTTCATCAGCGAGCACCCCTTTGACTTTCGCAAGATAGACCTTGGCCACATGGTAGCGCGGATGCAAGAGCGCCTGCGCCAGCTCGCCGTGATTGGTCAGCAGCATGAGCCCTTCTGTATCGAAATCCAATCGTCCGACCGGAAACATGCGAAGCGTCACGCCATGCAACAGGTGGTCGATCGTCGGTCTGCCCTCAGGATCGTTGAGTGTGGAGACAATGCCCTTGGGCTTATTGAGCAGAAGATAGGCATAAGGTTCCACGGCCTTCAGATGACGTCCATCCACCTTTACATGGTCTCGCTCGGGATCGATCCGCGTCCCTAGTTCACGCACGATCTTTCCATTGATTGTCACCCGCCCCTGAGCGATCCATTCTTCTGCCTTGCGACGTGACGCAAGGCCAGAGGCGGCAATGACTTTTTGTAATCGTACTTCCACTCTTCTATCTTTCCTCTTGTAGGACCTGGGCTGGGTGAGCGCTCTGCGAGCACAAGATCATCTAGGTCAGATCCTCCTCTCTATTCCCATTCTATAGTGCTGGGCGGTTTCGAGCTGATGTCATACACGACCCGATTTACTCCCCGTACTTCATTGATGATGCGATTCGAGATTTTCCCCAACACCTCGTGCGGGAGCTTGGCCCAGTCGGCGGTCATCCCGTCCAGACTGGTGACGGCTCGAATCGCCGCAACATGCTCGTAGGTACGCTGATCGCCCATGACGCCGACGGTACGAATGGGAAGTAGCACGGCAAAGGCCTGCCACGTCTCAGCATAGAGACCGGACTGCCGAATTTCCTGTTCCACGATCGCATCGGCTTCGCGCAACATGTAGCAACGTTGCGGAGTAACCTCGCCCAGCACGCGAATCGCCAGGCCGGGGCCTGGAAATGGATGGCGCCAGACAATGTCATCGGGCAATCCCAATTCTTTGCCGAGCACGCGCACCTCATCCTTGAAGAGTTCACGTAACGGTTCCACCAGTCGCAGACGCATCTTCTTTGGGAGACCGCCGACATTATGGTGTGTCTTAATCGTAGCCGACGGACCTTTGAAGCTGACGCTTTCAATGACGTCGGGATACAGTGTGCCTTGGACGAGATAATCGGCTTTGCCCAACCGATTGGCCTCTTTTTCGAAGTTCCTGATAAAAAGACGGCCGATGATCTTTCGTTTGCGTTCGGGATTGATCACACCCTTCAAGGCGCCGAGGAATTGAGCCGATCGATCCAGGATGTGTAGGTCGAGATCGAGTTGCGCAAAACTTTTTTGCACCTTCACGCGCTCGTCTTTTCTCAGCAACCCGTTGTCGACAAAAATACAGGCAAGTTGGGACCCGATCGCGCGCTGGGTCAACGCCGCCGCTACCGACGAGTCCACCCCGCCGCTTAACGCGCAAATGACCTTACCCTTCCCGACGCGCGCCCGAATGTCCGCCACCGCCGTTTCGACATAGGAACTCATCGTCCACGTTGGCCGGCATCCACAGATATCGTGGACGAAGTTTTTCAAGATCTGCGCGCCGCAGACAGTATGGGCGACCTCGGGGTGAAACTGGAGGCAATAGATCGACCGGCCGCGAACCACCGACTTCATCGCCGCAACGGGCGAGTTATCGGTATGGGCGATGACGCGGAAGCCCTTCGGCATCCGCTCGATCCGATCGCCATGTGACATCCAAACTGTGCGCGACCGGGCCCGTATGTTTTTGAGGAGATCGGAGGTATCGTCGATCAAGAGTTCCGCACGTCCGTACTCGCGGTGCGTGGCCTTGGCGACTTCGCCCTCCAGGACATGCGTGACCAATTGCATGCCGTAACAAATACTCAAGAACGGGACGCCCAGGTCAAACAATTTTTTCGGTACCGTCGGCGCATGACGGTCGTAGACACTCGACGGACCGCCAGACAAAATAATTCCTTTGGGACCGTACGCTTTGATCTCGGCCAAGGAGGCAGTGCAGGGAAGGATCTGAGAATAGACACGGCCCTCACGGACGCGGCGCGCGATCAGCTGTGTGTACTGAGACCCAAAATCGAGGATGAGAATCCGATCATGTCGTAATTCCATGGAGACGTTATTCGTTATTGTTATTCGTTGAAGAGCAGGACGGAGCGTTGTGGCAATGGTCGGTTTTCGCGCTTAACGATTCACGATGAACGTGCCTATTCCCAGTCCGTTCGATAATTGGGCGCTTCTTTGGTAATGATGACATCGTGCACATGACTTTCTTTCAGGCCCGCCAACGTTTGCCGAATAAATTTGGCATTCTTTTGAAGATCGGCAATCGTCCGGCATCCGCAATAGCCCATGCCCGATTTGACGCCACCCACCAGTTGGTAAATCACGCCGGCGAGGGTGCCTTTATATGGCACGCGGCCTTCGATGCCCTCAGGAACTAACTTGGACACGGGCCGCCCGGATTGAAAGTAGCGATCTCCTCCGCCTTTTTCCATTGCGCCGAGCGATCCCATTCCTCGATATACCTTATAGGTCCTCGCTTGATAGAGCACGGTTTCTCCCGGCGATTCTTCCGTCCCCGCCAACAGGCCGCCGATCATGACGGCGGATGCGCCCGCCGCCAAGGCTTTCGTGATGTCCCCGGAAAATTTCACTCCGCCATCCGCAATGATTGGAATCCCCGTCCCCTTCAACGCTTTGGCGCAATCCATAATAGCGGTCAACTGCGGCATGCCGGCGCCCGAGACAACGCGCGTGGTGCAAATCGATCCCGGCCCCACGCCGACCTTCACCGCATCGACACCGGCTTTCGCGAGATCCTTTGCCGCTTCCGCCGTGGCAATGTTGCCGGCCACCAATTCGAGTGTGGGATGCGAGCGCTTGATTGCTTTCACGGTATCGAGGACGCTTCGGGCATGGCCGTGCGCGGTATCGACCACCACCATGTCGATCCCGGCCTTGACGAGCAGCTCGACCCGCTCATCGACGTCCGCTCCCACACCGACAGCGGCGGCCACGCGTAACCGGCCGTGTTCATCCTTGCAGGCATGGGGATATTGAATTCGCTTTTCGATGTCTTTGATCGTGATCAGCCCTTTGAGATTGAATTGCTTATCCACCACCAACAGCTTCTCGATCCGATGTTCGTGCAGAATCTCGCGCGCTTTCTCGAGTGTGGTGCCTTCGGGCACCGTGATGAGATTGTCTTTCGTCATCACCTGCGAGACTTTGAGATCCATGCGGCTTTCGAAACGAAGATCGCGGTTCGTCAAGATCCCGACGAGCTTGCCCAGTTTCGTGACAGGAATTCCTGAAATCCGAAACTTCGACATGAGTTGCAAGGCTTCCCGAATCGTTTGATCCGGGGCGATGGTGATGGGATCGAGGATCATTCCGCTTTCGGACTTTTTAACCTTGTCGACTTCGGCTGCCTGATCGACCGGAGACAAGACACGATGGATAACCCCGATTCCACCTTCGCGAGCCAATGCGATAGCCAGTCGTGATTCCGTCACGGTGTCCATGGCGGAACTCACAATAGGAATGTGGATGGCAATATGGCGAGAGACCTTCGTCTCGGTATTGGTCTCGCTCGGCAAGACTTCGGACTTGGCGGGTATGAGAATCACATCGTCGAATGTGAGCCCGAGCCGTACCTCTTCTTCCAACATACTGCTCCTTCTTTGTCCCCGGTCAAATCATCGGCGAATGCTGCCACAGCTCGGGCAAGCGGTCAAGCAACCTCGATCTACCGAGCGCGCGTTTCGCCCGCCGGAGCGTTGAGCGCCGCCACGGCCTCCGCATCTTCTTGCAATCGCTCGCTCCCTTCATCTGCGGGCATAAACTGCTGCACCCGCGTGTTGCCACTGTCCACGACGAACACGCTACCCCTCGCGTCGACTACGATGCCGTAGGGGAAATTGAACTGGCCCTCGCCGTTGCCGAACCCGCCCCACTGCGTGACGTAGTTGCCTTCACGGTCGAATTTTTGAACTCGCTGATTCCCGGTATCCGCTATGTACACATCGCCATGACTATCGACGGTGATACCCCATGGCGAACGCAATTGCCCGGCTTCCTGGGCCTGCGGACTGCTCGCATGGCCGGGACCGATGCCGCCTCCCCACTTCGTGAGTAATTGAGGCAGCACGTTCGTGCTGGTGTCGAATTTTTGAATACGATGGTTCCCCATGTCGACCACATACACCGCACCGTCCATTTGATCGACGGCGATCCCACGCGCAAAATAAAACTGCCCGTCGTTATTGCCGAAGCTGCCCCATTGCATGATGAATTCGCCGGTCATGTCGAATTTCTGTATACGGAAGTTGGCGCTATCCACTACATAGATGTAGCCGCGGACCCGATCAACGGCGATGCCCCACGGCGCGTTGAATTGCCCTTCCGCATTCCCCCGCGATCCAAATTTCATAATGTAGCCGCCCAGCTTCCCGTCGAATTTTTGTACGCGGTGATTATTCGTATCAACCACGTACACATCGCCCTTGGCATCGCAGGCAATCCCGGTGGGATTGTGGAAACTGGAGTTCGCGGTTCCGAAGCTGCCCCAGAGAATGATGAAATTCCCGTTGTTGTCGAATTTTTGGATGCGATTATTCCCATTGTCGACGACAAAGAGGCTTCCTTGTTGATCGATCGCCATGCCATACATGGGAGCAATGAACTCTCCTCCGTGCAAGAGTGACGCGCCGCGGCCTGGCTTTCCCCATTTGGAGACGCAGAGGTATCCCGACGTATTGAGGAGAATGCTGGCGCTCGCCGGCACCGACACGTTGTTGCCAACATCCTTGAACCACACATACACCGTTTTCTGCCCGTCGCCGGGCGAGAGAATGAAGGGAATCGTGGCGCCGAACTTGGTCATCGGTTCCACATCCACCCAGCCCGGGACGGTGCCGGTGGGCACCATGGGACTTTCTGAAATGAAGTAGGCGGAGACTCCCGTATCCACGTCATTGGCCGAGATCGTCACAATGACTTCGGGAGAATTGGTCATGAAGCCGCCGTGATTGATGACGGCATTAGGATTTTGCGGCGCCGTCATATCGATGAGAACCGGCGTGACCGTCACTTCATCAGAGAGCGGGCTTTCGACGCCCTCTTCAAAGACCGACGCCAACGCGTAATAATACGGCGTGTCGTTGGTCAGGCCGCTGTGCGTAAAGGGGCTCGTCACTCCTTCGATGCGCGTTCCTGTCTCGACCGTCAAATTGGGCGAGGTGTGAAAATACAGGTTGTAAGACACGGCATCGGGCACGTCCATCCAGCTTAAGACAGCTTCCGTGTCACCGGGTTTCACGACGATACTGCGAGGGGCTGGCACCTTCGTCGAGGACTCCTGCTGTTTGGTCTTGGCCTGTTGCGTCCGCTGGATTTCTTCTTCGGTGGGCACATATTTTACGATTCGATTATTTCCGCTATCAACGATATAGACGCAGCCTTCTTTATCGACCGCGATGCCATACGGGAAATTGAACTGCCCTTCCGTCACTCCCCGGTTACCCCACGAGCAGATGAACGTGCCGTTCCCGTCGAATTTTTGGATGCGATGGTTGTTGCTATCGACGACGTACACATTGCCGAGCGCATCGCAGGCGACACCCCATGGCGATTTAAATTGTCCGGGGCCGCCGCCCTCCTTTCCCCACTTGGTGAGGAAACTGCCGCGCGCGTCGAACTTTTGAATGCGATGATTGCCTTCATCGGCCACAAAGACGTTCCCGACAAAATCGATGGCCACACCGCGCGGAAAGAAAAATGCGCCGTCATAGCTCCCGTCGCGGCCCCACTTCATGATCGCCGTCCCGTCGGGCTGGTATTTTTGAATACGGGCGTTGCTGGTATCGGAAATGTAAACGTTGCCCTGATGATCAGTCGTCAGTCCCCACGGCACATCGAATTTGCCCATCTCGGCGCCCCGCCAGGCAAATCCGAACTTGCCCCACACATGCATGCAGTTGCCTTCGCTATCAAACTTCTGCACGCGATTATTTCCGCTGTCTGCAATATACACATCGCCTTCCGGACCTGCCGCCAGCCCTCGCGGATAATAGAAGAAGCCCTCCTGCGCGCTCGGTTCACCACCCCAGCGGGCCATGAATTTTCCCTCTTTATCGAATTTCTGAATGGAATGATTGTCGGTATCGGCGACGTAAATATGGCCGTCCTTGTCGATCGCAATCCCGGTGGGCGACTTGAATTCTCCATCATCGACTCCTTCTTGGCCGATGGTCATCGCTAAGAGATACGGTGATGGAATCGCAAGAACCTCGGCCGATTCCGGGCTTTCGCCCTTCGCCGTGACAACGGTCACGACATAGTGATAACACGTACCGTTGGCGAGGTCCTCATGCACGAACGGGCTGGCTGCGCCCTCGATAAGGTTTCCTTTTTCCTTCTTGACGCCCTTGATGGGATTAAAGTCGTCCGGTCCGGCGATGGGACGAGTGAGTTCCGAAAACTTTATCTGCACGCCTTTAGTGGTGAGAAAATAGATGTTATAGTACAGCGCTTCTGGAACGGGATCCCAAGTAATGAAATTGCGGCCATTTCCCGGTTTGGCCACCACGTTGGATGGCGGTGCAGGAAGCTCCTCTTCCGCCACAGAATCTCCGGCTCCCCATTCGTCGGGATTGCCTTGTGCATATAGAGCGATTCCTTTTAACAGCTGCGTATCATTTTCCCACGGCTTTTTCATGTCACCCTCTTCGAACCTTGACGCAAAAAGGTAAACCGCCTTGCTGTTCAATAAGTTAGGTCGTGCAGTCTAACAAACGGCTAAGAGGCCAGTCAAGGCAGCACAGGCCATCCTTTCGTGTCCCGCGTACAACGTGCTCGAAGGACTAACCTTTCTCTCGCGCATGCCGAAACCCACTCTCTACGTCACGAGACTATTGCCCGATCCGGTCATGGTTGAACTGTCAGACCGGTTCACGCTGACTCGCCCCCCGTCCAGTGAGTCGCCTACGCGCGGGACGATCTTGAAAGGTATCCGGGACGCCGATGCTCTCATTCCCACGCTGGCGGAGCAGATCGACACGGAATTGATGGCAGATGCCCCCCGGCTTCGTGTGATCGCTAATTATGCCGTCGGCTATAACAATATCGACGTGGCTGCCGCGCAAGCAAGAGGGATCGTCGTGACGAATACTCCGGACATCTTAACTGAAAGTACGGCCGATCTGACATGGGCTCTTATGTTGGCGGCGGCCCGGCGCATTCTCGAAGGTCATGGACTGATTCAGCAGAAAGCGTGGAAGGGCTGGGAGCCTCGACAACTCCTCGGCGCAGACGTATACGGACGAACATTGGGAATTATCGGCATGGGACGGATTGGACAGGCAGTGGCCCGACGCGCCCGCGGATTCGATATGTCGATCGTTTATTACACTCGTGGCGAAAAACAGTTCCCGGATCAGCCTTCATGGAAGCCCGTCGGATTGGATGCGGTCTTGACTCGTGCCGACTTTCTCAGTTTGCACGTGCCGTTGACAGAGGACACGCATCATCTTATTGGGGCGCGCGAGTTACGGCTCATTCGTCCGACGGCGTACCTCATCAACGTTTCACGTGGCCCCGTCGTGCATGAAGCGGCGCTGGTCGAGGCATTACAGGAGGGACGATTGGCGGGAGCCGGACTCGATGTGTACGAACACGAACCCGCGCTTCATCCCGGTCTCTTCACGCTGGCAAACGTCGTGACGTTACCGCATCTCGGGTCCGCTACGGACGTGACGCGAACCCGCATGGGCATGATGTGTTTGGAAAATGCACTCGCAGTTATGGACGGACGACCGGCGCCGAACCGGGTGGGATAGGAAGTGCTGGGGACTGAGGACTCAGTGCTGAGTCTTTCTCAGGACTCAGGACTTCCTCACGCTCGGCCAAGTTTCAAATCTTCGGCAACTTCGTGAATGAGTGCGGTTTCGATTTTATCTTGTTTTCTGAGGTAGGCTTCGAGGAGGGCATTATCGCAAATCGTATTGATGAGTCGCGGGATGCCTTTGGAATAGTGGCAGATGAGAGAGAAGGTTTCCGGTTTGAAAATTAGTTTTTGCCCCCCGGCGATCCGCAATCGATAATTCACATACGCTTCGGTGCCGGGCGAATTGAGGGCGGTCAGTTCATATCGCATCGCGACACGCTGATGTAACGGCTTATCCAGCGCGAGCACCTGATCAAGTTCGGGTAGGCCAAATAGGACGAAGGTGACGAGCTTGCGGCCGTTATTTTCGACGTTCAACAACCCCCGGAAATCTTCCATCAATTCCTGACTGCGCAGCATTTGCGCCTCGTCGATAAGTACAATCGCCTTCTTCCCCGATTCGGCGACTTCGTCTAGGCGGCGGGAAAGCTGCGTCAGCAAATCGGTTTTACTTTCGGCGGGGGTTGCAATTTCCATTTGCAGGGCAATCTTCCGTAACATCCACTCCGAGGTCACCGCCGCATGCAGCACGATCAGCAATGCCGCTTCATACTCGCCGGTCTCCAATTCCTCCAGGAAACGCGTGGCGAGCGTCGTCTTCCCCGTGCCGATGTCGCCGATGACCAGCGCGAGCCCTTTCATGTTCTCCGCCGCATACTTGAGCCGCGTGAGCGCTTCGGCGTGTTGTTGGGACTTAAAAAAGAAGCGATTGTCAATCGTGATGGAAAACGGATTTTCTTTGAGTTGGAAGAATTCGAGCAGACTCATGGGGAATCGATCACACGGTTAGAGGTAGGAAATGCGACGCTTCTTCCGCTCGGTCAAGGTAACGCCGGCGGTAGTCACCGTGGTGGGTTCTCCGGTCGTAGAGTCGTGTTCAGTCTGATGTGACGAGCGACCGCTCTTCAGTCGTTCCAAACGCATCGGCACATCAAGGAACGAGGGAATGAGAGAAAATATATTGACCGCTTTCTCCCATAACCCATCCGCTTCGTAGAGCATGCCCAATTCATATCGAATGGCCACGGACTTTTCTTGATCGCACCGTGGATCGGCAAGCACAGCTTCCAACCCTTCGATAGCCGGCTCAATCAATCCCTTTTCTTTGAGCGTCGCGGCAAGCAACGTCGCAGCATCCAGGAAACATCCCTTCCCGTTAATGGCAACCCCAAACTCTTCGATCGCCTCGTCCAGCATCTCCATATTTTTATAGGCCACGCCGAGTTCGTAATGGACATTGTATTCATGCTCGGTAATTTGTGGCGTGGTTGGAATGGGCGTGATAGGTTCGGGAGCGGGCTCCTCGACAACTATGGATTCCGATTCAACGGTGGCTTCCGTTTTAATAACGATAGATTCCATCTCATCGGGTAACGCCACGACTTCGCTGACCTTGGAAATGTCCGGTTGCATTTGCTCGGTGATCGGAGGCGGAGTCACGGGCGGCGCGACCGGCTCAACGATCAGAGACGCGGGACTGCCGGCAAATCGCAATGGTTGCTTCTCGGTTACACCGGTCTCTTGGGGAGCCGGGATATGTTTGTCCGTAGTCTGAACCATCGGCGCTTCCGATACAGGTGCCGGTGGCGCTTCCTTGTCTGTCGGAGGTGGACAGCTCCCAGCCAATCTCAACGCACTGGGTTCGACCTTTGCCTGAGTTGGCACTGCGGGTACAGATATTTCGGTGATCGGTACGTCATCGGGCTCGGGACTTTTCGCCACGGCCTGGACGACCGGCTCGGTAGTTTCTGATTCAGCGGAGGAGACGCGGGCTGGTGATGGAGTAGTGAGTGCCGCGTTGAGCTCTGCAATCATCGGACTGGACGGGTCCAAACTCGTAACCTTGGCCAACAGCTCGGTCGGCCGGTCCGGCGCCTCCGGGTCAGGATGCTGCAGCAAGGCTAAGACGGCTTTTCCATACTGGATAGCCGCCGCCGGATGATCGCCTTTGTGTTCGTACAAGCTGCCCAATAGCTCCAATAAAGCGACGCAGCCCTGGTCGGCCTTGAGATATTCAAAAATCATCGATTCCGCCAACCCATAATCCTCTGCACGAATGGCGGCTTCTGAGAGGAATTGTATTTCGCTCAAGGCCACGGCCAGTTCGCCCCGCTTCAAGTGAAGCATGGCCAAAAGCCGGCAAACTTCCGGGTCGCCGGGTTGCGTGCTCAAAAGATCGGATAGAACAGTCTCGGCCTGATCGAACTCCCCGGACTCCATTTGCCGCTGGGCTTGCTCCAATGGGCTTTCCGAACCGCCGACACGCCGTGAGAGTTCCTGCTGCACTTCTTGAAGAGCGCTTTTCGGATCCTTAAGTAAGCGTTCCGCTTTGGCATTGCCCGGATCGATTTTTATAATGGTCTTATACGCCTTGCAGGCCTGCTCGACCTGATCCTGGGCGACACATTCCTTTGCCAAATGAAAATACGCTTTGACGGCATCGTCGCGGTAATTCTCCTGAAGACAGAGCTCGGCCAGCCGCTGCCTGGCATTCAGGTTCGTCGGATCCAAGTCGACGATTTTGCGATAGACGGCTAACGCGTCCCGCGTACGGCCATCTTTTAAAAATAACTTGCTGAGCGTCAAATAGTCGGACACGGCATTGTTGACAAGACCGCGTTCTGCGTTCAGATCGCCGAGTTGCTGGTAGACGCTATAGCGGGCAGGATCCAACTTGAGGATTTTTTTATAGACGGCTATCGATTTGAGCGCTGACCCGGAGGCATGAAAGGCGGCCCCGGCTAGAAGATAGGCTTCGATGGCTTCGGAGGGAGAATTTCGCTTGATATGCAGGTCGCCGATGTTGTTATGAACGGTCCCATCGTTGGGAGACTCGGTGAGTAATTTTTTCCATTCGGCAATGGCTTTATCGAACTGGCCTTTGGCCGCCAGTTGATTGGCCGACTGCAATACTTTCCCCTTATCCGCCTCCAAGAAGCCCTCCTGACTTGCATGAAAAACTATCAATAATATGCAAGACTGTCAAGGATTTATGGGTTGGAGACAAAAAGCAGTCGTAGCGAAAGACCGCGTGCGAGTCGAAAGAAGCAGGGCCTCTAGTTGTTGACGTTGGCCCTGCTTCGTAGGCGGGAATGTTACGCGCTGACCGTCATCTTCATTACATTTGCGGCTTGCGGACCTTTGGCGCCTTGCACAATGTCGAACTCGACGCTCTCCCCTTCTTTGAGCGACTTAAAGCCGTCGCCCTGTAAGGCGGAGTAATGGACGAACACGTCCTCACCACTATCCAGTCGAATAAATCCAAACCCTTTCCGATCGTTAAACCATTTCACTGTCCCCTTACTCTTCACGCACGCCTCCTTTCCTGCTCGCCCGACAACATGGCCAGGGCATAACCGACCCAAGAAACAAAAAAGCCACAAGAAGCGTTTCGCTTCTTGTGGCCACTACAAAAAAATAAGAGTACGATGCATGTACGAACCTATAAAAACGGATGATTCTCTAGCATTTATCACGTAGCCTGTCAAGGAGTAGTTTGGGTGATGCTCCCCAGGGGGGAATAGAAAGAGGAAATATACAGAGTCCCGATTGATTCGCTATAGTGCACCCCGCAACCGGCCTTCCAGGATGATCGTTGAATAAAATCCTCGACCGCTACATCTTCGCCGAGTTATTGCCTCCCTTCCTAATCAGCGTGGGAGCCTTGTGCTTTGTGATGTTGACGAAGGAACTGCTTCGACTCGTCGAACTGTTTGTGTCCAAAGGCATCGGTATAACGGCCGTTATCAAGGTATTCTTGCATCTGCTGCCTTCTTTTTTAGTCCTCACCCTTCCTATCGCCGGCATCATCGCGTCGATCACGGCGTTCAGCCGATTGTCGTATGACAAAGAGTTGGTCGCCATGCGCGCCGCCGGCTTGAGTTTAATTCGGCTGGCATGGCCGGTGTTCATCTTCTCGTGTGCGGTGTTTGGCCTGACCTTGGTGCTTTCGCAATGGGGGCAACCGTGGACCAGCGTGTCCTTAAAGAAATTGGCGCTGAGCTTGTTGCGCGATCAACTCACTCTCGCGTTAGACAAGGGCGTCTTTAACGAACCAATGCCCCATATGGTGATTTATGTGTCAGACGGCCGCTCAACCCAAGGGGGAAGCATTTTCATTTCCGACGAGCGCAATCCAACCGACGCCCGGATTATCGTCGCCGGCGGGTACAGCCTACTCAACGATCCCGGCAGCAACCATGTCGGCATTCGCCTGCTCAACGGCACCATCCACAGTCGACCCCACGATTTCGACCAATATCAGCATATTTCGTTTTCGAGCTATGATCTGAAGCTCAGCCTTGATCCCAGCCTGTATGCGCCGGCGGAAGAGCGGCCGGCTCGGAAAGCCATCATCGAGCAACTCGATCAGTCCGACTGGCGTGATGCGACCGCCCTGCGCCGGTTAATGGAATCCTATAAGGATCTTGCCTTTCCAACCGCCGCGTTGATCTTCGGCATGCTGGGCATTCCTGTCGGAATCGTATCGAAACGTTCAGGACGGATCGGTGGGTTTACCGCCGGAGTGGCCATCATTATTGTGTATTATGTCTTGAACGTCCTGTGTGAATTTCTTGTCACGACATTATGGCTGCCCCCGTTTGCCGGAGCCTGGTTGCCCAACATCCTGTTTCTCATGACGGGTGTCGTCCTCTTTCATCGCGTCAGCCGCCGATGACCACATGACTATCTTGTTTCGATATATGACGCGCGAATACATGAAGGTGTTTGTCATGTGCTTCGCCGGACTGATGACGGTCTACCTCGTCGTGGACTTCTTTGAAAAAGTGCGCCGCTTCCTTCGATTTGACGCCGACGTGATGCACATTCTTGTCTTCTTTCTCTTACGGACACCGGCCATCGCCTTTCAGATTGCTCCACTCGCGGTGTTAATGGCGACGTTGCTGACACTGGGCATGCTCTCACGTAACCATGAAATCACGGCGATGCGAAGCTGCGGAATCAGTCTCTCACGCACGGCGCTCCCCTTCTTCGTCTGTGCCAGCCTAATTGCGCTGGTCTTGTTCAGCCTCAGCGCAGTCATCGTGCCCGTGACCAATGCGAAATCAGAATATGTCAAGACGACGCTGATCGAGAAAAAGAACCCGTTGGCAATTCTGAAAACTCTCCACCCCTGGATGCAACTGGAGAATCAGACTCTCCTCAACGTGGAAGTGATGGACCCCGACGGCGTGACGCTCCACGGGCTTCGGCTCTACCGTCTTGGTCCGAATTTTCAATTACGGGAAATCGTCGAGGCGAAGGAAGCACACTTCACGGAGAAGGGATGGGTCATGCAGGACGGTCTCAGTCGCACCCTGTTTAAAAATGGAGCCGTCAGCTCGACTACGTTTGATACCAAGCCTCTACCGCTGTCGCACAATCCGAAGGATTTTCGAGCCGGCCTCGCCGTGGAATCAGATGAGTTGACGCTGAGAAATCTGCACGCACGCATCAACCGCTTGCAGCAAGATGGCTACAATGTCACGCGGCTCCAGACCGAATATTACGGCCGGATTGCCTTTCCCTTCGTCAGCATCATCATGGCAATGGTGGGCATCGCCTTGAGCCTGAAACGAACCGGCGTGCGCGGAGGCGGCATGGCCATCGGCATCGGCCAAGCGTTGGTGATTGGATTTCTCTACTGGGCCGCCTATTCGATTGCGATCGCGCTCGGCCGCAGCGGAGTCATGGCCCCGCTGCTCGCGGGATGGCTGACCAATCTCCTATTTCTGTCATACGGCTGCTATCTCTACTTGAAGGTCAGTCATTAATACGATGCCGCGGCGAGCCGAGGTCTCATCCGGCTCCGCTTGTAGGTGGTGTGCGACTTGCGCGTTGACTGAGTGCATCGCGTAGAGTACAAGAGATTCAGCATACGGAGGTCGTTCGGCACATGGCCACACGCGTCGTTGTCACAGGGCTAGGAATCATCTCACCGATCGGCATCGGCGTCGCCGAATTTTGGAAAGCGGCGCTCGAAGGACGTTCAGGCATCTCAGCCATCACGTCCTTTGGTGATTTTCCAATGGAGACCTATCGATCGCGCGTAGCCGGCCAAATCCATCATTTCAATCCCACGCAATTTCTCGACGCGACTCGCGCGGAGCGGGTCGACCGCTATGCGCAGTTCGCCCTGGTGGCCGCCAAAGAAGCAGTCACCGACGCAGGCTTACGGATGGACCAGGAAAAGCCGCATCGTGTCGGCGTGATCGTCGGCGCCGGCATGGGCGGGATGGTGATGGGTGAACGGGAAATCACGCAACTCTACGAAAGCCGGCGACCGCACCGGGTGCACCCGAACTTTATTCCGACCATCACCCTGAATTCAGCCTCCGGCATCGTCGCGATGGCTCACGGCGCCAAAGGCCCCAATCTCACCATCTCGACCGCCTGCTCGTCCAGCGCGCATGCCTTGGGCCAAGGCCTCCAATGCATTCGGAACGGACAAGCGGATGTCGTCATTGTGGTCGGCGCGGATGCCAGCATCACCCCGTTAGTATTTGCGGGATTTTGTTCCTTACGGGCTCTTTCGACCACCTTTAATGATACGCCCGAGCGCGCGTCGCGGCCGTTCGATCGTAGCCGTGACGGATTCGTGATGGGAGAGGGCGCAGGCGCATTGATTCTGGAATCTGTTTCTCATGCCAAGAAACGCAAGGCGAGGATCTACGCCGAAGTAGCGGGATACGCCGCCACCAGCGAGGCCTATCACATGGTCATTCCCAAAGAGGATGGCCTCGAAGTCGCGAACACGATGCAATTGGCGATGGAGAATGCCGGGATCTCACCGTCTCAAGTCGACTACATTAATGCGCATGCCACCTCGACTCCGATTGGGGATGCCGTCGAAGCAAAAGCCATCCGTCACGTGTTCAAATCGAGAGCCGACCGCATAGCGATCAATGCGACGAAATCGATGGTGGGGCATACCTTGGGAGCAGCGGGCGCCATTGCGGGAACGGTCTGTGCGTTGAGCATTCAAACCGGTCAGCTTCATCCCACGATCAACTACGACGACCCGGATCCCGCTTGTGCCCTGAACGGAATTTCCTCGCACGGCCAACGGCGCACCGTGAAGGTGGCGCTCTTGAATGCCTTTGGATTCGGGAGTAATAATGCGGCGGTGGTCTTCACCCGATTTGGCTAAATGCCCATCAGAGGCAATTAAAGGAACTCTATGACGCTCCCTTCGGTCTCCGAACGCATCCTGATTTCCCTCGCCGACTATGTCAAACGTGACCGGCAGACGATTACGCCGGCCTATTCCCTTCGTGACGATCTCGGGCTGGATTCGATGGCGACAATCGAACTCCTCTTCCGCATCGAAGAGGCGTTTGAAATCCAGATCCCCGATGAAGACCTGCACAAACTGGTGACGGTCGGCGATGTGATTGCCTACGTGGAGAAGAAGGTTCGACCGGCGCACTCGATACCCGCCAAGACGAAAGCACGGACAGTTTCCGCTTCCGCAAAAAAATCGACGGCCGCGAAAAAGGGCAAATAATTCGAGATGGCCGGTTTGCAGACATCCCGACGCATCCGTGTGGCCGAGATCAGTGAGGCATTTGGGGGGACGCTCATTGGTCCTGCCGATGTAACGATCACGGGCGTGTCGAGCTTGGCGGAAGCCGGCCCTGACGATTTAGGATATGTCGCATCCGAACGCTTCCTCCAGGCGGCGAAGGACTCCAAGGCGGCCGCGCTGGTTGTGGGGCGCGAGCTCGCGGATGTGTCCCGTCCGCAAATCGTCGTGAACAATCCAGCCTACGTTTTCGCGCGTATTACCGCCACCTTTTTCGTCCCACCCTTCCAGTCACGCGGCATCTCCAACCAAATCGCAGTCGGCCAATCCGTAGAAATCGGCCCGGAGTCATCCATCGGCCCATTCGTCACGCTGGGCGATCGCGCCCGCATCGGCGCCAGAGTCACACTCTACCCCGGCGTCTTTATCGGAGACGATGTCGCGATCGGCGACGACAGCGTGCTCTATCCGAATGTGACGGTGAGGGAAGGGTGTCTAATCGGCGCCCGGGTGATCATTCATAGCGGAACCGTCATCGGGAGCGACGGCTTTGGGTACGTGCAGCACGAAGGGCGGCATCACAAAATTCCCCAACTGGGTATTGTCTGTATCGAAGACGATGTGGAATTGGGAGCCAATGTCACGATCGATCGCGCCACCTTCGGGCGCACGGCGATTAAACGCGGCACGAAGGTCGATAACCTCGTGCAAATCGCTCATAACGTTTCCGTCGGCGAGCATAGCATCCTGGTCGCGCAGGTGGGTATCGCGGGCAGCACCACATTAGGGCATCATGTGATGGTCGGCGGACAGGCCGGGTTAGCCGATCATCTTGAAATCGGCAACCAAGTCATGATTGCGGCACGGTCTGGCGTGAATCGAAGTTTGACTGGAAATCAAATCGTGTCGGGCGCGCCGGTCATGCCCCATGACGTCGCGATGAAATCGATGGCTGTGATTCCTCTCCTTCCGGAACTTCGCCAGCAGATACGAGACCTCGAGCAACGAGTACGCGAACTCGAAAAGCCACGCAAGAACACACAAAGGAAAAAGAAGAACTAATCTCTCCATTTCCGTTCTCTATCACACGACGACTCGCATCTCATCCCCATAAAGCCACAAAGACCTCCGATCCCATTCACAAACTTGTCAGGTTCACGGCTTTAAGAGAACACCGGTCTGATTCATCAGGCGCAAGATGCACAGTAACGCACGTTTCAACACCCTTCGAAAGCAACGCATCTCTCAGGCTCAGCTTTGGTGAATCAGTTAAGATTAGGCGATCTCGAGTCATCGGACCACGGCCTCAATCCAAGGTCCAGGATGGAGGCCATGGCAGAATACATGACAAGAGATTGCTCTCTAGCGATTCGTCTCATAGCGTAGTGAAAGGTAGGACGCTGCTAGATGCTGCTAGTGAGTGCCATGAGGGCGGGAGGTCGAGTGAAGCCGTTCAGCCCTTAGTTCCCTATTCTCTTTTTCTAGTTCGGCCATTTTTAATTCTCGGCCGATCACGACATCTTCAAACTTTTCCAGATCGTTGATTTTATCTTGCAGTGCGGATTGCGACGCTTCCAGCTTTTTGAGCGTCTTGCGAAGCTCTGCTTCGGCTTGCTCGCGTTCGACAAGATTGGCAAGCAGCCGTTTGACTTGTCGCACGGTGTCCTTCTCTTCATTCAACCATTCGTCGGGCGGAATGTAATAGAGATTTCTGCATACGATATTCTTATACACAATGATGGGGTGCGTTTGAATCATGCCTCGGATCACCTCCGGGCTGAATCGATTCACATTATATTGACAAACGCCGATCGCATCATGGGATCGGTAAAAATCATTCAACTTAGCCTCATAGGCGAGCAATTCATGCGGTGATATCCCGGAGTCAAAATGCCATGTCATCTCGCCCGTCCCACGACAAGCGGAAAAACCACGAGCCTTCGCCTGCCCGCACCCCTCTTTGAGGAATTCGATCATTTGATCAGCGTGAAAGGCCCCATTGCGCAGAAAACTCTCGCGCTTGGTCAGTAAGGCGAGACGACCGGATGCAACGGCCGTATCCACGTCCAGATTCTCTCGACGCATACGCTCCATAACGGTCTGTGTCGTGTTTTCATCGGCCACATAGATACAGTAGTCCTGTTTATCGAGTCCGGCCTTGAGAAAGGGCAATGCAGTCTGGAATTGCTCCTCAGGCGTCTCATACAGCAGACAGACATGGTCATGGACTTGGACGTTGAGAAGTGTGTCGGACACGGTTGGTCGCAAGTGTGTCATGGAAGGTCCTCCCATGAAAGAATAGGATTACCAGATATTAAAAATAAATCAATACTGTGGCAATCTTCGATGAAAGGGGATGTAGAAACGTAGAATTTATGGAGCCGGAGGCCGGGCGAACCGGCACGGGCTTTTCGGCCCATGGAATTTAAGTCCGAATATGGAGGAGTGACTATAAGCTAACCATCGGTGTTATCGGCGGCAAACAGCGACGTACGTGTCGCTACCCGCTCGATAATTTGACTCGATACTTGAGACAAGGCAGGGGCAAAGCAAACAATCAGCACAATCCCGGTTAGCCTTCCAATAAGCAGAGCATTCATCGGCTGTCCGGATTGGCCCTGAACGGAAAAGAGAGTTGTTATTTTTTTCATGGTTCCGTTCTTCTAATGCATGGCGGTCATTCCTATGTCAACAAACAACCGATTTTGGCAATCAAATCCTTAGCGAACCCATGGGAAACAGTCTCGCTTGCTGACCCACACACGGCAGCAATGTAGATCGCTTATTATTCCTTGGCGTTTGCTATTGGGGGAGTGGAATTGTTACCAGGACCCCGCCCATCACGTCTCCCTCCTTGAAATCTCTCTTTGGGCTTTGTGAATGCACATTGTGACAATCGGCACACTGCGAAGACAGAGCTTTATCGGGATAGAGTGCTTGGAAGACGCGAGCCCCGCCCTCGGTTGTCATGCCTCCATACGGAGGACCGGGATTCTCAACGATCTTCGTAAGCGCCGCTCGTTCGAACTCTGTCGTTGGGCCATTCGATTTATTTATCGGCCAACTGCTGATCAGCCGGAACCGAATCCCATTTGGTTGTTTCGCCACGAGCCGCCCCGTTTCGAGTAAAAATTGGGCGGGTAAAGGGAGTTCTCCGTCATCTTTCCAGTGTTCCGACGGGAACATAATGCCTCGCATCTGCATCCGCTCCACAATCTCAGTCGCGTAAAACGCTCGATCCGCCTCGACCACACTATGGATATAATCCGCGACAGTTTTGGGAGAGATGCACTTGGATGGATCTGTCTCCTTGCCCGCAGCAGGGAACACCCACTGACCGACTAGGCAGGTGGAGATAGTTCCAACAGCGAGTCCCACCCAAAACCCTTTCATCTTCATGATGCGTCCTCCATTTCTTTTTCGGCTTGTGGCCTAATTCACTCGTTGGCTGGATAAACTGTGCGCTCTCAACCAATACAACCGAACAGTTATGCGAGTGGTAAGACAGCCTCCCTGCCGATATGACAGTGACTCGAGCCTGTATTGGCTACCGTAAAGCCAATCCCAATAACCCCCGCCCTGACTTCAGATTGAACGATGCAATGGGAAGCATCGTGATCCTTGACCCGTGAGGCCACGACTCGTCGAAGAGGCACGGAAGGTTACAGCCATTGAATGCATGGCGTCACGAAAATGTGAAAGGGCACCTCCATCCGTTGCTGTACCTCCAGTTCCCGTTCAAACGCTCGAACGCGATCTCTGAAACTGTCCAGGCGGTCGTCGGGGACAGCTAGGAGAAGGACGCTATTCGCGCCGCCCACCCACATTGCTGACCCAGGCACCGTGCCCGTCGCTCCCTTGCCTTGTGCGCCATCAAGTCGCGTGTAGGGTAGTTGTTCATGCTCGACCCACGGGAGCACTTCCCCTTCCATCGACGTGCGGAAAACCATCATCACCATCTGCATCGTCATCCTCCCAGGTGCAGTTCATCGCTGACTGGACTTTACCAGCATTGCCATACGCGTGAGGTCAGGCCGGGACTGGACTGATTGTACAACCACGGTGAGAGAGCAAACACGGCATACGTCAAAATTACAAGCACTCCCGCGACTCAATCAGTCAGGATGCCAGTTATGTAGGTTGAAAGAGTTTGGTAATCAGGCAGGGTAAGCGTGAGAAACTCAATCCCACAGGTACGGTTAGCTTTCCAGCTGACACGGCCCTCCGTCCGAATGGTGCGGGGCGGAGCGGTAGGCAATGCCATGAGGGCCTCCAGATGGGGCACGTCGATCCACGCATCGCGAAATGTGATGCAGCAACCCGTTATCGAAAGATTAGTGACAGAGCCTCCAGCCCACGGGCCGGTGGCACGAAGGAATACTGGCACCTTGACACGTGTTCTTCTGGATTTGCGCCGATCCTTCATCGCTCCTGGTGTGTGCACCACACGTTGACTAGCAGAAGGGATGCCTAGATAGGCATCCCTGAAAATACAAGACTTAGCAGTGGACCCCATGAACAAGAGAGCGTAAACGCCCACCAGGCAATGCGCGAAACTACACTAGATTTTTAGAATGACGCTATCTTGCGCGTAGCTGCTATAAGCATTATTACCTATTTTTAAATTGACATGGAAATACTGTTGTGCCGAGTTTAATTTTTCGGTGACCTACCCTGCTGATATGAGGTGAGTCAGGCTAAAGCGCATGTCATGTAACTTATTGAATGGATGGTGTTGGAGGCCGGGCTCTACACCTACGTACTCGCGTGCACCACCGAGATGCAACTAACTGAGGTGATAGATGTTTTTGCTTGCGCATTCTTTGCGCTGTGGGAACCTGTAGCAGACCGACCCGATAATCTGTAGCACGATTGACGGCACCATGACCAAATACACGGTAGCACAAATTGTTGTGAAACCCTGGCAGCGAACGGCTATGGCTTGCCGATCCACTCCGCTATGGTCTATCTCTTTGCGTGACACGCACTCTCACACTAAGGTTTCTGCCTTTCCTTCTCATACAGCCCGCGCAGCCGTCCTGCAACGCCGACAAATGTCCTAATGTCGTCCTCATAACCAGCAAAAACCGTTTTCATTACTCCCTTATCTTTGTGAATGTGTTCGACGGCAACTTCGAGAATGCGGGCTTCATCGAGTGTTAATTCAAGGTGCATAATTCCTCCTGGCTAGTTGTTCCGTCTTCGAAATGGTGAAGACGAAGTGGTTTATTTTTGAGTACAGATCTGGGGCCGTCAGTGAGAATAGCGGCGCACCCCTTATGCTATCCGCGCCACTTTTCAAAGGCGGAGGCGGCCCCGGGGTACCAAGAGTACACGGTCAGAATAAACCCAGTTCATTTTTTTGGAAAAGCATAAAGAGTTTTAGTTGCAATCCAAACACGTGATAATGCGCTGAGTCAAAAGGATGACGACTTTCGCCCGATTGGATGGAACTGGGGGCAGGTGTAGAACTATTCGATGAGGTCGATATGCTTGCATCTCCTACCGGTGCGATTGATTAGGCGGTTTCTACGACCGGGTCTTGTATGTGCGCTCATTGTCATACTCGGGCTTATGCCTCTGTTTTATGCAGAGCCGCTTCTCGGTCGTCGCCTTCCGGCGTCCATGGAAATGCTCTACACTTTGGTCATCATTCACATCGGTCTGTTGTGATCCGCACCAAGTAGACACAGTCAGCCTGACCCCGTGAGCCCAATATCCCTTCCAAGTGACTCTGCCCCATCAAAACTCATCTGTTACGCTCAAGAATTGTGAACCGCAAATGCTGTTAAAGGTCGGTCTTCAGTTAGAGAGCCGAGGAGATATCCGTACCGGTCAAGAGCGCCGCTTCTTTTGAAGCGAACGCTAAGCAATCGCTGAGGTACTGCCCATACGTCTTCAACGCCATTCCCGCCGTCTCTGTGAGAACCGCAAGTGTTGACGGTACATCATGAAGTATTTGGTTGAGTTGGCTTTCAGTCCGGGAGGCATGCCATATACCGTGGTTGACACGATTCTGAAGAAACTGGAGCCCCTTGATAGCTTCGGACCCGAGCGCCCTGACGATTTTCGGAATGGCCCCAGCACCATACGTGAAGGCAAGACGCTCAATCTCAAACTCAATAGCGAGTTGGCAATAAGGAGTATCCGCTGAAATGATCGCCTCGTGCAGCGCCCGGTAATTGGTCACTCCAGCCGTTAAGGGTTGGCTCAACAGTTCTTCCGCATCAAGTTGCCGATCATGCTTTGCATTCCACCGATCAATGAGCCATCGGGTGTCATTGATGAACGGCACATGATGGTCTTTTTGCTCATCGGCATGCGAGACAAGGAACTCACCAGCCTTTGCGAAGCCAAGCTGTTGACATCGTTCCGCAGCCCGTCTAATCCAGCCCTCCACAGGTTCCGTCATGGCAACCCCAAGGGCGCAATATTCAATCAGGAATAGTTCGAGAACGACGGGGTCCGGCTTCATCAGAAACTGCCAGACTTCGTGTCGGGACAGCGCGAGCCGGAAGGGTTGTACGTGAGGACCATACCGGGAATGGACAAGATACACACGGTCGATCATATGCGTACCATATCCCGACGACGCCCCGTCATGATAGTGTGTAACAACACCTAGGTGTATGGGGATGCCGCATGGAGCGTATTCTCGTTATCGATGATGATGCTGTGACCTTGGGAGTCTTACCTGCACTGCTCAAGAGCCGTCTTCCGGACACCACTGTCGATACAGCTATGGATGCGGAGACCGCACTCTCGTTGGTGCGGAGTGGGCACTATCAACTCATTTTCATCGATGTTCGGATGTCGAGTGTTGATGGGCTGAGCCTCTTACGGCAGTTACGAGCAACTGCGCCAGACACACGGGTCATAATTATGACCGCACGCCTTGATGACTCGTTAGAAGCCGACACATCGCAGACAGGAGTCTATGCGTTTCTCTCAAAGCCTGTATTTCCCGATCTCGTGATCGCGAAGGCGCAAGCCGCCCTTCAGCGCACGCCATCGTGAGGCTTGGGATGCTCCAGGTTAGTGCAGACCGCCTCGTTTAACCGGTCATAGTGCCTCTTGATGGGGCACACCGGCTACGAGCGCGAGACGTCGAAACTGTCTGAGCATGCAAAACCTGCTTGGAAAGAATAGTAGGAGCTTAGACGAAACCGAAAACCGTATTGGACAGTTTGGGTCAGCCTTAAGGGGCTTCAAGAGACACCGAAGGTGAGTCAGGTAGACAACCGTGATCTAAACCGTGACCATCAACAAATATAGTGAGCGGGACCGCTCCGTGATATCTGTAAGTGATGATTTTGATGGTGCCGGAGGCCGGGCTCGAACCGGCACGGGCCTTTCGGCCCTTGGGATTTAAGTTCGACTCGGACACCGAGTTTATTGAAGCGGAACTTTACTCATCGGAAGAATATCAAGCGGCTAGCAGGTTTGACGAGTTATCAAAATAGCGATAGTCTCCCTACCCGTCTGATGGTTCCTTCACAAAACAGTTACAGCAGTTTGAGACGTACCGACATCGTCAATCAACACGGCAACGAAAGACAAACAATTAATTATGAGGGCAAGTCAAGTAGAGGCATGGGCGTTGTCCATCGTAGACAACGTTAATGAAGGGGCAGCCGATTGAGGACACCAGAGTCGAGGTTAAAGCGGTTTAGCCTTCTGATAGCAATTATGCAGCGCGTCGGATAGCAGGTCACGCGAATGCCGCTGGCGGAGAATCAATTTTGTGGCTCATTAAGAAGGCATCGTGCAAACACGGTTCTACACCGTTTGGCCGTTCATAGGGGTGGGGGGGGCGATCGTGATGGTCGCCATCCTGCTGATAACCGACACATTCCGTGGCAACACCACGGTATCGCGCTGGCGTGATCCAGCGTGGCTGGCGTGGCTCGCCGTGCCGCTCTACTGGGTGCATCAGTTCGAGGAATACAGCCTGCCGGTGATCGGCATCGACTACTCAATTCAGGAAATGATATGCCAGAAGATAGGCTTTCCGCCGTACCCAGACTGTCCGATTCCGCTGGCCTTCTACCCGGTGGTGAACATCGCTCTCATGTGGTTTGGGGCGCCGCTGGCGGCGTACCTCTTCAGGCGCAACGTCCTCATCGGCCTCAGCTACCTACCAATAGGCCCAGTAAATCAAGTGAGAGCTCGACCTCGCTGAGGGCGACGAGAATCGCGGATCAACAAGAAGCTTACGGATACGACTTCCGCGAATAGAGTTATCTTTTCACGAAAGCTGGGACTGCCATAAGTCTGGTCCTTAACTTTCCTCTTGTCCTTTCTTTCTCAAGGACGGCAATGCTAATAACGCAGGCCGAGCATCAGTGCTCCAATGCCCACGGTTATCCGGAATGATGGTCTGGGCAGCCATTTCCTCGTGGCGAGGGCGAGCTGTGCTGGTGCATTTCGCTGAGGGGACGAGGCGATCTGACGCTCGGAATCCTGCTGCATCGTTTCACTTCCGGAAAACAACTCTGTGATGGCCCGCAGGAAGGGCACCAGGTCTTGCGGGCCCCGACTCGTGACCAGATTATCATCCCGTACGACCTCTTGATCCAGCCAGGTCGCCTCGGCATTGACCATATCGTCTCGCACACCAGGCCACGATGTGAGCACACGTCCTTGGAGGCACCTTGCTGAGGCAAGCACCCAGGGGCCGTGGCACAGCGACGCGATGGGCTTCCGAACTCGGGAAACTTGGGCCAATACCCCGTTATCAGCACCGCCTGGGGCCGTCGTCATCCAAAAAGCGCTCGACTGAATTCCGATAGATGTGCTTTCATCTTGTCGAAGAAGTCTTTTCCCGACTTGCCCAGTTTTGTCTTTCCTTCAATGTCATCTATCTCCGAGTAAAACTTTTTGTAGTCTTTCTTATTCCCATAACCCAACGCCTCAGCAAACTTCAGTTGCTCCCGCGCCTCATTCAGTAGCCTTGCCAACGTCTTATTGTCTTCGTCAGAGCGTCCTTCTTTTCGAGAGAGACCCTCGGCTCTCGCCAATTTCACATCTGCGCGCAAAATCGGCAAGGCTATGACATGGTCAACGGCGACCAACGTATTGAGTGCCGCCTCGAGCGCCGCCTTGGCTTCGTCGATCTTGCCTTGATCGATAAGCGGCGCCACGGCACCAATGGCAGTGGGATACGTCTGTAGCGGAACATTAATGAGGCTAATGACCATCTCGCTTGCCAAGTCACGGATCAGAAGCCGAGCCTTTTGCACTTCCCCGTCCTCGAGATTGTCCTCGGCCTGCTTCCGTGCCTTCTTGACGGCATCGAGGGTAGTGTAGACATCGTACACTGTGACATCGACGTCAATCGGCGCAAGGGCAAGATTAGGGTCACGGGCAAGTACAACATTCAGCTTTCCGCTGGCACGTTCCAGGGCCGGCAAGGCGTCCTGAGTTTTCTTCTCATCCAGCGCCCGTAAGGCATTCTTCGTCTCCGCAATAGCGGACACCGCCTCGTCAATGATCTTCTTGCGCTGTTCGTTGATGGCGGCGTGGGCCTGCGATCTGGCTTCGCCCCCCATCAATTTTCCACCTTCGTGCGCTTTCCGTCCTTCGATCGCTTTCCCTACATCCTGCGTTTTCTCTCCTTCCTGCTTCCTGTCGGATTCCGATGTCGCCTTATCAGTCACGGCATAGCAACTGCTGGATACGATAACAGTCGATGCTAATATTCCCGCCCCAACGACGAGTAAGGCGTTCACTTTCATGTTAGACCCTCCTTCCAGTTTACTGGACCGGCGTCTCTAGCGCCCGTCTCCGGCAGTGAATAGTGGATCGTCGACAGAGAGAACTGTACGCGAAGTTTAAAAGCGGTTGACCCTGCGGACAATACAGCACATCGTGTATTGTCAGCAGCAAGGAACCGTAAGAGTCCCTCTTGATACGGCCCAGCCAATAATGGCAGCCTAGTTGCAGCCACCGAGACAACGCCAATTTGGCACCAATGTGTCTCAGCAGACCTGGTTTGGCTCCTCTGATCGTCTTGGACCCGACTCGCACATCTCGGACAATACGGCGCAATCATTATCGTTCTCTATGAGGGCGGTTTCGCCAAATCCGAGACTTTATTCTCGTCATCAACCAGCAGGATGATCGGTACGCCTTCCTGCGCGTGTGCCAATTTTTCCTGCAGGTATGGCCTCACCTCGTAGATGCGATCCTTGCCATCCGGTGTCTTGATCATGACCCATCCCGGCGATCGCACGAGAGTGCCTTCGACGCGTTGGTACGGAGCTTTCGGGGGCGACTTCTTCCACTCAGCCACTTTCTGTTGAAGGACCTCGTCGCTGCCAAAGGTGGCATCGATGATTTTGTTCGCTTCATCAGTAAGAAATACCGCTGGGACGTTGACAGGAATTGCACTGACCTTCGCGCGGGCGAGCGGCCGCACGGCAAAGGCTTCTTCTTTGCCCTCCTCGGTGCGGATCACCGCCCATTCCTGACCGACAGGCAGCGGTTGAGCCAAGCGGCCCCGGATGATGCGATGCCAGACCTCCTGACCGGGAATATGGTAATCCACGACGATATTTTGATCATTGACGACAATCTGCACCTGATCGCCCTTCTTTAATGGCGGGAGACCTTTCTCCGTTGTTTCCTTGAGGGCGAGAAAGCGGGGCATCAATTCGCCCGTGTTCACCTTCACCACATCACCTGAGACAGACTCCACAGTCCCCGTGAAAATCCGGTGGCCTGGCCAGAGCACCTTATAGTCCTTCGCGCCGTGGCCCGACTGAACCGACATCCCTTGGCCTGGTCCGGCCGTCTTCGTCGCGGTCTGGCCGTTCTGCGCACCTTGATTACTGTCGCCGTTCGCCGGGCCAACGATGGCAAGACAGCATACCGCCACTGCCAGCGCAAGACGCCCCGCGATGTCGAGCCACGGTCGTGTGTAAGCAGCTCTATCAGACATGATTCTCTCCTTTCTTCTCTATCATCCGCTTCAGGTTGATCAACACGTAGCCGCACATTCTGCCCGGTGCTTACTTACGGACGTCCGGCCTGGGATCCGGTATAAACCCTTCTCGATTCGGCATACGCACAAGTGGAAGTGTCCGGGCATCGATCACGGCATCTTCTTGGACAATCTTGTTCTGATACAGAAGCCACGCAATGACGGAGTACACCTCATCCGGCGTGAGCGATTGCGGTTCAGTGAACGGCATGGCGCGATAGATGTAGTCATAGAGCGTGGGGGCATAGGGCCAGTAACTCCCCACCGTCTTGAACGGCTTGGGCGTCGCCAGCGTGTTGTGACCACCCACCAACTTATCCTTCGGACATTCGGTCCCCGTTGGGCCATGGCACATCGCACATTTGGCGGCATAGACGTCTGTTCCCTGTTTCACGGTGCCCCGCCCTGCCGGTAAGCCCTCCCCGCTCCCTGAGACGTCAATATTCCAGGCTCGCATCTCTTCTTCATTCGCCGCTCGGCCCAGTCCATAGCTTCCGTGACGCTCTTCGGCGGAGCGCGCCGTCCAGACACACATCAGAGCTATGGCAATCGTTCCAAGGCAGATGAGCGCCGTGTTACGCATAGATGTTCCGTACGCGTCCATCCCGTTCCACCTTCCAGCTTTGAATGCCGTTGTAGTGATAGGTTGAATTGGTCCCGCGAACCTTCACCAGGTCCTCATGTGTGGGTTGGACATAGCCTGTCTCGTCGGTACAGCGGGATTGCAAGATGGCTTCTTGACCGTTCCATCGCCATGGGCAGCGGAATCGAGTGTGGCATTTCGGAAGAATGGGCTCCTGAAGTTGTGCGATCTGCCACGAGCGGCCCCCATCCGTACTGACTTCGGCTTTCGTCGCGCGACCGGGGCCGCTCCATGCCAGCCCGCGAATCTCATGAAAGCCTGGCTGAATCTGCTGCTTCCCGCGCCGCACCGTCTGTGCCGTCGCATTGCCCACGCCTACAGCAGCAGATTGAAAATCTGAAAGGAGCGCTCCCAGTGCAGAGTCTGCGGATTCTTCAGCTCCGGCTCGATGATCTTAAAGGTGCGGGCAAGACCTACACTGAGGCCGCCGGCGATCTCGGGAAGCTTGGCATCAGTCTCTTCACTGTAGGCCGCATCCAGTTCAGGCCTCGGCGTCAGAGCATCCAGCGCGGACTTCAGACCAATCTGCTCGTCGATTTCCCGAAACTCGTGCATGCGCTCTTGCAACCCCTTCGGGATAGGGAGATCAAACGGTTGGATAATGTCGCGCCTATTCGCCTTCGCGTTGCCTTGGCCGCGAATGAGGAGATCCGCGATCTTCGCGTTAATGAATTCGCTGTAACGCTTCAGGTCATTCTTGTCGACGTCCAAGCCTGCCGCAACCCTAAAAAATCGTTTAAACTTCTCCACGTGCGCAACCGGCATACGTCACCTCACATCGTCGTTCTGCATGACCGCGCTGCGCCGAAGTGCACCGCAGTCATACGATGCAACCGCCCATCCGTCGCTGTGGCCCGCTAGCGAATTCGCAGTAGAATTTTGCCGAGCACGTGCCCCTCGGCAAGCCGCTTGTGCGCCTTCGCGGCCTCCTCGAGGGGATAGGCCGCCGCGATGGGTGCTCGTAGTTTCGCGTCTTCTACGGCGCGGCCCAGCCGCTCGAACTCGCGGACGCCGGAGACGGCATCGTAGGACATCATGTCGATGCCCCGACGTTTTTTCGGCTCGGGCTCGACCCCGTTCGGGTAGGCGCATCGCCCGCCTGGACGAAGCGCGTCGAGACAGCGCTCCAGCGCATCGCCGCCGGCTAGCGCGAGCAGCGCATGAACGCCGTCCGGCGCGAATTCGTGCGCGGCGGTGATGATGTCCTCCCGAGCTCGATCCACGGCCCTGTCCGCACCCAGACGGCGCACGAGGGCCACGCCGTCCTCGCCCGAGGCAATGGCAAACACTCGCGCACCTCTCAACTTGGCAAACTGCACGGCCAGCGTGCCGACGCCCCCGCTGGCGCCGTGAATGATGACGGTCTCGCCCTTCTTGACATGCAGGGTGTCGTCGATGCCCTGCAGCGCGGTTAGCCCGGTGGTCGGGATCGCACCGGCCTGTTTGAGATCCAGCCGCCGGGGCATGGATCCGACTTTTTCCGCGACGACGGCGACATACTCGGCATAGAAACCGCCCTTCGGATTGTTCCAACTGTACGAATAGACCCGGTCGCCCGGCTTGAACCGGCGAATACGCGAGCCCACGGCCGCCACGGTGCCGGAGCCATCAGTGCCGAGTACGAGCGGAAAGTGCGGTTTCCCTTCCGGATACCACCCATCTCGGATGTCGGCGTCCCATGACCCCACTCCAGCCGTGTGGAGCGCGATCAGCACCTCATTCGTCTCGACTGTGGGGATCGGGAGCTCGCGGATCGTCAGCACCTCGGGAGGGCCGAAGCGATCGATCGCCGCCGCGCGCATGGTTTTCGGAATGGTTGTCATACCGCCCTCTCGCAGCCGGATCAGAAGGGATATTCGATCGGGACATGCTGGATGGAGATCCAATGCACCGTCGTAAACTCCTCGATGGACCACTGGCCATTGTAGCGCCCAAGACCGCTGTTCTTTTCTCCCCCGAACGGGCAGTTCGGCAGATCATTCACGGGGGAGTCGTTGATATGCGTCATGCCCGCCTGTAACTGCCGCGCGAACCGGTTCCCGCGCTCGACGTCACGCGTCAGCACCGCACTCGACAAGCCATACGAGGTGGCATTCGCGGCCTCCAACGCTTCATGGTCTCCACGTACTTTGATGATCGACACCACGGGTCCAAACAATTCATGCTGAGCGATAGACATATCGTTCCTCGCATCGATAAACACGTGGGGAGGAAGGATTCGTCCCTGCGGTTCACCGCCGACCACTTCGCGGGCGCCTTCCGCACGCGCTTTATCGATGTGTTGAAGAAGGCCGTGCAATTGTTCTTCATTAATGATTGGGCCAATAGCGGTATCGTCATCGGCCGGGTTGCCGACTTTTAGCCGGCGTACCCGGTCGGTGAAGCGGTCGACGAATTCGTCGTAGACCGTGGCATCAACAATGAGGCGGTTAATGGCCATGCAAATTTGACCCTGGTGCAGAAACTTGCCGAACACGGCCGTCTTGACCGCGAGATCCAGGTCCGAATCGTGAAGGACGACGCAGGGACAGTTCCCGCCCAGTTCGAGCACCACCCGCTTCAGCATCGAGCTCTCCGCGGCGAGTCCGGCAATGTGCCGGCCCACCTCCGTTGAGCCCGTGAACGAAATCACTCGGGGGGTCGGATGCCGCACGAACGCGTCGCCGATCACACTGCCTCTTGCGATGACCACGTTCAGCACACCGGGCGGGAGACCGGCCTCCTCATAGATCTTGGCGAGGAGCAATCCTCCGGTCACGGGTGTATCCGAGGCCGGCTTAATGACGACTCCGTTTCCCAGCGCTAGTGCCGGAGCGATCGAGCGGCTACACAGATGCAGCGGGAAATTCCATGGACTGATCATGCCGACCACGCCGACCGGTTGCCGGTAGACGCGGCTCTCCTTCCCGGCAATGTCGGTGGGTAAGATGGGTCCCTCGACTCGGGACGGAAAGGTCGCGGCCTCCAATGTCACGGCGTGGGCAAATCCCCACTCAATGTTCGCCTTGATGCGGGTGCTGCCAGATTCACGAATGAGCCAATCGACGATTTCTTCGCGTCGCTCCTCCATAAGGGCCGCCGCGCGCCGCAGAATAGCGGATCGTTCCGCGGGCAACATATCGTGCCACTCCGGCTGCGCAGACGCCGCCGCGCGGAACCCCTCATCCATGTCTTGCTCATTGGCCAATGGGATACGAACCAAGATTTCGTTCGTATAGGGGTCACGGTCCTCCAGGACCTGCCCCTGGCTTCCGTGACGCCACGTGCCGTTCAACAGCATGCGATCGAATCCGTCATAGTGAGCCGGTGCTGTACGTGGAGCCGTTGCCAGCGCTGCATGTGCCATCGCGTCCTCCTTCCTTCATATTCTTTCCAGGACTCAAGAACCAACTGAAGATCCGTGCACGCGTGTCGAGCCACTCAATGGGAAGCTCAAACTCTGGATTGGCAAATCCATATCCGGCCTTTCGGGTGCGCGGGCTTTTCCTGTATTCCACGTACCCGCTCCACGGCCTCGATGATCCGTTCGACTTCGTTGCGCAACGCCTCGAAAGCCGGATCGTCAAATCGCTCAAGGGGACGTCGCGCAAACTCCTCGCGAGAAAGTGTGACGTCCCCCTGGCCTTTACGGACGTCCGGAATCGGGATCGGATTCAGTGCGTCAGTCATGACTGACCGCCGTCGCTTCACGAGATGAAGACAACACCCATCACCTTTCCCTTAAATACTGGTGCACGAACTGAACGGCCATCGCCCCTTCACCAACCGCCGAGGCGACACGCTTGATTGAGCCGCCCCGCACGTCTCCGGCAGCGAACACGCCGGGACGGCTTGTCTCCAAGAGAAACGGCTGGCGCATGGCGGTCCAGTGGGCCGACTCCGAAAGGGCCGGCCCCGTCCGGATGAAATTCTTCGTGTCTTTCTCGATTTCCGGGGGAAGCCAGTCCGTCCGCGGTATCGCGCCGATGAAGCTGAACAACGCCTGTACTTTCACCGTCTTCACCTCCCCCGTCTTGGTATTCACGATCTCGACCGACCCCAGGTAGCGGTCGCCGGACATCCGCCGGACCTCCGTGTTGCGGAGCACCTCGATATTGGGCGTCTCTTCAATCCTCCGGACAAGATAGCTGGACATGTCTTTACCAAGGTCGTTTCCACGTATCACGAGATAGACCTTTCGGGTGTGCGCAGCCAGAAAGACGGCGGCTTGGCCGGCTGAGTTGCCGCCTCCCACCACCACGACGTCCGAACCCTTGCACATCTGCGCCTCGTTAAAGGTCGCGGCGTAGTACACACCGCACCCCTCGAACTGTTCGCAGCCTTCGGCAGGCAATCGCCGGTAGTCCACCCCGGTGGCGATCAGCACACACTTGGCCATCACGGTATCGCCGCCGTCGAGATGGAGCTGAGGATACGTGTGGTCAAATGTCAGGCTTGTCACGAGCGTGGCAACGGGCAGGCGGGCCCCGAATTTGCTCGCCTGCAGGACGGCGCGTTCCGCCAATTCTGCGCCCGTTATGCCCGTGGGAAAGCCCAGGTAGTTCTCGATGCGCATGCTCCGGCCGGCTTGGCCTCCGGGGCCGGTGCGTTCCAGGACGACCGTGCTGAGTCCCTCGGAAGCGCCGTACACCGCCGCCGCGAGTCCAGCCGGACCGGCTCCCACCACGACCAGGTCGTATACCGTCTGCTCCAGCGATTGACGAATACCGAGAGCCTCTGCCAGTTCGCGGTTGGAGGGGTTGCGCAGGAGCAGCTTGCGCCCCCAGGCCACAACCGGCGTGTCCGTCTCGGTGAGCCCGAACTGCTTGAGGAGTTTATTCACCTGTGGGTCAACCTCAAGGTCCAACCACGTGAACGGCACCCGATTCTTTGCGAGAAAATCCCGAATCCGGAAGGTATCCCGCGAATAGCGCGACCCGATCACGCGTAGGCCCGTGAACGATCCGGGCTGCGTGGTGAGTTGCCGCCTGGCTAAGAACGCCTGGAGAATGAGATCCCCCAGATCAGGATGATTGTTCAAAATCTGTCGCAGGGCATCGGGCGACACCTCGTAGGCTTCACACTGGCCGCGGGCAACCCCGCTGAAGAGCGAGGGACTGCCCGTCAGCTGGGAGGCTTCGCCGGTAAACTCCCCGGGCCCGTGGACCGCGATGATTTTTGGTGTGTCCCCTGACTCGTCTACAATTTCAACCGTGCCGGATTTGACGATGAAGAATTTGAAGTCGCGTGCGCCCGCCTCGAATAGCTTGTCGCCATCACGATACTTCTTGAGCGCCGTCAGCGGGCACCGTCCCAATGCGGCCATTTGGGACTCGTCGAGCTTCGGAAAAGCCACGTCGCGCAAGTCATGCTTTGCCATGGTTCATCACCTCCGGACGACACGACACGTTCTTATTACGCCTTATTACCGCAAGTACGGTTCGGCCTTCTTGGGCGCATCCAGCATGGCTTGTTCGACATAACACCAGGCCCACCGCTCGCCGGGTTCGAAGGATGCAATCACTGGATGTTCCGTCACGTGAAAGTGTTTTGTGGCGTGGCGGTTGGGCGAGCTGTCACAACACCCCACATGACCACAGCTCAGGCACAGGCGTAAATGGACCCATGGCGACCCGATTTGTAGACATTCTTCACAGCCCTCAGCGCGAGGTGGAACCGGCTTCAGCGCAGTCACATGTGGACACGTCATAACGGACCTCCCAGATGAGACCACCCATAGTCGCGACACCCATCGCCCCGTTCCCATCAATCCCGAGTCGAACCGAGAACCATGTACCCGCTAGCCGCGCTGCCATATTCGGGGTGAAAGAGAGAAATACATCGCCAACAGCGTACTCAAAACGAGGCAAGCCGTTGCACTCCCCATTCCGACGAACAGCATGATGGTGTACAAGAAGGGACCTTGTGCATATTGCCGAGTGATGGGATGCGAGGCCGCGCTTGCGTGTGGCACATGACCCTTTCGCACTCCATACCACCATAGGAGATTGAAGATGATCGCGATCACTAGAAAGGTCCCGCTGTATAGGACCGCCGCCACGCGTTGGTCAGATCGATTGAGATAGGCCGCAAGCACGGCTGTCGGAAAGGGAACCCACGCAATGGCAAGCAACAGAAGCAGGTTGATGGCGATTAACGTCTCATCCGCTGACCGGATCATCGTAAACAAACGGTGGTGATTGACCCACATCATGCCGATCGTGCAGAAACTGGTAAGAAAAGCCAGATAGGAAGGCCAGAGATTCAAAAGTGCGCGAGAGAGCCCGCCAGGCGATACATTTTGAGGCACTTTGATCTCCACAATGAGAAGCGTGATCGCAATGGCAAACACGCCATCGCTGAACGCCTCGATGCGTAACGTTTCAAATTTATCGGGGAGCATACGTCATCGCTACGAAGCCCCGCAGATTGTTCTCCTCAGACATTACCCGGGAAGCTTGGCAGCCAGCACGTCGACTTTCTCGATGCTGGGCGGCTGCACCAGCAGCTCGGACGCTTTTTTCATCAGTTCCGCCGCGACTTGGCCCGAGAGATGAGCTTGCCGCCCCGACTCGTCCGGGAACGCGTCGAAGATGCCAAACGTCGACGTCCCCATACGGATTCCGAACCAGGCGATGGTGGCCGGCTCTTTGTCGACCAGTGACAGACCGCCGGCTACAGCTCGGGAAGCGCACGCGGGCGCGGACCGAGCGGGAAGGCCGCGTCGATCCGCGCAAGCTCGGCTTCAGTCAAACGAAGGTCGCCGGCCCCCGCATTTTCCTCAGCATGTTCGGGACTGGACGCCTTTGGGATGGTGAAGGTCAATGGACGCCGGAGGAGAAATCGCAGGGCGACCTGACGAGGGGTCACGTTGTGCGCCTCTGCAATTTCCTGCAGCACACGGCCGCCCTTCGTGCGAGGACCGGGGAATTCCCCATGTCCAAACGGCGCATAGCCGACGACGGCGGCGCCATGCTGCTCGCACCACGGCATCACGCCATGCTCAATGGCGCGTTCTTGCAAATGATAGAGCACCTGATTGCAAACGAGTGGACCATCGCCGACGATCTGCCTGGCCTCTTCGAGGTCAGGCGCATCGAAGTTGCTGACGCCCCACGATAGAATCTTCCCGTCGCGCTGTAGCTGCTGGAACGCCTCGAATGTTTCCTCCAGCGGATAGTCCCCGCGCCAATGCAAGAGATAGCAGTCCAGCCGATCGGTCTTAAGGCGAGAGAGGGATCCGTCGCACGCCACAATCGTCCCATGCCGCGACGCATGGTGAGGGAGGACTTTGGAGACGAGAAACACCTCGTCGCGTCGCCCCGCAATCGCCTCGGCGACCAGTTCCTCTGCGGCGCCGTACATCTCGGCCGTGTCAATATGGGTCATGCCAAGATCGAGGCCGCGGGACAGCGCGGCGACGGCCGATGCGCGGCCACCGCTCTCGATGTACCAGGTCCCTTGACCGATGACCGCCACTTCGCGCTTCGTGGAACCAAACTGACGGCGTTCCATGGCGTCTCCTCATCCCTCAATTGTTTCCGTTAGAAATTCCTGCAACGCACAGGCATCGCCCCCGACACTACGGCGCCTCACGCAATCACTTGTTGCAGCCGTTGTGCAATATCGGATTTGGATTGCACGCCCACGATACGGTCGACCTCGAGACCTTTCTTGAGCGCCAACAGCGTCGGAATACTCCGGACATTAAACCGCCCGGCCGTGACCGGATTGTCGTCGACATTGAGTTTCGCCACCCGCATACGACCGGCCATCTCCGCCGCCAACTCGTCCAGAATCGGCGCCATCATCCGACATGGCCCGCACCACGGGGCCCACAGATCGAGCAGCACCGGCACCGGCGATCGCTCCACTTCAGCAGCAAACGTGGCATCCGTGACTGTCACTGGCTTGATAGGAACCGGCAACGGCGTCCGGCACTGGCCGCACAGAGGCCGCTGCCCCTGTTGAATCTTGTCCACCGGGAACCGGTTGGTCATGCCGCACTTCGGGCAACGAATCAATTCTGTCTCCGCCACAGTGGCACTCCGACGACCGTCCATAGGATGACGATGCAATACCTAGCGCACAACTAGCACCGAAACGTGACTTCGCTCAACCAGTCGCGTGGCTACGCTGCCCAGCAGAAATGACGCCACATTCCCCATCCCTTTGGCTCCGGCGACGATGAGATTCACCCTTCGCGTCTTCGCCATGGCGGTGAATCCTCGGCCGGACCACCCAATATCACTTCGTCCATGATCCGGTACCCGCCCTGTCACGCTTCCCCCTGCCGATGGCGAGGAGGGGCGCACGCAACATCAGCGCCACCATGCCTAGCCAGCATCACGCTCTTTCTCCCTAGTCGCCCTCTCTTGTTTCATCCTCTGAGTCTCCATGGGCTCGCTTCACTACACCGCCTAGGAGCGGGGCGAGACTCTTGCCGACGACAGGCCGTTGCTGCTCGCCGACGGGCAGAACATCATTAGTCTCTCCAGGACGTTTAGGTGGCCTTCTTCCAGATCTCCGTCGTGCTTAAGTATCATTCTGTGGTTGTTCGGATTCTGGAGGGAGCGTCATCGCTTCCGAGTCGCCATGGTCTTCATATCCGGCTGCTCCTCGTTCGCCTTGCCCCCACTCGGCTTGCCCTTTTATCTCCGCGTCACCCGCCGGGTGCGGTCCTGAGACCGGATAGACACCTGATCCCTTGACGTCTTCTTTCCTTCCCTGCCCACTGGCCTTTTTGCTCGGGTTTTTCTTGGGTGTCTTATCGGCCATCTGTTCCTCCTTTATGTCCTCGTCGTCCGTCTTGTGTCGAGAAGGCGACGATAGCTTTGGATCCATCGATGAGTTCGCGATACGCAAGGGCTCCTGCGTGGCGCTCTTCTTCCAGATGCTGTCGGATGTCCGCCGGCGTAATAGGACCTTCGGCCACGGCATAGATCTCCCGGCCTTCATGATCCACCCGAAAGGTGATGGGCATCTGCTACCTCCAAGTAGCCGGTTCGACGGAAGCGGATCCTACCTTCGCTAATCGCGCAATTGCGCGCCGATGCTCCCAGCCGATGACAATATCCTCGCTGCTTCGCCACTGATGACCTCCGCCTTGCCGCCCGAGTCAATGACCTGGCGTGCAAGCGTATCGATCAGATCCTCTAGCCGGGACAGAGCCCCATCTCACTTGGGGCACACGTGACACGTTTCCGCATACATCGCCTGACAACGGTCACACCGCCAATCGGCCTTCCGGAAACCCTTCACGTAAATGAGTCGATAGATGCGTCCTTCCTGCATCGCGAGACAACCCCGTACCGCTCATGTTCCTCAAGCGCTTCCAACAGCGGTCGCACATAGGGCGTTTCATCCCAACGCGCCTGATCGTGCCTATGAACCCGAAGATCGTGGAACCAGAAGAACTGCTCGGACGCATCAGAGGCCATGACGAGGCTCTTTTCTCTGGGCGTATGTTTTTTTATGAATTCCCTGACGCTGGCCGCATCGTCGTCAAACCGGCTCCGACGTGACGGGTCCGTCAGTTCCGCCTCGATTCCGCGCAACATGTCTTGCAACACCGTCTCGAATCCACGCTTGAGATTGTTCGCCTCCGACGGATCCGTCATGAGGTTTACGCTAAGGGCTGTCCAACTTGGGCTCTCACTCCAACAGCCGTTCGAGATTCTCGTTCGAAATCATGTCGCATTTCCCGGCTCAGGATTCAGGCGCGCCTCCGCACGCCGGAGGACCGACGTAGGGACCCGCGCATCAGGCGCAACGGAAAAGAGCGCCAGCGAAGCTTCGAGGTGGTGCAATCATTTTCATGCACGGCGTGCAGTTGATGAAAGTAAATTGCTGCTTCACCTACACTCCGTCAACACGAGATCGACCGGACGCGATCAGACTCGTCATGGCGGGATGTGGTGGGAAGCGGGATCGGAATTTCTTCCATTTTGCGCCGGACTTGCTCTTCCTGATCCACATCACGAAGCCGCGCCAGCTTCAGATCCGTCATGGTCAGTGTGACTTCCAGCCTCTCGTTTCCATCGTCCCAATACTCGCGTTCGAGCAGCGTGATCCGAGTCTCTGCATCCTGCCAGACGGTCCGATGCCTCCTGATCTCATTCAAGGCAATGTCCAGTTCATCGGCGCGATCCATGACCGGTTCGCCGTAACTTTCTTTGAGGCGGGCAAGGAGGCCCTCCGTACCCTTGAGCAAACCTTCTGGGCGGTACCGGATCTCAATTTCGTACAATCTGGTTCTATGGAACCGATGCAGGATACGCTGGATAAAAGGATCGGAGGGAGTCGTCTGCACAGATATCGTCGCAAGACTCCGCCGTTTCGTCTTGGCCAGCTCCGGCTTCAGACGAATCAATTCATCGAACGTCATTCCCAGCCGAGCTTGTTGGAACGCTCGAGGGAGTAGGCGGTCCTGGTCTCCCGCGACCACGGCAGCCGCCAGACTCAGCAAAACCACACCCATAATGAACCACGCCCCGGTCCCAAAGCCAGGCATCCACCCGGTCACAACCATCCTTCTCACCAGCCACCTTTCCGGCTCATCTATCGCCGCCTTCATCCTGGCCGCATTTTTCATTGGCGGGATCGCCTGATCCCGCTCCTTCGCCGATGATCTCCAACATGTAGACCGCATGGCCGCAACGGAACCGGCAACAGCGACGCTCGACCCGTCGACCGCAGGGCCAGAGCACCTCTCGTGCCGTTTCTTCGGGTCGTCCCATCTTCAATCGATCAGCGGCACGATTGCGGTACAGTAACTCTCCCTTCGCTCCCCAGAGATTGATGGCGTCGCTCGTCGTATCCAACAGGAATGCGATGGGGTCATGACGAAAGAATGCTGTCCAGGCCAGAGGCCCTATGCCCTGGTTGGCCAAAAGGGTAAAAGCTGCTACCAGCGCCGCAGATGAAATCTCCCCTGACGCCCCGCGGATGTCCTGATTGGGGGAATGTGGTGGCCATGGTGTCGGCAGTCGCTCCACCGTCTCTTCAGCTACAACCTTAGCCTTCCACCGTGCCGTACCCATCGTGGTCTTCACTGCATCATCGCCTTTCATCACGACGAACGATTACGCGGCAGCGTGCGCCCGCTGCGATCTCATTTCTTCCTGACGGCCGCGCAAACGGAAACTCAGTGCCACCAGCAGGACGCCGAACAAAATTGCAAATGTACCCAGATACCAGACCAACGCGATGGCGCCTGGGCCAGGTGCAACCGCGAGGAGGGCTCCAAGGAGAACGGAAAAGACGCCGGACAGGGCCAACAACCATTCGCCTTGGATTTCCTTTCGAAGGCGCACCGCCGCGACGATTTCCAGCACGCCTGTGATCAAAGCCCACGCGGCAACCAAATAAACCAACACCAGAGCGGTGATGCCCGGCCACACAAAGCTGATGACGCCGGTGGCCACGCCCGCTATGCCGGAGAAGACCAATGCCCACCAGGGGCGCGAGTGAGTTCGTCGTCTCGCCACCGCGATGAGATTGAACAAACCGTCCAAAAACGCATACGCACCAAATAGCCATACGAGGGCGATCAGCGTGGGAAGCGGCAGCAAAAACGCCAAGAGGCCCGTCATAATCCCGACGACCCCACGAAGCGCAATCGCCCACCAATTCTCGCTCAACACTTCGAGCGCATCCGTCATTCCATTTGCCATGACTTCCTCCACATCAATGTTCTGGCCTCTGTTGTACCTTCCCGCAGCCGGCGCCGCGGTGGCGCATCAAAGACGTGCCCCCATCACGTGTGTTTCACGCTCACCCCGCTCACATCCACACGACGCACCCCGCGAATCTTTTCCAGCTCTCTCATGATCACGTACCTATGACTGAGGTTGTCGAGCGTGCCCTTCAAGGACACGACGCCATCCTTCACTGAAACCTCGATGTCATCCAAGTTCACAAGAGAGGACGATTTCAAGTACAGGACGACATCTTTTTCGATCTCCCGATCCGGCCGAGGTGTCTCCACCACCTTGAGCATATTGACGACATTCACCGCCCCGCGAGCCGTTTTCGCCGCATTTTCCGCAGCGAGACTCTGCGCGAGCGTATCCACCGTTCCTTTCAGCGTCACGACCCCTTCGCTGACGTTCACCTGAATATCCTGCTTTTGAAGCACAGGAGTACTTTTGACGGCTTCTTCTATGGCTTTTCGTATCTCATCGTCTTTCGACACGGGCGGCCTGACCACGAGGTTATTCACCACAGCCTTCGCGCCGTACGTGCTCGCGACGAGATTTTCTGCGAGCGCCTTCTCATGTATCGTTTCGATGACTCCGCTCAAGGTCACCGTTCCATGGTTGACCTTCACCTCTATACCCTTTGAATTGATACGGCCGTCCATCGCCAGTCGTTCTTTAATCGCCGACTCAATTTGCGAATCCGGAATGGTTGTTTGCGGACCTTTAAATCCCATCATGAATGCGATGCAAACCACCACGAGTAGGCCGAGCGTCTTCGTCACGATGTCCTCCCTACGTCAGGTTGCCACGGTAAAAACTCACGGTGCTACGCGGCCGCCCGGGATGTTTGACCTCCGCCACCTTCGATCGGGATTTGGCGACGCTGCTGTTTCTCTTCAGCGAGAGGAACGGTGATCTCCAGCATGCCATCCGTAAATTGCGCCTTGGCCTGCTCAATGTCGGCTCCCTCGGGGAGAGGGATCAGTCGTGAAAACCGTCCGTACCGGCGCTCCGATCGAACCATGCCCTTCTGCCGCTCTTCGTGTTCCTCTTTTCGCTCTCCCTCGATGAGAAGACCGTCGGGTGTCAATTCCACCTTGACGTCATCTTTGCTCACTCCTGGAAGCTCCGCTTTCACGACAATCGACCCATCACGCCGAGCCACTTCTATCGCCGGCGCCCAGATCTCCGCTGTGACGGGTCCCGCGACCGCCGAGGGATTGAAGGCCTCAAACATTTGATCCATGTTGTCCATCATGCGTCTCATCAGTTGAAATGGACTGTAGGACAAAAAGTCGTATGGCGTGACCGCCATGAAAGACGGCATGCGTGAACGGCTCATCGCCCCTCCCCGAGATTGTTGTGGCGTGACGGAAGTAGATTCCTGGGAAGACTCCTGCGAAGATCCCGTTTGTTTTGTTTTTTGCTGTTCGGCCATCATCATCCTCCTTTAAACTAAACCGATGGTTGCGGTCTTCGGCACGTTGCCTTGAGACGGATGTCGTCCTCTGGCCTCTGCTTATGCTCAAGGTGACAACATCCTTACGCCGCTGGTTCCGGGTTGATAGAAAGAAACGTCGAGGCCTCTCCACGCTTCACCAGCACGAGGGCGCGGTCACCCGGATTCAAGTTGCGCGTGGCCTGTTCGAAATCCCTGACACTTTTCACCGGCAGACGATTGATTTCTCGAATGACATCACCCGGCCTGAGGCCGGCGCGCTCCGCGGGACTCTCCGGTTCAATATCGCTCACGACGACGCCGGACTCCTTCCGGCGGAAGAACCCCGAATGCTCAGAAGGAGCCGGCTCAACCGTGACGCCCACAAGCGCGTGTTCCCCGTGGCCCGCGTCCTCATGCACCTGGCGGCTCGGCTTGGTGACTTCACTGGGCAGTTCACCAATCGTCATCGTCACCTGGCGAGGCCGTCCATCTTTCAAGACTGTCACCTTCACCTGAGTGCCGGGCGGGGTCTCGGCCACGAGGCTGCGGAGCTGGGCGCCGTCTGTGACCGCATGCCCGTTGAAGTCGACGATAATTTCCCCGGGTTCCAGTTTTCCTTTCGACGCCGGACTTCCGTCCAGCACCTCGGCCACTAACGCGCCCTTGGGCTCGCGTGCGCCGAGATTTTTGGCCAAATCCTCGGTGAGATCTTGAATCGAGACACCCATCCACCCACGGATCACCTTGCCATGCTGTATCAAGCTCGTCAGCACGCCCTTCGCCAAGTTACTAGGAATCGCAAATCCAATCCCTAGCGACCCGCCGCTTTGGGAGAATATTGCGGTATTGATGCCCATCAGTTCGCCATTGAGATTCACAAGCGCGCCTCCGGAATTGCCGGGATTGATGGCGGCATCGGTTTGAATAAAATCCTCATAGTCCACGATGCCCATGTTCGCCCGTCCCACCGCGCTGATAATGCCCATCGTCACGGTTTCATTGAGACCGAATGGATTGCCGACCGCGAGCACGAGCTCACCGACCCGCAATCGTTTTGAGTCTGCCCACGGGAGAGGCCGTAACCGAGGGGCATCGATCTTAATGACCGCCACGTCACTCGGGGGATCCGTCCCAATGATTTTGGCGCGGAATGTTCGTTTATCGGGTAGCAGAACGCGAATGTCGTCCGCACCGTCTATAACGTGGTTGTTCGTGACGATGTAGCCGTCGGCACTGATGATGACGCCCGATCCCATGCCTTGCACGGGCGCATCAGGCACCCGACGTTCAAATTCCTCTCCAAAAAAGCGTCGCAGCAAGGGGTCGCCAAGCAGCGGCGACTTCTCGTTGGTCTTTCGTGCCCGTGCACGAGAGGAAATATTCACAACGGACGCTTTGGCGAGATCCGCCACGCGGGCAAAGGTGTCATTGGAGAGGACCGGTTCGCTGTTTCCAGTACCGGCACCGGTGACGGCGGTGAACGAACCGGAGGCCACCACCAAAAGGGTCACCGTTGTCACCGCTCTCCCTATCGTGCCCCACGTTGTGCCCGTTAGATCTTTTGTCATGACTCCGCCTCTCCTCGCTTCAGTCCTTACAGCCTGCTAAGGGGCTATCTCTTTCTTGTTCCTTAACCGGTTCCGCCGCCCGCGGTTTCATAAAACTCGCCTCTGCTTTGTGCAGCCGAGCTCGGCTCCATTGTCTCGTGCGACCAATTCCATTGCTGTGCCATTGTTGCCTCCATTTGGAATGGTGTCCTCGTCCCAGGCACGAAGTCGCATCCACGACCTACAGACGATGCAGCTCTATACACGCCTAGTCTAAAAACTGTTCATGATGAGGACAATACAGCGCATCCTGTATTGTGATCAGGAAGGGGCTGTAGAAGCGTGCGCTAAGGCGGCAGCATAATGGGTTGCGGGTAGCAGTGACGGGGTTAGGGCGACATCTGCATGCCCGTAACAGCGCTAGGCCAAGCATGAGGTGTAGGTGGGCTCCAGTATCGTCCCTCAGCTGACTTGTTCTACCACTAATCGATCAATGCTCGCCGGGGTCACTCTGAACATGAGAACCTGACTCGAAAAGAATACATGCTAGGCTGCAAGCGCGTTCAGCGCGCCTTCAGAGGACGGCGAATCATAACGTCTGGCCGGGTGTTGTGATCGGAGCCAAATGACAGGGCCCTTGGTTAATACCGCAGCCGCCGGTCGATCCAATGCGCAAAGCGGACTAAGAATACGGTAGACGATAAGGACAATACAGGCCATCTTGCATTGTGAATGGGCTGGAACGTAGAGGCGCGCGGCTAAGGAGCCACCATGTGGTTGCGGATCGCATAGTGGACGAGATCGACGACGGACGTGCATTGAAGCTTCTGCATAATGTGATGTCGGTGTGTTTCTGCCGTCTTAATGCTGATGCCAAGGATATTCGCCACGTCCTTATTGCTCTTGCCTTCGGCGAGGAGTTGCACGATTTCGCGCTGACGCGACGACAGAAATGCGTTAGTGCCCGTTCCTTTCTGATGAGTCGATCTCAGAAATTCGCCGAGCACAAGAGACGACACCGTAGAGGTAAAGAACAGTTTTCCGAGTGAAAGTGATTCAATCGCTGACATCATGTCCCGACCAGCGTCTGACTTGAGAACATAGCCGCGGGCCCCTGCCTCGAGGATCTCGCGAATGAGCTGTTCCGACTCGTGCATAGTGAGCATGAGAACATTTGTGCAGGCGTGGCTCTGAAGAGTCTGACGTGTGGCTTCCACGCCATTCATGTCAGGCATCGTATGATCAAAAATGCAGACGTCGGGGTGAAGGCGCTGTGCCATGTTCACCGCCTCACGGCCATTGGTCGCTTCCCCGATGATTTTCCAATCAGGTCGGCCCTCCACGAGCGTCCGGATACCACAGCGCACGATGTCGTGATCATCGGCAATCACAATACGAACAGACATCATTCTCTCTCGATGCCGGCTGAAGCCACCGGCAAGGTCGCCGTGACACTGGTTCCCCACTTGCCAGAATCGATGTCCAACCGGCCGTGCAACTGCCGCACCCGCTCCCGCATGCCCATGATGCCGACCCCCACACCGAGCACGACACTGTGTGGAGTGTCGAGGATCCCTGCAGAAAACCCCATTCCTTCATCCTTCACCTCAAGCTTGACGTCCCTCTCAGTCAGGACAATCCGAAGAGCCGCCGTAGGGCTCCCCGAATGCTTCAAAATATTCGTGAGGCATTCTTGAATAATGCGGAACAGCGTCGTCTCGATCTCTGTAGACAGACGTGGCAAGGTGGGCGGGAATTGGGCCTGTACCTTAATCCCGCTCCGCCGGTAGAAGCCATCGAGATACCATGAAACGGCAGACCGTAGTCCTGATTCGTCAAGAAATGGAGGGTGCAATAGATAGGACAGGGAGCGGATCTCCCGCGACACCTCTCCTAACAAATTATGGCCTTCCGCAAGAGCGCATTTCGCCTCGGAGCCGAGCATGTTGGCGCCACCCTGTACCACTCCGAGCCGTAACGAGAGAGCCGTCAACGCCGAACCCGTGCTGTCATGTAACTGCCTTGCCAAACGACGCCGCTCTTCATCTTGGAGTTTCAGTAAGCGACCGGAGAGCTCACGAACCTGCGCCTCGGTTAGCCTACGGTCGGTGATGTCCATCACCGTACCAATGAGTTCGATGACGCCGCCGGATTCATCGAACACAGGGCGTCCCACGCTGTGGATGTATCTCATCGTTTCATCTGACCGAAGAATTCTAAATTCCACCTCGTAGTCGCATTTTTCGCGAACAATGCGTTGGAACGACTTCTGTACGAAGGCACGATCATCCGGGTGAACGATGTGGAAGAAGAGGTCTGCAGAAGGTGTCATCTTCGCAGGATCGACACCAAAGATACGGTACGTTTCGGGCGACCAGAGGACTTCTCCTGTCGAAACATTCCAGCTGCCGCTCCCCGTGTGGCAGAGGCGCTGCGCCTCCGCAAGGTACGTCTCGCTGCGATGCCGCTCGAACTCCGCGCGCTTGCGGGCGGTAATATCGCGCCAGTCGATCGCTAAACCGTCCGTCATAGGATAGGTATGATGCTCATACCACTTATTGATCTCAGGAAAGAACGCTTCGAAGTGGAGGGATATACGCTGTGTCATGGCCTCCAGACACTTGCGATAGGCAAAGGTGCCTACAGCTTGAGGGAAAAGGTCCCAGACGCAGAAGCCGAGGAGTTGGTAGGCGGGCTTACCCAACATCTGCGTTGCCGACTCATTCACGTAGATATATCGCCAATTCTGATCGAAGACGCTAAACCCGTCCGTAATGCTTCCCAGAATTTCAGTGATCCTTGCATTGGCCCTAACCAGCTGTTCTTCGGCCCGCCTACGGTCGGTGACGTCGTGCATCGTCGAGAGGAGATATTTCTCACCGTCTAACGCCACAACCTCCATGTTGACGGAGATGACCCGGGCGTCACCGGACTTTGTAAACCAAATTGCTTCCACGTCCCGCACCATGCTGCCTTCCTCAAGCTCAGCGAAGAGGCCGGCCCCTCCCTCAGGATCGCGATGGATGCCGAGTTGCAGACTGGTTTTCCCCACCGCTTCTTCCTTGCTAAAGCCAGTCATCTTGATCCAGGCCGGATTGACATCGACAATCACCCCTTCAGGAAACCTGGCCAGCACAATAGCGAAAGGGGCTCTCGCGTGTATGACCGAGAATTTCTCCTCACTCTCCCGTAAAATTCTCTCCGCATTCTTTCGCTCGGTGATGTCGATGATCGTACCGACATACTCCGTAAGGTCACCAGAATTGTTGAATACAGGCCGCCCCAAGCTGTGGATGTGGCGAATCGTTCCGTCTGGGCGAACGATTCGGCACTCCTGTTCAAAACCGTTTCTCTCTTGAATCGCCTTCTCAAATGCCTGTTGCACCACGGCGCGGTCTTTAAGGTGAATCCATTGCAGCGCCGCGGGATAAGACGTCTTCGCGGTCTCAGGATCCAGGCCAAGGATGCGAAAGTGTTCGGATGACCAGAAGAGCTCTCCGGATGAAACATTCCATGCCCAACTGCCGGTGTGACTGAGTCGCTGTCCTTCAGCCAGGTACGCCTCACTGCGACGCAGCTCTTCTTGCTTGGTGCGAAGAGTGATCTCGGCCACCTTCCGTGGCGTGACATCAGCCACCGTCCCGGCCATGCCAGTCAGGCCTTCCGAATCATGCAGCACTTCACCATGGCCGGCGAGCCAATGTGTTGTGCCATCGGGCCACTGGATTCGAAAGTCCACTTCATACGGTTCATGCCTACAGATAGCCCGATCGATGGAGCCCTTGACGTGGCCAATATCCTCAATCCCTACCAACCGATAGAAATCATCAAGCTTACGTGGGAGTAATCCTTTGGACAGGCCGAACAAACCTTCGATGCCCTCAGACCACGTTATATGATCTGTCGCCAAGTCCCATTCCCAGGTTCCGATCCGCGCCGCCTGAAGAATCAGGCGCAAGCGCCGTTCACTCCGTTCCAACGCATCCTTCCTTAGCGTGGTTCTAGCCATATCGCGGACCATCATCACCTCATCACTATGCTGTTCACAGCATCGCGAACCACTTCAATGGCAGACATTTGATCAGCATGTACGCCGTCTCTGTACCATCGTCTGAGCACTGGATCGATGCCGGAGACTCTGTTCAGTCGGAACCCCGTTGGGAAGTAATGTACAAGCGGAAAGTCTATGCTTTCCACCCATTCAACATTCCATCAAGTCGTAAATAACGCAAAAGACAGTCAGTCAATGGGAAGAACTGGTCCACTGGATACTCACCCCCTTCATCAAGACCGTCCCATCGACGGGCAACTGTTAATAACGTGACGTGAGCAGATTTTCCAGCGTCACCTTGGATCGCCTTACAGGCCAAGTACGACCTGTCATCGTAGCCGCCTACGTCATGGGGTGGCGGATAAAAAGCGAAGTGTTGCCTATTCAATGGACACGAGTTGACTTTAATTCCGGGACAGCTCGCCTTGATCCTGGCACTACAAAAAGTGACGATGGGCGAACATTGCCTTCAAAAGATTTCCTGAATTGTCCGAAGTATTCCACCGTCAACGATCGGATGAGGGATTTTCGACTCGATGGGGAACATTCCTGAGATGCGGCTGGGGTTTCGGGGATTCCGCATGACTTCAGGCGGACAGCCGTCAGAATCTAGAGCGGACAGGAGTTCCTCGCTCAGTCGCCATGAAACTCACAGGTCACAAGACCGAGGCGATTTACCGGCGTCATGCAATTGTCTCTGAGGCCGATCTGTCAGAAGGGGTGGCAAAGCTGTCAGGCGATGCATCAGCAAGAACACGCGCTTAACCGCGTAATCATGCCTAGAAAAGCGAACGACAAAGCACGGCAAAGCAAGAGGACTTTGAGAGTCTACTGGCCATCAAATATAATGCTAACTCGGTGGGAAGTGGTGCCGGAGGCCGGGCTCGAACCGGCACGGGCCTTGCGGCCCATGGGATTTTAAGTCCCAGGCGTCTGCCTATTCCGCCACTCCGGC
>Ga0111538_10000289_pt1 | contig 64308 bp, 58 predicted proteins | sample SoiMethybrSBSTD1_FD_79669 | JGI IMG/M metagenome (GOLD analysis project Ga0111538, IMG submission 79669) | Bulk soil microbial communities from a Populus tree surrounding site in Tennessee, USA - Soil MetaG P. TD hybrid SBSTD1 (version 2)... | ecosystem: Environmental > Terrestrial > Soil >...
CTGAAGTCCTGCATCTGCTGCAGGAAGTAGGTGGGGTTATACGCGCTGATCGGAGCGTTCTCCGGCCGCCCCGAGCCGTCTGGGAGATGACACAGGGTGCACTGGCGCACTCCTTGTTTCCCGAACCGGGCGATTTCGGGAATCGTCCCGTTCCGATCTTCGGGGTACCAGTCCATCGTTTCCTTCTGTGCCCGCAGCTGCCCGCGCGTAAATGTCTTGGTGGTCCCGGGAATCGAAACCACGGCATTGTCATCGGCCGGGAGCGCAGAGGGCGGCGGCGGTCCGCCAGGCGGAGGCGGGGGGGTATATGCCCAGTCCGGAAGGCCTGCAGGGATAGGAGCGCTCGGAGCGGGGGCGGCCGGCTGTTGTGCCACCATCGACGCCCCAAGGATCACGATCGCGACAGCGACGAGAGCACTCACCGCCTTCTTCATGTTCCTCTCCTTTTGTTCCGTGCGAGCTGAAACTCGCTCCCGCGGAGTCTACACCCGACGGCCTTAGTCCGGCTAAAGCCGGACACTACGTAGTGTCCGCCTTTAGGCGGACCTATCGTGGCCCGTAGTGCGGTAGTGGCCTTCCGATCTCGAAAGCCCCAAGGTCGGGAGCCTTCCCCGTGAAGTCGTCGTTGATGCCGGGGATCTTCATGCCCGCATCAACGGCGGTCGTTCCCTCGCGCAAACGGAAGTCGAAGTCCGCCGGCTTGTAGAGCGTGCGCGGATCCGGTCCCGGCGGCGCGACCTTCACGAACGCGTCGTAGTCCAGCAGCACGCTGTGCGTGTCCTGTCCCGTCGCGGCGCTGTATTCCTTCAGCGTCTTGAACCGCCGCCGCTCACGCGTCGTCGCTTCGAACTTGCTCTGCTCCTGCGCCGACAGCTTGCCGGGCTCTCCCGGAAAGTTCGCGCGCATCGAGAAGGGCGGCGTGCTCCACTCGAACGAGAACTCCGCACCTTCGTTCGGCCGGAAGCCGTTGTAGTCCGAGCTCGAATAATTGGTGTTGGTCTCGACGGCGAACGTCTCGAGCGTCTCGCTCTTCCCGAGAATCAAATTGTTGCGGTAGTGCACGTTCGATGCGGCGAGCAGCATCGGCTTGACCGGCGCGATGAGCGTGTTGTGCCACACGACGATGCCCGATGAAGAGGCGGTGAACTTCACCGCGCCGCCTTCGGGTGCGTGATAGACGAGGTTGCGAATGAAGTAGACCGGGCCGCCGAACGCCGGTTGGACGCTGAGCGCGCGATGGCCGTGGTTGAAGCAGCGGTTGCGGAAGATGCGGATGTTGTGCGCGCCGCCATCGGCTTCGATGCAGTTGTCCTCGACGTTGCTGATGTCGTTGCCGTAGAAGTCGATCGATACCGGCAGGCGATCCCGAATCGGCTTGGGGCTTCCGTCGGGGTTGCCGTACGTCGCCACGTCCACGCCGTCATGGAAGTTGGCGATCGAGTTGTAGGCGACGACGTGGCCCGAGCCGTACACCTTCACCGCGTACTCGGAGATCAACTTCGGGTTGAACTCCGGAAGGTTCTGCCACGTGCGGCCGGTGAATCCCATCAGGTAGTTGGGATTAAAGCGGCCGATCATCACGTTGTCAGCGATGTAGTAGTCCTTCGATCCGGACCAGTCGGTGTAGATCGCGCGGCCCACGTTCTCGAAGCGCATGCGTTTGATCGTCAAGCCACTCGAACCGGTGATGTTCTTGAGACCACCTTGAAAGGCAAGCTCGGTGTTCCGAATCGTCAGGCCTTCGAAGTAGTTGTAGTTCGCCGCCATCACGTTGAACAGGTTGTAGGCGCCGTCACCGTCGAAGATCGCCTCGCCGTCGCCGGCGGCTTTGATGACGATCGGCTTGTCGGCGGTGCCGCTTTGCGTCAGGAAGTACGTGCCGCTCGAGACGGTGCCGAGTCCGCCGCCGTAGCGATAGCGTTCGTCCTTGTACACGCCGCCGTGCACGAGGATCGTGTCGCCCGGCTGCACGCGCGGTGGATAAGTGTTGAAGTTGTCGGAGTGCGACGAGCCCGTGTAGTACGCGGCCAGCAGTCCCGTGAACGCCGGCTCATGGCGCTCGCCTTTGTACGTGGGCGCGTAGACGTGGTAGACCTTGCCGCCGGTGGCTGGCATCGGTTCGGCGCGCGTGCGCACCGACACGACGCGTTCCGTCTTGCCGCTCATACCGTCTGGATCAGACATCACAAATCGCGCGTCGTAGCTCGTGCCCGGCTCGAGGTCGAAAATGCTCCCGGCGAAGCCGTTCGGCGTCATGTACTGCAGCGCGTTCTCGTTGATGCGCTCGTTGCCGATGCGGAGCAGCGGCGGACCAGCTTTCCACGTCTGGTCGCCGGACTTGCGGTACGAGACCGCGACCTGCGCGTTGCGGTTGTCGTCGCCCTCGATGCGCCACTCGAAGCCGAGCGAGAGGAGGGTCGGCGGTTCGGTGATGAGCTCGCCAACGGTTATTTTGTCAGCCGCGAGAAGAGGCGTCGCAGAGAAGAGGAAGCCTAGAGCCCAAAGCCCAACGCCGACAGCCTCGAGACGAATGGCAGATTTCATTGCGCGTATTATGCTCTCGTGTCCGCGTACGCGTTCGGCGACTTCCTCGTCGATGCCAGCGCCCGCCGCGTCACGCGTGGCGGCGAGGTGGTACAGGTTCCCGACCGGCACGTCGGCGTGCTGCTGCACCTGCTCGCGAACGCCGGATCGCTCGTCAGCAAGGACCAGCTGATCGAATTCGCGTGGAACGGCCTGGCGGTCACCGATAACAGTCTCGAGCAGGCGATCTCGGGATTGCGCCGCGTGCTCGGCGACGGCCCGGGCGGGATTCCATACATCCAGACGATCCCGAGACAGGGGTATCGATTCACAGGAACGGTCACGCGCACGACGGCACGCGCGACCGACGATTCGCTCGACGCGCTGCTCGCGCCGCATCGCGCGTGGATCGAGGGGCGCGCGGCGCTCGAGACGCTCGAGGCCGAACACATCGTGCGGGCACGCGGCGTCTTCGAAGGCGTGCTGGGCAGCGCGCCGGATCAGGCCTCGGCCCACGTCGGCCTCGCCAACGCCTGCATCATGCAGTTCGAGATGACGCGCGCCGACGAGTCGCCCGACAGCGCCTCGTTGGCCATGGCCGCGCAGCATGCGCGCGAAGCGTGCCGGCTCGAGCCCGACTACGGCGAGGCGTGGGCGACGCTCGGTTTCGTGCTCGATCGCACCGGCCATCACAGCGACGCGCTGGCGGCGTCGCGGCGCGCGGTCACGCTCGAGGCCGACAACTGGCGTCATCATCTGCGTCTGGGGTATGTCGGCTGGGGCGAAGAGCGGTTGCGCGAGGCGCGGCGCACGCTGGCGCTGCTTCCCGGGTTCCCGCTCGCGCATTGGTTGTGTGCCACGGTGCACGTCGCGCGGCAGGCGTTCGACGAGGCTGAGCGCGAGCTCGATGCCGGCATCGCCAGCCAGTCGAGTCACGAGGTGCCGTTGCGCTTCAGCGGTGTTGCGTTGCACTGGCTGCGCGGCCTCGTCTACCTCGCGCGCGGCGACGAATCGCGCGCCCTCGAGTCGCTCGAACGCGAGCTGTCGTTCGAAGCCAGCGGCCATTTGTATGCGCGCGAGTGCTGTGCGAACACGTGGTACGCGATCGGTGCGCTGCACACGCGCAAGCAAGCGAGAGACGCGGCGGTCGCCGCCTTCCGGCAGGCGCTGGCGCGTGTACCCAAACATCCACTCGCCAGGCTGGGACTGGGCATTCTCGAGCGGAGCGCGCCGATGCCCGCCGCAGCAGGCGTGTCAGCCCCGTCGCTCGACGCTGCTCTCACACAAGCGGCCCTGTTGGTTTTGTCGGGAGATCTGCAGGACGCCATGCGCCTCGTCGAGCACACGTTAACGGCGGCGCCGCCGGGTAACGCAGGTTGGCTGATCCCGGTCGAGCCGATGCTGAATGTGTCGTTAGCGCCGGAGCTCTGGGCTCCTGTCCTGGCTCGATTGCGCTCGCGCGCCGCCTAGGTCCGGCTAAAGCCGGACACTACGCTGAACATTGGACGCGGTGCAGCACGCCCTGCCGTCCTTGCGACGTCTCAGAGCCGATGATCAGCGTCTTGTCGTCCAGATAGTCCATTGCTTCGCCCTGCGGCTCGATCTCGCCCAGGAAACAGGGCCGGCGCAGGTCTCGCCAGCGGTAACCCTGCGCGGTTTTCTCGGGAGCGTAGAAGAAGATCTCGCTATACGTTCTGACCGCCAGCGTCATGCCGTCAGGTGACATCGCGGCGGCCGTGACCCAGCGGCCGAGCCCCTGGTCCGGGGAGATGCCGCTGTCGCCCTGATTGGTGGCCGTCAGGACCTCGCGGTTCGTCAGGGCTCTCGAGATGTCGGTCTTCGAGAAGCCGAAGAACGAGATCGCCGGCGTGCGTCCCTTGGTGACAAGGGTCACGTCGCCACTTGGCAGCACGGCCAGCGCTTCGGCGTCTTCAGGCGGACCTGGATAACGGAACCGGAACGATCGCGAGTTTACCGTGAGAGGACGCGACGGATTGGCTCCGGCGATCGACGGCTCAGCGACGACAAAGATCGTCAAGACGTCCCGCGCTCGATCGTTGTTGCCGGTATCGGCGATATAGAGGCAGTGCGACGTGGCGCCGTCCTCGGGACAAGGACCCGCGGCGATGTCCTCCCAGTCGATCGCCATAGCATCGACGACCGCGACCTTGGCGAGCAGCGCCCCCTTTTCGTCGATGGCGTACAGCATCGGCACGTCGCCCGAGTCGTTATGCGCCCACAGCACGCCCGGCTGCGTCCGGCTGACCGCCAGTCCCGAGGCTTCCCGAAGCTCCCGCGGCAGCGGCCCGAGCTCCTGCAGCACGCGCGGCGCATACGCCTGTCCCTGCGCAAAGTACGCCGCCCGCGCCCGGCTGCTCAGCTGCTGGCCGATCCATGGCCGCAAGGCAAGCCCCGCTCCACCCAGAACAACGAGCGTCACGACAAGTTTTGCAGCTCGGGTCACTGCTGGGATTGTACCCGTCTCCCTCGGTTCACGGCGTCGCCGCGGCCAGCCAGGCGGTCTTCTCCTTGATTACCGAGAGGAGCGGGAGTATGCTCCGCACTCGGTAACCGTGATGAGCGCGGAGAGGCGGATCCGTACACCCGCCTGGGGATGTGCCTATGTGGCGACGCAGGAACCGTGATCGCGATCTCGACGAGGAACTGCGCTATCACGTCGATCGGCAGATCGAGCTGAACGTGCAGAGCGGCATGTCACGTGAGGAGGCGCGTCGGCAGGCACTGTTGCAGTTCGGCAACCTGCCGCTGGTCACGGAAGACACGCGTGCGGTCTGGACGCTGGTCGGATTCGAGCAGCTCCTGCAGGACCTGCGCTTCGGCGCGCGCATCCTCACCAAATCACCCGGCCTGAGCGCGACTGCCGCGATTCTCATCGCGCTCGTCATCGGCATCAACACCACGATCTTCTCGATGGTCAACGGGATGGTGCGTCGTCCTGCGCCTGGCGTCACCGCCGACGATCTGGTGAAGGTCGCACTTGCCGATCGTCCAGGCGCCGGGTTCTTCAGCTTTCCCGATTACCTCGAGTATCGAAAACAGACGAAAACGCTCCGCGCCTTGACCGCGATCACGAATCGCCGGATCACGATGACGACGGATCGCGGCAGCTATCAGATCTTCCTCACCGCCGTGGACGACAACTACTTCGAGGCGGTCGGCCTCTCGGTAGCCCTCGGCCGCGCGTTCAGCCCGTCGGACGCGCAGATCACGGGTGCGACGGCGATCATCAGTGACGATGCGTGGAGGAACTACTTCGATCGCGATGCCGGCGTCATCGGCCGCGCGATCGAGGTGAACGGCTTTCCCGCCACGATCATCGGTGTCGCGCCGCCCGCATTTCACGGCACGATGCTCGCCGAGCGGGCTGAGATCTGGATGCCGCTGCTGGCGTTCTGGCAGCTCCTGGCACCGGGAGCCGCGCAACGCTTTGTCGGTGATCGAAACACGCCGACGGTCGATCTCATGGGACGGCTGGCGCCGGGTCGAAGCGTGTCGGAGGCGCAGGCCGAGTTCTCGACGATCGAAGCGCGGCTCCGGCTGTCGGATCCATCGACCGAACGGCATCCGGTCAGCGTCGTGCGCTACGCCGCGACCGCAGGCGGCGTGCTGCCGGCCATCGTGCCCGCCTTCCTCGCGCTCTTTTCCATCGTCACGCTCCTGACCGTGCTGATTGTCTCGGCCAATGTCGCGAATCTCATGCTGGCGCGCAGTATGACGCGTCAACGTGAGACGGCCGTCAGGCAGTCGCTTGGCGCATCGCGCGGCCGCATCGTGAGGCTGCTGCTGGCGGAAGGACTTTCGATCTCGCTGGTCGCGTGGCTGGCAGCCTGTCTCATGACGCTGTGGGCGGCTCGGGTGATTCCGTCATTGCTGCCGCCGTCACCGGTGAGTCAGGGCGGAGTGAACCTCGCTCCAGACTGGCGAGTGATCTCGTATGCGATGCTGCTCGCGGGCGTCGGCACGGTGGCGTTCACCGTGGCTCCTGCGCTTCGCGTGTGGAAGCAGGATCCGCTGCCCTGGCTGAAGGCCGGGGAACAGAGCGTGGCGCAGGGACGCTCGCGACTGTCGAGCATGCTGGTTGTGCTGCAGCTCGCGTTCTCCGTTGTGCTGCTCACCGCCGCCGGACTCGCGACTCGATCGGCGTCCATGATGACCGTCGATCTCGGTTTCGAATCCAGGACTCTTCTGGTCGCCCGCATCAGTACGGCCGGAGCGGCGCGCACGAGCGAGGGGCATCGCGCGGTGATCGAGCAGGTGCGTGAGCGCTTCAGTCGCATCCCCGGGGTGCAATCGGTGTCGTATTTCGGAATCCCGTACGTCGGGCCGCCGCGCACGCTCGGTTCCATGCCGCCGGCGAGGACGACGGTCTATGCCGTGGGCCCGGACTACCTCAAGGTGCTTGGGCTTCGAGTGTTGGCCGGTCGCGCGCTCGAGCGAGACGATCATGCGCGAGGGACGGCCGTCGCCGTCGTGAATCAGAACCTTGCGGATGCGCTCTGGCCGGGCCAGGTTGCCGTGGGGCAGACGATGCTGTTCGGTCGCGACGGTCAGAGCATCGAGGTCGTGGGCGTGGTCGCCAATGCATTCGTGGTCGGCTTCAATCCCGAGCGTCCCGATCCGAAGCCGAACTACGCATTCGTGCCGGAGCAGCGCAACTTCGACGTCGTACGGTCGGGCGACACGCTGGCTCAGGGCAATACCGTGCGCGCCGCCGGGCCCGGTGAGATCACCTTCTACATACGCCATGGCGGCGACGTCGGAACGGTCGCCGGTGCAATTGCGCCGGCACTCCGCGAGGTCGATCGGCGTCTCGCGATTACCTTCGTGCGCACGATGGACGAACAGCTCGAAGCCGTCGCCTTGGGGGCGAGCATGATCGCGCGCCTCCTGCTGATGTTCTCCATCGTCTCGCTGGTCATCGCGACGATTGGGCAGTACGCCGTTGTCGCGTTCAACATGCGCCGCCGGATTCGGGAGTTCGGTGTGCGCATCGCGCTCGGCGCGTCAGCGAGTCAGGTGCTCAGCGGCGTGCTGCGTGAAGGGCTCTTCCTGACGGGGGTCGGCTTGGTATGTGGTCTCGCGTTGAGCGCGGCCATTGCAGTCGCCGCACGCAGTGTGCTGTTCAACGTGACCCCGACCGATCCGCAGACCTACGCCGGCGTCTTCGCGCTGCTCGCAGTGGTCTCGCTGCTCGCGTGCTGTCTGCCCGCGCGCGGAGCGTCACGCGTCGATCCAGTGCGCGCGTTGCGGCAGGAATAGCCTCGCTCGCGCGCGGCACCCGAGGATGAGGTTGCAGCCTCGCCGGATTCTGCGATGATCCGGATATGGCGACTCGCTCCTGGCTTACTCGATCGAAGGCGGTGGGAACGCTGCTGTCCGACGTGCACCTGGCGGTGCGGCTCGTGCGAGAGCCGGCCGTCCCGACCTACCTCAAGGTCGTGCCGTTTGCTGCGCTGGCCTATGTCCTGTCGCCGCTCGATTTCCTTCCTGACTTCTTTCCGATCGTCGGTCAATTGGATGACCTCGGCGTCGTCATACTCGGACTCAAGCTATTCCTTCGCTTGTGCCCTGCCGACGCAGTCGCCTTCCATCGGGAGGCCATCGACCAGCATCGACCCTTTGCGACGATGTTTCCGAGCGGCGCAGACGTGATCGACGCGGAATACCGCTCGCAATAGCCATTCGGCCGCCGATCAGGATTTTTCAGGACTTCCGTCAAGACTTCACACCACGCCGGCCCCGACCATGGAGTCCATGGAGGTGCCTATGCGCGCTGCTGTATTGACGATGTTCGTGCTGGGTGTGGCGCTGCCTGCCGCGGCTCAGACCGAGAACGTGATCATCCCGCCACCACCGGTCAAGAGCGTCAACCTGTCGGGTCCTCGCTTCGGCTTCACGTCGCTGAGCCAGGGCGTCCTGGACAAGCTGCAAGAGGAACACAACATCACGCTGCGATCGGGGATCACGCAGTTCGGCTGGCAGTTCGAGAAACAGTTCTATAGCAAAGCCGGCGGCATTGCCGCGGTGAACGAGTTTGTCGTCCTGCTCGGCGGGCTCGAGCAGGGAGAGGCGCTCCCGAGCGCGACCTGGATGGTGGGACTGCGGTCGCCAACCGGCCTCGAGTTTGGCATCGGTCCGAACATCACGGCCGCCGGCGTTGCGCTCGCGGTGGCTGGCGGCGTCACGTTCCGATCGGGATCGTGAACGTGCCGGTGACGTTTGCTGTCGTGCCCTCCAAGGACGGCTTGCGCACGAGCATACTCACTGGCTTCAACTTCCGCGGGCGGCGGTAAAGGAGGGTGATCATGCGAACCCTTATGACCATGGCGCTGCTGCTCGGTGTGAGCGGCAGCGCGTTTGCCCAACAGCCTCCGGATGTCCGGCTGAAGCCGGACGCTACGTTTGCGACCATTGTCGGATCGAGCGGCTGCTGGCCTGTGACGAGCCGCGATCGCGTCGTCGTGCAGACCGACGATGGTCCGGCGCGCACGGGGACGCTGCTGTGCATGGGCCCGGAGGAGATCATGCTGACGGGAAGCGGGCCGCTTCCCCTCAGCAGCATCCGACAGATCTCGAAGCCGAGGGACAGCTACGTTGACGGCATGCTCAAGGGCGCGGCGGTGGGACTGGTGTTTCTTGTGTTCTGCGCCCCCGACTGCCCGGGCGAGTACGTCATGCGCGCAACGCTTGGCTATGCAACGCTCGGCGGAATCGTCGATGCGCTGCAAGGCAACAACAAGACGATTTACCGGCGAGAGCCGCCGAAGGCCGCGGTGAATTTCAGAGTGAGATTCTGAGTTACGGCGTCAGCGTCAGCGTGTGTTCGGTGGCGCCGGGTAGGAAAGGGGTCGCCTTGCCGGTGACCCAGGCTTCGTGCGAGTTGGCGTAATAGGGCGACAGTGGATGACCGCTCTGCCCGGTCGGCATGTGCATGATGCCGTCGGCTTCGTGCCCGGGTGAGACGATCATCCGCTCCGACGGTGCGTTCGAGCCCCAGTGCATGCTCGGCGTGTAGAGATCACCGCTCATCGGCTGCAGTGGCATGTCGAGCCTGCTGCCGATGATCGGGATCGCCGATGACAACGGATGACGGTACGCGGTGATGTTCGATCGCGACCACGGCTCCGACAGGCCGCCGTCGGTTTCGGCGCGCGCAATCACGCGGTCCACGGCCGCGACGAGCAATGTGTTCCAATCCGGATAGGCCGGATCGAGCAGATGCATCGGCTTCTCAGTGACCAGCTTCCAGATCGGACCCTCACGGCGACGGATCGTGCGGTAGTCGAAGGCTTCGTCGGCCTCGTAGCACTCTGACAGCACGAACGCGATCACCGCATCGGAGACTTCCTCGCGAAACATCCGCGTCAACCGGTAGCCTGGCGAGTTGGCGGACGCGTGGCCGTCCCACGAGCGTTCGACGAGCTCGCGGAACTGTGTGCGGGCGCTGTGGCTCGTGACCGCGGCGGGCGTGAGGGCGCGCAGCGCGAGATCGCGCCAGCGGGCCAGGAACGAGGCGCTCGTCTCGAGCTGGATCTCGAGCAGGTCGGTCGGCGCAAATCGGTCCTTGGCCATCAGCCGATCGCGGATGATGCGCGCCCGCGATCCGACTTCGTAGTTGCTGTGCCCGAGCACGTTCAACATGTCGCCGTCCACGACGCGTGCGTTCGCCGTCCAGATGCGTCCGCTCTCGGGGTCGCGGACCCGCGGATACTCCTCGGGCGACAGCCAACCGCTCCAGCCGCGCGAGCCATCTCCCCATGACTGTGGCAGGCGACCGTCGAATCCGACCCGCCGCGGAATCGCCCCATACACCGTCCACCCGATGTGTCCCTGCGAGTCGGCGACGACGAGGTTCTGTCCGGGCGCGCCAAGTCCATTCACTGCGTTGAACGTGTCTTCGACCGTGCGTGAGGTCTCGAGCGCGGCCGAGACGACGGCGAGGCGGTCGGCGTCGTGGGCGACCCAGCGCATCGCCCGTGGGCGGCCGCGGAAATCAGGCTCGATCACCGGCCCCCAGATCGTCCACGAGACCGGCAGGTGCTCAGCCGACGCTCCGGCGACGTCGATGACCTCATCGTAGCGATCGAATCGTCGCCAGCCCTCCGGCGTCCGGTATCGCGTGGCGTCTTGCGGATCGACGTCGAGCAGGATCAAATCGCTCCAGTCGGCGTAGGTGTTGGTGAAGCCCCATGCGACGCGCGTGTTGCTGCCGACGACCAGTGCAGGCGCTCCGGGAAGCGTGATACCGATCAGGCGCAATGGACCTGACGGACTCGACGGGTCTGGCCTGCCCCGATCGTCGTCGAGGGGCCACTCGAGTGAGGCGCGATACCACGTGTTTGGTACGCGCACGGCGAGGTGCATGTCGTTGGCGACGAGCGGCGCTCCGTCGGTCGTGAGACGCCCGGCAATTACCCAGTTGTTGCTGCCGATCGATTCGTCGCCGTGACTAGGGAGGAGGGAGGTCTCCTGCCGCGGAGAGCGCAGCTGAATGCGGTGTTTCTTCTCCAGCCGCCGCATGCGCAGGTTGTAGACGTCAGGACCTGGAATCGGCGGCGTGGCGAAGGCCTCGCCCACGATCGGTGAATCCCACTCCGTGCCATCAGGCGCCATGAGATCGACCATCGCCTTCGGCATCACCTCGCTCATCGTCGCCAATGTCGATTCGTACGACCCGGTGTAGTCCTGCAGCGTGATGAACATCGACAGGACGACGAGCATGCTGTCCTCGGGGAGCCAAGGCCGCGGATCCTGACGAAGCAGGAGATATTCGAACGGCGGCTTGCGCAGGCTGCTCAGACCAGCGTTGACGCCGGCGGCGTAGGCATCGAGCACCGCCTTCGCTCGAGGCTCCATCATGGCCACGGCGCGCTGCGCCTCGGCGCGGAAGCGGTGCGGGCGAATTTCGCGGTCGGCAGCCAGCGCGGGCGGGCCGACCAGGGCGGCCAGTTCACCGGCGGCGCGCCGCCGCGAGAGATCCATCTCGAAGAACCGCTCCTGAGCGTGCAACACACCGACGGCGCGAGCGACGTCTTCGCGGGACGAGCCGCGCACGGTGGGAATACCCAGGCTGTCACGCGCGATCGTCACCGGTGCGTGCAATCCGGCCACACGCAGGGTGCCATCGAGCTGCGGGAAACTGCCCACGAGCTGCGCGCGAATCCACAGACCCGCGGCGATACCGAGGACCAGAATCAGGCCGAGCACCACAGTCGCGGCCCGCAGGAGGCGACGTCGCATGTGAGAAGATCTTAAGCGCAAGGAACGGATAGATCATCCTGTGGCCCCGCCGCTATCGTTGTTTCCATGAGTACTGCAGTGCAGGTCAAGACACCGCTTGGCATGGACGAGGTTCGTAAGGCGTGTGCGTTCATCCAGCAACACGCCGACGCGCCGATCACGCTCGCGCGCATCGCTCAGCACGTGAACGCCAGTCCGTTTCATTTCCAGCGCGTGTTCACGCGTCTGGTCGGCATCTCGCCGCGGGCGTATCAGGACGCGTTACGCGCCGGCCGCTTCAGACGAGGACTCCGTGACGGAGCTGCGGTGACCGGCGCGATCTATGACGCGGGATACGGTTCGAGCAGCCGCGTCTACGAGCGCCTGCCCACTGGCCGCGGGATGACGCCGGCGGTCTACAAGAGCGGCGCGCGGGGCGTCGAAGTGACGTATGCCATTGCCGATTCACCGCTCGGCCGTCTGCTTGTTGCGGCGACGGCGAAGGGCATCTGCTCGGTGAAGCTCGGCGACAAAGACGAGACGCTCGAACGGGAGCTGCGGCACGAGTATCCGGCCGCGTCGATCGCCCCGAATCGAAGCGACCTCGCACGCTGGGTCCACGCCATCCTCACCTACTTGAGTGGCCGCCGCCCGCATCTCGATCTGCCGCTGGATATCCAGGCGACGGCATTTCAATGGAAGGTTTGGCGTTATTTGCAGGCGATTCCCTACGGCGAAACGCGCGCCTACAGCCAGGTCGCACGCGACATCGGCAGGCCGGCTGCCGTTCGCGCCGTTGCGCGCGCCTGCGCAACCAACCCCGTCTGCCTCGTCATCCCCTGTCACCGCGTGGTCGGCAAGGACGGCAGCCTCACCGGGTACCGTTGGGGCGTCGAGCGGAAAAGAACTCTGCTGAAAAACGAGAAGTAAATAGAATTCAGAATGCAGCCCGCGCTGCCTTCTGAATTTCATGCGTACACGCTACGGGGTTTCACCCTGGATCGACACCTTTCCCACCAAGCGGCGTCCTGACCATCCCCGGCTCCGCGGCGAACACACGGCTGACGTCGTCATCGTCGGTGGCGGCCTCACTGGATGTGCGACCGCGTACGCGTGTGTTGCAGCCGGCCTGAGAACGCTGCTCGTCGAAGCCGACCGCATTGGACTTGGGAGCGCAGGACGCAGCGCCGGACTGCTGCTGCCGGATCCGGGCGTGGCGTTCAAAGACATCGTCAGCGCGCACGGATTGCGTGCCGCCAGGCGAATCTTCGAGGGCTACCGGAAGGCCGCGTCTGACGCCGCAGCCACACTTCGGCGCCTGAAAGTCCGCTGCGACCTCGCGACGTGCAACGACGTCCTGGTCGCGATCCGCGACGGCGAGAAGCAGCTCAAGCGCGAACATGACGCGCGTGACGCTGCAGGACTCGATGCGCGATGGATCACGGCGCAGTCGGCGCGCACCTCACTGGCGCTGGATGCCGTGGCCGCCGTCAAGCCGGGCTCAGGCTTCTCGCTCGATCCGTATCGCGCCACGCTCGGCCTGGCTGCCGCAGCGCGCTCACGACGCGGGATCTTCTTCGAGCGCACGGCAGTCAGAAAGGTTCGAGTGGGACGCACGCAGGTTGAGGTGATCGTGGACGGTGGTGTGGTTCATGCTGACACGGTGATCGTGACCACCGGCATCCCAACCGCTGAGTTCAAGCCGCTGCGCCGGCACTTCAAACGTCGAGAGACGTATCTCGTGCTGACCGAGCCGTTGCCCGCAGCAATCCGAAAGCAGCTGGGCGCCGACAGCGTGACGTTTCGCGACACGGCCTCGCCGCGACACAGGGTTCGCCGGACGAAAGATGGCCGGCTGCTCATTGCCGGCGCCGATCGCGACGAGTCGCCGGCACGACAGCTGGACGCCGTGCGCGTACAGCGCACGGGCCAGCTGATGTACGAGCTGCTGATGATGTATCCGGTCATCTCAGGGTTGCAGCCGGAGTACGGCTGGGAGATGGGGTACGGCGAGACAGCCGACGGGATGATGTACATCGGACCGCACCGGAATTACCCGAGGCATCTGTTTGCGTTGGGCAGCTCGGGCGACACGCTGGCCGGCGCCTTCCTTGCCGCGCGGATCCTGGCTCGGGCGGCTCGCGGCACTCTGGACAAAGCGGACGACGTGTTCGGCTGGACGCGATGACTCCGGTCGATCTGCTGGCCATCGGGCCGCATCCTGACGACCTCGAGATCGGCGTCGGCGGCATCGTCGCCAAGCATGCCGCGCTCGGTCATCGGGTCGGGCTGTGCGATCTGACAGCCGGCGAGATGGGCAGCAACGGCACGGTGGACGAACGGCTCGCGGAAGCGGAAGCCGCGCGTCAGGTGCTCGGCGCCGCGTGGCGCGTCAACTTGCGGATCCCCGATCGCGCGATTGGCAGCTCGCCTGAGCATCAACGCGCCGTGGCCGGACTCGTTCGATCGGCCAGGCCACGGGTCGTCGCCATTCCCTACTGGGTGGACCGTCATCCCGATCACGTGGCAGCCAGTCATCTGCTGACTGAGGCAGTGTTCAGCGCCGGTCTTCGCCGGTATCAGGCCGAAGGCGAGGCCTGGAAGCCAGAATCGGTCTGCTACTACTTCATCAACGACATGGCCACGCCGTCGTTCGTCGTGGACGTCAGCGATCAGTACGAAACGAAGCGGCGTGCGCTGGCTTGCCATGTCACCCAGTTCCAGCCCTCGTCACCAGGTGCGGTGGCCACACGGCTGACGTCGGTCAGGTTCCGTCAGCTGATTGAGAGCCGCGACGCACAGTTTGGTGCGGTGGCCGGCGTCGCGTTTGCCGAAGGTGTCGTCCTCAAGCAGCCCCTCGTCCGCCCGCATCTTCTCCACGAGTAACGATCCCTTGAATATAGGCATCGTCTGCTACGCGTCGGTCGGAGGCAGCGGAGTGGTGGCGACGGAGCTGGGGAAGGCCCTGGCGCTGCGTGGTCATCAGGCGCACTTCATCAGCACCGAGACGCCGTTCCGCCTGGGCGACTTCCAGGAAGGATTGTTCTTCCACCAGGTGGCGACGCCGACCTACCCGCTGTTCCGCGAGCCGCAGTACTTGCTGTCACTGGCCAACCGGATCGTGCAGGTCGCGCGCGAGTTCAGCCTCGACATCATCCACGCGCATTATGCCGTTCCGCATGCCACGGCCGGATTTCTCTCGCGCCAGGTGTTGGCGGGTTCCGGCAAAGCGCCGAAAGTCGTGACCACGCTGCACGGCACGGACATCACGCTGATCGGCAATGACCCGTCGTACTCGCAGATCGTCGCGTTCTCGATCGAGCAGTCCGATGGGGTCACCGCCGTGTCGAACAGTCTGCGCGAGTCCACCTACGCGGAACTGCAGGTGACCCGCGACATCGCGGTGATTCCGAACTTTCTCGATTGCGCGGTGCATCGCCGCCGGCCGCGCCCCGACCTTCGCCGGCACTTCACCGGCGGGGACGAGCGCGCCAAGATCGTCATTCACGTCTCCAACTTTCGACCGGTGAAACGCGTCGAATCGGTGGTGGACATCTTCAATCTCATCCAGCAGAAGATGCCGGCGCGACTGCTGCTGGTGGGTGATGGGCCTGACCTGACCGTGGCGCAGCGGTGGGCGCGCGAGCTGGGCATCAGCCACCTTGTGCACGCCGTGGGTGCCCAGGAAGAAGTTGTGCCGCTGCTGTCAATCGCCGACGTGTTCCTGCTGCCGTCGGCGCAAGAGAGCTTTGGTCTCGCGGCACTCGAGGCGATGGCGTGCGAGGTGCCGGTCATCGCCTCGCGTGTGGGTGGGCTTCCCGAAGTCATCGAACACGGAGTCAGTGGGTTTCTGCACCCACTCGACGGGGAAGACGAAATGGCGGACAGTGCCGTGGCGCTGCTCATGGATCCGGAGCGTCACCGGGCGGTGGCGCAGGCCGCCTGCCGCCGCGTGCGGGAAGACTTCTGCGTCGAGCGCGTCGTGCCGATGTACGAGTCCTTCTACCGCACGCTCCTGGGCTGATTCAGGTCCGCCACTACGTTGGCTTTGGCGGATCTCTCTCGCCGAAGCCGCAGGAGACGCGGAGAGGTGGTGCAATGCGGCATCTGACTGTTCTGGTTCTGTTGATCGCGAGTCTGTTGTGTGTCCGGCAGGCGTCCGCTCAGGACGCCGGATCAATAGGCGTCACCATGGGGTATCCGGCGTCTGTTGGGTTGCTGTGGCACGTCACTGAACGCGTCGCACTTCGCCCGGAGCTCACGTTCAATCACAGCTCGACCGAGACAGACACCACTCTACCGATCGGCGGCATCAACACGTCTGCCAGCAACAACTACGTCGTCGTTGGCCTCAGTGCGCTGTTCTACGTCGCGAAGTGGGACAGCACGCGTGCCTACGTCGTACCACGCTACGGCTTCTCGAGGTCTACGACATCCACCGAGGGTGTGGTGGTGACGCAGCTGAATTTCGAATCCACGGTGACGACCCATTCTGGTGGCGTGTCGTTTGGAGCGCAGCACCTTCTCGGCGAACACTTCGCGATCTACGGCGAGCTCGGGCTGTCTTACGACCGGCTTTCGACAGAGCTGCCAACGGCCGAAGGGCACGGCCACGCATTCGGGACGCGCAGCGGCGTCGGCGTGACCGTTTATTTCTGAGACGCACCGGCCGGTCCACAAGGACCGGCCCTACTCCCCCGACCCTACTCGCCGGGCCCCGGTCTTGGCGCCGTGCCGGCCGGCACCGACTGAATCAAGAGCGGTCGCTCGCGCGTTTCAACGATCATCGGCTGATCGGTGCGGATGCGAACGATGCCGCGCGCATCGACCGGCAGCGGCGCGTCGGCGACCACGCGTATCGGTCCCGATGTCCGAATCGGCAGCGTTTCGTGGCAGTTGGCGCTGCCGTCGCACGGAATGTCCACACCGCGAATCACCACCGGTGTGAGCCGCTCGTTCTGCTGCGCCTGCTGCGCCGCTACAGTGACGGCGGTATCCTTCACCGCGATCCACCCGAGCTCGATGGCGATGATCGTCAGGACAATCTTCAGGTACCGGTCGGCCATGTCCGCCTCCTTGTGCACGCCTCGCGCGATTGACCGCGATTTACAATGGGATCAGGTCTACCGTTTCGCGACGTGATGGTCAAGCTGCCTCGAGCCCTTCTGCTCGATCTCGACGACACCATTTTGGACGACACCAGCGGCATCGTCGCCTCCTGGCGCGACGCCTGCATTTGCCACTGCTCAGCGACGAACGGCCTCGACGCTGGGGTGGTCTTCGACGCGATCGATCGTACGCGCGAATGGTACTGGTCGGATCCCGAACGCCATCGGGCCGGCCGACTCGAGCTGGCGTGGGCGCGCGGCGAGGTCGTACGCCTTGCGCTCGCTGGCCTGGGCGTTGACGATCCCGATCTCGCGCGACGAATCGGCGACAAATACCACGCGCTACGAGACGCGGCGATCAAGCCGTTCGACGGGGCGGTGGCGACGGTGGAATGGCTGAGGTCGCAAGGCTGTCGTCTGGCATTGCTCACCAACGGCGGCAGCAAAGGCCAACGCCAAAAAATTGACCGATTCAACCTCGCGCCGCTCTTCGATGCGATCTTGATCGAAGGAGAGGTGGGCTTTGGCAAGCCCGATCCTCGCATCTATACGCAGGCGCTGACTGCGCTGGGCGTGTCGGCCGCAGAGACCTGGATGGTTGGCGACAATCTCGACTGGGATGTCGCTGGTCCTCAACGCGCAGGGATCGCCGGCGTCTGGATCGACGCGCGCGACGGCGGTGTTCCGGCAGGACGTTCGGTGCGTCCTGATCGAATCATCACTCGACTGACAGATCTGCGCGGCTCGAATTAGCGCGTCGCGCCTGTCCCGTCAGCGACGTCAGCAGCGCGAGCAGGTGTGTGTGGTCCACCGGCTTCACGAGATGCCCGTCGAAGCCGGCTTCTCGTGATCGGCGGCGATCCTCTTCCTGTCCCCATCCCGTAAGTGCGATGAGCACGATGTCCTTGCCCCAGGGCTGTTGACGAATTCTGCGGCACACTTCATGGCCGCTCAGCATGGGCAGGCCGATGTCAAGCAGGACGACATCGGGACGCCGTTGTTCGACGAGGTCGAGTGCATGCTGCCCGTCGTGCGAGGTGAAGACCTCGTGCCCAGTCAGCTCCAGCAGGAGCGCGAGCGAATCTGCAGAGTCCTTGTTGTCGTCCACGACGAGGATGCGTTGTGTAGCAGCACTGGTCTTGTCCTGCGTCTCCCCGGGAGCAGACGCGTCCGAGACGCCGACCGCGATGGGCAGACGGACAATGAACTCGCTGCCCTTGCCTTCCCCCGCACTCCGCGCTTCAACCGACCCGCCGTGCATCTCCACAAGCCGCTTCACGAGCGTGAGTCCGATGCCGAGTCCTCCCTGCGAATGCTCGAGCGATCGATCGACCTGCGCGAACATATCGAAGATCGTTGTGAGCTTATCGCGTGGAATGCCCATGCCCGTGTCGGCCACCGTGACGACGACGTCGTCGTCTGCGCGCGTGGCGATCACGCGAATGATCCCGCCGGGCGGTGTGTACTTGCAGCTGTTGTTCAGCAGGTTGCCAAAGACCTGCGTCAGCCGGACAGGGTCGGCGTTCAACTGGATCGATTCCGCCGGCATCGTCACGTCCATCGTGTGACCGACAGCATCGGCCAGCGGCTGCGCGAAGAGCACCGCCTGCCGGATCAGAGACGAGAGCTCGACCCGGCGCGTGCGCAGCTCGATGCGGTTGTGCGTGATGCGGCTCAGATCGAGCAGGTCGTCCACCAACCGCACCAGCTGTTCGAGCTGCCGCTCCATCGTGTCGAGGCCGCGACGCAACGATTCGTCGTGGTTGCCGGTGCGTTTGAGAATCGCCAGCGTGTTGCTCAGCGGCGCCAACGGATTCCGCAGTTCGTGGGCCAGCGTGGCCAGGAACTCGTCCTTCCGTCGATCGGCGTCAGCCAAATCCGAGGCCAGCGTGCGAAGCTCATCCTCAGCGCGTTTCCTGTCGGTGATGTCGCGCACAATCTTCGACGCGCCCACAACCTTGCCGTCGTCATCCTTGACCGGCGACACCGTCAACGAAACCTGTATAGAACGGCCGTCCTTGCGAACACGTTCAGTTTCGAAGTGATCGATGCGCGTTCCAGCCTTCAAGCTCGCGATGATGTGATCTTCCTCGGCGATGCGCTCAGGTGGGATCACCAGAGAGATGTGCCGCCCGACGGCTTCAGCGCTGGTATAGCCGAACAGCCGTTCGGCAGCCTCATTCCAGCTCTGGATGATTCCTTCCAGCGACTTGCTGATGATGGCATCGTCGGACGATTCGACAATCGAGGCGAGGAGGCGAGCGCTGACGAGTCGGCCCGCTTCGCGCTTTTCCCATTGGCGGCGTTCTGACACATCGCGAAAGATCAGCACGCAGCCTGAGACCACGCCCTCGTCGTCTCGAATCGGCGCGGCGCTATCGTCAATCGACCGTTCCACTCCGCGCTTGTCCACAAGCAGCGTATGGTTGGCGAGTCCGACCACGATCCCCTCTTGCAGTGCTCTGGTCGCCGGGTTTTCAACCCCCTGGCGCGTGTCTTCGTTGACGATCCGGAACACCACGTCGAGCGGCTGGTGCCGCGCGTCCTGGTCCGTCCACCCGGTCAGCGATTCGGCGACACGATTCAGAGATGTCACGCGGCCTTCGGTATCGGTCGTGATGACGGCATCGCCGATGCTGCTCAGCGTCACTCGCAGCAGCTCGCCGCGCGTGCTCGCACGCATCCGGGCGCGGCGCATGGCCTCGCCGATGCCGATAATGAGCGTGCAGGTGAACAGATAGGCGACGAAGCCGACGAGTGACTCCGAGTCGAAGACGAAAACTCCGCGCGGCTCGATGAAGAGGTAATGGCAGGCCACATAGCCGAGGGCAGCGATTACGAACCCGATGACGTATCCGCCCAACCACACTGAGCCCGCGACGGCCCCGAATAGTGTGACCAACGGCAGGCTGTCGCCCATGATGGGATCGAGCAGCCAGCGCAGCAGGACGGCCGCCGCAAGGACGAGCAGGGAGACTGCTGAGGCGGCGAGGGAGCGACGCACGTCTTGTTTCCTATCACAGACTGTGCCTGATCTCGGACGAACCGAGGCTTAGGTAAACGGTGCGAGCTTCTTGAAGGTCGCCAGCACCCAGCGATAACCGTCCGGGTCGGTGACGATCGCCGTGCGGTCGCCCCAGGGCATGTCCTGCGCGTCCCCGACGCCGGCGCCAGCCTGACGCGCCTGCGCGGCCACCGCATCGACGTCGCTGACATAGGCGTACAGGGCCGGTGAGCCGCCCGTCGCCGTTGCCGCATCGCCCTTCCGAATCAGCATCACCACCGACTCGCCGTGCCGCATTTCGGCGTATCGAATCTGGCCGTCGGCGTCAGGGAGCACCACGCCGCGAGTGAGACCGAACGCCCGCTCCAGGAAGTCCATGGTCGCGCCGACGTTGGCCACTGCCAGGTAGGTGTTGATTGGGTGCATCCCGGGTGCGAGACCGCTTGCGGCGTCCGAGGGGGGCGCGAGCTTCGTTTTTACGGGAGGTGCTGTTCGTCGTCTAACCGTCTTGGAAACCACCCTCCGCCTGGCACGACGTGGGCGCTTGGTTGGTCTCTTGGAAGTTTTCCGACGTTTGCTCATGAGTTGGGTTGACGCATGGTAGCGGGAAGGCCGAAACTTTGCACGGCTCTGGCAGCACCCCTCTCCCCGCGCCGCTGTCCGTGACGGGAATGTAATTCCGGCGACAAAACGTTCGTCCATCCCTTCTCCTGGGATGGCGCGCCATCCCCGCCAGGGATGGCGGTATCATTGGGCGCTTTCTCTGGGAGACGACGACATGGCACGAGGCCGAACAGGAATTGAGCACCTGCTTCGTCGCGCGGGTTTCGGCGCCAGCCCCGCCGACCTCGACTCATTCGACGGGATGTCGGTGTCGGACGTACTCGAGTACCTCCTCGACTTCGAGAAACAGGACGACGACGTTGACTCGAAGATCGGGAATCCCTCGTACGTGTCGGTCCTCAATCGTGCCGGCGGATTCCAGCCGAACACGAACATCGAGGACGCGCGTCAGCGATGGCTGTTCCGCATGGTGCACTCGCGGCGTCCGCTCCAGGAGAAGATGGCGCTCTTCTGGCACAACCACTTTGCGACCGCGTACAGCAAGCTCGCCGGAACGTTCGGCGCTGTGATCGGCACGAAACTCCTGGCCAACGTCTCGGGTCAGCTGCCAGGACCCCAAGGTCAGCTCCAGACGCTCCGTGAAATGTCGCTCGGCAGCTTCACCGAGCTGCTGATCGAGATGGCGAAAGATCCCGCGATGCTGGTGTGGCTGGATGGCCGCGTCAACACGCGTCAGCGTCCGCAGGAGAACTTCGGCCGCGAGATCATGGAGCTGTTCACGTTCGGTGTCGGCAATTACACCGAGCAGGACGTTTACGCCGCGGCGCGCGTGTTCACCGGCTGGAACCTCCGGTTCATCGGCGGCCGAGACGATCCGAACAACTATTACGAGTTCCTCTACGTTCCGGCCAATCACGATCCGACGGCGAAAGAGTTCACGTTCCCGATCTATTCGAACGGCAGCCACACGATCCCGGCGCGGCCGGCGGCCGACGGGATGCAGGACGGCATCGACTTCATGACCGCGCTGGCCCGCCACCCGAACACGGCAAGACGGCTGGCGCGCAAGATGTGGAACTTCTTTGTGAGCGAGGTCGTGCCGCCCGACGACGACACGATCGCTGGTGCGGCAAGCGTCTATCTGCAGAACGGCACCAGCATCCGCTCGATGGTTCACTACATGCTGCGGTCGCGCGAGTTCCAGAACCCTGGTAACTGGCATTCGCGCTACTCATGGCCGGTCGAATACGTGGTGCGCGCGATCAAGGAACTGGGTTGGACCGGGTTCTCGATCGACACCGCCCGCGCATCGTTGATTCCGATGGGACAGGTGCTCTTTGAGCCGCCTGATGTTGCAGGGTGGGAGCTCGGCCAGGGCTGGTTCTCGACGGGCGCGATGCTGTCGCGGATGAACTTCGCCGGCACACTGGCGTTCAATCAGCGGTTCAACCTGGCTCGCGACGCGGCTGGCGCCCGGCAGTCGCCGGATGCGCTGCTCGAATACATGCTCGATCGGTTGTCGCCGGCGCGCTACGACTCGGAACCCATGGACTACCTCCGGGACTTCCTGCAGATGGGTGGCGCGTGGTCCGGGACCGATGCGCAGCTGCAGTCGAAGGGCAACGGACTGGCGCGTTTGATCATCGGCTCCTCCGAGTATCAGTTCGTCTAGACGGAGAAAATGCAATGGCTGTCTCTCGTCGAGAATTCATACGCGGCGGCGTCTCAGCGTTCACATTCGGATTCGCCGCTCCGGCGTTTCTGAGCGAACTGGCCCGCGCCCAGGGCGCGGCCGCGCGCAATCTGGTGATTGTCTATCTCGGAGGCGGCAACGACGCCCTCAACACCGTCGTGCCGTATACCGATCCGTTCTACTTCAGCCGGCGGCCGAACATCGCAGTGCCCGCGGGGCAGGTGCTGCAGATTGGAGCGGACGCGAGCGGAAAGCCCGTTGGGCTCCATCCGCGGCTGACTGGATTGCGAGATCTCTTCAACGGAGGGCGCCTCGCGGTCGTGCAGCGAACGGGCTACGTGAACTCCAGCCGCTCGCACTTCCAGGGGAAGGACATCTGGGACACTGCCAATCCGGCCCTCACCGAGAGCGAAGGCTGGCTGGGACGCTACCTCGAGACAGTTCCGCTCGATCCGCTGTCGGGATGGAGCACGACGCAGGAGTTACCCCGCGCGCTCATGTCGCGTGAGGTAAGCGTGCCGTCGATCCCGAACGCCGCGACCTATGCATTTTCGAGCTTCAACCCGGCTGAAGCGGTGAACGAACGAGCGACGGCGACGCGCATCGCTTCACACGTTGCCGTCGATCGCCCGCATCTCGCGTTCGTGAACACGAGCGCGCAGGCGGCGTTCGCGACGATCGATCGCGTGGCGTCGGCGTCGGTGTACACCGGAACCGTCGTCTACCCGAACAACGGTTTTGCGCTGGCGATGCGCACGGTGGCCGAGGCGCTGGTCCGTGGCATCGGCACTCGCGTGTTCTGGGTGCAGTTCGGTGGGTTCGACACGCATGCTGGTGAAGGCAACGCCGGCGGCGGCGCGTACGCAAACCTGATGGGCACGTTCGGCGACGCTGTCGCGGCGTTCGCCGAGGACCTCAGACGGCGCGGCCCGTGGAATGACACGCTCGTCCTGCAGTTCTCCGAGTTCGGCCGTCGTGTGTTCGAGAACGGCAGCCAGGGCACCGATCACGGCGCTGGCGCAGTGATGATGGCGACCGGTGGATTGGTGCGTGGCGGTCTCTATGGAACCGCACCGTCGCTCGATCCGAACCCGGCCAACCCCACGCTCGAGAACAACGGCGGTGACGTGCGATTCGAGACCGACTTCCGATCGGTGTACGCACGCGTGCTCGACAACTGGCTCGGAGCGAACTCGGCGGCGATTCTCGGCAGCGATTTCCGCAGCGGCGCGCCAGCGATTATCTAGTCCTTGGGTCTTGGTTCTTGGTCCTTGGTCCCGATCGGACCACGGACCATGGACTCAGGACGGACCCAGCACCAAGGACCAGGGACGAAGGACTCGGTCTACGCTGTCCGATAAATCTCACGAAGCGCAGCTTCGAGCGTCGCGTGTTTGAACTCGTATCCGCGCGCCTGCGCGCGCGCGGGCACGACACGCTGCCCGCCAAGGATGAGCGAGTCGGCGAGCTCGCCGAACGCGAACCGCACGACGGAGGCAGGTGTCGGCACGAACGACGGACGGCCGAGCACCCGTCCGAGCACCCGCGCGAACTCCGCGTTTGTCACCGGTGCCGGCGCCGTCAGGTTCACCGGGCCCGACATGTGCGTCGTCGCCAGCACCCACTGCACCAGACCGATCCAGTCCATGAGGCTGATCCACGAGAAGTACTGCTGCCCCGATCCGACAGGTCCTCCTGCAAACAAACGGAACGGCAGCGCGAGCTGAGGGAGCGCGCCGCCCTCGCGGGCGAGCACGACGCCGGTTCGCAGCAGCACCGTGCGTGACCTGGAGGACGCCTCGATGGCGAGCGTTTCCCAGTCGCGGCAGAGTGCGCCAAGAAAGTCGTTGCCGGCCGGCGACTCCTCGGTGATCACCTCGTCGCCTCGGACGCCGTAGAAGCCGACCGCGGAGCCGCTGATGAACACCGCTGGCGGACGCGAGGCGGCGGCGATAGCCGAGACCAACGCCTTGGTCGGCTCCATGCGGCTGGCGCGAATCTCACGCTTGCGTTCCGGGGTCCACCGTTGTCCGGCGATGGATGCGCCGGCGAGATTGATCACGGCGTCCGAGCGATCGAGGGCGTGCCGCCAGGTGATGTCGGTCGGCTTGGTGGACCACAGCACATCGCCTTCACGCTGTGGCCGTCTCGTGAGAATCATCACGCGGTGGCCAGCGGCGCGGAATACCCTGGCCAGCGCAGTGCCGAGAAAGCCGCTGCCGCCGGCAATCAAGAGGGTCATGCGAACCGTCCGAAGGGGGAGCTGCTAGTTTGACACGGCTGGGCCGGCCGATCTATTAACTAACTGGTTGGTTAATTCACGGAAGCGCCCTGTGGGACGGAAGAAAGGACCGGCGCGTGATTCGCGCGCCGCGATCGTCCGCGCCGCGGCCATCGAGTTCGCCGAACGCGGCTACGACGGCGCCGGCACCGATCGCATCGCCGCCCGCGCCCGCGTCAACAAGGCGATGCTCTACTACCACTTCGGCAGCAAGCGCGAGCTATATCTCGAGGTCGTCCGCGACATGGTGCGCACGGTGGGCGGCCGCGCGCGAACGATTGCCGACGGCGCCGGCTCCGCCGAGCAGAAACTCGACGCCTGGATCGCCGCCATCGTCGAGGAAGCCGCCGCGCGTCCGTGGTTCGCCTCCATCATGCTGCGCGAAGTGGCCGCCGGCGCGCCTCACTTCGACGTGCACACATTCGAGTTGATGAACGATGTGTTCGCCGCCGTGCGCGACATCATCGAGCAGGGGCAGCGCGACGGCGTGTTCCGCCAGGTCGATCCGCTGTTGACGCATCTCACGATCATGCCGCCCATCCTGATCTTCTTCGTCCGGCAGCGTGTCATTGCCACGGCCCGCCTCACCAAGGATCTCGCGGAGCCGCGACAGGTCGAGGAATTCGCACGGCATATGCAGGCCTCAGTCAGAGGCATGCTTCGGAAGGACTCATGAGTCTCATCCGCTCCAGCCGATGTCTGGTCTGTACCGTCACGCTCGCTGCGTCCGCGTGCGCGCCGGACACGCCCGCAAACGTGCTGCGCGTCTCGGGCCACGTCGAGGCAACCGAAGTACACGTCGCGTCGGAGGTGGGTGGGCGGATCCTCGAGCTTCGCGCCGCCGAGGGCGATCGTCTCAATCGCGGCGATGTCATCGCCAGGCTCGACACGCGCGACACCGAGTTGCAGGTCCAGAGAGGCCGTGCCGACCGCGCCGCATCGGTGGCGCAACTCAAGCTGCTCGAGGCGGGTGCACGCGTCGAAGACATTCGTCAGGCTGAGGCCGAGGTGCAGGCGGCCGAAGCGGAAGCGATGGCGATCGAAGCCGACCTCAAGGCGGCGCAACTCGATCTCGATCGGGCGCAGGCGCTACTCGAGGCCAACGCCATCGCGCAGAAGCAGCGCGACGATGCCCGCGCGAAAGTTGACGGGATTCGTGAACGGCAGCGTGGTGCGCAGCAGCACGTGCGCGCGGCGCGCGAAACCGTCATTCGTTTGAAGAAGGGCGCGCGTCCGGAGGAAATCGAGGCCGCTCGCGCGCGAGTGGCGGCGTCCGACGCGCAGCTGGCGGTCCTCGACAAGGCGCTGGCCGACGCACAGATCACCGCACCGGTGTCGGGCGTCGTCACCCAGAAGCTCGTTGACGCCGGCGAAATCGTGATGCGCGGGACGCCGATCATCGTCGTCACCGATCTCGACAACGCGTGGGCGAATCTGTTCGTGCCCGAGCCGATGGTGCCGCGAGTGAAGCTGGGGCAGGCAGCGACCGTCGTCACCGACGCCGGTGGCGACGGCGTACAGGGCAAGGTCACCTTCATCTCACCGAAGGCGGAATTCACGCCCCGCAACGTGCAGACCGCGGAGGAACGCTCGAAGCTCGTGTACCGGATCAAGGTCACCGTGGACAACCGAAACGGCATTCTCAAGTCGGGTATGCCCGTCGATGCGGAGCTCGCCCTGCAATGAGTGGCAACGCTGATCGCGACACCGCGATCAAGCTGGATCGCGTCGTGAAGCGATACGGAGAGACCACCGCACTGGCCGGGCTCACTCTCGATGTGACGAGAGGTGAGATGTTCGGTCTCATCGGCCCCGACGGCGCTGGCAAGACGACGGCGATCCGTCTGATGTGTGGGTTGTTGCATCCGGACGAGGGCGAGCTGCGCGTGCTCGGCCTCGATCCGGTACGCGCGCATCGCGCGCTGACCGAGCGCGTCGGCTATCTGTCGCAGCGATTCAGCCTCTACGGCGACCTGACCATCGACGAGAACATCGCGTTCTTTGCCGAGGTCCACGGCTTGCGCGACTACGACCGCCGGCGCGATCAGTTGCTGGCGATGACGCAGCTCACGCCGTTCAGAAGCCGGCTCGCCGATCGGTTGTCCGGCGGCATGAAGCAGAAGCTCGCGCTTGCGTGCACGCTCGTCCACGAGCCGGATCTGATCCTCCTCGACGAGCCGACGACCGGCGTGGATCCAGTGTCGCGCCGCGAGTTCTGGAAGCTGCTGTCGGAGTTTCTCGCCAACGGCATCACGATTCTGATGTCCACGCCGTATCTGGACGAGGCCGAGCGGTGCACGCGGGTTGCGCTCGTCCACGAGGGTCGCGTCCTCGCCGCGGATGAACCGGCGCGGCTGCGGCAGCTCATTCCAGGCCGCATGCTCGAGATCCTCGCGCCCGGCGTCCGCGCGGCCGGCACTGCCGCCGCCGACACGCTGCGCGCACTGCCGGGAGTGCGCGACGCGCAGGTCTTCGGCGAACGCATCCATATCACGCTGGACGATGACTCACCGCAGAGCGAGGCGAGGTTCACAGCGGCGCTGCGCGAGACACCACTTGCCGACCTGCCGGTTCGACCCGTGCAGCCGTCGCTCGAGGACGTGTTCATCGCCAGGCTCGCCGGATCTTCCTAGACGATGAACGCCATCGAAGTCCGCCACCTGTCGCGCCGATTCGGCAGCTTTGTGGCCGTCAACGACGTCTCGTTCGACGTCCGCGCCGGCGAGATCTTCGGCTTCCTTGGCAGCAACGGCGCCGGCAAATCCACCACGATTCGCATGCTGTGCGGGCTGTTGCGCCCGTCATCCGGCACCGCCATCGTCGGTGGCATCGACGTGAATCAGGATCCGGAAGGCGTCAAGCGCCGCATCGGCTACATGTCGCAGCGGTTCTCGCTCTACGAGAAGCTGACCGTCGATCAGAACATCACGTTCTTCGGCGGCATCTACGGGCTCAGCAGCGAGCGGCTCGCGGCGCGGCGTGACTTCGTGCTCGACATGGCCGGTCTTCGCGGTCGCGAGCACACGCTGACCGGCGCGCTCTCGGCCGGCTGGCGGCAGCGGCTCGCGCTTGGCTGCGCGATTCTCCATGAACCGCCGATTGTGTTTCTCGACGAGCCGACCGGCGGCGTGGACCCGCTGTCGCGCCGCCAGTTCTGGCGCCTCATCGACGATCTCTCCCGGGCCGGTGTCGCGGTGCTCGTGACCACGCATTACCTCGATGAGGCCGAGCACTGTCACCGCATTGCGATCATTCAGGCCGGACGGCTTGCCGCGCACGGCACGGTCAAGGAACTGAAGGGGATCTTCGCGTCGCGGCCGATTCTCGAGGTGCGCGCGGCCGAACCGGTGGCGGCCATGCGAGCGCTCGATGAGATGCCGGAGGTGGAGAAGACCAGCATCTTCGGCACTGCCGTGCACGCGGTGCTGCGATCCGCCGACGTCACGCCAGAGATCATCGCGACACGTCTTTCCGCCGCGGGTCAATCTGCGGTGTCGTGCTCGTTTGTCGAGCCGTCGCTCGAGGACGTCTTCCTCGACGTCGCCGAACGGACCGCAGCATGAGCCCGCTGTGGAAGACGCTGGCCGTTGCGCGGAAAGAGATGCGGCAGATTGGACGCGACCGCCGCACTCTGCTCATCCTGCTATTTGTTCCGGCCTTCTTCCTGCTCGTCTACGGTTACGCCCTCAACTTCGATATCCGTCACGTGCGGATCGCGGTGCAGGACAACGATCGCAGCACAGCCAGCCGTGAACTGATCTCGAGCTTCGTCAACTCCGGGTATTTCGATCTGTATGGAGAGGTGGCCAACGAAGCGGAGATCACCCGCGTCATCGACCGGAACGACGCGCGCGCCGTGCTGGTGATCCCGGCCCGCTTCGGCAGCGATGTGGCCGCCGGTCATCCGACGAGCGTGCAGGTCATCGTCAATGGCGACAACGCCAACACGGCGACCACCGTCGTCGGCTACGTCCGGGGACTGCTCAGCGCGACGTCGGCTCGCTACGAAGTGCAGGCCCGTCTGGCGTCAGCGCAAGGGGCGCTGCTCAACGTCGAGCCGCGCGTCTTCTACAACCCCGAGCTGCGCAGCACGTTGTTTCTTGTCCCTGGACTCATTGCCTATATCGCGATGCTGACCGCCGTTGTGTCCACCGCGTTGTCCATCGTCCGCGAGAAGGAGGTCGGCACGATGGAGCAGGTGAGGATGTCGCCGATCGGGCCAGTGCCGTACATCCTCGGCAAGACAGCGCCGTACTTCGTCATCTCGCTCGTCTCCGCGATGAGCATCGTCGGCGCGGCGATGCTGCTGTTCGACATGCCGATGCGTGGCTCATGGGTGGTGCTCTTCGGCGTGGTATCGCTCTTCCTGGTTGGTGCGCTCGGCTTCGGCCTGTTGATCTCGAGCGTCGCTGAGACACAACAGGTCGCGTTTCAACTCGCGCTGCTGACGTCGTTCTTGCCGACGCTAATGCTGTCGGGATTCATCTTTCCCATCTCGAGCATGCCGGCATTTCTGCAGCTGATCACGCGTATCGTGCCTGCGCGCTACTTCCTGGTGGCGCTTCGCGGCATCGTCTTGAAAGGCGTCGGACCTGATGTCTTCTGGTCCGACCTTGTCGCGCTCGCCATCTTCGCGATCGCGATCCTTGGTCTCGCGTCTCTCAGGCTACGACGTCAATGGGCGTGACTCGCCTGACGCACGTGATCCGCAAGGAATTCCTGGAGCTTCGGCAGGATCCGCGCCTGTTTGGCATCGTCATCATGGCGCCGATCATTCAGCTGACCATGCTCGGCTATGCGGCGACGACGGACGTGCGCAACGTGCCGTTGGTGGTGGTCGATCAGGACGGATCGAGTGAGAGCCGCGAGCTGGTGAGCCGGTTCGAGGCATCGCAAAGCTTCATGGTGATCGATCAACTCTCTTCGGTGAGCGAGATCGACGACTACCTCGACACCGGCCGGGCGTGGATGGCGCTCACGATTCCCAGCGAGTACGGCGCCCGGATCCGTGCCGGAACGCCGACGACAGTGCAGGTCGTCGCTGACGGCACCGATGCAAATTCGACCAACGTCGCGCTTGGGTACGCAGGTGCACTGATCGCCGACTACGCCCGCGAACTCGCGGCGGCGATCGGTCTGGCGCCGAGTCAGCCGCTCGTCTCGGCCGAAGTCCGCGTCTGGTTCAACCCGCAGCTCGAGAGCCGCGATTTCATGATTCCGGGCATTCTCGCGCTGCTCCTCCTGGTGGTGACCACGAATCTCTCGTCGATGGCGATCGTGCGCGAGCGCGAGCTGGGCACGCTCGAGCAGCTCAACGTCACGCCCATCGCGCGCTGGGAACTGATCCTCGGCAAGATGCTGCCGTATGCCTTGATTGGCCTCATCGACATTCTGCTCGTCGTCTTCGTCGCCGTTTTCTGGTTCGAGGTGCCGCTCCGCGGCAGCTTCATGCTGCTGCTGCTGATGTGCCTCGTCTATCTGCTGACGACGCTCGGTCTGGGGCTGTTCGTCTCGACCATCTCGAGCACGCAGCAGCAGGCGATGATGACGTCATCGTTCTTCTTCTTGATCCCGATGGTGTTTCTCTCCGGGTTCGTCTTTCCGATCGAGAACATGCCGGCGGTTGTGCAGCCGGTGACGTATCTGATTCCGCTGCGCTATTTCCTGATCATCCTGCGCGGCATCTTCCTGAAAGGCGTCGGCCTGGAAACGTTCTGGCCCGACGCGCTCGCGCTCCTCGGGTGGGGCCTCGGAATCCTGACGCTCGCGACGCTTCGGTCAAGTAAGCGGTCTGCGTAGAGCGCACGCTTCAGCGTGCGCGTGTCCGCGGAGGCTGAAGCCTCCGCTCTACGCCGAATCAGAGCACTCTAGATGAGCCTGTCAGAGGACACTCGACGAACGCTGCGCGCGGCCACATGCCAGAACGCGCCGAATATGGCGGGTTTGCTGTCATCGAAAAGCTGGCACGACGCTTGGACAAGTGTGGGGCAGAGCCCACGACGGGCCTTGTGACAAAGGAGAGAGCCATGAAACGGATCGCCGCAGCAGCAGCAACGCTGGCATTGGGCGTGACGATGTGCACCGCGAGCGCGCAAGCACAAGAGCGCGAGCGCTACACCACCGCGCTGCGGCCGATCGCAGCGTCGTCCAACGCCGCTCGCCATGAGCGAGGAGCGCCCTGGCAGAACTCACGCACCTCGGACCGCGGTATCGCCCGCTCGCAACGCGAGAGAGTCTACGATCGCGAGCGCGACAGGATCTATCAGGGGGATCGGCGTAACGACGAGTCCTGGGGTGAGACCGCGATGATCGTTGGTGGTACGGCCGCAGCCAGCGCGGGTGTTGGCGGCCTGATCGGCGGCACGAAAGGCGCGCTGATCGGCGCGGCAATCGGCGGCGGCGGCGCGGCGATCTACGAGGGCACTCGCCGGCGCAACGAGAACTAGAGGTGCAGGGCACGGGGCAGATAGCCCCGTGCCCTGTTTTCATTCGTACCGAAGCGCAACAAGCGCGTCCACTCTGGACGCCCGATAGGCCGGCAGCCACGTGGCCAGTGCAGCCACGAGCGTGAGTCCGGCGAGCGCGACGGCAAACGTGACTGGATCACCTGGCGAAAGCCCATAGAGCCGCGCGGTAATGAGACGAACGGCCCCGATCGACAGCGCGCCTCCCGAGATGATTCCCAACAGCAACAGCGAGACCGTCTCACGGGCGATCATCCGCATCAGCGTTCCATGCTGGGCCCCGAGGGCTTTGCGCACGGCGATCTCATTGGTCCGCCGCGAAATGCCATAGGACAGCACGCCGAAGAGGCCGATAGCGGTCAGGAGCGCCGCTACGACAGCGAAGGCCGCGGAGAGCTGCGCGAGCAGGCGATCCTGTACGACTCTGGCGTTGACCGCGGTGGTCACCGTCCTGGCGTGCGTGATCGGCATGTTCGGCTCGGCACGTTGCAGCGCCGCGCGCACCTCCGCCAGCACAGACGCCTCGTCCCCGCGCGGGTGGATGAGGAACGAGACGCCGCTCACCGATGCAGCCGGTTGTGCGATCGGCGCGTAGAAGCGGTGCTCGATCTCCCCGCGAAGCCGGTTCTGACGTGAGTTCTTGACGACGCCGATGATCTCGTAGGTGTGTCGGTCATCGGCGTACATCTGCGTGATGTGCAGCCCCAGCGGGTTGCGATTGGCAAAGAACCTTTCGGCAAATCTCTCGTTGATCAACGCGACCATGCGTCCGGCGGCGAGATCCTGTTCGTTGATCTCACGGCCGCGGACGACGGGAATGCCGAGCGTTGAGAAGTAGCCGGGTCCAACCGCGTCGTAGGCCGAACCTTCATCGCCAGAGCCCGTCGGTGTGTAGCCTTCGACCGCGATCCGGTCGCCATTGTCGGCGCCGCCGAACAGACCGTTGTTAGAATAGGTCGCCGCGCGAACCGACGGCAACTCGCGTATTCGCGCGAGCATGTCGGCGAAGGCCGCCGCCTGACGCGCCGGCTCGTAGCCGGCCGGCTGGGCATCGACGCGGACCGAGGCGAGCCCGTCCCGGTTATAGCCAAGATCGACTTGCTGGAGATTGAACAGCGTGCGTGCGAGCAGCCCCGCACCAACGAGCAGGGGTACCGAGAGCGCCAGCTGACCGACGACAACCATCTTCCCGACACGCAGCCACGACGCGGACCCGACGATGCCACGTCCTTCGCGTAGACCCTGTGCGACGTGTGTTTTCGTGACGCGCAGTGCGGGTAGCAAACCGAGCAGAAGGCCCACGGCGAAGGTCACCGCCACCACAAAGCCGAGGGTCCGGAGATCGGCCGCCGGTGGCAGCACGATCGTCGGGTCAGCGACGAGCCACAGCAGCCCGGTTCTCAGCAGGGCTGCGACACCGATGCCGGCCACGCTGCCGGCGACCGCCAGAAAAACACTCTCGGTGACCAGCTGTCGTATCAGCCGACCCCGGCTGGCACCAAGCGCGAGACGCGTCGTGATCTCGCGCAGTCGCCCGATGGTTCGCGCGAGCAGAAGGTTGCCCAGATTGGAGCAGGCGATCAGCAGGACGAGAGCCGCGGCCCCCAGCATCACGGCGAGCGGCTCTGCAAACGAGGCGCGGATGGCCGACGCGCCCGTCGCAGCCGGGGTGGCTTCAAGATGCTGCTCGAGAGAGCGCTTTCGCGTCTCGGCGTCGGCCAGCGCGTCGTAGTACGGGATCAGGCCTTGCTTGAAGACGAGGTTGGCGCTCGCCTGCGCGCGTTTCGGCGAGACGCCGGGCGCCAGGCGGCCGAAGACGTGCAACCACATGACCTTCTCGACGCTGCTCGGCTCATCGCGAAGCCAGGCGCGGCCCGGTAGCACGGTCGCCTGCATCGCCAGCGGAATCCATGCGTCGGGTTGATCCCCGACCGTCTCGCCAAAGAACGATGCCGGCGTCACGCCGACGATCGAGACGAGTCCGCCGCGGAACGTCATCGTGCGGCCGATCGCGTCCGGTCGTCCGCCGAAACGACGTTGCCAGTACGGGTAGCTGATGACGGCATACGGCGCGGTCCCCGCGGCAGGCTCGGGCTGTGTATTGAACGTGCGGCCCGCGATCGCCGACACGCCGAGTGTCGAGAAATACGAGCCCGATACCAGCCGGATCCTGACTCGCTCCGGCTCGCCGCCGGCCACGCGGGCCTCGAGCTCGTCGGTACCGCTCATCGAGGCCATGAGTGACGTGAAGCCGGTGGCCTGCGCCTGCAAGTGAAGGAACTCGGTGTACGTCGCCAGTGAGCGCCGTCCGTATTGCGTCCCGATGCTCGCGCCCCGCCTGTTGGGATCCGTCAGAATCACGAGCTCGTGAGGGGCATGCACCGGGAGTGGGTGCATGAGGATGCTGTTCAGCAGGCTGAAGATAGCGGTGTTCGCGCCAACGCCCAGCGCTAGCGACAGGATGGCGACGGCGGTGAATCCCGGAGTGGCGGCGAGAACACGAACGGCATGACGAAGGTCTTGTCGAATCACGTGATGATGCTCACTCAAGGCGGTTGGTAGGAGATCAAAGAATGCGCGAGCCCAGATCGCCGCGACCGCAACGGCACCGTCGTTCCGGCGCGCGTCGCGCAACTGCGCGACGAACGCGCCTTCCATCTGGTCGCCGTATTCGTGGCGAAATTGAGCGGGATAGCACCAAAGGAATGCCCGGTAGACCGACGCGGCGCGCATGTCAGAGCTTTCGCGGAATGAGCTTTGTTGCCCGCGCGTGCTCGAGCATGCTGCTGAGGCGCCGTGCCTCGGCGACAGCCACATCGCGGCCAAGCTGCGTCAACCGGTAGTAGCGGCGCCGTTCGTCGGCGCTCTCGGGGTCCGGGCTCTCGCGTAGCTCTTCGATGAGTCCTTGCTCGAGCATGCGGCGGACGGCGGTGTAGAGCGTGCCCGCGCTCAGCGCCACCTTGCCGTCGGTGCGTACGCCGACGTCCTGCATGATCGAATAGCCGTGGCGATCGCGGTCGGCCAGCGCGACCAGGATGTGGAAGACGGCCGTCGGCAGCGGCAGAAAGTCGTCGACGCTCTCGTCAGGGGATGTGCGTTTTGGCATCTGTAACGACGTTCAGTATATCGAACGTCGATATAGATGCAAGCTGGATTATGAAGCCGGCACGATCCGCAGCACGCGATCGTCGCCCGACATCGGTGTGCCACGCCCGTCCCGGTTGTTCGTGCAGAAATACAGATAGCCATCCGGGCCGGAGATCACGTCGCGGAGGCGTCCGAACGTGCCTTCGAGCAGACGCTCCTGCCCGGTCACCCGCCGCGTCGATGGATCCACAGTCAGCCGCAGCAGATGCGTGCCGCGCAGTGTCGCGACGAACAGATTGTTGGCGAACTGCGGCAGTCGCTGCCCACGATAGAACGATGCCCCGGACGGCGCGATCGACGGGTTGTAGAACGTGATCGGCGGTTCCATGGCGGTCATCGTCTCCGCGCCTTCGATGCGCGGCCATCCGAAGTTCAACCCGGTGCGAATCGCGTTCACCTCATCGTTGCCGCTGTTGCCGTGCTCGGACTCCCAGAGGTCACCGGTCGTCGGATGCCAGTCGAACCCTTGCGGGTTGCGATGACCGTAGGTGTACACGGGCGAAGTGAAGCGGTTGTCGCGCGCCGCGCTGCCGTCGCGATTGAGGCGAAGGATCTTGCCGGCCAGCGACGCGACATCCTGCGCGAGGTTCGCATTTGAGGCGTCGCCGGCGCTCGCGTAGAGGAGACCGTCCGGACCGAAACGCAGGCGGCCGCCGTCGTGAATCGTCGCCGCCGGAATGTTGTCGAGGAGGACGACGCGTTCGGCGAGCCGCGCGTTGACTTCGCGATAGCGCACGATGCGATTGACCGCACCGCTGCCGGCAGTCGCCGAGTAATAGAGGTAGACGAATCGAGTTTGCGAGAACTCGGGATCGAGCGCCAGACCGAGCAGGCCCGCCTCGCCCTGCGCGAACACGCCATCGAGCGTCAGCGCCAGCTCCGACGTGCCTCCGGTCACGATGCGAACGCGGCCAGGCCGCTCGGTGACGAACAGCCGGCCGTCAGGCGCGAAATTCAGTGACCACGGAACTTCGAGTCCGCTGAGCACCGTCTCGACGCGGAAGCGTACGCCGTCGCGCGTCGTGAAGACCTCACCAGTCTGAGGAGTGCTGGGGCTGTCCTTGGGGCAGGCCGTCTGCATGCCCTGCGTGGCGAATACGACGGCCAGCATGCCTGTGCTCACGGCGTGCCACATGGGGCCCGATCATGCCATGAGGGGAGACGAGAACCGACTCAGCCGTCCTCTTCGTTCCTCAGAAGGCGTACTCGAGGCCGACGAGCGGCGACATCTTGTCGCGCAAGCCATCCTGGTTCAGACGGACGAGAAGATTGAGATCCAGAAGCAGCCGGTTGAAGACGTTGATCTTCACTCCGGCCGCGGCGCTGATCTCGTGGAACGACCCCGACGTGAACGAGATGTTTGGAAAGACGGTGCGGTTATCGAGCGCGTGAAACTCCTCGAGGCGCAGTCGGGGCGAGTCGATGATATAGCGCCCGAGCACGTCCACTGCCGCGGTAATACGCGGATGGACCTCGATGACGGCGCCCGCTGAATACAGCGCCAGATCGGGAAGGTCCTGCGCTTCTCCGCTTCCGGGTTCGCCACCGAGGATGCTCTCGCCGTTCCATTGATATCCCGCGTTGATGTGAGGAGAGATCGCTCCGTAGTTTCCCGACCACGCGAAGAATGGGTTGACGCCAGGCGCGCCGGTGCCGAGCAGGTTGCGTTCGTCCCCTGTCGGCAGACGCAGATCGACACCGAGCGCGACGCCCTGCTGCGCGCCCTTTTTCACGGTTTGTTTCAGACGTACGGTCACGTCGCCCAGGCCCGACGCGTTGCCAAACGCCGTGAATTCGCGGCGAGTGCCGATGTCGTCTTCGATCGATCGGAAGAAGTGCGTTTCCGGATTCGTCGTGCCGATGCGCTGAATCGACGCATCTGACGTCACGACGAGATCGGCCGTGACCATCGGCACCGCAACTGACACGTCGAGCCGGTTGGTGACGCCATAGCTGATGAACACCGCCGTGCGACTGACTTCGGCTTCGATCGAGTTGACCGTCGTGACGACGTCCTCGCGGCCGCCAAGCAGATTCGCGTCGTCGTGCGTAAACACCGCCGGTACGTTGCGGAGATCCACGCCCTCAATCGAGTCGAACGTGAGCCGCTGATAGGCGAAGCCGATGGAGACGCGCCGCGCGCCGATCGTCTCGGCGCGTTCGGAAAGAATCGGACCGAAGCTCGTCGTCGTGCGCTGGAAGACGCCGAGGCTGGGATCGAACTCGTAAGTAAACCCCGATGCGGGCGGCGGCAGCGGCAGCGACACAATCTGGCTGGTGAGCGCGGTGCCGAACTGCGAGAACTCGCTTTCGAACCCGCTGTTGAAGTGGCTGGAGTGCGTGGCGCCGCTCGGCAGCGGCACGTTGCTGTTCACGACCAATCCGTTCGGTCCGTAGAGGTCCTTGAAGATTCGCCACAGTTCAGTGACCTGCACCGCCACATTGATCGGGTCCTGTGCCCTGGCTGGCACAGCCGTTCCGAGTACAGCCAGCAGTACCCCTACGATCGCGACGCGCATCGTTCCTCCACGACTTATCTGATGTCAGTGATGATCCAGCCGCCGGCGCCCTTCTCCAGGCGCAATGTCTGCCGGATCGAGACGGCCTGACGGCGTCCGCCGCGCATGACCATCGTGTCGCGGCGTGAGATGCGCACGGTCGCTGTGCGGCCCTCGACGCGAAGATCGTCAACGGCGATGTCCACCTGCTGCGAGTCCACCTCATTGAAACTGGTGCGCAACCGCGTCTCTTCGCCGGCGGAGAGGCCGGGCTTCACGGTGCGGAAGAGATCCACGCTCTTCGTTTCGATCGCACGCTCGTACGTGCGCAGCACGCCACGAACGAGCGCCTCGTCCGATTCAACCGGCGAGGCTGGCGGAATCGTCGCTGGCGATGGCGTCGCCGGAGTCGCAGCGGTGCGCGGCGGCGGTTGTGCCGCGGGCTGCGGCTCGACCGCAGGAGGCTGCGGTTGCGTGGCCGCCGGCGACGGTGTTGGTGTCGGCGCCGGTTCGGTGGTTTGCGGGGGCGTCGGCAATGCTGGACTCGGCTGTGGCGTTTGGACGATGACCTTGCCAGGCGCCGTCTGATCAGCGGGCGGCCGCTGCGGTGGCGGCGTCACTGTTGGCTGCGACGCCTGCGGGCGGGGCTCCGCTGTTGGTCTCGACGGTTGCTGTGGCTGCGGCAACGGTTTTGGCGCAGCCGTCTCCTTTGGACTCGGCACAACAGGCAGCGGTGAGGGCCCAGGAGGCGCCGGCTCCGGCAACGGCGCGACTTCGACAGTGGGCGGTGTTGGCGTCTGCTGCACCTCGGGTGCGCTGGCCACCTGCCGCGTCGTGTCGAACCACAACTTGTAACCGGCGGTCCCCAGTGCGAGGACGATGACGGCGCCCAGCGCCGGCCAGATCCACGAGCGACGTGGCGGCGGCTCAGCTTCGGACGTCGGCGAGGAGCGGCGCTCGGCAGCAGGCGTGACGGTCGTACGGCTGGCCGCCACGAGCGACCCGGACTCGAGATCCCGACGCAGGCGTTTGAGCTCGGCTTCGAAATCCGACGCGTGCTGGTGACGCAGATCGCGATCCTTCTCGAGCGCGGTGCCAATGAGCGCCTCGAGGCGAGGCGGGATCAGCGGATTGATGTGTGTGATGGGCTGCGGCGTGCGATTCAGGATCGCGTCGAAGACGATCGCCTGCGTGCTGCCGCCGAAGGCCTGAATCCCGGTGGCCATCTCGTAGAGCACGACGCCGAGCGAGAAGAGATCGGTGCGTGTGTCAACGTCCTCGCCCCTCGCCTGCTCGGGCGACATGTACGACACCGTGCCCAGCGCCGATCCGGGCATCGTCAGATCGCGGTGCGTGCTGGCGTTGAGCGCGCGGGTGGCGGCGCCGCTCGAGAGCGAGGCTGACGACTGGGCGAGCTTGGCCAGACCGAAGTCGAGAATCTTCGTGCGGTTCTTGTCGCCGACGAAGATGTTGGACGGCTTGATGTCGCGGTGGATGATGCCCTGAGCGTGTGCCGCGTCGAGGGCGTCGGCCAGCTGCAGAGCGATTTCGAGCAGGTCGGCAACTTTCAGCGGTCCGCGGTTGATGCGATCGCGCAGGCTCTCACCCTTGAGCGCCTCCATGACGATGTACGGCGTGCCTTCGTCCTCGCCGATGTCGTAGATCGCGCAGATGCCGGGATGGCTGAGTGAGCTTGCCGCCCTCGCCTCGACGCGGAAGCGCTCGAGTGCCTGACGGCTGGTGACGGCCTCGGCAGGGAGGAACTTGAGCGCGACCTGGCGGCCTAAGCGTTCGTCTTCGGCCAGATACACGACACCCATGCCGCCGGACCCGAGGGAGCTCAGCACGCGATAGTGCGAGATCGCGCGGCCAATCATTCAGCATGCTCCGGGGATGGATGCATGACGTGCAGCCATCGAGAATGGCGCATTACTTGACCCCTGTCAAAACTGGGGAATCTCCCTAGTCGGCGACTGGAGCAGATATCCAAGGTTACAGCCGCGCTTCGGCCGCTGCCGCCTCCGCCTCGCCGGCTGCGACATCGACTCGCGTCAGCACCAAGGCGCCGAGCACGAAAAACAGAATCACCGACAGCACCGCGACACGGCTCGACCCAAAGAGCCAGATCGAGCCGGCGAACACCAATGGTCCGGCGATGCCCGCGAACTTCTCGAACACCGCAAAGAAGCCGAAGTACTCCGACGATTTGTGTTTCGGGATCATCCGAGCGAACAGGGAACGGCTGAGGGCCTGGCTTCCGCCCTGAACGAGGCCGACGAGAAACGCGAGCGCGAAGAAATGCCACGTCTCGGTCATGAAGTAGGCCAGTGCAGTGGTACAGGCGTACACGCAGAGCGCAGCGAACAACGCGGTCTTTGCGCCGATGCGTCCAGCGACCGCGCCGAAGGCGAACGAACACGGGACGCCGACGAACTGCACCAGTATGAACGCCGCAATCTGCGCGTTCTGATCGATCCCGATCTCGATGCCGTAAATCGACGACATCCGGATGATGGTCTGAATGCCATCGTTGTAGATCAGGAACGCGATGAGCATCAGAAACGCGTTCCGGCTCCGGCGAAGCTCCTGAAGCGTGTTCCACGCCGCGACTGTCCCGCCGCTGATCTGCGACACGATGCTGTCGCCGAGATCGCGCAGACGCACAGCGGGCTCCGGCACACGCCGAAACAGCGGAATGGAGAATACCAGCCACCAGACACCAACGCTTGCGAGCGACAGCTTGAGTCCTGCGACGGCATCGGGCAATCCAAACGCCGATGGCCGCAGAATCCACGCGAGATTGACCAACAGCAACACGCCGCCGCCGATGAAGCCGATGGCGAACCCCGCAGTCGAGACGCGGTCGAGTTCGTCAGGCTCGGCGATATGCGGCAACAACGAGTCGTAGAACACCAGCGTCGAGGCGACACCGATATTGCCGACGACGAACAGCACGAGGGCGTACAGCCACTCGCCGCGGCCCACCGTCGCCATCAGCAGTGTCGCCACCACACCGATGAGGAGGAACACCCCGAGCAGCTTCTTCTTCAGCGCCCGGTGATCCGCGATGGCACCTAGTACTGGTGCCATGAGCGCCACGATCGTTACAGCCAGCGTCGTCGCCCACGCGAACCGCGACGTCGCCACGAGTTCGGGCAGCCCAGCCGCCGCGTATCGGCTGAAAAATGGCGGAAAGACCGCGACGATGACCGTGCACCAGAAGGCCGAGTTGGCCCAGTCGTACATCGCCCACGCACGCAGGACGGGATTTCCCAACCCGATACGCGCCAGGAACGTGTTCACAGCGCCCATCAGAACGTCTTCCGCGCGACCCATTCCCTGAGCAGTGAGTCCACCACCACGTAGCGGTTGCCCTCGCGGAGCAGGAGATCCTGCTTGACCAGAGCGGTCAGCGACGTCTGCACGCTGGAGGGGCCGCCCAGCCGATGCCGTGCGCGCGTGTCGGCCGACAGCAGCTCGCGTCCGTCCTGCAAGACGACCGCTCGGAGCACGCCGCGCTGAGCCAGCGTCAACCGCTGCCAGATCGCTTCGAAGATCGTTTCCTGTTCAGCGAGCAAACGCGCCAGCGTGGCGTGCAGATGGTCGAGCGTGGCCCGTCGTCCGCTGGCGTTGCGGATGTCGTCCCAGGTTTCGTGCGCGAGCCGTTGCACGTCGTAGGGCAGGTTGCCGGCGAGCTCGACGATCGCCACGCCCAACCCCTCCTCGGCACGCATGCCGCTCTTGGCAAAGCGCGCTTCGATGAAAGCGGCGAAGACGTCGGCGGGGATCTTGTCGAGGCGCATGACCGGACCCGCTTTGTAGAACGGCCGCTTGGGTCCAATCATCTTTTCCATGAGGCTCGGCTCGGAGCCAGCAAAGACGTAGCCGACGCGCCGTTGGTGCTGTGCGGCCGCGCGCAGCGCGTGCTCCACGCTCCCGCCATTGAAGGCGTCGATCGCCTGGAATTCGTCGAGCGCGACGACCACCGTGCGCTTGCGCTCGGTTGCCAGCTGGCCGGGCAGCGCGAACACCTCATTGGCCAGCCGATTCACGTCGCGCTCGCTCTGCACCATCGGAAACGAGACGGCGAGCCGCGCCGATCCGCTGACCCCGGGCTCGTAGCGCACTTCCGGACGGGTCGAGGTGATCACCGCGGTGAGCCAGTTGCGGGCCCGTTCCCACCGCGTCTCCACTCCGGCCAGCGCCCGGGCGTATCCTTCGAGAAACGCCAGGTAGGAGCTGTAGCTGCTGACGGTCACCTCGACGGTCAGCGCGCCGCGCCGGGCAGTCGTGGTGAGCGCCTGCCGCACCAGCGACGACTTGCCATAGCGCCGCGGCGAAATCAGGAAGACCTTCTGGCCGGCCGACAGGTCTTCGACGAGGCGGTCCAGCTCGGTCTCGCGATCGACGAAGGCCTCCACCGGTACGACTTCGCCGTAAACGAAGGGGTTTTGCACGATTACGTTACTCAGCGTAGCGGTTACGCTGAGTAACGTAACACAACTGCGGGTTGGTGGTTGGTGGTGCTAATTCCGCTCGAGCGGCAGCTGCCCGGTGTAGATCGCCATGCCGACGACGGCGTCCACGCCGGCGGCGTCGAGCCGATCGATCTCATCCCAGGTCGTGATGCCACCGGCGGCGGTCAGACGCCGTGTGGTGGCGTTCCGCACGGCCATGATCGCGTCCATGTCCGTGCCTTGCATCAGTCCTTCCTTGTCCACATGCGTGTACAGGAACTCGGTGCAGTACGGCTCGAGTGCGCGTACGGCTTCGACGGCGGTGATCGGAAGAACCGTCTTCCAGCCATGAATCGCGACGCGGCCGCCGCGGCTGTCAACAGCAGCAATCACTCGGTCGGCACCGATCGCGTTGGCCAGCGACTCGGCGAACACAAGGTCCACGACGCCGTCCCGGAACAGCGCGGAACTGGCGATCACGGCATGCGCTCCTGACGCGAGCACGTTGCGAGCGCGTTCGATGCTGCGGATCCCGCCGCCGACCCGACAGGGCAGCCGTCCGCAGATGTCGCGAACGATCGCGGCGTTGTCACCGCGCCCACGTGCGGCATCGAGGTCGATCAACTGGACGCGCGGAAACCGCGAGAAGCGCTGGATCCACGGTTCGGCGTCCGGCGCTTCGATCGCCAGCTTCTCACCCTGCACTAACTGAACGACGTGGCCGTTCTGAAGATCGATCGAAGGGATGAGCATGTCAGAGGCGAACCGGGATGCCGTGGGCGCGCAGGTGACGCTTCAAGTCGGCGACACTCGATTCGGCATAGTGAAAGATCGACGCCGCGAGGGCCGCGTCGGCACGGCCACTCGTAAAGACGTCGGTGAAGTGGTCGAACGTGCCGGCGCCGCCTGAGGCAATCACCGGGATGTCTACGGCATCAGAAACGGCGGCTGTCATCTCGCAATCGAAGCCAGCTTTGGTGCCGTCGCGATCCATCGAGGTCAGCAGGATTTCTCCCGCACCGCGCGATTCCGCCTCATGCGCCCACGCCACCGCGTCCTGCGCCGCATCGGTCGTGCCGCTGCGCACGAAGACGGCAAATCCGTCCTCGCGCCGCTTGGCATCGATCGCGACGATGACCGCCTGGCTGCCGTATCGCTTCGCGAGCGTCGTGATGAGCTCGGGGTTGCGTAACGCGGCGGTATTGAGACTGACCTTGTCGGCGCCGGCGTCAACAGCCGCGGCCGCATCGTCTTCGGAGCGAATGCCGCCGCCGACCGTGAGCGGCAGGAAGATCTCGCGGGCAACGGCGTTGATCGTGCGCGCGAGGGCCTGGCGCTTTTCGAGCGTCGCCGTGATGTCGAGGATCACAACCTCGTCGATGCCCTCGACGTTATAGCGCCGCGCCAGTTCGCCAGGATCGCCAGCGTGACGCAGCTGCTGAAACTGCACGCCCTTGACGACCTGGCCGTCCCGCACATCGAGGCACGCGATGATGCGCTTGGTCAGCATCAGCGCCGCGCGTCCTGGCGCGCGATCTCGAGGAAGTTGCGGAGGATCTGCAGCCCCGCGTCGCCGGATTTCTCGGGATGGAACTGCACGCCGAAGACGTTGTCGCGCTCGACGGCTGCCGCAAACGTGTTCGCGTGACTCGTCCGGGCGACGCAATCGTCGGTCACCGGAGCGGCGTAGGAGTGTGTGAAGTACACCTGCGCGCCGCTGTCGAGCCCCTGCAGCAAACGAGCCTCGCGCGTGAAGTCCAACGCGTTCCAGCCGACGTGCGGCACTTTGAGCCGCTGCTCCGCGTCGCCTGCGAGCCTGGCGATCCGGCCCTTCATGACGCCCAGTCCGGCGACACCTGGCGCCTCGTCGCTGCCCTCGAACAACCACTGCATGCCGACGCAGATGCCAAACAGGGGCGTGCCGGCCCGCGCGGCGTCGCCGATCGCTTCTCGCCACGAGTCGTCCAGAGCGCCGGTGGCTGCGAAGTGGCCGACGCCGGGGACGATGACCGCACGGGCATCCGAGAGCTCGGCCGGCGCGGCCGGCGTCATGAACTCAGCGCCGAGCGCCGAGAGCGCCTTGCGAACCGACGTGAGGTTTCCGGCGCCGTAGTCAACCAGCGCAATCACAACAGACCTTTCGTGCTGGGCAGCATCTTCGCGAGCCGCTTGTCTTTAGCGCAGGCCACGCGGAGTGCCCGTGCAAACGCCTTGAACACCGCCTCGATGTGATGGTGACTCGAGCGTCCGTACAACACTTTCGCGTGCACGTTGGCGCGTGCGCCCGCGGCGAAGCCGTCGAAGAAGTCGTGCACCAGCTCGCTTTGCAGATCGCCGACCATGCGCACCTTCACCTTCAAATCGACGACCGCATGGGGTCGGCCGCTCAAGTCCACCGCCACGACGGCGAGCGTCTCGTCCATCGGCATCACGAAATAGCCGGCGCGGTTGATACCCTTGCGATCGCCAAGCGCGTTGAGCAGCGACTCACCGAGCACGATGCCGACGTCCTCGACGGTGTGATGCTGGTCCACGTCCAGATCGCCGGTCGCCTTCAGCGTCAGATCGAAGCCGCCGTGCCTGGTGAACAGCTCGAGCATGTGATCGAAGAAGCGGATTCCGGTGCGCACGTCGTAACGGCCTGTGCCGTCAATGGTCAGCGCGCCTGTGATCTGCGTCTCGGTCGTTTGACGATCAAAAGTCGCGCGCCTCATCGCTGCCTCCCGGCGGCCACCGATTCGAGCGCCTCAATCGCCGCAGCGGTGTGATCGAGCATGCCAGCCGTAATCCGAATGCACCCTGGCGTCGTCGGGTCCTTCGATCGATCGCGGACGTGGACGCCTCGCGCCGCGAGCGCCTGGACGACTAGCGGCACGGCGTCGCCAACCTGGACCAGCACGAAGTTTGCGGCGCTCTCCCAGAAGGTCAGGCCCAGCGCGCGGCAGGCGTCGTAGAGACGTGTGCGCGATTGAGCGACCTGCGCCGCGTAGTGGGGCAGGAATTCCTTGTCCTCCAGCGCGGCGAGCGTCGCGGCCATGGCCACGCCATTGATGTTGAAGGGCAGCGTGACCGCGCGGACGGCGTCGAGCGACTGCGGCTGACCGATGACGATGCCGACGCGCATTCCCGCCAGACCGTAGGCCTTGGAAAACGTCCGGCCGATCAGGACGTTCGAGTACCGCGGGAGCTCCGGAAGAAACGTCTCTCCGCCGAACTCGATGTAGGCCTCGTCAACCAGGACGACGGCATGCGGCGCCGCCTCGGCAATGCGCCGCAGATCCCCGATGGGTATGAGTTGACCGGTCGGGTTATTCGGCGTGTTCAAGAAGATCATCCGCGTGCGCGGCGTGATGGCGGCGATCACCTCGTCCACCTGAAACACGAAACCCGGTCGCGGCGGCACGCGGATCGCCGTTGCGCCGACGGCGGCAGTGGAATTCGGATACGGGTCGAACGCGGGCAGCGGAATGATCGTTTCGGCATCATGCGCGCGCGTGCGGGCGATGTGGCCGACGGCGGCCATCAGGATGCCTTCGTCGAGACCGTTGGTCAGCAGCACCCAATCCGGATCGACAGTGAAGTGCGCGGCGCAGGCGCGCACGAGCGAGGGATACGATGGATACGTCGCCACGTCGCTCGTCTGCACGCGACGAATGGCCTCGAGCACACGCGGCGAGCAGCCGCCGGTGTTCTCATTGAGATGTAGCCGCAGCCCGTCGCCGGGATCGGGATAGCCTTGAATCGGCATCAGCGTTTCCTCAGTCGCACTGCGATGGATTCCGCGTGGGCCATCAACCCCTCCGCCGTCGCCAGGTCGATCACTGCCGGTCCGATCTGCTTCAATCCTTTCGGCGTCAGCCGTTGAACGGTGATCTGGCGGACGAAGTCGGCGGCCGACAACCCGCCGCGCACGCGCGCAGCACCAGCTGTGGGCAGCACGTGGTTGGAACCAATCGCATAGTCGCCCGCGACCTGCGCTGACCACCCGCCCACGAACACTGAGCCGGCGCTCCGCACCTTGGCCGCCATGCTGTCATCGTCCACGACCAGGTGCTCGGCGGCGGCCGCGTTCGCCAGTGAGAGCGCATCGTCCTTCGACCGCGTCACGATGATCCCGCCATGCGCGCGGATCGAATCGGCGGCAGGTCCGGTTCTTGGCATGGCTCGTTCCACGGCAGCGGCGACGTCATTCGCCAGCGTGCGGCTCGGCGTAATCAGCACGGCTCGCGCATCGGGATCGTGTTCGGCTTGGGCGATCAGATCAGCGGCAATCCAGTCTGCGGGTCCCTTGGCGGCGACGATGACGATCTCGGTTGGACCGGCGTAGAAGTCGATGCCGCAGTCGGCGGCGATCTGGGCCTTGGCGGCTGCGACATACCGATTGCCTGGCCCCACGATCTTGTCCACGCGCGGAATCGATTCCGTTCCGTAGGCCAGAGCCGCAATCGCCTGCGCGCCGCCGATCCGGAAGAGACGCGAGACGCCGGCTTCGAGTGCCGCAGCCATGACCACGGCATCTGGCTTCGGACAGACAGCAATGACGTCCTTGACGCCAGCCGCAGCGGCCGGAATCGCAGTCATGAGCATCGTTGACGGCAGCGGATATCGTCCGCCGGGAATGTAGCAGCCGACCCGATCGAGCGGGACGATGCGCTGCTCGACGGTGATTCCTGCGGCCACTCGCGCGCGCCAGCCGCGCGGCACCTGCTTCTTGGCCACCGTCCTGATGTTCTTCGCGGCGACGCGGATCGCCCTGCGCACCGGGGCGGGCACGGTCTTCGCGGCGGCCTGCATCTCTGTGCGAGAGACCTCCATCGGGCCATCGAGGCGATCGAGTTCTCGCGCGTAGCGGAGCAGCGCGGCCTCACCGTCGCGGCGAACGTCAGCGACGATCTGTGACACGCGCTGGTCGGTCTCGCCGTCGCGATCGCGCTCCGGCCAGAGCAGCGCCTTCACGGCCGCCGCGTCGCCTGCATCAACAATTCGAATCATTGTCAGACCACGATTTTGTTCAGCGGGTACTCGACGATTCCCTGTCCGCCGGCCGCCTTCAGTCTCGGAATCAGATCGCGGACGGTCCGTTCCTCGATGATCGTGTTGACGGCGACCCAGTCGCCCTCGCTGAGCGACGAAATCGTTGGCCGTTGCAGCGCCGGCAGCAACGCCAGGATCTTGCTCAGATCCGCCTGCTGTACGTTCAGCATCAGACCGACGCGGCCCTGCGCTTCGATGGCCGCCTTCAGGAGCAGCGCGATGTTCTCGATCTTGGTGCGCTTCCAGGAATCGGCCAGCGCCTGCTCGTTGGCAATGAGCTGCGTGTTCGACTCCATGATCGTGTCGAGGATTCGCAGCCGGTTCGCGCGCAGCGTCGAGCCGGTCTCCGTGGCCTCGACGATGGCGTCGGCGAGCACCGGCGGCTTCACTTCGGTCGCGCCCCAGGAAAACTCGACGCGCTTCACTTTGACTCCGAGTTTGTCGAAGTACTGGCGTGTGACCTGGACGAGCTCGGTCGCGATGACGGCGCCGGTGAAGTCCTGCGGCGATTTGAACCGAGAGTCCTCCGGAGCGGCCAGCACCCACTTGACCTTTCCGAAACTCTGTTTCGAGTACACCAGATCGGCCAGGCTGGTCACGCAGGTGTGCGCGTCGCGGCCGTAGCGGTGCTCAGCGACCCAGTCGAGGCCGGTGAGGCCGGCGTCGAGCACGCCTTCGCAGACGTAGCGCGTCATCTCCTGCGCGCGAATCAGCATGCACTCGATCTCGGGGTCGTCGATCGACGGGAAATAGGAGCGCGTGTTGACGTAGATGTTGAACCCGGCACGCGCGAACAGCTGAATCGTCGCGTCCTGCAGCGAGCCCTTGGGGAGTCCGAGCTTCAGCTTCATGGAATCGTGATCCCTTCCGCGCGCTTGTTGAAGCACGTGCGCTCGCCGGTGTGGCAGACATTGCCGTCACCGAGCCGTTCGGCTTTCACCAGCAGCGTGTCGTCATCGCAGTCGATGAGGATGTCGCGCACCGCCAGCTTGTTCCCTGACGTCTCACCCTTTGTCCAGAGCGTGTTGCGCGTCCGGCTGTAGAACGTCACGTAGCCGGTGCGGCGGGTCACGTCCCAGGCGTCGGTGTTCATGAAGCCGACCATCAACACCTCGCCGCTGACGTGGTCCTGCACGACCGCGGGAATCAGTCCGTCGAGTTTTGAAAAGTCCATAGCGACATTCCAGGTTCCAGGTTCCAGGTTCCGTACAACAAAAAACCCCGCCTTGTGTTCCGGCGGGGCTGCGTGGGTCGCGAATTCCGTGTTGGGGTTCAGTCCGTTCGCGCGCGCAATCCTGCCGGGCCACCGTGATGGTGATGGAGGTGATGCGCGTGGTGGAGACGGGCGACCATGAAGCTCAGAGCGTACTTCAAAACGGTCTCAATGCAAAATGCCCAAGGCCCAATGCTCAATGCCCAATGAAGGACGCCCGAAATCATTGAGCATTCTGCATTCGGCATTGCGCATTGGACATTGGCGCAGTTCAGCCAACATACGCATCGGCCTCGATCTCCACCAGCATTGCCGGGTCGATCAGCCTGGCTACCTGCACCATCGTGGCCGCCGGACGGATGTCTCGAAAGACCTCGCCGTGCGCCCGGCCGATCGCTTCCCATTGCGAGATATCGGTGACGAACATCCGAGTGCGGACGACCTGCGCCAGCGATGCGCCAGCCTGCTTCAGCGCCCAGTCGATGTTGCGCAGTGTCTGCACGGTCTGCGCGTAGGCGTCGCCACGCCCGACGATCGCGCCGCTGTCATCGGTGGCCGTCGTCCCCGACACGTGCACATAGTCGCCGGCGCGGACGGCGCGCGAATAGCCCACCACCGGTTCCCAGGGACGGCCGCTCGAAATATTTTGACGGGACATGCGACATCGTAGCGCGCCACGTTGACACCACGCGAACGGGTCGGTCACTCTCTAGTGGAATGTCGTTCGTCTATGACCACCGGCCGCTCCGTTGACGCGGCCGGGAAACTGCGGTTGAAAGCTGGTTGTGAGTGACACTCCTTCAGCGTATACGGACCACTAGACCCATGAGACTGATTGTGTTCACGCTGGTGCTGATCGCGGCAGTCAGTGCCGGCGCCTGCAAGCAGGGCGACGGTCCGATGCCAGCCAAGTCCGGCGACATTCCCAATCGCCTTGGTGACCTGCAACGCGACCTCGCAGCCGTCGTCGGCGGCGAGCAGCAGGCGGTGCAGGATCTGACCGACGACCTGCTGGTGTTCATCGACGAGCCTGAAGGCAAGACCATGACGCAGGCGATGGCGACGACGATCTGCTCGATGCTCGTCAAGCGGCCGGTGAACGACGAGACGCAGACAAAGATCGTGAGCCTGATGTGGACGGCCGTTGCCGCGCGCGAGCTGAGCGAGCGTCAGATGGACGCGCTCAAAGACGATGTGCGGAATACGCTGCTGTCGGTGGGAGTGACACAGCCGGACGCGAATCTCGCGGCCGGCCGTGTCGGTGAGGTGCAGAAAGCAGTGACGCTGCGAACGCGTCGCTGGTACGAACGCTACTGACGTCCGGCTCAAGCCGGACCCTGCGTTACTTCGCGACCGCGGCGGCCTTTTCGACCGCTTCCCACGGCAGACCGGTACGGCCGAAGTGACCGTAGTTGGTGGACTGCCGGTAGATCGGACGAAGCAGATTGAGCTTCTCGATGATCGCGCGGGGGCGGAAGTCGAAGTTGTTCATCACGAACTCCGCCGCGGCCCGCTCGTCGCCGGTGCCGAAGGTATCGACCTTCACCGAAACCGGCTTCGCCATACCGATGGCGTAGCCGACCTGGATTTCAGCCTTCTTCGCGAAGCCCGAGGACACGACCTGCTTGGCGACATAGCGGCAGAAGTAGGCGCTGCTGCGATCGACCTTCGAGGGGTCCTTGCCGCTGAACGCGCCGCCGCCGTGACGGCCCCAGCCGCCGTAGCTGTCAACGATGATCTTGCGGCCGGTGACGCCGGCGTCGGCCGACGGACCACCATGGATGAAGCTGCCGGTCGGATTCACGAAGAGCGTCAGCTTGCTGTTCCACCACTGACCGAGCGCGCGGGGGCCGAGTTCCTCGCGGACGTAGTCGGTGATCTTCTTCTGATCGGCTTCGGGTGTGTGCTGGGTGGAGACGACGACGGCGGTGACGTCCCTCGGGTCGTTGCCGTCGTAGTTGAGCGAGACCTGCGACTTGCTGTCCGGGCGCAGCCACGTGTACTTGCGGGCGTGGCGATCTTCGGCCATCGCCTTCATCAGCTTGTGCGCCAGGAGAATCGGCAGCGGCATCTTCTCCGGCGATTCGTCGGTGGCGTAGCCGAACATGATGCCCTGGTCGCCGGCGCCCTGATCGCCGCTCTGGCTCGTGGTCTCGGTGACGCCCTGGGAGATCTCGTTCGACTGCTTGGTGATCAGCTGCACGATCTTCAGCGTGGTGTCGCAGAAGGGCTCTGACGCATCGGTGTAGCCGATTTCCTTGACCGCCTGGCGGACGATCTTGTCGAAATCGAGCTTGGCGTTCGTCGTGATCTCACCAGCGAGGACAACATGGTCACTCTTGACGAGCGTCTCGCACGCCACACGGCTCCTGGGGTCCTGCTCGAAACACGCGTCGAGGACCGAGTCGGAGATGTAATCGCAAACCTTGTCGGGATGACCTTCGGAGACCGATTCTGACGTGAACGTGAAACGCGACATGTTGCTCCTCAAAAACAGAAAAGGCCCGCTCGTCGCGGGCCTGGGTTCGCGACTTAGATAGAGCGTGCCGGAGTTACCGGCGGGCGCGGCCCATCAAGTCGGTGAAATCGCCGCACGCACGAAACGAATAAGTATAGATCACAACCCGGGCGCACCCGGTTTCGGCACGCGAAAAGACTATTTCTTCTGGTGATCTTTGATGTAGCTCAGCGCAAATGCCGTCATTTGGGGGTTCGACAAGCCGATCGCTTCGCCCTCGGCCTGGGCCCGCTCAATCGGCCAGCCGTCCTGCAGGGCGCGCTTGATCATCCACACGCCGCCGACGCGATTCGCTGATCCGCAGTGAATGAAGACCGGCTGATTGCTCTTGTCGGCGACGGCAGCGAGGAATGCGTCCACGACCTTCGCGTCAGGCATGGCGACGTTGAAGGGGAGGTGGATGTACTTCAGTCCGGCCGACTGCGCCGCGGCGCGCCCGGCATCGACGTCGGCGCCCGGCTCGCTCGCCTGTCGCAGATTGATCACCGAGACGAACCCTTCTTTCTTCAGCGCGGACATGGCGCTCGGATCAACTGCGCCTCCGCAGCCGACGGTCGCATCCACCCGCGAGTAGTTGCGGATGCCGGGCATCTCCGACTTCTTGACCTGGGCTGAGGCGGGGGCCGCGATAAGAGCAGCGAGGGCCGTAGCAACGAGGAGTCGTGCGTACATGGAAAAGCCTCCGGGGCGGATCTTATAACGAGGCTCAGGGAAGAAACGTAGGCTTTAGGCTTTTGCCTCTAGGCTCTGGGCCGTAGCCCAAAGCCCAAAGTCCAGAGCCCAAAGCCGAGAGACTAGCGCTCGACGGTGACCGTCACCGGCTCTTCCAGCCGAACGGTGAGTGGCGAACCCGACGACAGGGTGGCCTGATTGCGGCCGCCGGCCATCACGGCGGCGCCACCGGCGCCTGCACCGACGGTGCTGCCAATGGCAGCGCCCTTCGCGCCGCCGAGGATGCCGCCAATGATGGCGCCACCAATCGCGCCGCCACCGATCTTGGCCGCGCTCTCGCGTCCCGGTGAATCGCCATCGCGAAACACCGTCTCGGTGTGAATCGGGAGCCGGGTGCCGTCGGCGAGCACGATCGACGTGAAGCGCACGCCGAGCCGCGCCCGATCGCGAAGGCGTCCGCCGCGCTCGACCACCGTCACCTCGCCCTGTGCGCGCGCGCCAGATGGAATCGCGACGCGATCGCCGACCTTCACGTCACGAGTGACGCGGGCCACGACTTCGTCTTCGAGCCTTGCCGTCTCACTCGATAGCGACGTTTCGATCTGCAGACCAATGACCGACTGCGCCGACACGACCAGCTCCTCGAGCACCGGCGCCGGCGGCTCGATCGCACGCGCCGGCTGACTCTGGCTCTCGGGAATCGACGGTGCCGGAATCGTGGCCAGCGCCTCTTCGCGAGCCGGAGCGGGCTGGGACGGATTGGCCTTGGCCGCCACTTTCGGCGGCGCAGGACGACGCGCCGGGGCCGGCTTCGGGGTACGGGCGGCGGCCGGAACGGCTGGCTTCGGGGCTGCGGTCACGGGCGCCAGCGGTGCCACCGGTGCTGGTGCCGGCGCTGCCTCGGCACGTGCCGGGGCTTCGGGCAAAACACCTTCAGACTGCTCGACAGCCGGCGTGCCGGGCGTGGCAGCCTCAGCCGCTTGGGGGGCTGGATCATCGTTCCCCCGCACAACCAGGTAGGTGCCCGCGGCCCCGGCCGTAATACACGCCGCTACCAGGAGCCCTGTCGCCGCCCTGCTGATCTCCATCGTTCTAGACCTCGTGCTTTGGTAAGAGCAAGGGCTATGCCTGAGTGGATCGCGAGATCCGGAAGGATTTCGACGGTCCGCGCAGATGCGTACCGGCCTATTTTTCGGATCTGTCCTCTGTCTGCTATAGCAAAATCATCGCGTCAGCCCACGAATTTATACCCGAGTCCGTGGACGGTGAGGATGAATTGTGGGTGGCGAGGATTTTCCTCGATTTTCTGCCGCAGCCACGCCACGTGCACGTCTACGGTCCGGGTGGAGGGCATGGCGTTGTAGCCCCAGACTTCGTTCAGGAGCTCGTCGCGTGACAATGCCGCGCCGCGGTGCTCGACGAAATACTTGAGCAGCTTGAACTCGCGCGCCGACAGCTCGATCGGCTGATCCGCCTTGATCACTTCCGCCTTGCGGAAATCCACCTGAATGTCGCCGAAGCGGTAACTGTCTCCGGTGATGCTGGCGGCTGCCGCCTGGGTGGAAACGCGTCGAATCAACGCCTCGATTCGTGCGAGCAGTTCCACCATCTCGAACGGTTTGACCAGGTAATCGTCGGCGCCAAGCTTCAGGCCGACCACCTTGTCCACCACCTGGCCGCGCGCCGTCAGCATCAGGATGGGCGTGTGAACGCCGCGCTGCCGCAGCGTGCGGCAGACGTCGAAACCGTTGCCTCCTGGCAGCATGACGTCGAGCAGGATGGCGTCGAACGCCCCTTCGGTTGCGCGGGCCAGCCCATTGACGGCGTCGCCTTCGCTTTCCACCTCGTAGCCTTCGGCAATGAGGCGATCGGTGAGCGTCATCACGAGCCCGGGTTCGTCCTCGACGAGGAGGACACGCCTGGACGGCATGCGATGAGTTTAGGCGAAGAAGCGCGTAGAGCGCAGGCTTCAGCCTGCGCGGTGCGTCAGGAGTGCGTCGTTTGCAGCTCGTTGGCCACGGCCCGTGCGCGCGCATCCGGCGGCACGGCCGGGAGCGCGATCGTGAATGAACTGCCGGCGCCGGTGCGGGTCGTGACGCTGACGCGCCCGCCGTGCGCCGCCACGATGCGCTTGACGAGCGAGAGGCCGAGACCGTTGCCGTGAATCTGACGCTCGACGGCGTCAGTGCCACGGTAGAAGGGATCGAAGATGTGCGGGAGTTCGTCGGCCGGGATGCCGGCGCCGTGGTCGCTCACCGTGATGCGTACTTCCGAGCGCCGGCGATCGAGCACGTGCTCGGCGCGAATGCCCACCCAACGATCGCGACCGCCATATTTGACCGCGTTGGCGATCAGGTTCTGCACGGCTGAACGCAGCGCCGCGGCATCGCCCATGACCTGTGGAAGGTCCGCGGCGATTTCCGGATGGACCTGCACGCGGTTCGATTCGAGCAGTGGCAGGGAACTGTCAATCGCTCCCTCGATGATCTCCGACGGCGGCAGCGCGATACGCGTCGCGTAGCCGAGGCCCGTCTCGATGCCGGCATACTGCAGCACGCGTTCGACCATCTCTCCGAGCCGCTTGGCTTCGGTCTGCAGCAGCTGCCCGTAGCTCTTCACGCGTTCGCCAGACACGACACCGTGCGCGAGGTTCTCCGACGCGGAGCGAATCACCGCAACCGGAGTACGCAGCTCGTGCGACACGCCTGCGACGAACTCCATCTGCTGACGCGCGAGCCGCTGTGCGCGCCGCGACGTGTCAACGAGCAGCGCGATGCTGACCGTGAGCAGCAGCAGCACGCCGAAGCTGATCCCCAGGTTGCGACGGCGCGCACTCGCCACTGCCGCCTCGAGCGATCCGCTCTGATGCTGCACGAGCAAGAGCCATCGTCCAAACGACTCTGCGCCGCGCGGGGCGAGTCCATCCGGACGATCATCCAAGCCGCGTCGCAGGCCGCGAGGATCGCGATCGGGATCACCCGTGCGCGGCGGACGGCTGAAAAAGGCGGGATCGACGCGGACGAGGAGTCCTGCCGTGGCGTCAGCGCGATCGGGATCGACAGGGGCCCCTGGGTCCGATCGATACAGCACCTTCGAGGGATCGTCCGAGCTCGTCACCGAGACGCGGTAGACGTCGCCGTCGGTGTGAATGAAATGCCGTTGTGCGAGCTCAGGCAGCATCTGCTCGCGGATGTACGGCATGTTCAACTGCATGATCGTGAAACCGAAGACCGGCGTCACGGTCTGTGGAACAGGCGCCGGCGATTGCGGCACAACCAGGTTGCGAAGCGGGGTGACGATGAACTGATCGTCGCCGCGGAAGGAGGCGCGCCGCGTCGGCGGACGACCGGCCGTGAATTCCGAGAGTTCCTCCGTGAATCGCTCCCGCCATTCGCCAAGCGCTTCGGGCCACTCGGTCGGCTCAAAGACGTGTGTCTCAGTATTCCAGCGGCGCAGACGGAGACGACCCGCGTCCACGTCCACGAGCAGGACGGCTGCAACGGCCTGGGGGTGCGCCGCCGTATTTAGCCATGTCTCGTAGCGGTCGGTATAGCGGTCGGACGCGCCCTCGAGTGCGGTGGTCGGTCCGACCTGCAGGCTCAACACGGCGCGTACGATTTCGCCGTCGAAGTTTTCGCGGAACTGGGCTGCGGCCGTACGCAGGTTGCGCTGCATGCGCTCGCGCTCGGCAGTGCTCACTTGACCGACCCAGCGGTACTGCAGGACCGCGAGGGCAGGGAGCAGCACGAGCAGGGCGCACGTGACGAGCGTCGGGCCAGAGGGCTTGCTGATCTTCACCGCAGCGGTGAGTGTAGCACCAACGAAATCGCTGTAACACACTGAAATCTAGGACTTTACAATTCTTAACAAAGTCTTTGCCCGGGTTTAACGACGCTCTCTTCGAGGGGCGGGAATAATGGGGTTCATGGTCATGCGGCGGGTAGTGTCCTCGACAGTTGCTGGTCTTATTCTCGCCCTCATGGCTTTCAATTCGACCACCTTCGGTCAGGCCGGTCAGCCCGTGCCGACCGAGGACACGGCCAAGGGCGCCGCGCTCATGGCCGAGGCCCGCAAGGCTGTCGGCGGAGAAGACAAGCTCGCTGCGGTCAAACGGCTCCAGGTCAAAGGCGAAATGCGTCGCGGTCAGGGCAACCTCACCCTCGACGGCGACTCGGAGGTCTTCTTCGAGCTACCCGACAAGTTCCGCCGCAATGAGTCGCTCAGCCTTGGTCCCGGAGGCCCCGGCATCGAGCGCGTCGAAGTGCTCAACGGCACCGACGTCTGGGATGAGAACAGTGGCGGGGGATTCCGCGGCGGAAATTTCGGTGGCGGCGGCGGTGGTGGTCGCGGCGGCGATTTCGGTGGCTTTCGTGGCGGCGGCCGCGGCGATCTGGGTGCGCTGCTCGGCGGGGGGAACGATCAAGGACGCGGCGGTCAAGGCATCGATCCGGAGCGGCTCAAGGAAGCGCAACTCCGAACTCGACGGACCGAGGTTGCCCGTCTGCTGCTCGCAGTCCTCCTGACGACCGACAGCCCAGTCGCGTGGATCGGTACGGCGGAATCTCCTGAAGGCAAGGCCGACGTGCTCGAAGTGAAGAACGCGGACGGCCAGGCCACGCGCCTCTTCCTCGATGTGACGACGCACATGCCGCTGATGATGACGTGGAGCGGCGGCGGGCGCGGCGGGTTCCGCGGCGGCCAGGGTCGTGGTGGCGACTTCGGTCAGGGCGGTGCGGCGCGTGGCGGTGATGGTGCGCCGCCAGCCGGTGCCACACCCGACGCGATTCAGGGACGCCGCGCACGCGCCGGCGGCGGCGGCGCGCCCTCCACGCTCGAGATGCATCTCTCCGAATACAAGGTGGTCAACGGTCTCAAGCTCCCACATCTCATTACTCGGGGCACCAACGGCGAAACCGCCGAAGAGTGGGTCATCAAAAGCTATCGGATTAATCCGACCTTCAAGGGAAACACTTTCACCAAATGAAACGGTTCCTGCTGGTTCTCTTCGTCTTCATCTCACTGCCGGTCTACGCGCAGAACGCCAATCAGACGCAGCTCCGTCTCGTCGTCGTTGACGAGACCGGCGCCGGCATCCCGAGCGCCACCATCATCGTCACGCCCGCATCCGGAAACGCGGTGACGTTCACGAGCGATGAGCGCGGCCTGGCAACGTCGCCGTCGCTGCCATCGGGCAACGCCAAGCTGCACGTCGAGTTCGAAGGCTTCGAGCCGTTCGAAGCCCCGATCAATCTGCGCCGCGGGGCGATGAATCAGACCGTGACGCTGAAGATTGCCGGCCTGCAGGAGGAAGTGGTCGTCAACGACACCACGGCGCTCGACGATCGGCGCGGCAACGCGCAGAGCACGACGCTCGAGGAGTCGGAGATCGCGGAGCTGCCTGAGGATCCCGAGGAGCTCGCCGACGTGTTGGCGGCGTTGGCCGGTGGATCGGGCGTGGTGTTTCAAGTGAATGGGTTCCGCGGTGGCCGGTTGCCGTCGCGCGACGAGATCCGTCAGATCCGCTTCCGCACCAACTCGTTCTCGGCCGACAACCACGACGCCGGCCGCACGCAGGTCGAGATCATCACGAGGCCCAACGTCCGCGAGTGGAACGGCAACGGCAGCTTCAACTATCGCGGCGACGCGATGAATGCGCGCAACGCGTTTGCGACAGCCAAGACACCCGAGCAGAATCGCAACTTCAACCTCGGCGCTCGCGGTCCGATTATCAAAGGCAAGACGTCGATTCGCCTAAGTCTCGACGGACGCCGCGACTACCAGGCCGACACCATCGTCGCGTTGGACGAGAACGGCAATCGGCTTGGCGACTCCGTGCGGCGTCCCTCGGAGTCCACCAATGGCACCCTTGGTTTCGAACACGCGTTGAACAACAATCAGACGCTGCGCCTCGAATACCGACACGGCGAAACCACTGTCGAGAACAATGGCGTGGGCGGCTTCAACCTGCCCGAGCGCGCATTCAATACCCACAGCAGCAACAACCAGCTGCGCATCCAGGCGCAGGGCATCGTCGGCAAGAGCATGCTGCACGAGGTTCGGCTGCAGTTCTACACACAGGAAAGCGCCCAGACGTCGCTCTCGCAAGCCCCGACGATCGTGGTGCTCGACACCTTCACGAAGGGCGGCGCCGGCGTCTCGAGCCGCGGCTCGAACCGGACCTTCGAGCTGGCCGAGAATCTCGATTTCAACATCGGGCGCAAACAGCAGATGCGCGTCGGCTATATCGTCGAGGGTGGACGCTACAAGAACTTCGACGCGCGAAACGCGGCTGGTACCTACACCTACTCGTCGCTCGAGGCCTTCAACGAGAACCGGCCCGTCACGTTTACCCAGCGCCTCGGCCAGGTGGACACCTCGTTCGCGCAGTACAACGTGGGCTTCTACTGGTCTGACGACGTTCGGTTGAACAACAAGTTCTCGTTCGGCGTCGGCGTGCGGAATGAACTGCAGACGCACATCAGTGGCGGTCTCAACTTGATGCCGCGCGCCGGGTTCACGTGGACGCCGTGGGGCAACCGCACGGCGATCCGCGGCGGCTACGGCCTCTTCTACGACTGGTACGAATCCAACCTCTACGATCAGACGCTGCGCGTCAACGGCGTCGCGCAGCGCGACATCGTTGTCAATTACACGTTGGACGGAAGACAGGAGCAGCAGCCTCCGGCCCGCATCCAGGGGAGTCCGGATCTCGACATGCCGAAGGTGCATCAGGCGTCGATCGGCATCGAGCGTCAGGTGACGCAGAACCTCTCGGTGCAGGCGAGCTATCAAATGCTCCGCGGGCGCGACCAGATGCGTTCGATCAACATCAACGCCCCGGTGAGCGTCGGCCTCGATCTCGACGGCAATCCGATCTGGATCAGACCCGATCCCACGATCGGCAACATCACCCAGTTCGATTCCACCGGACGTTCGCAGAGCGATCGTCTGGAACTCCGCGGCACGTATCGGTTCCCGACGCGCAACATCTTCATGAACGTGAACTACACGCTCGGCCAGGTGAAGAATCACGCCGACAGCGCGACCGCGCTTCCCGCGAACAATCTCTATCCCGACTCCGAGTGGGGACCGTCGCGGCAGGACATCCGCCATCGCATCCAAGGGCAGGTCAACGTACCGATCTTCTATGGCGTTCGCACCAGCATCAATGTGAACGCTCAGTCGGCGCCGCCCTACACGATCACCGTGCGTACTGATCCGAACAGGGACGGCGTCCTGAATGACCGGCCGGTTGGCGTAGGACGCAACACCGAACGTGGCGCCTCGACCTGGACGATGGGTGTGAACCTCACCAAGCAGATTGCGCTCGGCTCGCGCAATGGGCAGGGCGGCGGTGGCGGTTTCCCCGGCGGCGGTGGCGGCCGTCCCGGCGGTCCTGGTGGGTTCCCGGGCGGTGGTGGTGCTCCCGGACCCGGTGCAGGCGGCGGCGCGGGCGGCGGCGGCAATCAGCAGGTGCAGTTTGCGCAGCGTGGCGGCGGGCAGGGCGGCGGTGGACGAGGCGGCAACCGTGGCGGCGGCGATGCGCAGCAGTTCAACGCGCGCTACAGCATGGAGTTCTTCATCCGTGCCGACAACGTCCTGAACCGCGTCAACTACGGCGGCTTCAGCGGCACGTTCGGGTCACCGTTCTTCGGCCAGCCGACGAGCGCGCAGCAGCCTCGACGCCTGACGGTGGGATCCTCGTTTCGTTTCTAATTCCCAACTACCAACTCCCAACGCCCAACCACTTCCAACCACCAACTCCCAAACGAACTCGCCATTGGGAGTTGGTAGTTGGGATTTGGGAGTGGTTGGTAGTTGGGAATTGGTAGTTGGGAGTTGAATAGAATTCCCAATGTGAAGATTTCCGTCGTCGGCGCCGGCGTGGTTGGCTGCGCCGTCGCTTACGAGCTCGCCTCGCGCGGTGCGCGTGTCGAGTTGATCGATCCGCGCGGACCAGGCCGCGGCGCGACCGGCGCGTCTGCAGGCATTCTGGCGCCGCTCATCGAAGGACATTCGCAGGCGCTGCTTCGTCTGGGCACGTGCAGCGTGGCGCTCTGGGACGACTTCGTTCGCCGCGTTCAAGCTGAGTCCGGCCTGACGATCGAGTACGAACGCAGTGGCACGCTGCAGATCGCATTGAACGAGACTCAGGCCGCCGAGTTGTCGGCGCTTGCGCGGCAGCTTGAATCAGCCGGCGCACAGCACTCGGTGCTCGACGGCCGCGACGCGGCGAAGCTGGAGCCTGGCCTCAGTGATCAAACCGTGCAGGGCCTGCTCGTGCCCGCCCATGGCTTTGTCGGTCCCGCGCCGCTCACCGAAGCCCTCGCACGGGCAGCAACGGCTCGCGGTGTGTCGGTGGTGCGGGCTCGCGTGACGAGCCTCGATGAGATTCGATCGGACGCGATCGTGATCGCCGCGGGAAGCTGGTCCGCCGAGTTCGTGAAAACATCGCAGCCGTTCGTCAAGCCAATCCGCGGACAGCTGCTCGTGCTCGCGATGGATCGACGGCCGGCGACGCGTGTCATCTGGGGAACCGACTGCTACGTCGTTCCCTGGAACGATGGCACCGTGCTCGTCGGCGCGACCGTCGAGGACGTGGGATTCGACGAGCGGACGACGACCGCGGGGCTGCGAGGACTGCTGAACGCCGCGGTCGATCTGATGCCCGGACTCGAGCACGCCCAGTTTCGCGAGGCGCGCGCCGGACTTCGTCCAAAGACCGCCGACGAGTTGCCGGCCATCGGTCGTTCGTCCACAATGCCGCACGTGTTCTATGCCACCGGCCATTACCGGAACGGCGTGCTGCTGGCGCCGCTCACTGCGACGCTCATCGCCGACCTCGTGCTCGACGGGCGCGAGCGGCCTGAACTGGCCGACGTCCGGCCGGACCGGTTCGGCCTGTGAAGTTAAAGAAGTTCTATTCGTCGCGCGAAGTGGCGGTGCTGACCGGCCTGAGCGCGCGCCAGCTGCAATGGTGGGACGCACGGCGATTGTTCGTCCCCGCGATTGCCTCGCAGCGCACAGAAGCCGGCGGCTTCACCGAGCGTCGCTACACGCCGATGGACGTCCTCGAGCTGCAGGTGCTCGCCGATCTGCGGCGTCGCAAGTTCTCGATCCCGCAGATCCGGCGTCTGCTCACCACGCTCCGTGACGTGTTTGGGATTCGTCTTTACGAAGCCATCGGCGACGGCGGACCGATCACGCTGTTCATCAGCGGCGATCAGCTCTATGCGCGGACGGGCGAGGGACAGCTGTACAACATGGACCGCCCGACGGAACCGTTGTTGATGGTGGGTGAGGAATTGCCGCTGCGCCCGGTCGCGGCGCGCGAGGCCAAGCGGCGTCGCGCAGTTGTGAGGCGGGTCTAAAGACGTTCGTAGGGGCGACGCATGCGTCGCCCCTACTTCCGACAATTGCCGCCTTCGCAACGATTGTTCTCGTTGCACACCATCTCGTAGAGCCCTGTCTTGTCCCACTCGGGATGGCGTTTCATGACCCACTCCACCGACCACGGCTTGGTGAAGATCTTCGGGTCGTCAACGGTGAACTCGTAGGCGATGGTGTCGCGATCGACGCGGCGCAGACGTTCAACGGTGCGCAGCGCTTCGGTGTGCATCCGGTACTCTTTCGGGTTCTGGTAGTACCAATCGTCGAGCGACCAGCGCTTGTAGTTCTTCGCCTCGATGACCAGCGTGTCGCCGTCCCAGTGACCGACAGGCTCGCCGTAGAACGTCGGCTCGATGTCGGTCTTATGCGGACGTCCGTCGAGCGGGATGATGCGCGTGACGTTCATGAACTCGGTGGCCATGACCAGATACTGCGGCGTCTGAATCATCTGAACCGGATACGGCCCGAGGAATGCCGAGGGGAAACCAGACGGCATGCAGAAGGCCCGCGGCTCGTCATGCCGCGGATCGCCGGTGCGTGGCTCGTAGAACAGCGCTTCGCCGCCCGGAACAAACGGCGCCATCTTGGCGCGGTTGAAGACGGTGGCCGCACCCTTCGCGCCAGGTTCCTTCGGGTTGTCCCACATGCCGCTCAAATCAGGCTTGCCGTCGGCGGCGCGCGGAATCTGGTTCGAAGCGGCCGGCGCCTGCGCGCGGACCAACTGACTCATGACGACTGCCAGCGCGATGATCGCGAGCAGGGCTGCAACGTTGATGCGCATGCGTGTCATGTGCGCCTCCTGATCCGCGGAGGCCAAAGCCTCCGCTCTACGCTACCGTGGTGAGCGGTCTTCGTTGGACGCGGTGAACACGCTGCGGCCGTCGGCAAATGTCACACGGCCGCCGGAGGCGTTGTTCGATCCGTCACGTGCGCGGAAGCCCTCGACGACGACCAGGTCGCCCTGCTTCATGGCGTCGCGGCTGATGCCCCGGCGCTGGAGTACTCCCGGAGGTCCGGCCGAGAAGCCCCAGTTCGTCACCTTGCCCTGCTCGTCCTTTACATCCACATAGAACCAGATGTGCGGGTTGGTCCACTCGACTTTGGTGACGACGCCAGTGACTTTCACCGGCTTGTTGGAGTCGTATTCGGCGGCGAAGGAGTGATGAGCGTGAACGATCGGTGACGCCGAAAGGAGCAGCGCACCGACCAGGGCCAGCGAGCGCGCGTTCATGGTGAGCTCCCTATCGTAGTGTCCGGCTTCAGCCGGACTTCTACTTAATCGGGAATACTTTCTCGAGACCGTCGGCCGGACGCGGAATGACGTGAACCCCGATCAGCTCGCCGACACGGCGCGCGGCGGCCGCGCCGGCATCCGTGGCAGCTTTGACCGAGCCGACATCGCCACGAATCAGCGCCGTCACCAGGCCGGCATCGACCTTCTGCCAGCTGACCAGCGTGACGTTCGCCGTCTTGAGCATCGCGTCGGCGGCCTCGATCATGCCGATGAGACCCCGCGTTTCGATCATGCCCAGCGCGTCGCCGACGTCTGCCTTGTCCTGTGCCACGGGCCGCATCTTACCATCGCTCGCGACGGCGAAGCTCGGTGATATGCGCCAGGTGATGATGCGAGTGCCAGGCGTACATCTGCAGATGATGGTCGAGCGTCATCTCCGTCCCCAGCTCGGGATGCACGAATGAGCGGGCGAACTGATCGACCGCCATCGCATTGACGACGGTCACCCAGCGCGTGTGAATGCTTTCGATCAAGCGCAGCGAGACCTCGATCGGCAGTTTCATGTCCGCCAGCGTGGACCAGGCGTTCTCGTCGTAGGGCTTGATCGTCGGCGTCTCCTCGGTGAGTGCGAGCTTGATGCGGATCAGCGCGTTCATGTGGCTGTCGGCCACGTGATGAACCACCTGACGTACCGTCCAGCCCTCGGGCCGATACGGCGTATCGAGTTGCGCGTCGCTCAAGCCGGACACCGCCTCGCGGAGGCGCGCCGGGAAGCCTTCGATGGCATCGATGGCCGCGCCGCGCAACTCGTGAGTGACCGGCATGACCGCCTTGAATTTGCCGATGGGATAACGGAGGTCGGCGAGTGCGTTCGTCGTCATGCACCTTTCTAGCACGTCCGGCTGAAGCCGGACACTACGGGAAAGCGCTTATGAGCGTCGCCGCTACAATCGATGCCTGACTCGCATGAACATCGTCCCCGCCGAAGACGCAATCCTCGAGCGCATTCTCGACGGCACCTTCGTGATCTGGAACGAAGGTCTCTCGCGCGGCGCATACAGCCAGTGGAACAGGGCCCAGTTGCGGACGCCGTGGGGCCGAAAGCATCTCCAGCGGTTTGCGTGCATCGACGAGCGTGGGCAGGTGCTGGCCAGCGCGAAGCAGTACCGTTTCGACGTTCGTATCGGCGAGCGCGACGGTTGGATGTGCGGGATCGGCGCGGTGTTCACACCGCCCGAGCAGCGCGGCCGCGGCTACGGGTCGGCGCTCGTCGAAGAGCTCGTCTCGCGCGCGCAGCGTGACGGTGCGCTCCTCGCGTCGCTGTTCTCCGAGATCGGCGCCGAATTCTACGAGCGGCTCGGGTTCACCGGCGTGCCGCTCGATGAGGTGACGATCACCGTGGACCGGAAAGGCGGCGCGCCGGCGATGCTCGTCCGCGCCGGCGAGGAGCGCGACCTCAATGCCGTCGCGGCGATGCATGCGACGCGCTCGGCAACCGCGTCGTTCGTGCTGCGCCGCGACAGCTCACTCGTCCACTACGCGCTGAGCAAGAAGCGGCTGCTCGCCGGACTCGGGCCGCCCGGCCTGCGACAGCTCGAGTTCTTCGTCGCCGAGGAGGGCGCGTCCGCCGTCGCCTACGTCGTGTTGAACGAGAACGCGAATGGTTGGACGCTCGAGGAAGCCGGCGACCGCGATCCTGCCGGCGCCAGACTCGGTGCAATGCTGCAGGTGCTGCTCGCCAGGGAGCCGAGCCATCGCATGCCGCTGATCCGCGCCTGGTGGCCGCGGGCATTCGCGGTGCCGCCGCAGATGCAGCTCACGGATCGTTCGGTGCCGAAGGATCTGTTTATGGTGAGACCACTGGCCGGCGTTCCGATCCCACAAACATCAGACGATGTCTTCTACTGGCACGCCGATCATTTCTGACGCGCACGCTAAAGCGTGCGCTCTACGAGTGCCGTAGAGCGGAGGCTTTAGCCTCCGCGGACAGCGATCAGCGTTGAATCAATGTCAGGTCGAGGGTCTTGTTCTCGCCTTCGTTGATCGAGAACGCTGTGGCGCGGCCTTTCATCCGTTCCAGGAACGCGGGGTCCTGGAACTCGCCCTGTTCGAGATAGTCCACCGCAAGCGCGAGATACCGTTCGCCCGGCGGGAGCGATCGCGCGCGGAAGACACCGGTGTCATCGAGACGCACCATGCGAATGCGCCGGGACGGAAACACCCACTGCGCCGGATCCTCAGGAAACAGGACCACGCTTGCCGACGTCACGGCTTGCCCGTTGGCTTTCACCGTGCCGCTGATCTCGCTGATGCGATTGGTCAGCACGACCTGCACATTGGCAGACTCTGCGCCACGGAACTCGAGCGCCGTGTCGGTAATGTCCTGACCGTTGGCGCGGATCGATTTCACGATCCATCCGTCCGGCAGGCGGTCTACACGCAGCACTTGTGCGCCGATCAGACCGTTCAATTCGAACGTGCCCGCGCTGCTCACCTGCGTACGCGGCAGGAACGCGCCCGGCATCTGCCGCACCGGCTGCACCGACACCTGGATGTTCGTCGTCTGAATTTTTCCGTTGTTGTCCGCGGTCACGGTGCCGCGGATCGAGCCGCCCTTGCCCATCGCGATCGAGATCCCGGTCAGATCGTCGTTGCCGACGGTGAATGTGGTTGACGCGACTTCCGGTGTGGCGTTGTTGCCGTTTGGACGGCCGGTAGCGGTAAGCACGTAGTCGCCGGGCACGACGTTGAGAATCGAGAACGTGCCGTCTGGCAGCACGCGCATCTGATTGCCCATTTGCAAGCCGCCCTCGCCGGCGAAGGCGGTTGCCGTCAAGTTCAACAGCGCCTGTGCCGGCGCGCCGTTCGAATCGACCACCGTCCCTGAGACGCGCACCGCACGGACTGGCTGCAGCACGAAGTTGATGCCGGGCTGCTCGACGCCGAGTGTCAGCGTGATGCGCTGCGCGTCGGCGACGTTGCCCGTGCCTGGGAAATACGTGGGTGCGTACGACACCGGATTGTCAGACGAGTCTGCGGGTGCCGCCTGCAGGCTTGCGGCGACGTAGTAGTCACCAGGCGCAAGACCGAACACCCTGAATGCGCCGGTGTCGTCGGTCTGTGCGCCGTTGCCCGTCGGCGCCAGCCGCCGCCGGCCCTGCTGCACCTGCGACCGCAGGACCTGCACGCGCGCGCCGGTGATCGGATCGCCGAATTCGTCGGAGACGCGGCCGGTGATGGCCGAGCCGCGCGACAACGTGAAGTTCGC